>Ga0136612_10001267_pt1 | contig 10631 bp, 12 predicted proteins | sample AntDryUQ224A2306_2_FD_106644 | JGI IMG/M metagenome (GOLD analysis project Ga0136612, IMG submission 106644) | Polar desert sand microbial communities from Dry Valleys, Antarctica - metaG UQ224A (23.06) | ecosystem: Environmental > Terrestrial > Soil > Desert | place: Antarctica: Dry Valley...
CGAGGCCGGCCTCGATCTGCGTCTGGAGCCAACCGAGGACATCCTCGCCGCCGTGGCTTCCCGTCGTGGCGCTGAGCAGGTCGTAGTCGGGTTTGCAGCAGAGGCCGGCGCCGACGCGATCGATCGCGCCCGAGCAAAGCTCGAGCGCAAGGCAGTTGACGCGATCGTCTTCAACGACATCTCGCGTTCGGAGATCGGGTTCGATTCGACCGACAATGAGGTGACCATCGTCGAGCGGGAGGGCGACTACCACGTGCCGCTTGGGTCAAAGGATGAGATCGCCGAGGCGATCTTGGATCGGGTCGAGCATCTGCGCGCCGCAGACCGCACACTGCATCCGACGGACAGGGCCTAAGCCGCTCGAGGATCGACCACGGTGAGGTCAGCCAGGGGCTCAGGGCCGAGCTGGATCGGCAGTGGCCGGCGGCGCGGGTAGGCTCGCCTTTCGCTCGATTCGCTCGGGACTGACTACGACGACGTCCCAGGCGAGCCCGAGTCGCTCCAACAACCAGATCAGCCTCGCCGATGGATCGAACTGATGTCGGCCGATGCCGTGGCGGGCTGATGTTGGGAACGCGTGGTGATTGTTGTGCCAGGCCTCGCCGAAGGTCGGAATCGCGAGCCAGGCGAGGTTGCGACTTTCGTCGCCGGTCTCGAACGGGTGGCGGCCGAAGAAGTGGCAGAGGCTGTTGATCGAGAACGTCGCGTGGTGCAAGAGGAAGATGCGCACGGCCCCACCCCAGAGCATGGCGGTGAGACCGCCTTCGACAGACCCGGTTAGCGCCACGCCCAGGCCGAACGGCATTGCGAGTCCCAGCGTCACCCACAAAACGAAAGTCCGGTTGATGAACCGCATCAGGGGGTCAGCCCGCAGATCCTTGGCGTAGCGATCCTCGTCGGCGCGGACGGGATCGCCGAACATCCATCCGAGATGGGCGTGGATGAGGCCGCGCAGTGCGCCGAGAAAGCCGCTCGAGCGGCCCGCGTGGGGGCTGTGGGGGTCTCCCTCGGCGTCGGAGTACTGATGATGGCGCCGATGCGTCGCCACCCACTCGATCACCGGCCCTTCCGCTGCAGCGGAACCGCAGATCGCCAAGGCAGCGCGAACCCAGCCGCGTGCCTTGAAGCTGCGGTGCGTGAACAAACGATGGAAACCAACGCCGATGCCGACCACCGTCAGCGTGTAGGTGATCGCCAAAACCAGCATGTCGGCGGGGTGCAGGACGCCGCCCCATCCCATGACAACGGCCAGGATCAACATGATCATCGGTACCGCCACCACGATCACGGTCGCGATCCGGTCGACAAGCGCGAATCGCACCTCACGCATATCTGAGGATCGGAAGGCGGTTGCGTTTGTCATGCGTAATCGTCTGCATCTTGGAGGATATTCTCAGCAGTGGCGAGTCGCGTCAGGTCGCCGCCGGCAAGTCCCGCGATGTGATCGACGGCCGCGTCGCCTTTCAGGAGGGCAGCGAGGATGAGTTCACCGCGGCGATCGAACGCCTCACGCATCGATCGGTCACAGCTTTCCTCAGCGCAAATCAGACGACCCCCGGCGTCGCCTGTGAGCTGTTCTTCTTGGAAGCGCCGCCGGCGACGGTGGCGTGAACGTGGAGCAGGCGCAGAATCCACGCCGGACGTGCACCGATAGGCCGTCGACCGCTGGCGCGACAGGTGATGACGAGCTCATGCGCCACGTGCAGGGCGACGATCCGGAAGCGTTTGCTGCGCTCTACGATCGCCATTGCGCCCGCGCGTACAGGGTCGCCCGCAGCGTCTGTGGCGACGCCGGCCGGGCCGAGGACGCCGTTCAAGAGGGTTTCCTCTCTCAGGCAGCGGTGATCACTCTCGCGTTCCTCGGCGAGTTGACACACACCGAAATCGCGGCACAGCTTGCGCTTCCAGAGGGCACGGTCAAGGGGCGAATGCGCCTTGGCTTGAAGAAACTGCGCATGCAGATGGATGGCGACGGCGAGGTCGAACTCAAGCAAGCGAGCTGACGAGTGATCTGGCGAGCTGGCCTTCGCGTAAAGAGCATGCGGACTCGGGATTGTTCGCTCTCAACCCGGCCTACTTGACAACCAGCGATACCCCCGGTGCGCTGGCAGACCGGCCGGTCGCTCCCACCGCCGTCCATCCCCTCCAACGGGCGGCTGGTTGGGAGCAGCTTGCGTCCAGTGCAACGTCGACAGCCTCAACGCCCAGGGCCGACTTGACCGCTTTCTAAAATGAAGGCATGGATCTCAAGGGCGATACCTACACCCTCTATCGCTGCGGAATCGAGCTGCTCGAGGACGGCAGCTTCGACGCTGCGACCGAGCCGCTAGCCGAGGTGGCGCGTCGCGATCCCGAGAAGACTTCGGTTCGAGAGGCGCTCGGGCGGGCCTACTTTCGCAACCGCCAGTTCGCCGAGGCGGCGGCCGAGTTCGAGGCCGTCGTCGACGCGCGTCCCGTCGACGATTACGCCCATTTCTGCCTTGGCCGAGCGCTCACCCTCACCGGCGAGCGCGAGCGCGCGCGCCACCACCTGGCGCTCGCCTCGAACCTGCGCCCGGAGCGGCGTGACTACCGCCTCTATCGCGACCGTTTGCGCCGCGCTTCGTGATCATCGGCAGCATCGACCCAGTCGTCGGGTGCATTGTCTGCGATCTCGGATGAAAGCGCTGATCCAGCGTGTCAGTCGAGCCAGCGTCAAAGTCGACGGCGACGAGGTTGCTTCGATTGGCGCAGGGCTGCTCGTGCTGCTAGGTATCGGGGAGGGCGACACGCCCGAGCAAACAGATCGGCTCGCCGACAAAGTGCGAGCGCTGCGTGTCTTCGACGACGCCGACGGGCGGATGAACGATCCGCTCGGACAACGCGACGTCCTCTGCATCAGTCAGTTCACGTTGTACGGCGACGTCCGCAAGAGCAACCGTCCAAGCTATGTCGAAGCCGCGCGACCCGAGGCGGCAAAGCCTTTATATGTGCGCTTCTGCGATCGCCTCGAAGCGAGTAGGGGCGTGTTTGGCGCGCGAATGCAGGTCGAACTGGTCAACGACGGCCCGGTTACATTGCTGATCGAGATCGAGAACCCGTCCCGGTAAGCGCGGAACTCCGCCACCTGATCGGTTCGGTGTATCGCCTGCGGCGCGCCTGTCGCGCGACCGCCCGCGGCTATACTGCGGCCACCTCTCTACGTACCCGAACCCTGTGAGTGGTGGGCCCGGGCCCGCCTTTTTTTTCGCGGTTTCGGCGGCGGTGAGAGGGGAGAGAACTGTCTAAGCGGGTATGGAATGAGCGACCTCGCAGAGCTACAAAGAACGATCGAAGAGCGGATCGACGAGTTCGATCCGCAGGTCGAGCTGATCGCACTCGAGCAGCCGGCAGCCGAGCGGCTGCGGCTATACATCGACCACCCCCAAGGTGTCGATCTTGGGCTCTGCGAACGAGTGACCAAAGAGCTTCGCGAGCTGCTCGAGTCGTACGGCCTCGAGGTTTCTTCGCCCGGCGCGGACCGGCCGCTGACCAAGCCCGAGCACTTCCAGCGATTTCTCGGGCGCCGCGTCAAAGTGCGCACGGCCAAGGAGATCGCCGGCCAGCGAAACTTCACAGGAACGTTGACCGACGCCGACTCAGAAACAGTCTCGCTCGACGCCGACGGCCAACCCGTCCGGATTCCGTTTAAGCGCATCCATCGTTCGAACTTGATCCCTGATTTTGGAGGTAATAGCGCTTGAGTCGCGAGATCGTCGAGGCCCTGCGCGGCCTCGAGCAGGAGAAGGGGATCGATGCCGAGACGCTGATGGAAGCGCTCGAGGATGCCCTGCTGTCCGCTTACAAGAAGAGTCCCGGTTCGGCCAAGTACGCGCGTGTCGACCTCGATCGCGAAACTGCCGATTTCCGCGTCTTCGAGTTGATTCTGCCGCCCGAGCTCGAGGAGAAGCTGCTCGCCGAGGTCGCAGAGGACCAGGAGCCGACGGTCGATCCGGAGACGGGCGAGCTGCGCGAGCCCGAGGACCCCGAGCTCGACCCCGATGTGCTGGCGCCCTATGAGGACCAGATCAAGTCCAACGACGTCACTCCCGACGACTTCGGCCGGATCGCCGCGCAGACTGCCAAGCAGGTGATTCTGCAGCGGATCCGCGAGGCCGAGCGCCAGATGATGTACGACGAGTACCAGGACCGGGTCGGCGAGCTGATCACCGGGATCATCCAGCAGTCCGACAACCGCTACACGTTGGTGCAGCTGCGCGAGCGTGTCGAGGCGCTGCTGCCTCGCTCCGAGCAAGTCTGGAACGAGCGCTACGACCACGGTATGCGGGTCAAGGCTGTGATCACGGACGTTTCGGCCGAGGGAAAGGGCCCGAGCATCGTCGTGTCGCGCCGCAGCCCGGAGTTGATCAAGGAGCTGTTCGAGCTCGAGGTGCCCGAGATCGCCGACGGCCTGGTCGAGATCGTCGGTGTCGCCCGCGAGCCCGGCTATCGCTCGAAGATCGCCGTCATCTCGCACACCGACGGCGTCGATCCGGTCGGCGCCTGCGTTGGGCCGCGAGGCTCGCGCGTGCGCATGGTCGTGTCCGAGCTGCGCGGCGAAAAGATCGACATCATCCCTTACAACGAGGAGCCCGCCCGATTCGTCGCCAAGGCGCTCTCGCCGGCACGAGTACGTGAGGTGCTCGTCGACGACGAGACTAAGGAGGCGACCGTGATCGTCCCCGACGACCAGCTCTCGCTGGCGATCGGGCGCGAGGGTCAGAACGCGCGTCTCGCCGCCAAATTGACCGGCTGGAAGGTCGACATCAAGTCGCAGACGGAGTTTTCCGAGGACGACGAGATCGAGTTCGATGAGGGCGAGGAACAGGCCGACGGCCGCTGCGCCGCGGTGCTCTCAGCCGGGCGCCGCTGTCCGAATGCAGCGCTTGGCAGCTCGCGCTATTGCGGGCTGCCGCAGCATCAGGCGCTGACTCGCTTCTCGACCAATCAGGTGACGGTTCTCGCACCGCTCAGCGACGACGAGGTCGGCGTTCTCGCCGATCCCGACGCAGGCGAGGCCGATGTAGCCGCGCTCGTGCAGCGCGCCGAGGCCCAGCACACGGAAGTCGATGAGAGCGCGGCCGAGGCGGAGCCGGCGGATGAAGCGCCCGCCGATGAGGCCATCGCAGAGCCGGTCGAAGTCGTGGATGTGCCTGCCGCCGAAGAAGCAGCGGTCGAAGAGCCAAGAGCGCCCGAGGTCGAAGAACCGGCGCCTGCGCAGGATCCAGACACGGTGGAGACACCGGCGGCGCCCGAGCAAGACGCGCCGCCCGTGGATGAACCTGCAGAGCGGCCTCTCGCCGCCGGCGACGATCCCGGCAACGACGAAGCCGACGAGCCCGCAGACCAGGCGGGAGCACCGGCGGAGGCGCAGTCCTAGTTGGCACGTAAACGAGTTCACGAGATCGCCAAGGCGCAGGGGCTCTCCAGCAAGGAGCTCCTCGCGGTGCTACACGCTGCCGGGATCGAGGCCAAGGCCGCAGCTTCGAGCGTGGAGGAGTCCGACGCGATCAAGGCGATTCAGGCCGGCAACGGAGCCACGGCCCCAATCGCTGGGAAGCCTGTCGCTGCCACGCCTACCGAAGCTGCGGCGAACGCCGCACCGGCCAAGTCCAGCGCCCAAACGTCAGCGCCCGGAGCCAAGCTTGCGGCAGACGGTGGCGCCGCCGACAAGCCTGTGCGGCCCGTCGAGGCCTCTGGTGGCGCCGCCGGAGCCAAGAAGCGCCGTCGCGTCGTCATCGACTCGCAGGCTTCACGCCGCGACCAGCCTCAGGCTCCACCTCGCCGGCCTCCGCGACGCCGCGGCGGGCGCCGGCGCAGGCCCCTGCTTGAAGAGCCGCGCCTCGGGCCGCACGTCGAGGAAGAACAGCCACCGCTCAAGGTGCCCTCAGGCGCCACGGTGCGAGACGTCGCCGAGATCTTCGGCGTCGGCAGCGCCGACGTGATCAAGCAGCTGATGACGCTTGGTGAGATGGCGACGCTGACTCAGACCCTGCCCGACGAGACCGTCGAGGTCCTCGCCGAGGCGCTCGACCGAAAGGTCGAGGTCGTAAGCGCGGCCGAGGAGGCCCCCGAGGAGCACGTCTACGACGACGAGCCTGGCGATCTCGCCTTTCGCCCGCCCGTGGTCACGATCATGGGCCATGTCGACCATGGCAAGACCTCGCTACTCGACGCGATCCGCGAAACCGAGGTCGTCGCGGGTGAAGCCGGCGGGATCACACAGCACATCGGCGCTTATCAGGTGCATCGAGACGATAAGACGATCAGCTTCATCGACACCCCCGGCCACGCTGCGTTCACCGCGATGCGCGCCCGTGGCGCCGACGTCACCGACATCGTTGTTATCGTCGTCGCCGCTGACGACGGCGTCATGCCCCAGACCGTGGAGGCGATCGACCACGCCAAGGCGGCCGACGTGCCGATGCTGGTTGCGATCAACAAGATCGACGTCGAGGGCGCCAACCCCGAAAAGGTCAAGGGCGAGCTCGCCACCCAGGGCCTCAATCCCGAGGACTGGGGCGGCGACACGATCATGGTCAACGTTTCGGCCAAGACCAAGGAGAATCTCGACGACCTGCTCGAGAGCATCCTGCTTATCGCCGAGGTCGAAGAACTCAGCGCCAACCCCGATGCCCCGGCCTCAGGCACCGTGATCGAGTCGCACCTCGACCCGGGTCGCGGCCCCGTCGCCACGGTCCTCGTGCAGCGCGGCACCCTGCGCGTCGGCGACTCGCTGGTCGCCGGGCCGACGTGGGGCAAGGTGCGGGCGATGACCGATCACACCGGAACCCGGCTCAAGGACGGCCAGCCGGGCGACCCGGTCGAGGTCCTCGGCATGGAGGGCGTCTGCGAGGCCGGTGAGCACGTCGAGGTCGTCGACAACGACCGTCGGGCTCGCCAGATGGCCGGCGAACGCTCACACAGGCTTAAGACCGAGCAGCTCGCCCGCCGCCAGTCGCGCCGCCTCACGCTCGACGAGGTCTTTGCCAAGGCGCAGGAGGGATCGATAAACGAGCTCAACATCCTGCTCAAGGCCGACGTCTCCGGTTCGCTCGAAGCACTTCAGGACGAGATCGCGAAGCTGCCGCAGGACCAGATCGCAGTCAACGTGATCCGCTCTGCCGCCGGCGGCATAAACGAATCGGACGTCATGCTCGCCGCCGCCTCCGACGCAATCATCATCGGCTTCAACGTGCGCCCGCTCGCCGACGCCCGCCGCGCCGCCGACGCCGAAGGCGTCGAGATCCGCACCTACTCGGTGATCTACAAGGTGACCGAGGAGCTGCGTGCGGCGATGGAGGGCATGCTCGCCCCCGAAGAGGTCGAAGAGGCGCTTGGCAATGCGACCGTGCTCGAACTCTTCAAGGCTTCGAAGATCGGCACGATTGCCGGCTGCTCGGTTACCGACGGCAAGCTCGTTCGCGGCGCCGCGGTTCGCCTCGTGCGCGACGGCACCGTCGCCTGGACGGGGCGCATCGGCAGCCTGCGCCGGTTCAAAGACCAGGTCAACGAGGTCGAAGCCGGCCTCGAATGTGGTGCCGTACTCGACGGATTCCAAGACGTCAAAGTCGACGACGTGCTCGAGGCGTACGAAACAAAGCAGGTCGAGCAGACGCTCGAGTAGCAGCCACGTACCTATCGATCACCGAGATCCACCTCGACCTGCGAGGCTCGCAGAGCCTCAAGGACAAGCGTCGCCTCGTCCTTTCGCTCAAGGCACTGATTCGCCAGCGCTTCGTTGCCGCCGTGGCTGAGACGGCCGATCAAGATGACCGCCGCATGGCAACATTGGTCGTCGTCTTGATTGGCGGTAGCGAGGTCCGCGAGCGCGCCGCCGAGCTCGAGCATTTCGTCGAAGCGCGTTGTCCAGACGGCTGTTCGTTCGCCCGCGACCTCGTTAGCCTGAAGGACATAAGAGGCTAGACCTAGCGAACGACTTCATCTGTGTGGCTGGGCGGCATCTCCCACCCAGGGGTCTGTATGTTGGCCTGCGGATGCCCGGAGGCGAACGAATGCGCCAGATCGACGAGGTCATGCGCAAGGTGATCAGCTCCGCGATCGTCAGCGAGCTCGAGGACCCGAGGATCGGATTTGTGACAGTGACTGGAGTCGACACCAGCCCGGACCTGCGCTCGGCGCGCGTCTACGTCAGCGTGCTCGGCGACGAGAAGGAACGCGCCGACACGCTCGCCGGGCTCGCTTCCTCGCACGGCAAGCTCCAAGCGGCGATCTCCCGCGAGGTCCGGATCAAGCACACGCCGACCCTCAAATTTCACTACGACGAGAGCCCCGAGCGCGGCGTGCGCCTGGCGCAGCTGCTCGAAGGCGAGGAGCCCGCATGAGCGAACATGCGACCGTCAGCGCGAGTGAGGTCGAGCGGATTCTGGACGAGGTGCGCGCAGGCGACCGCTTCTTGCTGACCACGCACGAGGGTCCTGACGGTGACGCACTCGGCTCGCTGCTGGCGATGCACGAGATCCTAGGTCAGCTCGGTAAGGACTCGGTCATGTTCCTGGCGGCGAAGGAGTTCCCACTTCCGGTCGAGTACCGCTTCGTCGCGCTCACCGACGTCTTTCACGAGCCGCCGGCCGACGTCGTCGACCGCGTCTTGGTCTTCCTCGACTGCGGCAACATCGACCGCATGCCCGTCGAGTTCCTCCAGCGCGATGGTGCTCACATCCTCAACATCGACCATCACCACGACAACACATGCTTCGGCAGCGTCAACCTGGTTGACACCGAGGCCTCTTGTACGGCAGAGATTGTCTTCGATCTCGCCAAGCGTCTCGGCGCCGAGATCACGCCGGAGATCGCGGCCGCGCTCTACGTCGGCCTGATCACCGACACCGGCATGTTCATGTACGAAAACACGCGACCGGCATCACACCGCATGGCCGCCGAGTTGATCGATGCCGGGGTGGACGTCAACGACATCTACCGCCGACTATACGAGCGCGTGCCGATTGAGAAGCTGGCGCTCACGGCACGAGCGCTGACGAAGATCGAGCGTTTCGACGATGACCGGGTCACGATCACCTACGTCAGCGTCGAGGACTACGCGGCCTCGGGCGGGGGCGAGGACCTGACGGAGGGCATCATCGATTTCCTGCGCTCGCTCGAAGGCACGGCGGTCGCGGCGATGATCCGCGACAAGACCGACAGTGGGCGCACCGCGCGCAAGGTGAGCCTGCGCTCGACCGATGGCACGGTCGACGTCTCGGCCATCGCCCGAGTTCATGGCGGCGGCGGCCACCGTCGTGCGGCTGGATTTGGCAGCGACCTCGCCTACGATGAGCTGGTCGAGTTCATCCGTGCAGAAGTCGCCGCTCAGCTCGATTAACAGCTCTGAGCTGACGGTCGCCGGCGGCGTGCTGCTCGTCGACAAGCCTGCAGGCATCACCTCGCACGACGTCGTTGCCCGGTCCCGACGCGCCTTCGGCGCCAAGGCCGGCCACGCAGGCACACTCGACCCGTTTGCGACGGGGCTGCTGATCGTCTTGCTCGGGCGCCCGGCTACGCGTGAGCAGCGCCTCTTCATGGAGCAGCGCAAAACCTATCGAGTCACCGCGCTCTTCGGAGCCGTCTCGACAACCGGCGACCGCGATGGCGAGATCACCGAAACTGGCGTCGTTGAAGCGGGCGAGTTCGAGCTGCCCACCGGCGAGCTGCGCCAACGCCCACCCGCGTACTCGGCGATCAAGGTCGGCGGCGAGCGGGCCTACAAGCGCGCCCGGCGCGGGGAGGTATTCGAGATGCCCGAGCGCATTGTCACCGTCCATCGCTTTGAGCAAATCGCCCGCGAGGGCGACGAAGCGGAGTTCGAGATCGAATGCTCGTCGGGCACCTACGTGCGCAGCCTGATCGCCGATCTCGGCGACGCCTTCTGCACCGAGCTGCGGCGGACCCGCATCGGGCCGTTCTCCGTCGAGGAGTGCGACGAGCAAACTCCGATCGCCCTAGCGACCATGCTCGACCGCCTGGACCGCTCGTAGCTGGCAGAGTTGGGCCCGTGAGCATCCAGGTCACCTCGCTGCCCGACGCCACGCAGCGCCCGCGCTCGATCGCGATCGGCACCTTTGACGGCGTACACGTCGGGCACCGGAAGGTGATCAAGGGCGCCGACACCGTGCTCACATTCGAGCCCCATCCGCTTTCTGTGATCCATCCCGAGGCGGCGCCGAAGCTGATCATGCCCTTTGAGATCAAGCGCGACGTGATCGAGGGTCTCGACGTTAGCGAGGTAGTCGTAATTCCCTTCGATCAGGAGTTCTCGACGATCTGGGCGGAGCGTTTTTGCTCGCAGATCCTGATCGAGACGCTCGGTGCGACCCGCGTCGCCGTTGGCGAGAACTTTCGCTTCGGCGCCAAGGCAAAGGGTGATCCCGAGATGCTGCGGTCGTATTCTGAGTTCGAGACCTCGGTCGTGCCGCTGATCGAGGTCGAGGGGGAGACTGTCTCGTCGACGCGGATTCGCGCCCTCGTGGCCGCCGGCGACGTCGCCGGAGCAATGAAATGCTTGGGAGCGCCGTTTCTGCTCGAGGGGGAAGTCGTCTCGGGCGACCGCCGCGGGCGCACGCTCGGCTTTCCCACGGCGAACATCGTGCCCAGCG
>Ga0136612_10001268_pt1 | contig 10629 bp, 4 predicted proteins | sample AntDryUQ224A2306_2_FD_106644 | JGI IMG/M metagenome (GOLD analysis project Ga0136612, IMG submission 106644) | Polar desert sand microbial communities from Dry Valleys, Antarctica - metaG UQ224A (23.06) | ecosystem: Environmental > Terrestrial > Soil > Desert | place: Antarctica: Dry Valley...
CTGATGTCGAGCGCACCATCGAGCCGCGCCTCCAGTCCTGCACCGCGAATGTAAAAAGCGTTGCCGAGGTTGCCGCGCACGTCGAGCGTGACGTCGACCGCAGGTTTACCGACCTTGCCGGGCTCCTGCGCGCGCACGACGACGACGTCGCTCGGCAGCGAGCGAGCGCCGCGCAGCCGCGAGAAATCGATGAACGCGCCGTCAACCTGCAGCTTTGCGTACAAATCCGCACGCTCGGGCGCCAGCGTGATCCCACCTTCGCCGCTGACGACCATCCAGCGGTCACGCCGCTGTAACACCGGCAACCGGTCCGCAGTGATACCGACGCTTCCAGTCAGAGTGCGCAGCGCAATGCGCGCTACCGCACGCAGCCGGCCTGGTTTGTCGAAATTGACGGCACCTGCAGCGCGTTTGTCGTCGGGCGCAATGCGCGGCGAGCCGGTGAACATGAGTTCATTGACGACCAGCACCCCGTCTTCCAGATTCGCATCGAGCGTGCCGTCCTCCAGGCGCAAACCCTGTTCGACATACGCGATGCGCAAGCCGCTGGCGCGGATCGGACCCGAAGCAGTGGGCTCGGCCGGTGTCCCCGAGATTGCCGTCTTGACGCTGCCGGACCCTTCGACCTGCACGCTGTCGCCGATCAGCGGGCCCATCCAGCTGAGATCGGGCAGCAGCGCGTCAACATCGATACGAAACGGGCGATTTCGTGCGAGCTGTATGCCGCCACCCGTATCGACGTAGGCGTCGATCACGGCATCAAGCCGGCCGAGCGCTTTGCCGCGCACGTACGCGGTGCCGGTCACGCGGTTGTTCACAACGCTGAGCGCGCCGCCGAGGTCGCTGATGCCGATCGGATTCAGCGCATCGATGCCGCCGTAAATATCGCCGCCGGTGCGTTCGATGATGACAATGCCGGTGAGTGCTTCAGCCAGCTCGAGCTCCCAGCGCCCGCGCAGCGTCAGCGGCTGTCGATTGCCGCTGCCGGTGCGCACCACGCGGCGCGCTTGACTCGCGCGTGCGTCGAGTGCCTGCGGAGAGAAGCCTTCGAAGGTTCCCGCCGTGCGCCAGCGCGCTTCGCGCAGTTGCAGCTCGACCGCGCTGAACTGAGTGCCGCGCGCTTCGAATCGCGCCGGGCCGAGCGACATCGAACCGCGCGCAATCGACAACGGCGCGGGCTCGCGCAGCCGCAGCTCGAGCGGGCGGCCAGTCTCAGCCGCGACCAGCGAGCCACGCCATGCGCCCTCTTGCCCTGCCACCGGCTTCCAGCCACCGCTGGCGACGATCCGAACCGGCTGCTGCGACAACGTTGTGCCGGTTAACTCGAGCGTGTGATCGGCCGTCGTGCCGCGACCGATCAACGTGGCGGCAGCGAGCGACGCGTCAGGATCGGGCGCGCGATGACCGCTTAGCTTTACCGTTACTGCGAGTGGCGCAGTGGCTGCGATGCCGCCGGCGATCGAAGCACTCGCACTATCCACCGTTTGACCGTTGGCGAACTTGAGGTTGGTTGCAGTAGCGTCCATGCGCAGCTGCGGCGCGGCGTACTCACCGCTGACACTGCCGCGCGCAGTTACGCTGCCTGCGGTGCCCGGCACGATCTCGGAAATCTGCGGCGCTATCAGCTCGAACGCCAGCTCGCGCTCGCCGCCTAGACCGCCGCGTGCAGTCAACCGTGCCGAACGCGATGCGACATCAACGTCGACGTCCATGCGTTGCTCTGCCAGCTCGATGGTTGCGCGGCCGTCGAGTGCGCGGCCTAGTAATCTGCTGTCCGTCAATGCGACTGCGGCGCGGCCGACGACTGCAGGCCGAAATCGCGCGTCCAGGTCGACGTTGCCATTGAGCCGTGTGTCGAGTCCTTTAACGAGCTGTGCCAGATCGAGGTTATCGAACGTGCCTTTGATACGCGCAGCGTAATTGCCTCGCAGCTCGACGCGGCCCGCCAGATCGGCCTGACCGTTGGCAATCCTCAAGCGCGCGGTCTCGATGTCGAGCACCTGGTCGCGCAACAGCAGATTGAAATCCCCGGCCAGCTCGATTGGTTTTTGGCCGCGCGGCGCGGTGACGCTCGCCGTGCGCAAAGTGCCGACGAAGCGTTGCACCTGATTAAGAAGCGAGTAGTGCAGATTGCCGTCGATGCGCGTCGGCGTGGCGTTCGAATGGATCGTCGACGCATCGATATCGTTCAACGCCAATTTTGCGTCGACGCCGCTGGCAGTCGACCACGTCAAGCCGCCGCTGGCCGCACCGCGAGTCCCTTCTACGCGCTGCAACGCCAAAGTCAGCGTGTCAGCCGACCAGATCAACGATCCGCGCGCCGAACGCACCGGCACACGTTGCTTGTCGACCGGCCCTGCTTCGAGGTTCTCGATAAGAAACGGCCCGTGCAGGCTGAACCCCGCGGCGGCATCGACCGGCTTCAGATCTGCGCGGCCACGCAGTCGCATGACTGGCGCGCCCGCCACCCATGCAGCGAGGTTCAGGTGCGTGACGTCCGCGGTCAACTGCGCGAGCGGAACTGGGGCGAACGGAGTCAGCCGAGCAAGCACCGTAGCGCGGGCATCAACGCTGTCCGCGTCGACGTTCACCAAAGCGTCGAGCAGTGTTCCAGTGGCTCGTGCATTGGCGCTGACGCTGTGCTCACGCACGGTCGACGTGATCTGCGCCTGGGCTTGCAACGCGAAGGGACTGCGAGCGTCGATGCGGCCGTTGAGAGACACGCGGCTTGGGCCGTGCTCGACGACGGCGCGCTCGACCACGATCTCTTCGCCGTTCAGATGCACGCTCGCCGCGATGTTGCGGGCAATGTTCGGCGCCTTGCTGCGCTCGCCGAATTGCAGCTCGTCTATCGAAAGGTTGCGCACCCGCAAATCGATTGGCAGCGCCAACGAAGCCGGCGGTTTCGCTGGTTCGTTGCTCGCAACCCAATCTATCGTCACCGAGCGTGCAGTGACGCGCTCGAAGTCGAACGCACGGCGGCGCCAATGCAGCTCATACGTCTCGACAGCAACGCCGCTTGCCTGCAGCGACCAGGTGGGGCCGGTCACCGAGAACTGGCCGGCAGTAAATCCGTCGCGCAGCGACCCGGCAACATCGCGCACAACCACCAACGTATTCAGCCGCGAGTTCAGCAACACGACAAAGCGCAGCCCGCTCGACGTCGTATACATCCACCAGATCGCCGCACCGCTCGCGAGCACCACTACCGCCGCACCGACGAGCGTGCCAATCAGCGCGCGCAGCCACCGCGGCCGCCGAATCGAGGTCACCAAGCCAACAACTCCATTAAGTGCATCAATTCCTTTACCAGCAGTTACCTGCGAAAAATCGTCTGGCTCCGCCAGCGATTTTTCGCTAACTAATCAGACAAAAGCAGGGTCGCACTTTTGTCTGAGTGAGTTAAAACGCGATCGCCACCGAAAAGTGCAGGCGAAACTTCTTTTCGCGCTCTCCATACGCTACGTCAACCGCAAGCGGACCGGCGACCGTACGCCAGCGCACGCCGAGCCCGATACCGACGGCAGGGTCGAGATCCTTGAACGAGTCTGCGGCATCGCCGACATCGACGAATCCGGCAATACCCCAATTGCCGCCCCAGCGCTCGAGCCAGTGCACGTATTCGGCCGAGGCCAGCGCCAGCGCCCGCCCGCCTACGGTGGCGCCGCCGCGCTTGACGCCCAGGCTTTCGTAGTCGTAGCCGCGCACGGTGGTGGAGCCGCCAGTGCGAAACAAAAAGCGCGTCGGCACAATGTCGGCTGTGTCGACATCGACCGCGCCGAGCTCGCCCCGCAAAATCAGCACGTCGCGTTGCCCGATCGGCACGTATTGCGCGATGCGACCGTAACCGCGCACGAATACTTCGTCCAGATCGACGCCGCTGGCGCCGACCGTGCCCTCGAGCTCGATCACGTTGCCGCGGCGCGGATTGACGATCTCGTCAACGTCGCGCCTGATCCAGGTATACGTGGTCGACAACGTATCGAGCTTGATCAGCGGTTCCAGCGGCGTCTTGCGTTCTTCATGTTCGAAGTTCACGCCCCATTTGGTCTCGACGTGGCGCTGCACACGCGAGCCGCGCAACTGTGCGCGCGCCGCTCCGACGCTCCAGCGCTTGACTCGCAGATCTTCGATGTCCGAATCTTCGACCAGCGCGCCGATGCTGTCGCGCGCACCGTTTGGCTTGGGCGGCAGCAGCAGGTCAACGTAGCCAAAGCCACCGTTCTGATCGATGCGCGCGCCGGTCTGCAACGAATACGGCCGGCCGAACGTCAGCGATTGCCGATACGCCAGCTCCAGATGCGCCCCGGTATTCGATGCGATGCCGACGCCGGCGCTGAATCGCTTGGTTCTCGATTCGCGCAGCTGCAGCCGCAGCGGTGCATTTTCGGGATGCGAGGGGTCGAGCTGCAGCGACGCCAACACCGAAGAAAAATACGGCGTTTCTTCAAGCGCTTGCTGAAATTCGATCAGCTTGGCGCGATCGTATGGCTCACCCACTCGAAACGGGTTGTAGCGTTGCACCAGCTTCGAGTCGTATTTTTCGAGGCCGGTAATGGTCAATTCGCCGACGGTGTAGGCGGGACCGCTGTCGATCTGCACCGTTAACGCGGCGCTGGCATCATCGGCCATGACTTTCGCTTCCGAATCCACCAGCCGCGCACCGGCGAAATCGCGTGCTTGCACCGACGCCAGTAGCTGCGTCTTCGCGGTTTCCCATAGTGGAGAGCGAAACGGTGCGCCAACCGGCAGCGGCCACTCTTCGCGCAACACCTCCATGCGATCGCGAAAGCTCGGCTCGGACAGTGCACCGCGTAATTGAAGATCGAGTGATCCGACACTCGTCCTGCGGCCAAGCTCTACGATCAATCGATAGCGCGCGGCGCCGCTGGCCGCCGCTGATGCCGGCTCGAAGCGAAGCATCGGTTCGAAGTAGCCCTCAGTCGCCAACACTTCCAGCACGGCCCGCTCGACGCGCCGCAGTTCGCGCTCCTCATCGGCTTCGTCAGCTTCGGGCCCGATCGTGAAGCGCGTGAGCGCAGCGCCGACCAGTCCCGCGAGCGGCGCGGGCAGCTGCGTACCCGGAGTGACAATGGGCTGAGTGTCTTGCGCCGACGCAGCCAACGGCCAAGCGAGATGGATGGCCAGAAGAGCGGCCGAAAGACGGCGATGCACGTTGGGCTGCGAGTGAACACGAGTGAAGTGCGAGTTGGCGCGCCGATGCTAGCAAAGCCGCGGTAATGCAAGACGACGCATTTGGCGCCGATTCGCCTTGATTCGCCTGCGGCAGGCCCAAACTACGCGCGAGCAGCCATTTCGACCTTCACTAATCACATGCGACTCGACAAACTCACCACCAAATTTCAGGAAGCGTTGGCCGACGCCCAGTCGATCGCGGTCGGGCACGACAACGCATACATCGACCCGGCGCACGTTCTCCTGGCGATGCTGCGGCAGAACGATGCGGGAACGCGCTCCCTGCTACAGCGCGCAGGCGTCAACGTCGCAGCGTTGACGCAGGCGCTCGACGGACTGGTCAAGCGCCTGCCCCAGGTGCAGGGCGGCGATGGCCAGGTTCAGATCGGGCGCGAGCTCAACGCGCTGCTAAATGCGACGGATAAAGAGGCTCAGCGGCGCGGCGACAGCTTTATCGCGAGTGAGATGTTTCTGCTTGCGGTAGCCGACGATAAGAATGAGCTCGGAAAGATTGCGCGCGAGCACGGGCTGGCGAAAAAATCTCTGGAGACCGCAGTCGATGCGGTGCGCGGCGGCAGCCAGGTTCAAAGCGCCGAAGCCGAGGGCCAGCGCGAAGCGCTGAACAAGTACACGATCGATCTGACCGAGCGCGCGCAGCAGGGCAAGCTCGATCCGGTGATCGGGCGCGACGACGAGATTCGCCGCACGATTCAGATCCTGCAGCGGCGCACCAAGAACAATCCGGTGCTGATCGGCGAGCCGGGTGTCGGCAAGACCGCGATCGTAGAAGGACTCGCGCAGCGCATCGTCAACGAAGAAGTGCCCGAGACGCTGAAGGGCAAGCGCGTGCTCGTGCTCGACATGGCGGGGTTGCTCGCCGGCGCGAAGTATCGCGGCGAGTTCGAAGAGCGGCTCAAAGCGGTGCTGAAGGAAGTCGCCGCCGAAGCCGGCCGCATCATTTTGTTTATCGACGAGATGCACACAATCGTCGGTGCCGGCCGCGCCGAAGGCGCGATCGACGCCGGCAACATGCTCAAGCCCGCGCTGGCGCGTGGCGAGCTGCACTGCATCGGCGCCACCACACTGAACGAATACCGCAAGTACATCGAAAAAGACGCCGCGCTAGAGCGGCGCTTTCAGAAGGTGCTGGTCGGCGAGCCGAGTGTCGAAGCGACGGTCGCCATCCTGCGCGGGCTGCAGGAGCGCTACGAGCTGCATCACGGCGTCGAGATCACCGACCCGGCGATCATTGCCGCGGCCGAGCTTTCGCATCGCTACATCACCGATCGGTTCCTGCCCGACAAGGCGATCGACCTTATCGACGAAGCCGCGGCGCGCATCAAGATGGAAATCGATTCGAAGCCCGAGGTGATGGACATACTCGAGCGCCGATTGATCCAGTTGAAGATCGAGCTCGAGGCGGTGAAAAGGGAAAAGGACGACGCGTCGTTCCGGCGTGCACAGTTGCTGCACGAGGAAATCGCGCGGCTCGAAAAGGAATACGCGGATTTCGACGAAATCCTGCGCAGCGAAAAATCCGCCGTTCAGGGGGTGCAGCACATCAAGGAAGAAATCGACAGGCTTAAGGCGCAGCTGCCGGCTCTGCATCGCAGCGGCAAGTACGAGGAGGCCGCCAAGATCCAGCATGTTGAACTACGCAGACTCGAGGAGCAACTAAAGCAAGCCGAACAGTCGGAAGCGCCGGCCGACAAGCCGCGCTTGCTGCGCACGCAGGTCGGCGCCGAAGAGATTGCCGAAGTCGTGTCGCGCGCGACCGGCATCCCGGTCAGCAAGATGATGCAGGGCGAGCGCGAAAAGCTGCTTGGCATGGAATCGTTTCTGCATCGGCGCGTGGTCGGGCAGGACGACGCGGTGCGGCTGGTGTCGGACGCGGTGCGTCGCTCGCGCGCTGGTCTTTCGGATCCGAATCGTCCGTACGGCTCGTTCTTGTTTCTGGGGCCAACCGGTGTGGGCAAGACCGAGCTGACGCGGGCGCTTGCCGAGTTCCTGTTCGATACCGAGGACGCGTTAATTCGCATCGACATGAGCGAATACATGGAAAAGCATTCGGTCGCACGCATGATCGGGGCGCCACCCGGTTACGTCGGTTACGACGAAGGCGGTGCGCTCACCGAGGCAGTGCGCCGCAAGCCCTACGCAGTCATTTTGTTCGACGAAGTGGAGAAAGCGCACCCTGATGTGTTCAACGTGCTGCTGCAAGTCCTCGACGACGGCCGCATGACTGACGGGCAGGGACGCACCGTCGATTTCAAGAACACCGTGATCGTGATGACGTCGAACCTGGGCTCACACGACATCCAGCGCATGGCCGGGCAGTCTTCCGCGCTGATCAAACAAGCTGTGATGGCCGAAGTGCGCAAACATTTCCGGCCGGAGTTCGTCAACCGCATCGACGAGATCGTCGTATTCGACGCACTCGATGCGAAGCAGATCCAGGCAATCGCGCGCATTCAATTGAATCGTCTCGAGCAGCGTCTCGCGGCGCAGGAAATGAAGCTCGTCGTCAGCGACGCCGCGCTGGCGGAGATCGGCAAAGCAGGCTTCGATCCGTTGTACGGCGCGCGCCCGCTAAAGCGCGCGATTCAACAGCAAATTGAAAATCCGGTGGCCAGACTGGTGCTCGAGGGCCGCTTCGGTCCGAAGGACGTGATTCCGGTCGACTTCAAAGCCGGCAAGTTCACGTTTGATCGGATCGTTCACTAAGTGCAATTCGCTGAACGCTCGGGCTCGTATTTCCTTAGGAATTCCACGCCTCGCATCGCTTACGCCGATGCAGTCGGCCATCGGCGACGAATATGAGCTCGCGCACGGTGTGAAAGCACTCCACCGTGATTGCATGTGATACCGAGGCGCCGGCAGACGACGGGCAGATCGAGTTCGAGCAAAGTACGGAGTTCGAACACTTCTCGCGTCCGCTCCGGCAGTTCGCGCAGGCATGATGCAAGAATCGTCCAGAACCGCTGGGACTGGCGGCGTGCATCAATTTGATCGGCCGGGTCGTTTGCCGGATCTGCATCGGGTCCCACCTCCGACGCGCGATCGATCGCCGCCTCCAGCGCGTCCGGCGCATGTGGCAGCTCTCGTGCGTGGGCGCGATACACATCGACCGTCTTGTGACGCAGTACCGCGTGGGCGTAGGTGTCGAATTGCGCTGTACCGCGATAGCCATCGGGCGCGCCAAGCAACGCCAGCAACGTCTCCTGCGTCGCGTCCTCTGCATCGGCTTGGCTCAGGCTGCGCAACGCGTAGCCCAATAACCGGCTGCGCAGAGCGGCCACGGCGACCGGATCGTTAAACAACTCCCGCGTGTTGCTGCGGCCACCAGGCTCCACGACTTCCCCCAACTCCGCTGTCGTAGCTGCGCACCGTAACCGTCAGGTATCACGAAAGTCTCACGAAACCGCGCCGGTCCGATCAAATCGGCATCAAGATTTTTGTCCTTCATCTGTAAGCTCGTATCTGAAAACGCGACTCAAACCATGCTGCGGACGCTTCTCATCGTTGAAGACCAGCACGATCTCGCCGAACTGATCGCGCTGCACCTGGCCGATCTTGCGCAGCGAATTCATGTGTGCAACGACGGCACAGAGGCGCTGCGCATTGCCGCGTCGGACCCGCCCGACCTGGTCGTTCTTGACCTGGGCTTGCCCGGTCTCGACGGTCTGGAAGTTTGCCGCCGCTTGCGCGCCTCGCCGCGCTACGTGCCGATATTGATGCTGACATCGCGCTCAAGCGAGGCCGAGCGGGTACTGGGGCTCGAGTTCGGCGCGGACGACTACCTGGTGAAGCCATTTAACGTCATGGAACTGATCGCGCGGGCAAAGGCGATCGTGCGCCGCATGGACGCGCTCGACGATGCGGCCGACGACGCAATCATCGGCAGTGAGGCATTACGAATCGATCCCGCGGCTCGCCGCGTGACATTGAACGGCACCGAAATCGCATTGACCGCGCGCGAATATGACCTGCTGCTCCATTTCGCGCGCCACCCGGGCCGCGTATTCACTCGCGAACAGCTGCTCGATACCGTATGGGGCGGAGCGCACGGCGGTTACGCGCACACGGTGAATTCGCATATCAATCGGCTACGCGCGAAGATCGAAAGCGACGCCGCCGATCCGCGCCGGATTCAAACCGTATGGGGTGTCGGTTACCGCTTCGCCAGCGAAGGGAAGTAGAAGCTTCGAATGTTCGAGCGAATCCGCACGCAGCTGCACTGGCGCCTGTCCCTGGTACTAATGGTGTTGTTCGTCCTGTTCGCACTGCTGGCCGTCGCGATCCTGCGGCAGTTCAGCATTACCTACGAGCAGGAAGTCGCACAGCGCATGAACAGCGAGGTCGCGATGTACATCGCGCGGCAGCAGGTCATCACAACGCCGTCACCATCGAATCCGAACGCGCTCGCCGAGTTGTTTCGATACGTGATGATCGTGAATCCGACGCTCGACGTATACCTGCTTGACACGGAAGGTCAGGTGCGTGGATACGATTCACGGCGCGGCCCTCTAGTGCGGCGACAAGTCCCGCTGGGCCCGGTGCAATCGTTTGTGCGTGGCGCTGATCCGCTGCCGATCCGGGGTGCCGACCCGCGCAGCGCGGCGGATGTTGTTTTCTCGGCCGCCCCGGTCGGTGATCCGTCGCAGCCGACCGGTTATGTCTACGCGGTGCTGGGCGGGGGCGCGCAGAGCAACGGTGCAATCGGCAAGGGCAGTTTCGGCCTATCGGCTGCGCTCCTGTCGTTCGCAATCGCGGTGCTGTTTCTCGGCGCCACCGGCGCATTGCTGTTTCGCTCGCTGACCGGACGCCTGCGTCAACTCGCGCAGCGCGTCGATCAATTCGAAGCAGGGCGCTTCGTCGCACCCCAACCTGTGGCGCTGGCGGTGCGTGGCGGCGACGAGCTCGCCCGGTTGGCGCAGGCGTTTGATTCGATGGCCGCGAAAATCGTGGCGCAGTTTGCGCAAATCGAATCGGTCGATTTGAATCGGCGCGAGGCTGTGCTGAGTGCGTCACACGACCTGCGAACACCACTGGCTGCGCTGCAGGGCTATCTGCAGACGCTGCAGATCAAGGCCGAGGTACTGAGCGCCGATCAACGTGCGTCGTACATCACGATCGCGCAACGACACGCGGCGCGCATGGGCGTCCTGATAGAGCAGATGTTCGAGCTCGCGAAACTCGACGCGCCGGAGACGACGCCGAAACGCGAAGCGTTCTCGCTCGCCGAGCTCGCCGGCGATATCGTGCAGAAGTACCGATTGCGCGCAACCGAGCAGGGCATCGTTCTGACCGCCGCGGTCGATACTGCTGCACCTCCGATGTGGGCCGATATCGGCATGATCGAGCGGCTGATCGAGAATCTGGTAGATAACGCGATCAAGTTCACGCCGAGCGGCGGCTCGGTTCGGGTTGAAG
>Ga0136612_10001269_pt1 | contig 10629 bp, 13 predicted proteins | sample AntDryUQ224A2306_2_FD_106644 | JGI IMG/M metagenome (GOLD analysis project Ga0136612, IMG submission 106644) | Polar desert sand microbial communities from Dry Valleys, Antarctica - metaG UQ224A (23.06) | ecosystem: Environmental > Terrestrial > Soil > Desert | place: Antarctica: Dry Valley...
GTCGGCGGGGACGCGGGCCTACGCCTACGGCGAGGCGTCGGGGGGCAGGACCATTCCGACTGGGCCGACGGTGGACGCTCAGCCCCACCCGGCACCCGAACCTCCCCCCGCGGGAACCCCGGTCCGGAAGTAATACGACGACACACGCACGAACCACTGGGAGCGACGTGAAACTTTTCCGTAGAACCGCGACGGCATTCCTCGTGTCGGCTGCACTGACCGCCGCCGGAGCACCCTTACGCGCGCAGCGTCCGCTGCCGGGCACGGAGGAGCCGGGGGATGCCGCGAACGCCAAGCCCGGATTGCTCAAGCAGATCGGCATCGATCAGCGGCTCAATGCGCAGGTGCCGCTCGACCTGATGTTCAAGGACGAGACCGGGCGCGACGTGCGGCTGGGCGAGTACTTTGGCAAGCGCCCCGTCGTGTTCGCGCTCGTCTACTACGAGTGCCCGATGCTCTGCACGCAGGTGCTGAACGGCCTGGTCAGCGCGCTGAGCGTGCTGAAGTTCGATGCCGGCAAGGAGTACGACGTCGTAGCCGTCAGCATCAACCCGAAAGAAGGGCCGGGCCTCGCCGCGCAGAAGAAGCAGGCGTACATAGAGCGCTACGGCCGGCCGGAGAGCGCCGGCGGCTGGCACTTCCTGACGGGCAAGGAAGAAAACATCCAGAAGCTCGCTGCAGCTGTGGGGTTCCGGTATGCGTTCGACGAAAAGATTCAGCAGTACGCTCACGGCGCCGGCATAGAAATTCTGACCCCCGGGGGCGTCATCGCGAAGTACTTCTACGGGATCGAATTTTCAGCCAGGGACATCCGGTTCGGCCTGATCGAGGCGTCCGACGAGCGGATCGGCACGGTCATCGACAGCGCCCTGATGCTCTGTTACCACTACGACCCCGCGACGGGAAAATACGGCGCCACCGTCCTGCAGGCGGTCCGCATCGGCGCGGTCGCGACGACGCTCGCGTTCCTGTCGTTTCTCGTCGTCAGTCTCCGCCGCGAGCGCGCGGCGCACAGGGACGCGGCCCTGTGACCGTGCCACGAATCTAACGATGTTCACGAACTTTCCACTGTTTCCGCAACAGGCCTCGGTCCAGGCCTCGCAGGTCGACGGCATCTATTTCTTCATGCTGGCCGTGACCGCGTTTTTCTCCCTGCTGATCGCGGGGCTCGTCGTGCTCTTTGCCGTGAAGTATCGGCGCCGCCACGAAGACGAGGTCGGCGCGGCTATCCACGGTTCGCTCGCGCTCGAGCTGCTGTGGACGGTCATCCCGTTCCTCATCACGATGGTGATGTTCGCCTGGGGCGCCAAGGTGTTCTTCGACCTCTACCGAGCTCCCGCTGGCGCGATGGAGGTTTACGTCGTCGGGAAGCAATGGATGTGGAAAGTGCAGCACATGGGCGGGGCGCGCGAGATCAACGAGCTGCACGTGCCGGTCGGCAGGCCGGTGAAGCTCATCATGGGATCCGAGGACGTCATCCACAGCTTCTTCATCCCCGCCTTCCGGGTGAAAGCCGACGTCATCCCGGGCCGATACAACATGCTCTGGTTCACCGCGTCGAAGCCCGGCCGCTATCACCTGTTCTGTGCCGAGTATTGCGGCACGAAGCACTCGGGAATGATCGGGTCGGTCATCGCGATGGAGCCGACCGAGTTCCAGGCGTGGCTGGGGGGCGGCAACGCGTCGGACACGCCGGCCGCCGCCGGCGAGAAGCTGTTCCAGAGCCAGGGGTGCATCGCCTGCCATCGCCAGGGCGCCGCTCTGCAAGCGCCGTTGCTCACAAACAAATTCGGATCCACCGTGACGCTGCAGAGTGGGGCCAGGATCGTCGCCGACGAGTCGTACATCCGCGAGTCGATCCTGAATCCCCAGGCGAAGATTGTCGCCGGCTTCCCGCCGATCATGCCGACCTTCCAGGGGCTGGTTTCAGAAGAGCAGCTGATGCAGCTCGTCGCCTACGTCAAGTCGCTGAGCACGCCTGGCACTGCGCCGGCGGGGGCGCCGGCGAATCGGTAGAACAATGCGTTGCGCGGGCACCGGCTTCGCAGCTGAACGGACACTATGGAAACCCTGAACTACCTCAACAACGGCCACGGCCTTGCGTCGTGGCTGCTGACGAGAGATCACAAACGCATCGCGCTGCTGTATCTCGCGTCGATTACCGGCTTCTTCTTCCTTGGCGGGCTGTTCGCCTTCATGATCCGGCTCGAGCTGTTGACGCCGGCGGGCGACGTGATGTCGTCCGACACGTACAACAAGATGTTCACCATGCACGGCGTGGTGATGGTCTTCTTCTTCCTGATCCCGTCGATTCCCGCGGTGCTCGGCAACTTCCTCATCCCGATCATGATCGGGGCGAAGGACCTCGCGTTCCCGCGCATCAACCTCCTGAGCTGGTACATCTACGTTCTCGGCGGGATCTTCACGCTCGTCGCGGCGCTGAGCGGCGGCGTCGACACGGGCTGGACCTTCTACACGCCCTACAGCACCGCGGCGGCGAACAGCCACGTGATCACCGCCGCGCTCGGCATCTTCATCACGGGGTTCTCTTCTATCCTCACCGGGCTGAACTTCATCGTCACGGTGCACCGGATGCGCGCGCCCGGTCTCACCTGGTTCCGGCTGCCGCTGTTCGTCTGGTCGATGTACGCGACGAGCCTGGTCATGATCCTCGGCACGCCGGTCATCGCGATCACCGTCCTCCTGGTGGCAGCCGAGCGCGTGCTGCACATGGGGATCTTCGACCCGGCGCTCGGCGGCGATCCGATCCTCTTTCAGCACCTGTTCTGGTTCTACTCGCACCCGGCGGTGTACATCATGATCCTGCCGGCGATGGGCGTCATCAGCGAGATCGTCCAGGCCTTCTCGCGCAAGAACATCTTCGGCTACTCTTTCGTCGCGTTCTCGTCGCTCGCGATTGCGATCATCGGGTTCCTCGTCTGGGGGCATCATCTCTTCGTGTCCGGACAGTCGGTCTATGCCGGGATGATCTTCTCGATCCTGAGCTACCTGGTCGCAATTCCGTCGGCGATCAAGGTGTTCAACTGGACCGCGACGATCTACAAGGGATCGGTCAGCCTCGATTCGCCGATGCTCTATGCCTTCGGATTCCTCGGCCTCTTCACGATCGGCGGCCTGACGGGACTCTTCCTGGCGGCGATGGGGCTCGATATCCACGTGCACGACACGTATTTCGTGGTCGCGCACTTCCACTACATCATGGTCGGCGGCGCCATCATGGGGTATCTCGGGGGGCTGCACTACTGGTGGCCGAAGATCAGCGGCCGGCTCTACTCGGAACCGTGGGCCAAGTTCGCGGCGCTGATGGTATTCGTCGGCTTCAACCTGACGTTCTTTCCTCAGTTCGTCGCCGGGTACCTGGGCATGCCGCGCCGCTATCACGCCTACCCGGACGAGTTCCAGGTGCTGAACGTGGCCTCGACGCTTGGCGCGTCAATCCTCTCGGTCGGCTACGTGCTCCCGATGGTGTATTTCACCTGGTCGCTTTTCAAGGGCGCTCCGTCACCCTCGGACCCGTGGGGCGCGCAGGGGCTCGAGTGGGAGATTCCGTCGCCGCCGCCGACCGAGAACTTCCACGTGACGCCGATCGTCACGCACGGCACGCATCAGTACGCCCCCAGCAAGGAGGTCGGCATTGTCTGAGGGTCACTGGTCGGAGCACTATCCGGGACCGACGCACCAGCCGCCTGTGCACGTCGACAGGGTGCACGCTGGCGGGCCGGACGTCGCGCAGCATCCGAAGCTGCAGCACCATTTCGACGATATGGGGCAGCAGGCCGAGGCGTCGACGCTCGGCATGTGGGTGTTCCTGGTCACCGAAATCATGTTCTTCGGCGGCCTCTTCATGTGCTACCTCGTCTACCGGACGGCCTCGCCGGAGGGCTTTGCCGAGGCCAGCCATCACCTCAACGTGTTCTGGGGCGCCGCCAACACGATCGTCCTGATCGTCAGCTCGCTCACGATGGCGCTTGCGGTGCGTGCCGCGCAGACGAGCGCGCCGCCGAAGACGCAGGTGTTCTGGATTGCCGCGACGATGATTCTCGGGGCCGCGTTCCTTGGCGTCAAGGCCATCGAGTACTGGGACAAGTTCACGCATCACCTCGTGCCCGGCCCGAACTTCGTCTGGGAGGGCAAGCATCCGGCCGCAGCCGAGATGTTCTATTCGCTCTACTTCTGCATGACGGGCCTGCACGCGCTGCACATGGTCATCGGCCTGGTGATCATGACCGTCGTCGGGATCATGGCGTGGCGGCGCCAGTTCGACGAAAACTACTACACGCCCGTCGAGGTGTCGGGCCTGTACTGGCACTTCGTCGACATCGTCTGGATCTTCCTGTTCCCGCTGCTCTATCTGATCGGCGGCCACGTCGGCGCCTGAGGCTCAACACATGTCAGCTGGTCACGTCGCTCCGAAGCGGATGTACTACCTGGTGTTCGCGGCGCTAATCGTCGGTACGATTCTGACGTACGCCGCCGCCAGGGTGGACATGGGCCCGCTCAACAACATCGTCATGCTCGCCATCGCCAGCGCGAAGGCGACCCTCGTCATCCTCTTCTTCATGCACGTCCGCTGGAGCACGCGGTTGACGTGGGTCGTTGCGATGTCCGGGTTCTTCTGGCTGCTCATCCTCTTCGGCATCGGCATGAGCGATTACCTGACGCGTGGCTGGGTGCAGGGAACGCTTCGATAGGGCAAGGTATGACCATGGACCAGTCTCCCGAGCGCACTGGCCCGCCGGCCCGCCGCGGCCCCTCCGTCGACCTCGACCCGACCGGGATCGTCACGGGCAAGGCCCCGGACAGGCAACGCCGCCAGTTCCTGAACTATTCGTTCTACCAGCTCGACCCGGTGTTCCGGCGGCTCCCCGCCGACGAGCGGCGGGCGGCGGCGGCCGAGTTCCTCGAACTGGTGCGGACGTGGGAGGCTTCGGACGACCTGATCCTCCGCACCTACTCGCTCGTGGGCCTGCGCGCGGGCGTGGACTTCATGCTCTGGCGGATCGCGTTCGACCCGCTGTGCTTCCAGTCCATGGAGGCGACGATCAGACGGTCGCAGCTGGGCGCCTACCTGTCGCAGGTGCACAGCTTCCTGTCGCTGCAGCGCCGATCCGAGTACGTCAACCGTATGAAGGGCGCCGGGGAAGGCGTCGAGCTGCTGCCGGGCCAGGGGAAGTTCCTGTTCGTATACCCCTTCTCGAAGACGCGGCCGTGGTTCCTCCTTTCGCCCCACGCGCGGCAGGGGATGATGGACGAGCACATCGCCGCCTCCGCGCCGTTCAAGGGCGTCCACCTGAATACGAGCTTCAGCTACGGCATCGACGATCAGGACTTCGTGGTGGCGTTCGACTCGGACTACCCGCAGGAGTTCGTCGATCTGGTGGGGCGGCTGCGGTACACGGAGGCGAGCCTCTATACGCTCCGGGACACGCCCATGTTCACGTGCGCGAAGGCGCCCATTGACGCGATCCTCGCACAGCTGGCGAACCTGGATTAGCGACGCCGCCGTCTGCGCCGGCGATCCTGACGCTGTCGAATCGATGGGTTGCACCGACGGCGTGCCCCGGTGTACAGTCGGCCCACTTCAGGATGGACGGAAGACAGCGTCGACGATAACGACGGAAACGAGGTTGGGATGACCAAGGAGCCGAGCATGCGCGCGACAGGGAACAGGGTGTGGCTGGCGGCGGGGCTGGTCGCGGTGTCGCTCTGGCCGGGCGTCGCGATCGCCGCCTCGTCAGTTACCGGAACCGTCACCTTCACCGGGAAACCCCCGACTCTCAAGCCGCTCGCCATGGCCGCCGACCCGGCGTGCGCCAAAAAGCACTCGGGACCCGTGCCGGGCGAGATGCTGGTCCTCGGCAGCGGCGGCACCATGGGGAACATCATGGTCTGGGTCTCGAAGGGGCTCCCGGCCGGGAAGACCTGGCCCGCTCCCAAGACTCCGGTGGTTCTCGATCAGAAGGGCTGCATGTACGCGCCGCACGTGATGGGGATCATGGTCGGCCAGACCTACAAGATCCTCAACTCGGACGGCATCCTCCACAACGTCCACACGCTTCCCAAGATCAACAAGGGATTCAACCGGGCGATGACGCCGACCATGAAGGAGGCGACCACGACGTTCGAGAAGGCGGAGGCGATCTTCCACACCAAATGCGACGTCCACCCATGGATGAGCGCGTACGTCGGCGTCTTCAACCATCCTTTCTTCACGGTGACGGGCACGGACGGAAAGTACACGATCTCGGGCCTCGACCCGGGGACCTACGAGATCACCGCCTGGCACGAGAGACTGGGAACGCAGACGGCCTCGGTCACCGTCGCCGCCAGCGGTTCGAAGCCCCAGGATTTCAAATTCGCCACCCCCGCCGCGAAGTAGCGATCCGGAGAGAAGCGCATGAGTGAGCCGGCAGCCGTCGCCATACCCGGGCCGCACGCCGGGCACGACGCCCACCACGAGGAGCTCGGCTTCCTGTGGAAGTACGTCTTCTCCGTCGACCACAAGGTCATAGGCATCCAGTACGCCATCACCGGCCTTCTGTTCCTCCTCTTCGGCTTTTCGCTGATGATGCTCATGCGCTGGCAGCTCGCCTACCCGGGGAGCGCCCTGCCGCTGCTCGGCACGCTCCTCGGCGAGGGGCGCATGCCCGGCGGCGCGATGCTCCCCGAGTTCTACAACGAGCTCGGGGCGATGCACGGCACCATCATGGTCTTCCTCGGGGTCGTGCCCCTCGCCGTCGGAGGATTCGGGAACTTCGTCCTGCCGCTCCAGATTGGAGCCCCGGACATGGCCTTCCCGAGGCTCAACATGGCGAGCTACTGGTTCTTCTTCATCGGCGGCGTCATCATGCTGGCGAGTTTCTTCGTGCCGGGAGGGGCCGCGCAGGGCGGCTGGACCTCCTACCCGCCGCTCGCCAGCCTGTTGGGTACAGGGCAGACGATGTGGCTCGTCGGGATGGTCTTCCTGATCACCTCGTCGCTGCTCGGAGCGATCAACTTCATCACGACGACGATCCAGCTCCGCGCCAAGGGGCTCACCTACTTTCGATTCCCCTTCTTCGTATGGGCCCAGTTCGTCACGTCCTTCCTGCTGCTGCTGGCGTTTCCGCCGCTCGAGGCCGCGGCCGTCATGCAGCTCATGGACCGTCTGGCCGGCACGAGCTTCTTCCTGCCGAGCGGCCTCGTCGTCAGCGGCCAGGTTCTCACCGCGGCCGGCGGAGGCAACCCGCTCCTCTGGCAGCACCTGTTCTGGTTCCTGGCGCACCCGGAAGTCTACGTCCTGATCCTTCCCGCCATGGGCATCGTGGCCGAGATCATCGCGAACAACACGCGGAAGCCGCTGTGGGGCTACCGTCCGATGGTCTACTCGCTCCTCTTCCTCGGCTTCATGTCGTTCATTGTCTGGGCGCACCACATGTTCATGACCGGCATGGGGACGGCGATGGCGGCGTTCTTCCAGACGACCACGATGATCATCTCGATCCCGTCGGTCGTCATCCTCACGGCCCTGATCATGTCGCTCTGGGGCGGATCGATACGCTTCACGACGCCTATGCTCTTCGCGCTCGGCTTTCTCCCGATGTTCGGCATCGGCGGGCTGACTGGGCTGCCGCTCGGTTTCAACATCTCGGACATCCCCCTGCACGACACGTACTACGTCATCGGCCACTTCCACTACGTCGTCGCCCCGGGGACGATTTTCGCGCTCTTCGCGGGGGTCTACTACTGGTTTCCGAAGGCAACCGGGCGGATGATGAACGAGACGCTCGGTAAGATCCACTTCTTCGGCTCGTTCGTCTGCATGAACGTCATCTTCATGCCGATGTTTTTCATGGGGCTGGCCGGCGTCTCGCGGCGCCTGTTCGACGGCGGGGCGAGCTACGACTTTGCGCAGCCGGTCCTGCACCTGAACGTCGTCTCCTCGTGGGGCGCCTGGATCCTCGCGCTCTTCCAGATTCCCTTCATCCTCAATTTCTTCTGGAGCGCCTGGAAGGGAGCGAAGGCCGGCGATAACCCGTGGGACGCGACCACGATTGAGTGGGCAGCTCCCTCGCCTCCGCCTCACGGCAATTTCCGCGTGGCCCCGGAAGCGTACCGGGGGCCGTACGAGTACAGCGTGCCCGGCGCGGCCAAGGACTTTTCGCCGCAGTACGAGCGTGAGAGCTTATGAATGCATCTCTGTTAGCTGCGAGTGAGCGCCGCGAGCGAGCCACGCGACCGGAGCGAGCCGGCGCAGCGGCGAGCGAGGGCGCGTGCAGGGGAGTCCGAGGGGCGAAGCCCCTCGGTGAATGATGGAGATTCCCTACACCGTAGAGGTGCGGCCCGACACCGGTCTCACCAACGGGAAGATTGCCATCTGGCTCTTCCTGGCCTCGGAGGTCATGCTGTTCGGGGCCCTCTTCGCGAGCTACATCCTGATTCGCGCGGGGGCGACGAGCTGGCCGAGGGGGGACAGTATTCTCAACGTCCCGCTCGCCACGTTCAACACGATTGTCCTGATCACGTCCTCCATCACGATGGTCATGGCCTGGGCGTCGTTGATGCGCGGCCGCTTCGGGACCTATCGGATGTACATGGGGGCGACGATCGTCCTCGGGTTCGTCTTTCTCGTGGTCAAGTATTTCGAATACAGCCACAAGCTCCACCACGGACTCTTTCCCAGCACCAACAACTTCCTCGCCATCTACTTCACCCTGACCGGCCTGCACATGCTCCACGTGCTCGGCGGGATGGCCGTGAACGCCTATCTCCTGGGCCCAGGATCGAAGCTCTGGAAGACAAACCCGGTGTGGTTCACCAACCGGGTCGAAAACTCCGGCCTCTTCTGGCATTTCGTGGATCTGGTCTGGATCTTCCTCTTCCCGACCCTGTATCTTCTGTAGGCAATCCCTGTATCTTCTGTGTAGGCAATTAATGACCAGTGACCACGCAGCTGACATGACGAGCCACAGTGCCGCTGACATCGACAGACACGTCAGGGTCTACATCATCGTTTTCGTCGCGCTCATGGCCCTGACAATCGTCACGGTAGCGATTTCTTACCTCGACCTCCCACCGGCGATGGCCATCACCGTGGCGCTGTTCGTGGCGACCGTCAAGGGATCGCTCGTTGCCTGTTACTTCATGCACCTGCTCTCTGAGAAGAAGTTGATCTACGCGGTCCTCGTGATAACCCTGGTCATGTTCGTCCCGCTGATAGCCCTTCCCGCCTTCACTCACGGCAACAGTTTCGGTATTTTCGAATGAGTCTCAGGTGGGTCCATGCGCTGCTGATCCTCCTGTCAGCGGCGCTCGCGGTGCTGTTCGGTGTCTGGTCCCTGTCCATGTACGGGCGGGAGGACGGTATCGGAAGCCTGGTCGCGGGCATTGCGGCCTTCGGGGTCTCGCTGGCCCTGGTCGTCTACGACTCGTGGTTCCTGCGCAAAACGCGGACGCTGCGATGACCCGCCTTCGCTCTTGCACCTTCGCGCGTCGCGCTACGGCGGACACGTCGAGCTTCGGCGAGGCAAGAAGCGCCACACAGGTGCACCACGGCATCGTCAGAGTCTTCGCCACGGCGGCTCTCGTGCTGATCGGTGCCACTTCGACCGTCTTCGCCTGCCCGGTGTGCTTTGGCGCGGAAGAAACCTCGATGGTCGACGGGACGAAGCTCGGCATCCTGGTGATGCTGGGCATCACCTTTGCGGTGCAGGGCGGGTTTGCGGGCTTCTTCCTCTATCTCCGCAAGCGCGCCAGGCGCAGTGCGGAACTCGAGCTCGACACCGAATGGTCGAAGCTCCAGAGACGGTAGACCATGATGACTGAGTGGCTCGGACTCCCGGCGCTCGCCGCGACCCACGGCGGGCAGATCGACAACCTGATCGGCTGGATTCACGTGTTCATGCTCATCCTGTTCGTCGGATGGGGAGGCTTCTTCGTCTACACGCTAATCCGTTTCAGAAAATCGCGCCACCCGGTGGCAAACTACACGGGGGTCACGTCGAGCGCATCGAAGTATTCCGAGATCGCCGTGGCCGTGATCGAAGCGGTTCTCCTGGTCGGATTCGCAATCCCGATCTGGGCCGCGAGAGTTGACCGAGTTCCCCCGGAGAGCGAAGCGCTGGTCGTCCAGGTCACCGCCGAGCAGTTCGCGTGGAACGTCCGCTATGCCGGGCCCGACGGCGTCTTCGGCCGCACGGACATCAAGATGATCGACGCCCAGGCGAACCCGCTGGGACTCGATCGCTCCGATCCCGCCGCAAAGGACGACGTCACGACGCTCAATCAGCTCTATCTGCCCGTGAACAAGCCGATTATTGTGAAGCTCAGGGCCAAGGACGTCATCCACAGCTTTGGCGTGCCCGAGTTTCGGGTGAAGCAGGACGCGATCCCGGGCTTCACGATCCCCGTGTACTTCGTCCCCGACGTCACCACCGCCGAGATGCGGACGCGGACGGGGAATCCCGAGTTCCAGTACGAGATCGCCTGCGCGCAGCTCTGCGGTCTAGGCCATTACCGGATGCGGGGATTTGTCACCGTCCAGACCGCCGAGGAGTTCCAGACGTGGATGGACGCCGAACAGGAAACGCTCAAGGGCGAAGCGGGCGGATCGGACATCTTTCGTTAGAC
>Ga0136612_10001270_pt1 | contig 10627 bp, 12 predicted proteins | sample AntDryUQ224A2306_2_FD_106644 | JGI IMG/M metagenome (GOLD analysis project Ga0136612, IMG submission 106644) | Polar desert sand microbial communities from Dry Valleys, Antarctica - metaG UQ224A (23.06) | ecosystem: Environmental > Terrestrial > Soil > Desert | place: Antarctica: Dry Valley...
CCTGGTCAGGGCAAAGAGATCAAGCTAGTAATGCGCGAGGGCCGGCGCGTAAAGTACTCGTGGGCCACCGACCGCGGAGTGGTGAACTACGACACTCACGCCGACTCGACTATGCCCCGGCGCGACTACCACGGCTACGCCAAAGGGACAGCGGTTCCCTCCGACAGCGGCGAGTTGGTAGCGGCCTTCGACGGCTCTCACGGATGGTTCTGGCGCAACCGGACCAACCAGAATGTGACGGTTACACTGAAGACCGAGGGCGAATACCTCGAACTGAAGGAAGTGAAGTGAACAGAGAAAGGCAGGAAGCCATGCATACAGACCCCGTTTGCGGAATGAAGGTCGATGAGAAGACGGCTGCCGGAAAATCCAACAGCCAGGGCCGCGACTACTACTTCTGCTCGACGTCCTGTAAAACGAAGTTCGATCAGAACCCGCAGCAGTACGCGAAAAAGTAAGCAGCAAAAGGCCTGTTTCTCCGGTCCCGCAGGCCCCAGGCTCGACGCCTGGGCCAGACAGGCAGGAGTGCCTGTCCTCCACTGGGTAAGCGAATGCCATCGCCTCGGATAGCGTTAGATTGTCTACCTTCACCGTGCAGGTCGAGCGAGAGGGTTGGAAGGACTGCGAGTCTCACTTATGACGCTGAACCCGCTCGTGGAGCCGGCCGAGGATCGCGCGACGCTGATCCGCCGTGGCCAGATCCTCGAATACTTCACCGTCGGCTATAACAGCCTTGAAGGTGTAATCGCCATTGTGGCCGGTCTGCTGGCCGGCAGCATTGCCCTGGTGAGTTTCGGATTCGACAGCGTCATCGAGGTGATCTCAGGACTGACGCTTCTGTGGCGTCTGCACAGCGACGCCGATGAGTCCCGCCGTGAGCAACTCGAACGTCGCGCGCTGCGGATCGTCGGCGTTTCCTTTTTCATTCTCGGAGCTTACGTCACGCTGGACGCAGCAAGATCGCTCCTGCTCCGGGAAGCACCGCAGGAGAGCCTGATCGGGATCGCGCTGGCTGCCGTTTCGATTGTGATCATGCCGCTCCTGGCGCGGGCGAAACGACGCGTGGCACGCTCGATCGGCAGCGCAGCCCTGCGCGCGGACGCCGCGCAGACTCAGATCTGCACGTACCTCTCGGCGATCCTCCTCGGTGGATTGCTACTGAATGCCACGCTCGGGTGGTGGTGGGCCGATCCAGTCGCAGCGCTGCTCATGGTTCCGATCATCATCCGGGAAGGTCTCGAAGGAGTTCGCGGTGAGCGGTGCGAGGATGGATGCGGGCACTGACATTCACGAAAAAGCCCCGTCTTGCGACGGGGCTTTTGCGGTGGCGTTATCGTCCACCAGCTCATCGGATCGGGAATGGCTCTGTGGCGATCGCCGTCTGCGCAGTCCCCATTGGATTCTCGACGGATGTCACGTACCGATACTCCCCGGATGGGAGACCGGATGGCAGGCGTTTTTCGAAGGTGGCGTCTCTTCCGGGATTGAGAGAATGCAACTGCATCGTGCAGACGTCCTCGGACGGCACGGCGATCCACTCCGAGCCCGTGCGACGCTGCAGGGTGCTCGTGCAGAGGTTGTAGCCGACGGGAGTGGAAGCTCCGTTGTCGAGTGTCAGACGAATGACGTCCGCCGACACGCGCTCGGTGCCGAGGCGAACCGCGACATTGCTATTCCCTGCCTGCGGCGCAACCGGAGGCAGTGTGCATGCTGCGACGACGAGAGCCAGACCGGCGATAAAGATCTTCATGCGCCGAGCGGTGCAAGAAACAGGCGCGGGACAGTATCTGTAGACGCCTCTCTCCGCTATATCTTTGTGCTGCGCAGACGGAGCGCGTTTGCGATCACCGACACGGAGCTGAAGCTCATGGCCGCGGCGGCGAGCATCGGGCTGAGCAGAACCCCGAAGAATGGATAGAGCACGCCCGCGGCGATCGGCACGCCGATGGCGTTGTAGATGAACGCAAAAAAGAGGTTCTGCCTGATGTTGCGCATGGTGGCATCGCTCAGATGACGGGCGCGCACGATCCCACGCAGGTCTCCCTTCACCAGCGTTACATCCGCGCTTTCCATGGCCACGTCGGTGCCAGTTCCCATGGCAATGCCGACCTCGGCCTGGGCCAGGGCGGGCGCATCGTTGATGCCGTCGCCAGCCATAGCCACGATGTGCCCCTCCGCCTGCAGACGCTTGATCGCCTCCGCTTTCTGGTCAGGCAGCACTCCGGCGATCACATCGTCGATCCCCAGCTTCGTTGCTACGGCCTGCGCCGTGGTCTGGCTGTCACCGGTGAGCATGACGATGCGCATCCCCGCAGCGCGGAGCTCCCGGATGGCGTCGGAGGTGGTCTCCTTGATCGGATCCGCGACACCGATCAGACCAGCCGGTCTTCCATCCACGACGACAAACATCACGGTCTGCCCGTCTGCTCGCAACGTCTCCGCGCGGTTAACCAGATCGCCCCCATCGACGCCAACCTCGCTCAGAAGGGCGTCGTTTCCAAGTGCCACACGCCTTCCATCGACCACACCGCGCACCCCCTTGCCGGTGATCGAGGCAAACTCGGATGCCGCGCGAACGGTGAGTCCGCGCCCCTCGGCGCCGGCAATGATCGCAGCCGCCAGCGGTTGCTCGCTGGCCCGCTCCACGCTCGCGGCCAGTCGCAGCAGCTCATCTTCAGAAATGCCACTCGTCGCAACGACGGACGACAACGCAGGCTTGCCCATGGTCAGCGTCCCGGTCTTGTCGACGACCAGCGTGTCGACGTCCCGGAGCACTTCGATGGCTTCGGCATTTCGAAAGAGCACTCCAGCCGTAGCCCCCTTCCCCGCCGCAACCATCACCGACATTGGCGTGGCCAGGCCAAGCGCGCACGGGCAGGCGATGATCAGCACCGCCACGGCGTTGACGATCGCGTAGACCAGCCGCGGTTGTGGCCCGAAAAACGCCCAGATGGCGAACGTGATCGCCGCGATGCCGATGACCGTCGGAACGAACCAGGCCGAGACCTGGTCCGCCAGCTTCTGAATCGGCGCGCGGCTTCGCTGCGCCTGGGCCACCATATTCACGATCTGCGAGAGCAATGTGTCGGCGCCGACGCGCTCTGCCCGCATGAGCACTGAGCCGGTCGAGTTCACGGTGGCGCCGATGAGGCGGTCGCCATCGCGTTTTTCCACCGGCAGCGGCTCGCCGGTGACCATCGACTCATCGACGTTCGTCGTTCCCTCGGTGACGACGCCGTCGACCGGAATCTTCTCGCCGGGTCGAACGCGCAACAGGTCGCCCGGTTTCACTTCTTCGAGCGCCACGTCTGATTCGGCTCCTGAAGCATCGACGCGCCGGGCCGTCTTCGGCGACAGCCCGAGGAGCGCCCGGATTGCTGCCCCTGTCCGACTGCGCGCTCGCAACTCCATCACCTGACCGAGCAGAACAAGCGCTACGATGGCCGCGGCGGCCTCGTAGTAGACACCGACGTTGCCGGAGTGATCGCGGAACGACGCCGGGAAGAGCCTCGGAAAGAGCGTGGCCACGAGGCTGTAGATGTAGGCCACGCTCACGCCGAGGCCGATCAGCGTGAACATGTTCAGATGCCGGGTGACGACCGACGTCCAGGCACGCTCGAAGAACGGCCAGCCTCCCCACAGCACCACTGGCGTCGCGAGCGCGAGCTCGATCCATGAAGCCGAAGTCATCAGCGCGTGAGGCAAATTGACACCCGGCATGTGGCGAAGCATTGCGAAGATCACCAGCGGCACGGTCAGGGCGGCGCTGACCCAGAGACGGCGGGTCATGTCACGCAGCTCCGGATTTTCCTCGTCGAGCGTGATGGTGCGCGGTTCGAGCGCCATCCCGCAGATCGGGCAGCTGCCCGGAGCATCGCGGACGATTTCCGGGTGCATCGGGCATGTCCACTCCGTCTTCGTCGCCGGAGCGGCGACTGTTTCGGCCTCGAGCGCCATCCCGCACTTCGGGCATGCTCCCGGACCCTTCTGCCGCACCTCCGGGTCCATCGGGCAGACGTACATCGCGCCGGCCGGAACAGCGGCCGTCTGCGCAACCGGTTTCTCGTCGAACTTCCGCTTGCACGATAGCGAACAGAAATAGAACGTCTTGTCGCCTGCTCGCGACGAGCCGGCCGCAGTGGCTGGATTCACGGTCATGCCGCAGATCGGATCGAGTTCACCGTTTGCGGAGGGGTGTTCCGGATGGTGATCCTTCATGATGGCATGCTGCAGCAACAACTGGTCCCGACTCTTGCTGCGTGGCCGTATCGTTCCCGGGATCGGGCGCTCGAGTCACTGGACCCGCCCGGCTTACGGCTTGCCCCACAGCTCCTCGAGCCGGCGATCGCGACCGCAGTTGAAGCGGTAGAACTTGTATCGGATCGGATTTTTCTTGTGGTAGTCCTGGTGATACTCCTCGGCCTTCTGAAACTTAGTGGCCGCAACGATCTCCGTCACGATCGGCTTGTTTAAGCGACCGGACGCGGTCAGCTTCGCCTTCGATGCTTCGGCCAGCTTCCTCTGTGAGTCGTCGTGATAGAAGATCGCCGACCGGTACTGGCTGCCTACGTCGCAGAACTGCGCGTTCGGCGTCAGCGGGTCGACGTTGCGCCAGTACACGTCCAGCAGCTGCTGATACGAGACTTTGCGCGGGTCGTAGGTCACCTGAACCACTTCGACATGCCCGGTTCCGCCGGCAGAGACCTGTTCGTACGTCGGGTTCGGCGTGTGTCCCCCGATGTAGCCCGAGACCGTAGCGGTCACGCCTTTAACCTTGTCAAAGTCGGACTCTGTGCACCAGAAGCATCCCGACCCGAACGTCGCGACAGCACGCGATGGCGCCGCCTCGAGTCCCACAGGCAGCAGCACAGCGCACAGCAAAAACATCAGCGTGATTCGTTTCATAGCGTCTCCTGTTGCGGCAGGTTGGGGTCATGTCTGAAAAGGCAACTTTTCGAATGCGATCAATCGGTTGCCGGTTCAGCAGCCGAAAAGTTGCCTTTTCAGACCTGACCCCAACCTGCCACTCACGGATTACTTTTTCCGAAACAGGGGCAGGTACTTCTCGAAGCCGGCGGCTTTCAGCCCTTCGACGGGGATGAAACGCATGGCCGCGGAGTTCATGCAATACCTCTTACCGGTGGGCGCGGGGCCATCGTCGAATATGTGACCGAGGTGCGAGTCCGCGATGCGCGAGCGAACTTCGGTGCGGGGCATACCGAGCTGCCGATCCACACGCGTCACGATGTTCTTCGATTCCAGCGGGCGGGTGAAGCTGGGCCAGCCGGTTCCTGAGTCGTACTTGTCGCGTGAGCTGAAGAGCGGCTCTCCCGACACGATGTCCACGTAGATGCCAGGACGCTTGTTGCTCCAGTACGCATTCGAATACGGCGGCTCGGTTCCTTCCTGCTGCGTGACGCGGTACTGAATCGGGGTCAGCTTCTTCTTCAGTTCGGCTTTTTCTGCGGAGACGGTGGTCACGCTCGCCAGGGAGACTGCGGCGGCGAGGGCCAGTGGGGCAAAGCGTAGGTAGGTCATCGTTCTCTCCTGTATCTATAGAGTTGGCCGGAGCGAGCGGAATCGTTACCGCGTCAGAACGACATTTCGCGGCGGCGGCGAAGGGATAGCGCGAGACCGCCCAGAAGCCCGGCGAGCGCGACTGTGAGCGCGCCGCCTCCGTGAAACAACATCGTATGCGCGGGACGCGCGTTGGAACAGGCGACGAATTGCGCCGCCTCGGCGAGAACGCCGCTCCCCAGACCTGCCAGCAGGCCTGCTCGCAGCGGGCTCAACGGGTAGGCGCGCGTGATGAGCCAGTAGACAATGACGAATGGAACCGCGGCGGTCCCGAGCACGAGCGCGTAACAGAAACCGGACCCTACATGAATTCGCGACGAGTCGAGCACGAGGATCGAGGCGTAAACGGGAGGAAGCAGAAATAGCACGGCCACTCCCGCGGCCAACGCTGTGGAAACAGCTGCCGGCCCGGCGCGACCTGCCGGCATCGCGTCGCGGAGCGCGACAAAGATCAAAAAAGATCCCGCGGCGATCCGTGCGGCGAGCATCCCGAGGAACATCGGCGAGGCCAGTGAGGGAAGATCCTGACGGGCCCCGTGAATAGAGAGGAGCACGATCGCGGCAATGACAGCCAGAAGAGCTACGACGACCGCGCGAGTTTGCGGGCGGAGGACCGGCCGGATCGGCTGAAGATCACCGCGGATCCGTTCTAACAGCGCCTGGGGCACCTCTCTGCGGCCGGCCTCGGTCACGCGTCGCCTCCGCTCTGATTGAGGACCGCGCGAAGCTTCTGCCTGGCGCGATGCACACGAACGCGCACGGCTCCCTCCGATGCGCCGGTAATGCGCGCCACTTCAACCGAGGTGAACCCCTCCACTTCAGAAAGCCAGAGGCTCTCCCGCAGTTCGGGAGAGAGCTCCGACAACGCCGACGTCAGATCGTGGCGCGCCACCACGGCCGCCTCGGGGGAACCGACCGCTGCAGCGATCAGCGCGCTATCGTCCTGCAGCTCCGCGATCCGCCGTCCGCGGGTCCGAATGTACTGAAGTGCAACATGGCGGGCGATTGCGAACATCCACGGACGCAGGGGCAGCTCGGGCCGATACGTTCTCCGGGCACGGTGGATCTGCAGGTAGACGTCCTGAGTCAGATCGGCGGCCCGGGACGAGTCACTCCACCGCTTCAAGTACCGCTCGATGGCGCCCGAAGTCCTCATGTAGATCTCACGGAAGGCCTCTTCGTCGCCGCCCTGATAGCGCACCATGAGAGCCCGGAGCTCGTCATCTGAAGCCGGATCCACGGTCTCATCATATGAAGTGATTCGCCGGGCGGCAGAGATTCGTTACAGCGACCGCTATCTTCGAATCCAGATCGGAGACGACCATGCCTGGTGACCGTCCGACTGCGTCACCCGGAGGTAGTAGCTCGTCTCCCCCGGTGGCTCGTCGACGTCTGTGACCGTGAAGAAAAGTTTCGACATGTCGGGCAGCGCCATCCTCCGTCCGCCCTGAGGTTCCCGCGGTTCGTAGATCACAAAAACTCCATCGAGCCCCGACGGATTCTGCTCGATACGGACGGCGGCGAAGGTGTCGATGAGATTGCGGACGATCTCCACCCGGTCGATCGGAGCAGTTCCTTCGACGCGAACCGACAGCGTCAGCGGACCGCTCGCCTTCACGATCGACCCCATCGGCGAACCGGCCGCTTCGAACTCGAGGACGATCCGGGCACCGGTGGTGGCGTAGTTGCGCCGGTTGCGGATGGCGTCGAAGACCGAAGCCCGATCCAGACGCTCGGCCAGCACGGCCGTCAGCCCTCCTTCGCCCGGAGTCAGATGGTGCGTATCACTTGCTCCCATGGCACCTACGTGCCGGCCGCGCCGCAACGCGTCCTGATAGTGATGTCCGGGTACCTGCCTGCGTCCTTCCCACGGATTCCCGTAGAACTCGAAGCGTCCGTGCCACGAGGCGATCTCGAAGTTCGGCTCGAGCTCCTCATCGTGATGGGCATCGAGATTCCAGCGGCCCCAGGTGGCCTGACCGGTGTGATGAGGAGACATGACACCGCGATCCCTGCGCACATGTTCGTAGAGCTCTTCAATCGTGTCGCTCGCGGGAAGCGTCGCGCTCACCGGGGTGCCGCCTTCATCGCCGTAGAGAATGACCCTGTGGCCGAAGTTGCTCCCGGACGTCCACTCCCAGCCGGTCAGGCTGACAAAGCGGCCGGGCTGATCGAAGAGCCGCGCTGTGAGCTGCAGTTCCGCGTACTCCGTGGCTTGCAGATGGCCCATCTCGGAGTGGTCGCTCACGACCGCGTAGTCGAGGCCCAGTCGATCGCGCGAGAGCTGAAGGATCTGGTCCGGCAAACCGGTCTTGCGTCGCTGAGGATGGTGTGGCTGTGCGGATCACCGAAGAAGATCCCCCACTTTCCGTCGCGGGATCGGGCCGTGCGCGGAGAAGGACCGGGGAACATCGGCTCATTCGCGTCGAGGGCTTTGTATGCATCGTCCTGACTCGCCGACAGCGGTGCGATCGTCCAGCCTTCCGAGGGAGCATGGAGTGAGCCGGTCAGAATCACGTTGGGAAGGCCCAGCGTGTTGTACGCATCGACGTCGCCTCCCAGGTATTTTGACTCCTCCCCTTTCTTCGGAAGAACCTGTCCTTCCCACACCAGGTGCAGCGCACCGCCGGCATCACGGGCGAAGGACGGCCATTCATCGCGGCCGGGTGAGAACGTGGTGAGATGCAACTCCGGCGACCAGCGCTCCCCATCGTGCACCCGTCCCCAGAGATCGAAATTGTGCGCACCGGTAGCATCGGTGCGCCAGAGGATCCAGGCCCGGTTCTCCCCGTCGAGAGCAACGACCGGATAGTTCTGGGTCTGCTTCCACTGCCAGTACGGCGGGACTGCGTCGCGAGGAGTCTTGCTCACCGCGCCGAAGCTGACCTGTCCTGGAAGCGCGCCTGCCCATGCCGCCGGAGGAGTCAACCACTGCCTGTCGCGAAGAACGCGGACGAATGCGTCCCCGCTGTGTCGATCGGCGCGGAATTCATCGGAGGCGTGCCCTCGCATTCCGTTCCACGCCACCCACAACGTTCCATCGGAGGAAGACGCGAGCGATGGAGAATCGTCGATCGTTGCATGCCGGGTGACCTGCATCGGTGTTTCAATTCGCGGGGGCTGCTGCCCGGACGCGATCGCATTTGCCAGCCAGATGTCGTAGTTGCCTGAACGGGTGGAGTCCCATCCGATCCATATCCCTTTCTCCGCGGCGGCGAGTGAGGGGCGCCGGTCGGAGCCGGAACTGAGGATGGTGGCCGGCCGGCTCCACCCGCCGCCATTTTCGCTGATCAACTGGACGGCAAAACCTCCCGGCCTGGCGATCTCCCACGCAATCCAGAGCCGGTTCTGCCGGTCCATGGCCACTGCCGGATGCAGCGCATCGACCGACTGCGCACTCAGAGTCCGTTCGCTGCTCCATCCGCGGCCGATGCCCGTGCGCGTGTAGACGGCCCATTTCCCGTTTCTCCGCCCGTGCCATACGGCGATCACTCTGCCGCGCGCGTCGACGATCAGCTTTGGCGTGCTCTCCACGCCCTCGCCGCGATCGAGCCGCTCTTCCTCCGACCAGACCGACCCGCTTCTGCTGCGGACGACGATTTCGTCCTTCCCGCCGCGCATCGACGTCCAGGCGATCCAGAAGCGTCCGTCCCGGTCGACCGCTGCGCTTCCGTACTTGTCGTAGTGCGCTCCGCCGCTGGGAGTGTCGATGTTGCGCAGCGTCTCCCCCTGCGCCGCTGCAGCGGTGAGAAGGAGCACGAGAACGCAGATCGAGCGCATATTCGCGAGTCTAGTGCAGCCAGTTCGCGTAGAACGCTCCCATGGCGATGCATCGCTTCGGTGGAGGACAGGCAATCCTGCCTGTCAAGGACAGCCGTCGAGGCTGTCCTCGCTCAGGGAGGAAGACCAGTCGAAAGGGAGAAGCCAGGCTCGACGCCTGGCCAGACAGGCAGGATTGCCTGTCCTCCACTTGTCACTTCAGGGGATCATGGCGATGGCGTCAACCACGATGCGCGACCCAAGCCGGAGCTTTGCGCCGATGGTCGTTCGTGCCGGTGGCTCGACAGGGAAGCAGCGCTTGAATACCTGGTCCATCTCCGCGAACTCGCCAAGGTCGCCGAGATAGACCGTGACCTGGACGACATTCTCGAAACCGGTGCCGCCGGCTTCGAGGACGGCCCTTACATTCTCGAAGACGCGTTCTGCCTGTACCCGGATGTCGTCCTCCACGAGCTCGTTGGTTGCCGGATCTTTCGGAATCTGTCCGGCGACAAACAGCATCCGGCCGGTGGAAACACCCTGCGAGTACGACCCTCCCGGACGAGGCGCTTCTGCGGTTGTGATGACCTGTTTTCTGGTTCCCATGTCGACCAGTCTAGCGGCACATTCCTTGCGCGTCAGAGCGCTGAAGGAGAACATCGAATGGCAACAGTGGATGCAATCACCCTTCTGAAAGCGGATCACAAGAAGGTCAAGGGCCTGCTCGAGGATCTCCAAAAGACCACCGAGCGCGGTCCTGGAAAACGGAAGAAGCTCCTGGCGCAAATCAGGACGGAGCTGGAAGTGCACACCACCATCGAAGAGGAGATCTTCTATCCGGCCTTCCGCGATGCCGTGGAAAAAAAGGAAGACCGGGTGATGTTCTTCGAAGCGGTCGAAGAGCACCAGGTGGTGAAGTTCGTCCTTCCCGATATCTCCAAAACCGACCCCGCCACCGAGAAGTTCGGGGCCAAGGCCAAGGTGCTCAAAGAGCTGGTCATGCATCACGCCAAAGAGGAAGAGAAAGAGATGTTCCCTTCTGCGAAAAAGGCGCTCTCCTCCGACGAGCTGGAACAGCTCGGGGTCCGGATGGAAGCGAGAAAAAAAGAGTTGATGGGCAAGCGTCGTTGATCCGCGGACACGGCCTCGACCGGGGCCGTGTCCCTCGCCCTCGCCGTTGAGCCCGGCATACTCCTTGCGGGTCGCTCGGCAATGACGATTCTATGGGTAATTTTGGCTACGGTCTTCGTCGCCCTGCTCGTGCAGAACCTCGTCACCGGTGAGAAAAAGA
>Ga0136612_10001271_pt1 | contig 10622 bp, 8 predicted proteins | sample AntDryUQ224A2306_2_FD_106644 | JGI IMG/M metagenome (GOLD analysis project Ga0136612, IMG submission 106644) | Polar desert sand microbial communities from Dry Valleys, Antarctica - metaG UQ224A (23.06) | ecosystem: Environmental > Terrestrial > Soil > Desert | place: Antarctica: Dry Valley...
ACCGCAGGTCGCCACGATCGAGAAAGTTTTCGTCAACGTCAATCCGCAGTCGACGCTGCTGCTGGGGCAGGCGCGCGGCGCTGCGATCTGCGCCGCAGTGACCGAAGGCCTTGTAGTTCACGAATACGCGGCACTGCGCATCAAGCAGGCTGTCGTCGGCTTTGGCCAGGCCGATAAGCGGCAGGTGCAATTAATGGTGCAGCGTCTGCTTTCGCTCGACAGTGCACCGGGTAGCGATGCTGCAGACGCGCTTGCCTGCGCGATTTGCCATGCGCACTCGGCCAGTTTGTTGATGGCATTGAAGTCGCAGGACCATGTGCCCGCGCGCGCGCGTTCGTCGTCGAGCGGCCGCCGCGCCTGGACCGCGCGTCTTCAAGGCATCGAGTAAACGGACGACGATGATTGGCCGTATCGAAGGCCGGCTGCTGGAAAAAAACCCGCCGGCGATACTGGTCGACGCCAACGGCGTGGGCTATGAGATCGACGTTCCGATGAGCACGTTCTACCAACTGCCTGCCGTCGCGGAGCGTGTCACGTTGCTGACGCATTTGATCGTGCGCGAAGACGCGCAGCAGTTGTACGGATTCTCAACCCATGGCGAGCGTGCCGCGTTTCGCGAGCTGATTAAAATTTCCGGGGTCGGTGCGCGTACCGCGCTCTCGGTGCTCTCAGGTCTGTCGGTCGACGAGCTCGCGCAGACGATCACGCTGCAGGAGAGTGCGCGTTTGACGCGCGTGCCGGGTATTGGAAAAAAAACTGCCGAGCGCTTGCTGCTTGAATTAAAAGGAAAGCTTGGTGCAGATCTCGGCACGGCTCGAACGAATCCCGCAAGCGATGCTGCGACCGACGTCATGCACGCGTTGCTCGCTCTCGGCTATAACGAACGCGAAGCCAACGCCGCGGTGCGCGCCCTGCCGGCCGATGCAGGCGTGTCTGACGGCATTCGTCAGGCGTTGAAGTCACTGGCCCGATGAAGAGTGTTCAATGACAGAGGCAGAACGCATCGTCGCGGTCAAGGCGACCTCGCCAAACGAAGAAGCGATTGAGCGTGCGCTGCGGCCTACTTCGCTTGCAGAGTACGTCGGGCAGCCGAAGGTGCGCGAACAGCTCGGCATTTTTATCGAAGCCGCGCGCAATCGTGCCGAGTCGCTTGACCACGTGTTGCTGTTCGGGCCGCCCGGGCTCGGTAAGACCACGCTGGCGCACATCATCGCCCGCGAAATGGGAGTCAACCTGCGGCAAACCTCCGGACCGGTGCTGGAGCGGCCGGGCGATCTGGCCGCGATCCTGACCAACCTCGAAAAGAACGACGTTCTTTTTATCGACGAGATTCATCGGCTGAGCGCGGTAGTCGAGGAAATTTTGTATCCGGCGCTGGAAGACTTCCAGATCGACATCATGATCGGCGAGGGGCCGGCGGCGCGCTCGATCAAGCTCGATCTGCCGCCTTTCACTTTAGTAGGCGCCACCACTCGCGCAGGCATGCTGACCAATCCGTTGCGCGACCGCTTCGGCATCGTTGCGCGCCTCGAGTTTTATTCGACCGACGAGCTCACGGCGATCGTGCGACGCTCGGCGCGCTTGTTGAAAGCTCACCTGACCGAGGAAGGCGCACGCGAAATTGCGCATCGATCACGCGGCACGCCGCGCGTTGCCAACCGCTTGCTCAGGCGCGTGCGCGATTTCGCTGAAGTCAAAGGCACTGGTGAGATATCGCAAAGCGTGGCCGATGCTGCGCTCGCAATGCTTGAAGTCGATCGCCTGGGACTCGACGTAATGGATCGAAAGCTCCTGCTTGCGGTAATAGAGAAGTTCGCCGGCGGACCGGTGGGTATCGATAATCTGGCAGCAGCGGTTGGCGAAGAGCGCGACACGCTGGAAGATGTTGTCGAGCCCTATCTGATTCAGCAAGGGCTGTTGCAGAGAACGCCGCGCGGCAGGGTCGCAGCAGTAACAGCGTATCGGCACTTCGGAATCGTCGAGACGCGTGGCGGACGTAGTGCCGATGATTTGTTTTAGCGCTGGCATGCAGTCAGCCGTCCAGGCACTGCTGCGATGCCGCATCACTGGCACTAACATTGCATGGTTTAGCTCACGCAAACTGGCTAGAATCGCCGGCTTTTGCTGAGCAAGCCCAGGAGAATGGTTTGACAAGGGCAACCGAAGTGAAAGCGGAAGAGAGGACCTAAGATGGACTTCTCTCGCACCCAGCGCGATCCGACACGTAAGTTTGTCGGCATCGGCGCCGTTGTACTTTTTCATATCGTCATCGTGTATGGACTGATCACGGGTCTGGCGCGCAAAGTTGTCGAGGTGGTGAAAGGCCCGATCGAGGTCAAGGTGATTGAAGAGATCATCAAGAAGCCTCCGCCTCCGCCGGAGTTGCTGCCTCCACCGCCCAAGCTGCAGGCGCCGCCGCCTCCTTTCATTCCACCGCCAGAGATAAATATTCAGCCGCCGCCGACACCGGCGCCGACAATCACAGCGGTGACGCCTGAGCCGCCGCCGGCACCGCAAGCACCAGTGATCGTGGCGCCCGCGCCGACGCCGACGCCGGCTCCTGCCCCGCCCGTAGTACAAAGCGCCGCCGTGGTCTGCCCAAACTATCGCGAGGCGTTAGGTTCGGTTGCCTATCCACGCGAAGCGGCACTCGACAACATTCAGGGCGAGGTGCTGGCGGAGTTCACGCTTTCAGCCACCGGACAGATACGCGATATCGTGATCAAGTCGACCACCAATCGTATCTTCAACCGCCCCGCGATCCAGATGATTCAGACCCGGCTCAGCTGCAAGGGGCAGGGGCAGGACGTAAAGTTGTCACTGCCGATCAGCTTTAAACTGAATTAACAATAGAGTCAGGACGGCTCACAAGGCACCTGGCTACCCAATCTTCAACAAGGAGAATTTCATGACCGGGTTTTTTCGTCGTGCGGCAGCGCTGACCGCGCTCGTGCTGGTTGCAGGATTGGCGCCCAGCCTGACAGCGGCGCAGCAAGATCCAACCAAGTCCGCGCCCCCGGTATTGGTTCCGCCCGCTGACACCCAGGTCGCACCGGCGCCTGTGACGGTGCCGGTTGCGCCCGCGCCGACCAAAGCAGCCGTTGAAACCGAATCGGTAGAAAACCCTTATGGTCTGGAAGCGTTATGGCGTCAGGGTGATTTCGTATCGAAGGGCACGCTCATCATTCTTGTGATCATGTCGATGGGCAGTTGGTACATCCTGTTCGTCAAACTGTGGGAGCAATACAGGCTGATGCGCGAAGCGAAAGACATGCGCACCGCATTCTGGAAGGCTCCGTCCCTGAAGGAAGGCGCCAATCGACTCGACAAGAAGAGCGCGTATCGCTATATCGCCGAATCGGGTCTGGAAGCTAACGAGCATCACGAAGGCGCGCTGACCGAAAACATCGATCTGAATGACTGGGTCACGATGTCGGTGCAGCGCTCGGTCGATACGGTGCAAAGCCGCACGCAGGACGGGCTTGCATTTCTGGCGACGGTTGGTTCAACGGCGCCGTTCGTTGGATTGTTCGGCACCGTGTGGGGCATCTATCACGCGCTGACCGCTATCGGGATTGCTGGCCAGGCGTCGATCGACAAAGTGGCGGGGCCGGTGGGCGAGGCCCTGATCATGACCGCGATCGGTTTGGCGGTCGCCGTGCCGGCGGTCATGGGCTACAACTGGCTGGTTCGGCGCAATAAGGTTGCGATGGATGGTGTGCGCACTTTCGGGGCTGACCTGCACGCGGTACTGCTCGGTCGTCGTCCTGAAATGCGTTCCGCAGCGCCGGCGCGCTAGCGGCGAAACAGGAGCCCGCCATGGCCATGAGGCTCGGATCGTCGGAAAACGAAGACGACGAGGTGATCGCGTCGATCAACACCACGCCGCTGGTCGATGTGATGCTGGTGCTGCTGATCATTTTTCTGATCACAATTCCGGTGGTTACGCAGTCGATCGCGCTGTCGTTACCGCAGGAAAGCAATGTTCCGCGCCAGACCAAGCCGGAGAACATCGAACTGGCGGTGACCAAGGACGGCGATGTGTACTGGGGCATGGTATTGATCAAGGACAATGAAGATCTGGTAAATCGCTTGAAGAAGATTGCGGTTCTGATTCCCCAGCCCGAGGTGCACATTCGCGGCGATCTCGCCGGCCGCTACGAATTTGTCGGCCGCGTCGTATTCGCGGCGCAGCGCGCTGGCATTCAGAAGATCGGCTTTGTCACCGAGCCGCCGCCGCGTAGTTAATCGGATCAGGAGAACACGATGTCAATGAACGTCGGCACCGGCGGCAGCACGAAAGAGCCTGGGGTCATTCTCGACATCAACACCACGCCGTTGATCGATGTAATGCTGGTGTTGCTGGTCATGCTGATCATCACGATTCCGATTCAGCTGCACTCAGTCAATCTAAACATGCCGATCGGCACGCCGCCGCCACCGCTGACGGAACCGGTGGTGATCACGGTCGACGTCGACTTCGACGGCACGATCTACTGGAACGGCGAGATTCTCGCAGGCAAGGCAGCGCTCGATGAACGCTTGACGGCCGCAGCGGCGATGCCGGTGCAACCCGAGGTGCATCTGCGGCCCAACAAGCTCGCTGAGTACAAAGACGTGGCCATGGTAATGGCCGCAGCACAGCGCCTCGGCGTGACCAAGCTCGGCCTGGTAGGTAATGAGCAATTCGTGCGTTAGGCGGAGCAGGTCGATGCGAACCGAAGTAAGCACTCTGGCCGTCAGAACATTTCGTTTTTCATTGGGCGCAGCAGCTATCGTGCTGGCGTTCGGCATGCAGACGGCGCCGCACGGCGGGCTGACCTGGTCGACCGCGCAGGCGCAGGATGCGATACGTGGCGAGATCGGTCGGCCGCTGCAAGCGGCGCGTGATTTGATTAAGGCGAAGAAGTATTCAGAAGCACTCGCCAAGCTGCGCGAAGCCGATGCGGTGTCGAATCGCAGCGCCAACGAAAACTTTTTGCTCGAGCAAATGCGAGCGTCGGCGGCGCTATCGGCCGGTGACAACGGCCAGGCGATCAAGGCAATTCAGGCGCTGATGAATTCCGGCCGCCTGCCCGAATCGCAGCAAGCGCAATACGCCGGCAGCCTGGCGTCGCTTTACTATCGCGAAAAGAATTACAAAGATTCCGCTCAGTGGGCGAGTAGAGCTTTGCGCTCCAACCCGGGCGACGGTGCGATGCGCAGCCTGCAGATCCAGTCCTACTATCTGGGCGGCGATCTCGCGAGTGCGTCACGGGAAGCGCTGGAAGATGTGCAGGCGGCTGAGAAAGCCGGCCGTACGCCCCCCGAAGATCGTCTTCAACTACTGGCCAATATCGCCTCCAAGACCGGCGACCGCGCGGGATATGTTGCGGGCATCGAGCGCCTGGTTGCGTATTACCCCAAGAAAGAATACTGGGTCGATTTGTTGCGAAGGTTGGAATCCAAACCGGGCTTTTCGAATCGCCTCGCGCTTGATCTGTATCGGTTACGCGCGGCCACCAAGACGCTCGATGCACCCAGCGAAGTTGTCGAAATGGCGCAGCTCGCGTTGCAGCAGCGCCAGGCTGGTGAAGCGAAGAAGCTGCTTGACGACGCTTTTGCTTCCGGATTGCTAGGAAAAGGCACGGAAGCCGAGCGTCAAAAACGTTTGCTATCACTCGCCAGCGAGCGTGTGGCCGAGGCACCGGCTCTGCTCAAGAAGGCCGAAACTGAGGCCGTCGGTAGCGCTGACGGAAGTAATCTGGTCAATATCGGAATGGCGTACACCGGTTTAGGACAGTATGAAAAAGGCATCGCGCTGATCCAGCAGGGTATCGCCAAGGGTAAGCTCAAGCGGGCCGATGAAGCGAATCTGCATCTGGGCGTTGCATACTTGCGCGCCGGGCAAAAAGCGAAGGCGCAACAAGCGTTCAAATCGGTAGGTGGCGCTGACGGGACTGCTGATCTTGCGCGGCTGTGGATGCGAGTGTCGTAGCGGGTTGCAAACTTCCGAACCTAGAAAAAACCCGCCGATCGGCGGGTTTTTTTTCGTTTGCAACGTGCGGTCTAGAAGAATTTGTAGCTGGCGCGCGCGATAAACGTCCGGCCCAGCGGATCCGTGTAGCGCGGATCATAGTTGGACTGGAATGTCGTCGACTGATTGCTGTAGGGCGGCTCCTCATTAAAGGCGTTACGCAAACCGACCAGCAACGTCAGATTTCGAATACCGGTATACGAGACAGTGGTATCAAACGTCGAATAATGCCGTACCTCATTACTCGGGTCCTGGTCCGTATATCCGCCCTTGTAATTGTTGGCGACTGTCGCATTCCACGGGCCCGCATTCCAGCTCAGTGTTAGCTGATGCTGATAACGGAACACCGGTGCGTTGTCGGTGTATTTCCCGGCGGCCTTAATGAATTCGCCGCCTTTTTCGCGCTGGTATTCGTACTTGTCGATGTAACTCGCGTCGTAGTTAATGCCCCAGCGTCCGTAAGCGCTAGCCGGAAAGCGATAACCGAAACTAAAGTCGACGCCGCTGGTTTTAACTTCGCCTAAGTTTTCGGTCGGCTGATCTATGTAGGCGATCGGGTTCAGCGTAGGCGAAAAGTTGACGCAGACATCGATCACCGCCCGTTCAGCCGGTGTCAGCGCGCCACAGCGGATGATCCGGGAGTTGTACTTCGCGACATCGCCGAAGATAGCCTGCTCGGGCAACGAACTAATAAGGTTTTTGATCTTGATGCTCCAATAGTCGACACTGACGGTCATGTTGGCCGTCGGCTCGAACACCATGCCCAGCGTGTACGTATCAGAGTCTTCTGGCTTCAGCGAGCTGATCGGGCGTCCTGTGCCTCCGGGGCCGCTCGAGCGCGTTTGCACCTGCTGATCGCATACCACGTCTGCGGGTGCTCCCCCCACGGGGGTGCCTGTGGGACAAAAAACCGGATCGTTGTAAGCGTCCGACGTGAAAGACAAACCGATGGGTTGATAAAGGTCATACAGGGTCGGGGCACGAAAACCTGTGTTGTATGAACCGCGGAACAGCACTTCACGAATCGGCTGCCAACGCGCACCCACCTTCGGGTTAAATGTGCTGCCGAAATCGCTGTACTTGTCGTAGCGCGCCGCCAACGTTAATTCGAACGTCTTGGTGATCGGAAACGCCATTTCGGCAAAGACTGCCCTGACGTTGCGATCACCTTGAATGTCAGTAAACAGCTCAAGGCCGGATGAGGCCGCGAGCGGAGCGAGGTTCTCCTTGAGGTCGAACTTATATTCCTCCTTGCGAAACTCGGCACCCAGTGCGAAAGCCGCAGGGCCCCCGCCCATTTGAAACAGATCGCGACTGACGCGCGCGTCAACTCCCGTTACCTTGCCCTCCGCCGACAACACAGTGCCGATAACCTTTGAATTCGCAATCAATGCGCTGCCGGCCGCAGTTTGCGGACCGAAAGGATTCAAAATGCCATTCAGGACTCCGGCGGCGATGTCAGGTCTTTTTACGTACCCATCAACAAAGTTGGTTTCCACCTCATTAGTGGAACGAAATACTCCGGCGCGATAGTCCCATCCAAGGGCAGAGCCGTTGACGTCGAGCAGAACCCGGTCGCCGATGGCCTCATTTTCGTCCGTACGCTTGCCGGCTGTGGTCGTCCGCCAGTTCACAGTGGTGCCGGTTGCACCGGCCGGATAAAACGGACTGGTCATTGGAATCGTCAACCCCACCACCGGAGTCGGGGCAACACGGTTCCGTGATTCGTGCTTCGCGCGCAAGTATTCGAGCGACAGGTAAGTCTCGCCAAGCTTCAACGTGCCCTTGCCCAGAAATGACAATTGTTCGTTTTCACCAATCAGGTCGATCTGACGCACGAAGTCGTAACGGCAGGCCGTTCTGGCCGGATTCGGAATCGAGTCCGGAGGAGCGCAGCCGGCTGCCAGGGTCGGATTGAAACCGCTGACCGTGGCAGGGAACGTGGTTCCACTGGTGCGGAACTGCCCGCGATCGGCCACAACACCCGAGGAGGCAAAGCTGCGTTCGGCGGCAGCCAGTGCATCCTGCTTGCGATAGTCGACCGTGCCAAAGATGTTGAATCCCTGTTTGTCGAGCGAGCCAAACCCGCCCGTTAGGCTGCCGCGCTTGACCTTGCCGCCGCCTTTTTCCTGCGGATCCTGATATTCGGCGCTGACTTCGGCGCCGGTGTACTCGCGACGCAGAATGAAGTTGATCACGCCCCCGATCGCGTCGGTACCGTAGATGGCCGAGGCTCCATCGCGCAAGATTTCAATGCGGTCGATCGCCGCAAGGGGAATCGAATTTAAATCGACGGCACCACTGTCGTACGCTTGATTGGACAAGCGACGACCGTTTAGCAAAACAAGTGTGCGCTGGCCGGTACTACCGGTCGATGCGCCCAACCCTCGCAGGTCCGCGAATGACGCGCCGCCTGTAGTAGCTCCAACGGCTTGACTGTTACCCAGCGCCGACTGATTCTGCGGCAGCGTCTTAAGCGCCTGCTCAACGGTTGTAATGCCTTGTTTGATCAACTCATCGGCTCGAATGATTGTCACCGGCAAGGCGGTCTCCGCATCAGCACGGCGCAGCGATGAACCGGTGATTTCCACGCGATCCAGTTGCTGCTGTGCCATGACTGCTGGCGTAATCCCCACCAATCCCGCGCCGAAGGCAGCGCCGATCGCGAGGCTAAGTCGCGTACGTTTCAACATAGTAAGTCCCCCCAGGAAGTTGCCGGAGCGGCCGCGCGCCTACTTTGCCCGCGCCGTTTTGTCGGTACACGGAAGCGTTACTCATAGTCTCGCGCCCGTCACGAATTATCTGCATCGCTCCGGCTCGTTACGCCTGCGTGTCGCGCCGAACCAACACGCGCCGCGAAGCTCGATGTCAGGTTTCTTGTCAAACTGGGTGTGCGTAAGCCAGAAACAAAAAAGGCGGGTCCGAGGACCCGCCTTTACACACTCTAGGAGTTGTGCTTAACGGAATTTGTAGCTGGCACCGATCCGGAAAGTGCGCCCACGCACATCGTACTGAGTGAAATCGTAGATGTTCGTTGAGTCAAAGCCAGGATCGTACGGTGGCGGCCTGTCGAAAATGTTGAGCACCGATGCCGAGACCGACAGGTTGGCCGTGATGTTGTAACGTCCGAAGGCATCGACCGTCGTGTACGAAGGCACCTTAACCGGATAAGTGCCGTTCTGGAACTGTGGGAACTGCGGGGTGAAGAACGAGCCCGCCAGTAAGTCCTGATAGTAGTGATGGATGTAGTTCACTCGCCCTGTCACGGTCCAAGGCCCCTGGTCCCAGTCCAACGACGCGAAACCCTTCCAGCGCGGATAAGTATTCGAGCCGCCGTTCCTACCTGCGTATTCGACGCCATCCTCCTCAAACTTCGCTACGTACGTCGTGTTTATCCGCGAAGTGAAGCGACCCCAATTGGTACGGGCGATTTGGCGAATATCGAAGTCAACGCCCCGCGTTTCGGTGCGATTTAAATTGCGGAAGTTATTCAGCACCGTGACGATCGCTCCAAACGCTTGGCCCGGTTGAGGCGGCAATCGGATTACCCGCGTCGGGTCGTTGGCATTAACAACGGACTGGAAGCTGTCCGAGCTCACGATGTTGGACCAGGAAATGTCGTACACGTCGACCGAGGCATTAAACGAGCTATTGGGTTCGAACACGATGCCCGCTGTCAAACTGCGCGATTTTTCCGGTTGCAGATCCGGGTTGCCCGCAAAAACGCCCGATATCTGAACGTTCGTTGCACCGGTTGCCGGATCGTTAACCTGCACGAAGAATACTGAGCGCGACGGCGTAATTTCCGGCAGCGACGGTGCCCGGAAGCCACGGCCCCAGTTCGCGCGCAACAAGACTTCGGGCGCAGGACGGAACTTCAGCCCAAGTTTAGGATTCAATGTGGTTCCGAAGTCGCTGTAGTCGTCGTAGCGCAGAGCAGCCTGAGCTTCCAGTTGGCGCGTCAGCGGCAGCGCTAGCTCCGCAAACGCCGCGAAGTTGTCGCGCTCACCGTCGGTACGGGTGCTGCCCTGTCCGAGGACGTTGCCGGCCGTAGAGTTTGAATCCGGCCGATCCTGCAGACTCTCTTTGCGGAACTCAGCGCCGACGGCCAACCCGATCGGACCCCCGGGGAGCGAGCCGATTTCGGTCGAACCCTTGGTATCAATAAACTTGAGTTCGGATTCTGCGTTACGCCTGAGATTCAGCAGGATTGCGTTGTTGACGCCGGCCGAGTTCGTTGAGGGCCGGTCGAGGTTGTACTGCGAGCTAGTCGAGATGGGGGTTGGTGGCTGTGGCGTGCTCGGAACGCCGAACGCGGCGCTGATGCCTTGCTTGCTGGTGCGATTGGTGTTGATATTTTCCACTTCATTCCTCGACCAGCCGAGCGCACTTTCCAAATCCCAGTTGAATAGCCGGTACCTCAGACCGCCCAGAACCCGATACGAGTCGGAGGTGATTTCAGAGTCACGGGTGCCCAAGCCTTGCAGGTTGCCCGTGAACACGGCGTTGGTGCCAAAGGGGTTGCCTGCGACTCCGGGGCCAAAGATGACGTTGTAGGCAAAAGGCTGCAGCCCGGCCGGGGTTGGCTGAAGTCCAGTGGTAACAA
>Ga0136612_10001272_pt1 | contig 10621 bp, 7 predicted proteins | sample AntDryUQ224A2306_2_FD_106644 | JGI IMG/M metagenome (GOLD analysis project Ga0136612, IMG submission 106644) | Polar desert sand microbial communities from Dry Valleys, Antarctica - metaG UQ224A (23.06) | ecosystem: Environmental > Terrestrial > Soil > Desert | place: Antarctica: Dry Valley...
ACAAAGGTCATTGTAATACACGATGTATCACGTGTCAATAAGCAATGTGTGCGCAAAAGCACACATTTGTGCGCACAAACACACCAAAAACTAGCGAATAGCTATGTTTTGGTGTGTTTTTTTTCTGGAGGTGTTTGATGGCCTATATCGTACCAAACCCACGGGTGGAAACCATATCATTTCGATGCCTAACAGACGAACGGCACCAGGCAGAGCGCGCAGCCAGTGGGCTGGCTGCCGGAACGCTCTCTGAGTTGTTTAGGCTGATGATCGCTAATTTGCCCACGATTCAACCGATACTCACCGAGTCCACTAAACCCAACTCTGCCACCGACAATTGAGCCGGAAAACAAAACAACCCGCGGCGGCGGGTTGCTTCGCTGGGGCTGGGCCGGGGCGGGCTTGCTCCATTTTCGCATTGTGCAACGTCCACAGGAGTCACAAGTTCACATTAGGAGTCGCAAGTGAATTATATCACACCACCACCACAAACCACACAAACCGCACCAGACGGCGCTACAGCCGTTCAGATGCACACCAACGGCACTCACAATGGCCAGGTTGCCGCGCCACTCACGAACACAGAGAAGATCTCACGGCATATCCTAACGGCACTAGACGCCATTGACGACACACCAGGAGCAGCCTTTGAACTGACTGTAAAGCGTCGTAAGTATGGCAAAAACGTAATGGACAAGGGCTACTATTCGGATCGCCAGGCTCTTGCACTTGAAGCCGCCACGCGCACACAGAAACCGGACGCCATCGCCGTCTATGTGACCCTCCAGGAGATTCACCCGGATTGTCTACACCGCGCAAGAAACAAAATGCCGGGGGACGTGGCCGCCGTGGGCATGGCGGATGTGACCCGCTACCGCAATTTATTGATCGACGTTGATCGCGCAGGTATCAAAGAAATTAGCGCAACCGACGCAGAGAAACAGGATATCCGCGCAGCACTCACGGCCATTAAAGAATCTTTGCTGGAATCGGGCTGGCCTGATCCAGCGTTCGAGGGCGATAGTGGCAATGGTGGTCATATCTGTTGGAAGATTGACCTACCGGCCACCAGAGAGACTCAGGAGTTGATTAAGCATTGCTACCAGGCGATTGGCCAGCAATTTAACACGGCCGCCCTGTCGGTTGACGCGTCACTAGCTGACCCAAATCAGCTGATCAAACTCTACGGCACCAAGACGCGCAAAGGTGATGATACCCCGGAACGCCCGCACCGATTCAGCCAGCTGCTACACACCTACGAGACGGAACCAGTAACGCTGGAACAGTTACAGCAACTTGCCGACCTCTACAAGCCCCCTGCTTCGCCCACACACCAGACAACAAACAAAGAGCTGGACAAGACAAAGTATTGGAAGGCCAGCACACCCGAGACGGTAGAGGCATGGGCAGCCGGGCATGGGCTAACCCTGAGCACCCGCACGAAGGACAGCCACCAACAGACTGGAGACGGCTGGAAGTGGCGCGTTGATTGCCTCACATCAGATGAGCATAAAGATGGGGCGGTACTCATCCTCAACGGGCGGGGTAATTTGAAATTCAAGTGTCAACACAACTCCTGCAGCGAGAAGGATATTGGCGATGTGTTGACAAAGTACCCAAAGCCACATAGCGACCCGGAAAGAGATAAAAAGGCCGGACCTACATGGGCAGAATATACCGAGGCCGTGGAAACACTGGGCTATTCTGTACGCATGAATGAGTTAGACGACATTGTAGAAGTCAATGGCCAGCCGCTAAACGATGGCCTGGAAGCGGAAATTCTAATGAGGATGGCTGACACTGGCTACCCGAAAAATCAATGGGTAAGCCGGGCAATTCTGGCCACTGCTCATCAACAACGTTACCACCCAGTAAAAGACTTTCTCAACGACATAAAATGGGATGGCCAGGATTGGATCGCCCGGTTGGAAAAACATGTGATCGACAAACACCCACGGATCATCTATGACAACGGCAATATACTTCCGGTCTTTGGCGCATTCCTGAGACGGTGGGGCATTGGTGCCGTGGGGAAAGTGCTTGGTGGTGGGGCTGTGCGCGTACAAAATTCAATGCTTGTCTTGGTTGGTGCGCAGGACTTAGGCAAAAGCACGTTGGCGCGTTTCTTATGCCCCATGAGCGACAATTTTTTTATTGAAAGCCACATCGAGCCTGGTAACCACGATCATGATCGCTACTTGGCCACTAAGCTTGTTTGGGAGGTGGGCGAACTGGGCGCTACCACTCGCAAGGCCGACCGTGAAATGCTTAAGGCTTTTCTTACCCGGCAAGACGTAACCTTCCGGGTACCATACGCCAAACATCCAATCACCAAACCGGCAATGTCTTCTTTCATCGGTACGATCAACCCTGAGACGGGCTTTCTGAATGACCCCACTGGGCACCGGCGCTACCTTCCGGTAGAGCTAACCAGAATTGAACAGGGCTACGTCAAGACGATCAACCCTGAGCAACTGTGGGCGCAATTCGTTGCACTCTATCGGGCTGGTGAGTCCGCTCGCCTGACACCAGAGGAAACACTCATGGCGGATGCTATCCGCGAGGGACAAGAGACGGAAGACGCCTACGCCGGGTTTATCGCTAAATTCTATGATCTGGACTTAGCCCAAACATCGACCGCCAAAAGGATGCCGGGTTGGAATGAGACGACTACCGACATTGTAGAACAGCTCACTATCAACGGTGTGGCCGGGGTGAACGTTACCAACGTCGGGTTAAGCCTTAAGAAATTAGGGTTGACTAGCGATCGGAGGCAAGTAAAAGGTATCAGAGAAATTAGATGGTACGGATTGTGCAGAAACAACATGGGGGACAAGGTGCGTCGTTAAATCTGCCAGAGTTATGCCATAGTGCCAGAGTTTTTGCCAGAGTTTGCCAGCGTTTTTTGCAAACTCTGGCAGGGTAAATTACACCTATAAAAATGTTGACGTGCCATAGTTGCCATAGTTTTTTAACCCATCTTTGTAGAATGTAATAAACTGTAAAGTAGGGGGGAGTTTATAAAAACTACCTCACAGTTTGGATAGAAAACATATATATAGGAAAAACTCTGGCAACTATGGCACTATGGCATAACTCTGGCAGATTTTGTGGCAGTGTGCCCCCCCGGCGCAGGGGTGAAGCTGGCCGCCAGAACCTATTAAAACCTATTATTGGGCGCATGGTTTCAACGGGATCATCCACAAAAAAGGAAACTTGCACAACTTGCAAGTTAAAAAAAGGAAAATGTCCGGTTTATGTCCGGTTTTGGCAGATTTTTGGCAGTGTGGCCAGCTTTGTACAGGTGTATTGTCTGACATTGTGTCAACCTGACACAATGGCGGTATAATTGCCCTATGAACGATCAGCCAGCCATCGACGATAATGGAGCGGTTGTGCTCCTAGCGAGAATCGTGATCCAGGCCGTCAAGGACGCCAGGCACGGCGATCTGGATGCTGAGATGTGGTTAGATGCGTTTACGGGAGCCTCTTTTGATTGGCGCTGTGCAGGTCCACGTGGACCTGCGCAGCGCCACCAGCCCGCCACACCTACCGCAGTTGTAGCCAAACTGTAGCCAAGTTGTACCGATTTGAAAAAATGACAATCAACCGATGGACGCCAGAACCGCCAGCCCGACCACTTAAGCGGGCGTTATCCCCCACCGTCAAACAACGAGCGCTGGCATTGCGGCGGGCTAGGCTCTTGTGCGAGCAGGCCAGCACAGAGCAGGCCAGGCGCATCGCTGATAGCTTGGCCGTTGCATGGTGCGGTTGCACCTGTGAGCAGTTGCTAGGCCAGCCTACGCAGGCCAGCGGGGCAACTGGGGCAGTGGCAAGCGGGGCAATGGGAAAAACGTAGCACAACAAAATGGCCTGGGAAACTAGAGGCGATCAACAATATTTCTACCACAAACGCCGGGTAAATGGCCGGGTTGTCAGTGAATACTACGGCGCTGGCTGGTTTGGTCAAGCGGTCAAGGCGCATTACCTGGGCCTTCGTGCCTGCGATGGATATGATCTGGATAGACGAAATCGCCAGCGTAAAGAGCAGGCCGACCTAGACCGGCAATTAGCAGACCTTGGTCACCAGGTGCGTGATTTTGTGGCCGGGGTGTTGCTGGCCAGTGGCTACCGGCAACACCATCGTGGTGAGTGGAGGCGACGCAGAGACATGAGCGACAAAACAACCATACAGGTTGCCCCCAAGCCGGCACCCTATGAGATCAGCATTTTAGCGAAATCCGTATTGACCAGCGTGATGGTATCAGGCGGGGTCAGCGAGACAACGCAACCAAAACTACGTGACGATTTAGAAACCATGCGCCAAGCGCTCGGCTGGGCTGATGGCAGCGCGCTAGAACGGCTGCTGATTGAGAATATTTGTGTGCAATGGTTACGCCTGCAATTCTGTGATCAACATTTGAGCCATAACAGCGGGCAAAAAAACTACACGAACGAGAGAGTCGATCATTTTGAGGCGCGCTTGTCGATGTCCCACCGGCGTTACCTGGAGGCGGTGACGGCGCTGGCCAGGGTGCGCAAACTTGGCATTAATCTACTACAAATCAACATTGCCAACCAACAGGCCATCATGGGCCCAGGGGCCAGCTTGCCCGGCGGCTGATTGGCCACGCTTGGGCACAATTGGGCCCAGCGTGGCCACTCCATCCCCCTTAGAACAGATGATCCGTTAACCCGGCGTCCAAGTCATCAAGCACATAAGGTGTGGCAGTCTGAACGCTTTTCTGTCACTTGAGACGGCGACGAGCTGCCACAGCCGCAAACAAGGTAGCCAAACCAGTGCCAAAGAGCACAACTGTTATAGGTTCAGGAATCGGCACAGGTGTCGTTGCCACAGGTGTTAGCGTCGCCGTCGGTGTGCTGGTAGTTGGCACAGATGTTGGCGGCAGCGTTGGTATGCTGGTCGACGGCATTAGGGTATTCGTCGCCGTCGGTGTGCTGGTAGTTGGCACAGATGTTGGCGGCAGCGTTGGTATGCTGGTCGACGGCATTAGGGTATTCGTCGCCGTCGGTGTGCTGGTGGGTAGCACAGGTGTTAGCGTCAGCGTTGGTGTGTTGGTCGACGGCACTAGGGTATCCGTTGCCGTCGGTGTGCTGGTGGGTGGGGCGGCGCAACCGGCAGTCGAGATGGTATTGGTATCCATCGTCACGGCACCAGTGAGCGCAATGGCTCGACCGGATAGACTTACGCCAGTCGTGAGCGTGTTGCTGGCCAGTGCTATGATAGTGCCTACGAACGTAGTGCCGGTGCCGAGCGTCGCCGAACTGCCGACCTGCCAGAACACGTTGCAAGCGGAAGCGCCATTGATCAGGAGAACAGACGAGGCGCTAGCGGTCGTGAGCGTGCTCCCGATCTTGAAAATGAAGACCGCATTGGGGTCACCTTGGCCGTCGAGCGTGAGGATGCCGGTCAACTGCGCCGACGTGTTAAAGCAATAGACGCCGGTTGTGAGCGTTTGTCCACCCAGATCTTGGCCTGTCTTATCAGTATCGCATGCTTGCCCGGCCAGATTATTGTAGGCCACAGTGGCATCTGCTTGTGCCTGGGCCGCAACCGCATCCGCGGCATGGATTGTACCGCCGACCACAATCCCTGGTGGAAAACCGGTGACTGCGCTGCCTGGGCTTACCCCAAGATCGCCGGTGACGACAGTGGGTCCCGTATTGGTCACCGTCGAGGCCCCCAGGATGGCGAAGCTGCTGGCCACACCCAGCCCTGGTGCGGTTGCCAGCAGGGGGCGCGCCCAGGCGTCCCCCATTGTGGCGAAAAGTAGTACGGTCATGGTGAATAAAGTCGTTACATAGGTAAGCTGCTGCCTCACCCACGCGCCGCCCAAGCACTCACGCAACCGAACGGCGAAAAAGCGTTTGTGCTGATTGCGGGCGTCCCTAGGTTCGTGGTTATATTTATTCATGCTGTTTCCCCCTTGCAACAAAAAGTCGTGCTCCTGCATCAACACACCATCTGACCCCGGGGTCACTAGCCCGCGGGTATGGGTAAGCTACTCTGTTTCACGGTATAGCGTTCGACCTTAATAGCGGAGTTTTTATCCGTGATCTGACCCAGAGCTAGTGAGCTTGACCGCGGTCAAGCTCACTTTGCTGTGCTACGTATTCACTAAGCAATTTTCTGATCATTCGCTGATAAGAGGCACCAAAGGTTTTAGCTTTCCCTCTAAAAAAATCAACGGTTTCTTTTTCAAGCTCCATTGTTATCTTTTCGGTCGCTGGTTCCTTCTTCAATACCAAATCTTCAGGGCGTGGCAAGAAGTCCTGTACGAACTCCATTTTGCCAAAAGTTCCCTCGACAATATCACCTGGTTTTAGTTTGTCGATCATAGATTCCCTTTTCCTTTCGCCAGAAGCCTGCACCAAAGATTCTAATTTTTCCTTCTCGGTAGGTATACCGAACGGTGCAAACCCGTGTCCCTACTAACCCGATGCAAAAAAACCTTGTTTCGTCCCGTGTGCTGTGTTCTTTATCTCGAAATATAATGCGCTGTGGGTCCAAAAATGCTTGTTGGGCTTTTTGAAAGCTAACCCCATGCTTAACTACGTTCTCTTGGTTTTTCTGTTCATCCCACTCGAAGTTTGCCATATATCTATATGGTAACAAATGTGATAGTTTTATGAAAGCGCAGCGATGGTTAACATTGCCAATCAACAGGTTGTTACTGGCCCAGGGGCCAGCGTTCGACCGAGCGCTCACGCCGAAGTCTTACCCCCCGGCTGATTTGAGCTGTGGCGGGGTAGGTGGCACTGACTGAAGTTACATAACTTCAGTCAGTGCCACCTGAACTTGTGCCATCGTCACCGGCACGCAGCTGGGGCCGGGCAACGACCTAGTTAGGGTTTGCTGTTGCTGGTTCGCTCTAAGTTCAATGCTAATAGGCGCGATAAAATTTCTTCATCGGTCAGAGCATTTGGCCAGCCGTAGGCCGCAAAGACCGCTGCATCTAACTTCTTATGTGCTAAATCCAGCCAAGTAGGACGCTGATTGTACAGATTGGTCAAGGTGCGTTTGGCTAGCTCCTTGTCAGCCAGGCTGGGCGGATTCAACCAGGCGTCGCGCTTCTCGACTAGTTCTTTGGCAGCTTGGGCAATGGCCAACACGCGTGGATCGTCGGTCGGCTCTTGGCCGGGTGGCCACGGGAAGGGGAAGGTCTCGAAGCAGGTGCGATTATTATATGTTGGGCGTCCTCCTTCTTTGCCATCACCATGAACTGCGGCATTTTCTGAGACCCAAACTAAGTGAGTTTTTGATTGCAAAACTCCTAAAAAGTAATCGTCAGATCGAGAAAAAACATTCAATCGGCCATCGGGTATAATTCCTTCTGCAAGCCAAACAAAAACACGATGTTTAGCCACTCGGGGAGTTACAACAAAACGAGGCAGACCTTTCAAGTTAGCCTGCATGTTTGGACGAGGTCGTTCAAACAACCACCAAAACTCCTTTAGTTTCATATCCGAGGATTGTTCTCGAGAAGGCTTAACAACCTTTGATACGAATTCGAACGGTTTCTCATATTCCGAAGCTTTCTCGATTGGTGTGTTTATCCCAAAATCGACAATCCACATTGATTCTGGTCGATCGGTAATATCCTGACCATTTGCCCACCGCTTGACTACATCACTATTTGGCCGCCCGTTTGGATTACCGTCTGATCTGAAAAATTCTTTCGCTTGTGCCAAAGTTACCTCAAAAGGACCATTCTTCTTAATTCCTTCAAAGCCAATATTTTCATTTTCTTTATTTTCATTTTCTTTCAGTCTGTTTAGTGTTGCCTTAACAGAAACCGATAGATCCGAGCTGATCTGTGCAACGATGACATCATCAAGTGATTTATGTGTTTCCTTTCCTAAATCAAAACCGACTATTGAGATCCGAACGGCCGCCCCATCTAACATCCATTGACGATCTGACCATGCTAAAAATATGTCACCACTTTCCTTTATTCGCTCCAATACTAACCGATTCTTTCCAGTGCGTATGGCTTGGGTTGCAAGCAATCCGACCCGAAGCACCTTAGCATCTACAAGATATTGTCGTGCCCTTTCAAACCAATAACAAACCAAATCAGAAGCGCCCGAAATTCTGTCTCCATAAAGTCGAAATAGATTACTAACGTATTCATCTCCAAGTTCACGGCGCATCTTTTGTCCTCCCAAAAACGGTGGATTGCCGATAATCACATCGGCTGCCGGCCACTCTGGCTCCACCGGCTTACCTTCAGCATCATAGGCCAAAAGCGCATCCATGTGCTTAATGTTGTTCAGTGGCTTCAAGATCGGCTCACTGGGTACACCATAGCCGTTGTCGTGTAACCATTGGATATAGCCAATCCAGACCGTGGCCTGGGCCAGTTCGTGGGCATAGGCGTCAATCTCGATGCCATACAATTGAACGGGGCTTACTTGCGGAAAAGCTGGCTGGAGGCCCAGCACGCCACAGAAGTTGATCACTGCTTTCTCCAGGTCCAGCAGCAGTTTGAGCGCGATGTACAGAAAGTTTGCACTGCCACAAGCCGGATCTAAGACCCGCACGCTGGCGATCTTTTGCGAGAAGGCCCCGATCAGCTGCCCTAGTTCATTGTGTAGGCGGGTGCGCTGGCCACCCGTTGCTTGGTCACGCCGGGACGCTGTTTCTAGGGCCTTTTGCTGCACCTGCTCCCATTCCCGGCGTAGCGGGGCCATCAAGACTGGCTCAACAATCAGCAGAATGTCTTCCTTGCTGGTGTATTGCGCGCCCAATTGCGCCCGCTTCGCTGGGTCAAGCCCGCGGGTAAAAAGGGTGCCCAGAATCGAAGGCTCAATGGCTGACCAGTCCAGATTGGTCGCCCGATCCAGCATGGTCAAGCCATCGGCGTCTAATTCCAGAATGGTGGCGTTATCAAACAGGCCGCCATCAAAGTGCAGGACGGTGTGTTCACCAAAATAGCCGCCCACGCTCATCGCTGCAAATAATTGGCGCAACTGCCTGGAAAACGCCGCGGGTGTGTGTCTGCCCCCTTTGACCAGGCGCGAGAATAACCCTTGGGGTAGCAGATCAATGTCTTCGGCAAAGAGGCAAAAGAGCAGCCGGATTAGAAAATGCGCAACCTGCTCAGGATCTTCACCCCACCGGCGCAGGTGTTCGGCCAGCCGAGCAAACTCTTTGGCAGCCTCTTGGGTCACCTGCTCGGTGGTCAGTGGCGCCTTGAATGATTCCGGCTCATAAAAGGCGGCGCGCAGGTTGCGCATCCCAGCTGGCGTCAGCAGATCATCCAGGCGAATGGCAATGACCCGTTTGACGGTGTTGGTAAAATTCGTGTGAATAATTATCTGCTCTATGTCAGAGACGATCAGCAGGGGTGGATTCTGGAGCGATTCACGATACTGGAGCAATTGTTGATAGGCTTTATCCAGATCAGCGTATTTGCCCTTATATTCCCAGGCAAAGCAGCCACGCTTCCAGACATCAGCCCAGCCTTTGCCGCCGGCCTGCTTGCTGGCCCCAGCTTCAAAGGTAAAACGTTCGCCGGTAGGATCGGCGGCGGCTGGCGTGGCCTGACCAATCAGCATACAGAGATCGATAAAGTGCTCTTGGACGGCTGCACGCTCGCGCAGGTTGACACTACGCCATTTTGCAACAAACTCTTGTGGGGTCATGTTCACCATAGACTCCTAAAACTTTCTATTGGCGGTTGGGGCCTTAGAACAGATTATCAGTTAACCCGGCGTCCAACTCATCAAGGACATAGTGTTTGTAGGTGGTGTTAATGTCCTTGTGGCCTAGTGCTTTTTGTGCCTGACGTGGGTTATTCTTGGCTAGAGTGGTGCCCACAAAGCGGCGGAAGTCGTGAGGCTTTATGCTGGCCAATGCCACCTTGCCCGCATAGCGTTTGACGATCTCCCAACCTGACACCGGCGTGATATGCGTGTTGCGTGCGTCCCTACTATCCCGGCCACCAAAGCCCGTAAAAACCCAGCCAGACGCCACCGGGCGGGCATTGAGCCAAGCTTGAATGGCCTTGTATGCCTCAACGCTGATTGGTGCTTCCCGCGCTACGGTATCTGTTTTGCCGGTGACATAGACTAAATAACCCTTGCCCTTCGCTTTAATTTGCCCAGGAGTGAGGCTAATGAGTTCAGAGATGCGCAGCCCACTGGACGCCATTGTCAGTAGCAATGCCCGGTGCATCAAACCGGCCAAAGTAGTAACGTCGGGTGCCTCACACAGGCGACGCATATCAGCCGGTTCGATGCGTGTGCGGGCATCCGTTTTCAGGTTGGCGCGCATGGCCGACACTTTCACGCCACGAACACCGGCAAACGCTTCGACTGAGTCATGGCTGACATAACCCTGCTGGGCAGCAGCTTTGACTACAGTGCGCACGCTGGCAAGCATCCGGTTAATGGTATTGGGTGACAGCTCACCTTCTGCCAAGGTTGCGCGCCAGCGCGCCAAGCTAACCGGAGTCAGGGCGGCGTCAACACTACCGGCAAAGGTGACATAGGCGGCAAAGTCACGTTGGTACATGCTTATGGTAGATTGTCGGACTTGTCCAGCTAACAGATTGGCGTCAAGTGTGCTGGTCGCTAACGGTAGATTGGCTTCGAC
>Ga0136612_10001273_pt1 | contig 10619 bp, 15 predicted proteins | sample AntDryUQ224A2306_2_FD_106644 | JGI IMG/M metagenome (GOLD analysis project Ga0136612, IMG submission 106644) | Polar desert sand microbial communities from Dry Valleys, Antarctica - metaG UQ224A (23.06) | ecosystem: Environmental > Terrestrial > Soil > Desert | place: Antarctica: Dry Valley...
CGGCGTCAATGGGGAGGGGTCCGAGCCGGGGTGTGGTCTGAAACGGGACCCTACGTCCCGCTCTGGACACACCCCCATGAGGCGGCAGCGAGTGTCGACTCCTTGGCCTGAGGCGCACAAACTCGACACTCGGCGGTGGTCACTCTCGCCGCGGGCTGCGACAGGGCCTCGGACCCACCCCTCATTGACGCCGTTCGATGGCGCCGCAACGACGCCCGGGGCCGGGCGCCCCGGCCTACGCGTCCCGCGAAGCCCGCCGCGCCGCCGCGCCGGGCGGCCCGCCGGCGGCGAACTCCTCGTCGCTCATCGCGGCGATCGATGCGCCCGTCGCGGCGGTGCCGGCGAACACCACCGCGGCGGCGATGACGAAGTACACGTTGGACTGGATCACCGCCTCCAGCCCGACCAGCAGGCCACCGAGCGCGAGCAGCCCGCCCACCCAGGCGGGGACCGCCTCGGTGCGCACCGCGCCGATGCCCAGGGTGACCAGGCCGGCGATGAACGCGAGCCCGAGGCAGTAGAACGGCAGCGCCCATTGGGAGTGCTGAAGGTCATGGAGGGTCAGCTGCGCCGTGTAGGCGTCCGTACGCGGCGCGCCGGAGACCTCGCCGACGATGCCCCATGCGAAGCCGTCGAGGGCGACGACGCCCGCGAACCCGAGCAGACCCAGCACGGCCAGGGCGCCGCCTACCAGTCCGAGCCCGGGCGCGCGGCGGCGAAGCAGGAACGCCAGACCCAGCACGCCGGCGGTGAAGAGGATGATCGCGACGAACACCAGCGCGTGTGCGGCCTGCCAGCGGCCGTAGTGCTCGGCGATCTCGGCCAGCTGTGCGCCCTCCTCGTTGTCGCCCCCGAACTCCTTGGGATGCAACAGGTTGCCCACGAGGAAGAAACCCGAGCCCAGGACAAGGGCGGCGGCGGTGGCGCGGCGGTAGAGCGAGAGGTGTGGGAGGTCGGTCATTCCCCCGACGCTACCGGCTACGGTCCGGCGACGATGAGAGCCACCGCGTGAGGATCATCGCCGGGCGCTTCGGCGGTCGCCGGCTCGCCGCACCGAAGGGCGCCGGGACGCGGCCCACGGCCGACCGGGTGCGCGAGGCGCTCTTCGCGGCGCTCGGTGAGATCGAGGACCTCGCCGGGCTCGACCTGTTCGCCGGGTCCGGAGCGCTGGGCCTCGAGGCGCTCTCGCGCGGGGCGACGCCGGTGACGTTCGTGGATTCGGCTCCACGCGCGATCGCCGCCGTCCGGGCCAATCTCGCCGCGCTCGGCGCCCAGGGTGCGGAGGTCCGCCGCCAGGACGCCCGCGCCTTCCTGCGCAACGCACGGCAGGAGGGTCGCCACTACAGTCTCGTCTTCCTCGACCCCCCATACCGGCAAGCCGCCCGGCTCGGACCCGAGCTGTCGCAGGCGCTGCCGACGGTGCTCGCTCCGCGGGCGCGCGTCGTCAGCGAAAGCGATCGCCGCGACCCGCTGGCGCTCGACCTGCCGGTGGCCGACGAGCGCCGCTACGGCGACACCCTGATCCGCATCCATGTCCTCTCTCTCTAACCGCAAGGCGGTGTGCCCCGGGTCCTATGACCCGGTCACCAACGGCCACCTCGACGTCATCACCCGCGCTGCCGGGATGTTCGACGAGGTCGTCGTCGGGGTGGTGAACCTGCCCATCCGCAAGGGGAAGACGATCTTCGGCATCGACGAGCGCTGCCGGTTCGTGGAGGAGGCCACGGCGCACCTCGAGAACGTCCGCGCCGAGCCGTTCTCCAACCTGGTCGTGGACTTCGCGCGCGACCAGGGAGCGCGGGCGATCGTGAAGGGCCTGAGGGCGATCTCGGACTTCGAGTACGAGTTCGAGATGAACCAGCTCAACCGCAGGCAGGCTCCCGATATAGAGTCCGTCTACCTGATGGCCAGCCCCCAATACAGTTTCCTGTCGTCAAGCGGGGTCAAGGAGCTGGCCACCTTCGGTGGAGACATCGATGATCTGGTGCCCGGCTCGGTGGCCCGGCGGTTGCAGGAAGAACTGAAGCGCTGACGAACTGAGGAACTTGCCATGGATGTCCTCGTACTGATCGACAAGCTGGACGACACCGTCCACAACGCCAAGCCCGTCCCGCTGACGGACCAGGTGCGTGTGGACAAGGAGGAGATCTACGACATCCTCGACCAGATGCGCGCGACCATCCCCGAGGAGATCAAGCAGGCGCGCTGGATCGTCAAGGAGCGCCAGGAGATGCTCGCCGAGGCCAAGCGCGAGGCCGAGCGCATCGTCAAGGAGGCGCGCGATCGCCAGGAGCGTCTGATCTCCGACGAGGAGATCACCAAGCAGGCCGAGCGCGCCGCGGAGGACATCATCGAGGACGCCCGCGCTCGCGAGCGCGAGATCCGGCTCGGCGCCGAGGACTACGCCGACGAGATCCTCAACACCCTCGAGGTCAACCTCACGAAGTTCATCGGCGCGGTGCAGCGTGGCCGCGACCGCCTCGCCGGCAAGGACGAGCCGGCCGAGGTCTCCTAGCCGGCGCTCGCGGAGCGCCGGTCGATGCGCCGGCGCGCACGCCGCGCGGCGCCCCTGGTGACCGCGCGGCCCCAGTGACAGCGGCGCTCGGCAACCCAGCGGTAGGCCCGCTCGGTGTCCCGCGGCCGGCGCGCGAGCAGCGCGGCGAGCAGCCTCCCGCCGGGGAGCAGGCCCAGCAACGCGGGAGCGGCGGCGCCGGCCGAGCGGACGCGACCGTCGTCGGTGACCAGGTGCCAGGAGGCGAAGGCCGCGGTCCGGCTCATCGTCCCGAGGTGCTCTGCGGCCTCGGGGTCCTGCAGGGCGACGGGCCGCAGGCTCCGCCGGCGGTCCCAGGCCAGGACCCGCGCGGTGCTCCAGCGGCAAAAGCCGCAGTCGGCGTCGTAGATCAGGAGGGCGTCGGCCACGCCTGCAGGAGGGTAGGGCTATCGTCGGCGCCGTGATCGAGGTCGCCGACACCGACATCACCGCCCTGGAGGTCGATGCGATCGCCAACGCGGCGAACACGCGGCTGCTGCACGGCGGCGGCGTGGCGGGCGCCATCGCGCGCGCGGCCGGCGAGGCGATCCAACGCGAGAGCGACGCCCTCGCGCCGATCGGGCTCGGGGAGGCGGTGGCGACCAGCGGGGGAGACCTGCCGGCGCACTGGGTCATCCACGCCGCCACGATGGAGCTTGACGGGTTGACGTCGGGCGACATCATCCGCCGCGCCACCGCGAGCACGCTCTCCCGGGCCGAGGAGCTCGGCGCGCGGTCGCTGGCGCTCGTGGCCTTCGGTACGGGCGTCGGTGGCTTCCCGCTCGGCGATGCGGCGCGGATCGAGGTCGCGGAGGTCCGGCGCCACCTGGACGGCGCCTCGGCGCCCGAGCGCGTGATCTTCGCGGTGCACGGCGAGACCGCGCGGGCCGCTTTCCAGGCCGCGGTCGACGCCGCGTAGGCTCAGGGCGAGCTGCTCGTGCGCGTCACGCCGACGAAGATCGTCGCGCGCGGCGGGATCGCCGACTAGGACTCTTCGGGGTCGTCGCCGGCGACGACCGGCGCGAGCAGCTCGCGGATCCGGTCGAGCTGGTCGCGGACGCCCTGCTCGAGCGCGCCGACGAGGCTGCGCGCCTCGTCGATGTTCTTCGTGGCGCCGGTGAGCGACAGCTTGACCTTGCGGACGTGGCCGAGCTCTGCGATGGCGCGCTCGACCGTGTCGTCCAGGGCAGCGGCGTCCAGGCCCTCGGCGTCGTTGCGGCTCATGAGCACCCGGGCGCGGGCCAGCGAGTAGGCGAGCTGGAGCGCGAGCGTGGAACCGTCCTCGGGGTCGAAGGTCACGACCATCTTGTCGCCGTGCATCTCGCGCAGCGGCAGGGTCTTGGCCGGTACGAGCTCCTCGCGAGGCACCACCAGCACGGCGAAGTCGGCGTCGCGCTGCGCGCGGGCGTCGTCGAGCTCGGCGAAGGCGCGCGGCTTGGTCAGGGGGGAGTTCTTGGCCTCGAAGACGATGCGGCCGCGCGGTGGGCCGGTGCAGCCCTCGATGTCGACGACGACGTCGCCCTTCTTGCCCGTGGGCCCGGCGAAGTCGCCCACCGGCTCGCACAGGTCGCCCTGACCCTGGGCGACGAGATCGATCGCGTCGTAGACGGCCTCCTCGTACGGGCGGCCCTTCGCGGTGCTCTTGTCCTCGACCGCGGCGACCTCCTCGAGCTTCTCGCGCTCGGCGCGCAGCTTCGTGAGCTCGACCTCGAGCGCGGTGAGCTTCGTCGTCATCGTCTCCAGTGTCTTGACCTGGCTCTCGTTGGCCCGGCGCAGCTCGGCCTGGGTGGCGGCCTTGAAGTCGGCCAGGGGGTTCTTCCCGTCGGCGGAGGAGAACTGCTCGACCAGCTCGCGGTGGGCGCGCGTCATCACCTCGGCGACCGTCTCCTTGACCCGGTGCTGCACCGCCTCGGAGCTGCCGTCGGCGAAACGGCGCTCGAGCTCCTTGGCGAGGGCGCCCTGCTCGGGATCGAACACGACGGCGAGGCGCTCCTCCAGGCCCTCGGATAGCTTTCCCGCCCGCTCGGCGAACCCGTCGCCCAGCTCGCGCGCGGCCTTCTCCATCTCCCCCTTGACCCACTCGGCGTTGGCGCCAGCCTGCTCGCGGTCGAGGACGCGGGCGCCGATCTCGATGGCGTCGGTGACGAGCTTTCCGGTGTCCTCGCCCGCCTCCTCGCGCTCGCGGGCGAGCCGCACGACGGTGTCGTCGTCGACCAGCAGGCCGTCGACGGCGACGCGGTCACCGAGGACGCGGACGCGGGGATGGGGTGGATGGAGGGGGGTGGCAGCTTCCATGCCTACGGAGTCGCAGAGTAGGCGGCGGACCTGACGGATCAGCCGCGTGCCGGCCCCGGGAGGCGCCCGCGGGCCTGCCACCAGGCGAGCAGGTCGTCGCGCTGGTGGGCCAGCGGCTCTGCGGTGGGCTTGCGGGCGCGCACCCGCACGAGCGCCTCCTCGATCGGGGTGGCCTCGCGCAGCGCCACGATCCCCGCGGCCACCGCCGCCGAGCGCTGCCAGCCGGCCCGGCAGTGCAGGTAGACGGTCTCGCCCCGCTCCAGCGCCGCGTCCACCGCGGTGACCGAGCGCTCGAGCGCCTCGGGCTCCAGGCCGCCGTAGTCGACGAGGGGCAGCCGGTCCTCCTCGATCCCCGAGCCGGCGAGCGCGCCCGACACCGCGTCGCGGTCGCCGGTCGCATACTCGCCGTCCTCACAGAGGTTGAACACCCGGTCCACGCCCTCGGCGCGCAGGCGCTCCACGTCGTCGGAGTCCGACGGATAGGCGCCGACGAGCAGCCCCTCGTGCACCGCGGCAAAGCCGAATCGCTCGAACCAGTCCGACACTCCGTCAGATCATCGCGCCTTCCGGGCGCGCGCCGCGACACGCCGTGGCCTGATTGGATACGCGCTCATGCCGGGGTCGATCGCAAACCGCCTGCACACCGTGCGCACGCTCATGGGCGCCGGGATCCTCAAGCCGATCCGTCCCGACAAGCTCTTGCGCGTCGGCGTCGCCCTCAAGCGCTTCGGGCCGACGCCGGCCGCCGGCTATGCGGCGGCGGCCATCCGCCACCCGGACGCAGAGGCGCTCGTGGACGAGCTGGGTGCGCTGACCTTCTGGGAGCTCCATCGGCGCACCAACGCCCTCGCCCACGCGCTGGCCGACGAGGGGGTCGTCGAGGGGGACGGGATCGCGATCATGTGCCGCAACCATCGCGGCTTCATCGAGGCGACCGTCGCCTGCTCGAAGCTCGGCGCCAACGCGCTCTACCTCAACACCGCCTTCGCGGGGCCGCAGATCACCGACGTCGTCAAGCGCGAAGCTCCGCGCGCGCTGGTCTACGACGAAGAGTTCTCAGAGCTCGTGACAGAGGCCGGGGTGCGCCGCAAGCGCTTCATCGCCTGGCACGACGAGCCCAAGCCCGCCGAGACCACGCTGGAGGCGCTGATCGAGCGCGGGGACCCCGCCGACGTCGTGGCTCCGAGCGAGTCGGGCAAGGCGGTCATCCTCACGTCCGGGACCACGGGCACGCCCAAGGGCGCCTCGCGCAAGCAGCCCGAGTCGCTGGACCCGGCGGCCGCCCTGCTCTCGAAGATCCCGCTGCGCACGCGCGAGACCACCATGATCGCCGCACCGCTCTTCCACGGCTGGGGCTTTGCGCACTTCACCATCGGCCTCAGCCTCGCCTCCACGCTCATCCTGCGGCGCAAGTTCGACCCCGAGGACACCCTGGCCGCCAGCGCGCGGCATCGCGCGACCACGCTGGTCGTCGTGCCCGTGATGCTCCAGCGCATCCTCGAGCTCGGCGGGGCCAAGATCGATCGCTTCGACCTGTCGGACCTGCGCATCATCGCCGTGAGCGGTTCCGCGGTGTCGGGCTCGCTGTCGGAGAAGGCGATGGACGTCTTCGGAGACGTGCTCCACAACCTCTACGGCTCCACGGAGGTCGCGTGGGCGGCGATCGCCACCCCCGCGGACATGCGCGCGGCGCCCGGGACCGTCGGGCACCCGCCGCGCGGCACGATCCTCAAGCTCTACGACGAGCACGAGCAGGAGGTCGCCCCGGGGGAGACGGGCCGCATCTTCGTCGGCAACGAGATGCTGTTCGAGGGCTACACCGGCGGCGGGTCCAAGGACGTCATCGACGGCCTCATGGCGACCGGCGACGTGGGGCACTTCGACGAGGACGGGCGCCTGTTCGTGGACGGGCGCGACGACGACATGATCGTGTCGGGCGGGGAGAACGTCTTCCCGCAGGAGGTCGAGGAGCTGCTGGCCAAGCACGACGGGATCGTCGAGGTCGCGGTCGTGGGCGTCGACGACGAGAAGTTCGGCCAGCGCCTGAAGGCCGTCGTGGTGACACGCGACGGCCACGAGGTCAGCTCCGACGACGTCAAGGGTTATGTCAAGGGGCACCTGGCCCGCTACAAGGTGCCGCGAGACGTCGAATTCGTGCCTGAGTTGCCCCGGACCTCCACCGGCAAGGTCCTCAAGCGCGAACTGTCATGAGCGGAATCTTCATGGAACTGACCCAAATCTGCCCTGACGGCGTAAACTGACCTGACCGTCGGTAGCATGGGCGGCGAACATAAATCAGTCGAGACGGGGCAGGGGGCCGCCGGACTCGCACGACTGACAGGACGCTATGAAGCTTCGACTCTTCTTCATGACGGCATTGCTCGTCCTCGCGCTGGCTCCGGCCGCGATGGGGGACACCTCGTCCTCGACCGGCTACTCGGGCACCGCAGGTGTCGCCCAGGAGACGGTCACGGATCCCGGGGATGACGGCAGTCTGCCGTTTACCGGGTTCGATGCCCTGGCTGTGGGCGGAGCGGGCCTGCTGCTCGCCGGCGTCGGCCTGGGTCTGAGGACGCTCTCGCGCCGCGACTCCGAGCCGGGTGACGAGGGCGCCGCCGCGTGACCGTACTCAACTCGCCGCGGCAACTCCACGACACCACCCCGGCCGGCCCGGAGGCGAGGTTCTGTGCGCGCTGCGGCGTGGCACCGGACCTGGATGCGGATGCTCGCGTGTGCGAGCACTGCGGCCTGGGCGTGGTGCTGAGCGCTCCGGCGGACTCCGTGCCGGAGGCCGGTGAGGCCTTCCTCGTCGTCGATTCCTCGCTGACGGTCGGCGCGGTCTCGGCCGCCGCCGAGCAGGCGCTGGGGATCACGGAGACCAGGGCGGTCCGCCGCCACGTCTCCGAGCTGCTCTCCGCGCCCGACGCCGAGGGCGGGAGTCCCGGATTGGCCAGCGTGCTCACCTGGGCCGCCCGGGGCGACGGTTCGCCGCGCGAGCTCACCGTGCGCCCCACGGGCACCTTCGGCGTGCGCTTTCAGGCACGGGTCGGCCGCTGCGGGCCGCCCAGCGCTGCGCTGCTCGTACTCGCCGACGCCTGACGGGCGCGCACGGGCGCCTCGCTACCCTCGGTGGCGATGCCCGCGCTCACCGATTCCTTCGACCTCGGGCGCCTGCGCCTGGTGGCGGGTCAGGGCCGCCGGCTGGAGCTGGCGGTCACGCCGCCGCCCCTGGAGCTCGCCGGCGCGCATTACGCCGCAGGGCCCGATCCGCTCGGCGTCGTGCTCGACGTCTCGCGGATGACGGGGGGCGGCCTCGCGCTGCGCCTGCGCTTCACGGCGGCGGTGACGGGCGCCTGCATGCGCTGCCTCGAGCCCGCGACGCCGGCCTTCGACGTCGATGCGCGCGAGGTGGACCAGCCGGGCGGCGGCGAGGAGCTCGACTCCCCCTACGTCGCGGGCGCGGTCCTCGACCTGCGGGCCTGGGCCCGCGACGCCCTCGCCCTCGCCCTGCCCGCCCAGATCCTCTGTCGCGAGAACTGCGCCGGCCTGTGCGCCCGCTGCGGCGCGGACCTCAACGCCGATCCGGACCACGCGCACGAGCGCGAGCCGGACCCGCGCTGGGCGAAGCTGCGTGAGCTCGACGTGGAATAGCCGGTCCGCGGCGCCGGTCCGCTACCCTTCGCCGCCGCATGGCCGTCCCCAAGCAGAAGCAGGCGCGCGCCCGCACGCGCAAGCGCCGCGCCAATCACAAGATCTCGGCACCGTCGCTGAACGCGTGCCCGCAGTGCCACGCGCCGCGGCTCCCGCACCGGGTGTGCAAGGCCTGTGGCACCTACGCGGGGCGCGAGATCATCGTCCCGCCGGCGCACGACGAGCACGACCACGATCACTAGTGGGGTGTCCGGTTGCCGGACGCCCCCTAGGTAGATGACCGGCTCCAGCGTGGAGCCCGCCCCGGTCACGGTCGCCGTCGACGCCAACGGCGCGGATCTGGGCCCGGCCGAGGTCGCGGCGGGAGCGTCCGTCGCCGCCGGCACCGGCACCCGCGTCCTGCTCTTCGGGCCCGCCGCACAGCTCGGCCCGGCGCCCGCCGGCGTGACCGTAATCGACGCGCCCGTCTCGATCGCCAAGGCGCCCGGGCCCGTCGCCGCGGTGCGCGCGACCCCGGAGGCCTCGATCGTCCAGGCCGCCCGCGCCGTGGCCGCCGGCGAGGCCGACGCCCTCGTGGCCGGCGGCTCGACGGGCGCCGCGGTGGCGGCGGCCCTGTTCAACGTCAAGCGCGCACGGGGGGTGTACCGGCCCGCGCTCGCGATCGAGGTACCCGTGCCCGGCGCGCCCGTCCTGATGCTCGACATCGGCGCCAACGTCGAGGTGCGCCCGGAGCATCTCGTCCAGTTCGCCTTTCTGGGCGCGGCGTTCTCCACCGGTGTCCTCGGGGTCTCCCGCCCGCGGGTCGCGCTGCTCTCCAACGGGGCGGAGCCCAGCCGGGGCACGCCCGATCTCGTCGCCGCCCACGCCGACCTCGAAGCCGGGGCGCCGTACGCGGGCATGGAGTTCGTGGGCAACGTCGAGGGCACCGACGTGACCGCGGGCGCGGCGGACGTCGTGGTGACCGACGGCTTCACCGGCAACGTGGCGATCAAGCTCATGGAGGGCGTCTCGCAGACGGTCTTGGGAGCGATCCGGGCGGTCGCCGAGACCTCGACGCGCGGCCGCGCGGGCGGCCTGTTGCTGCGTCCGGGCCTGCACGACCTCCGCGCCGGCATCGACCCGGAGCGCTCCGGCGGTGCCCACATCCTCGGCCTGCGCAGCCTCGGCGTGGTGCCCCACGGGCGCTTCACGCGCGTCGGCTACGCCAACGCGATCGCGGTCGCCGAGCGTGGCGTCCGCGAGCGGGTCGTGGAGCGCACCCAGGCGGCGCTGGAGGCCGCCGGCGCCCTGCGCCGCGCCCCGTCCGCCTCCACGGCTAGCGTCCCCGACGTCCCATGAGCCGCGAGGAGGTTCTCGAGTTGATCCGCCGCCACCTCAGCGACGAGCTGGAGGTCGATGCCGCGACCGTCAACGAGGCCACGCGCTTCAAGGAGGACCTCGAGGCCGACTCGCTGGACCTCTACACGCTCGTGCAGGAGCTCGAGGACACCTACGGCGTGCGCATCTCCGACCAGGACGCGGCGACCATCCTCACCGTCGGTCAGGCCGTGGACTTCATCCTCGCCCGCGCGGGCGCTGATCGCGAGCCGAGGCCCTGACCCCTGCCCACCCTCTCCGAGCTCCTCGAGGACCTGCCGGACGATCTCGCTCGCCAGGTCGTCACGCACGCGTCCTGGAGCACGCGGCGCTCGGACTCCTACGAGCGCCTTGCCTTTTTGGGCGACAGCGTGCTCTCGCTGATCGTCACCTCCCATCTCTACCCGCGCCTGGCGGCCGACCGCTTCCCCGCCGGGCGGCTGACCAAGGTGCGCGCCCGCGCGGTGTCGGGCCGTTCGTGCCGTGCGGTGGGCGAGCGCCTGGGCCTCCCCGAGCGCCTGGAGACGGCCGCGCCACCGGAGGCCGGGCCGGTCGCCGACCTCGTGCGCGCCGACCGGCTGCTGGCCGAGGTCGTCGAGGCGGTCATCGGAGCCTGCTATCTGGCCTTCGGCTTCGCGCCGACCTCCGTGGCGGTGCTCGAGGCCTTCGCCCCGGAGATCGAATCCGCCCTGGAGCACCCCGAGGACGCCAAGTCCGAGCTCCAGGAGCTGCTGGCCCGGCGCGGGGACCTCGTGCGCTACGACGTCTCGGCCGAGGCGGGCCCGCC
>Ga0136612_10001274_pt1 | contig 10619 bp, 11 predicted proteins | sample AntDryUQ224A2306_2_FD_106644 | JGI IMG/M metagenome (GOLD analysis project Ga0136612, IMG submission 106644) | Polar desert sand microbial communities from Dry Valleys, Antarctica - metaG UQ224A (23.06) | ecosystem: Environmental > Terrestrial > Soil > Desert | place: Antarctica: Dry Valley...
CCCGCGCCCGCCCCGAAACCCCGCACAGCCCATCAACCAGCGCGCGGACCGGAAGCCCAGCCGCGCGCCCCGGATAAACCGATCTCCATATCAGCCGTTGGGGGACGGCTCGAACCGGCGGCGCCCTTCGGCCTCCGGGCCGAGGATCGCACCGGTCAGGCCGGACGACGGGTCGAGGATGAGCGCCACCGCGTCGCGACGCGAGCGCACGCCGAGGCGGGCGAAGGCGCCCGAGAGGTGGCTCTTGACCGTGCTCTCGGCCAGGAACAGGCGGGCGGCGATCTCGGCGTTCGTGCAGCCCTCGACCAGCAGGGAGAGCACCTGGCGCTCGCGATGGGAGAGGGCGGGCGGCGCGAGCTGGTGACGAGCGGTCCGCGGGACCACCAGCAGCGCGGCGCACACCCCCCGCACGGCGACCGGCAGGCTGCGGTCCAGGTCCGCGTCGGGCACCACCGCGTCCACGCCGGACTCGAGGGCCCGCCTGACCGACGTCGCGTCGGCGGCGGCGAGGACACCGACCACCAGCTGGGTCTCCCCACGCGCGCGCAGGCGGCGGACCACCGGCGCCAGCGCGGTCGGGCCCCCGCTCGGCGCCCAGACCACCGCCACGTGCGCCGGGCCCTCGCGGACGAGGTCGAAGGCGTCGTCGCCGAGGGCGCGCCCGACGCGCGCCGCCTCATCCTCCACGGGCGGCTCGAGCACGGTTATGCGAAACGCGGACATGCCCAAGGCAACGCCCGACGGTCCGCATTTCTTGCGAATGAGGCTAGGAGCGGCGTCCGCTTCCGTACAGGAGCTTCACGAGGCGGCCGAGCGCCTTGGTCGTGCTCCTGCGATAGGGGAACATGTGGACGTCCTTCCTCGGGGCGAAACGGGTGACGAGCAGCGACTGCTGGCGCGCGTACTTGCGGATCCCCTGGGCGCCGTGGCGCACCCCCATGCCCGAGGTCTTCCACCCGCCCATCGGCAGCTCGAGCGCGAAGTAGTTGACCTGGGCGTCGTTGACGCACACTGCGCCCGCCTCGATCCGCCGCGCGACGTTCTCCGCGCGCCCGACGTCCTTGCCCCACACCGAGGCGGCCAGCCCGTAGGGCGAGTCGTTGGCCAGGCGGATGGCCTCCTCGGTGTCGGCCACGCGCATGATCGGCAAGGTCGGCCCGAAGGTCTCCTCGGTCATCGCGCTCATCGTGTGGTCCACGTCGACCAGCACGGTCGGCTCGTAGTAGCGCCCCACACCGTCACCGCCGCGGGCGTGGCCGCCGACCAGCACCCTGGCGCCGTGCTCGCGGGCGTCGTCGACGTGCCCGGAGACGACGTCGAGCTGCGGCGGGAAGGTCATCGCGCCGACGTCCACGGTGCCCGGACCGGTCGGGTTGCCCTGGCGCAGCCTGCCCGCCTTCGCCTCCACCTTGGCCACGAACTCGTCGTAGACCGGCGCCTCGACGTAGACGCGCTCGACCGAGATGCAGGTCTGCCCGCCGTTCTGCATCGCGTAGTAGACCGCCGCGTTGGCGGCGCGCTCGACGTCGGCGTCGGCGAGGACGATCATCGGGTCCTTGCCGCCGAGCTCGAGCGAGACCGGGGTGAGCGTGGACGCCGCCCGCTCGGCGATCTTCTTGCCCGTGCGCGTCGAGCCGGTGAACATGACCATGTCGACCGCGTCGACGAGTGCCGCCCCGGTCTCCCCGTAGCCCGGCGCGATCTGGAGCACCCCGTCGGGCAGACCGCACTCGCGCATGCACTCGGCCATCAGCAGTGACGTGAGCGGGGTGACCTCCGACGGCTTGAGCACCACGGCGTTGCCGGCCGCCAGCGCGGGGATGGCGTCCCCGAAGGAGTTCGTGAGCGGGTAGTTCCAGGGGCCGATGATCCCGATCACCCCGAGCGGGCGGTAGCGGACGGTCAGCCGCTTGCCGGCCACGAACACGTTGGCGGAGCGGACCTTCTCGTCGCCGAGGTACTCCGGCGCGTGCTTGGCCCAGAAGCCGAAGGCGTTCGCCGCGTAGGCGATCTCCGCGAGCTGGGCGTCCTCGTAGGTCTTGCCCGTCTCGGAGACGATGGTCTCGGCGATGCGCTGGGCGTGGTCCGTGGTCCATCGTTGCGCGCGCCTGAGCACGCGACCCCGGCCCTCGAAGCCGAGCGCCTCCCAGGCCGGCTGGACCTCGCGCGCGCGGGCGACCATTGCCCCGATCGCCTCCGGGCCGACGGCGTCGACCGTGCGCACGAGCTGGCCCGTGGCCGGGTTCTCGACCCGGATGGTGCTCCGGTCCCCGGCGTGCGCGGCCTCCTCGCTCGAGGCCACGTCCCCCTTCAGGGCGGCCTGCGTTCGCTGTGTGGTGGCCATCGGACGAACCTAGCGCCCGGGGAGCCGGGCCTCGGCCAGGGCGAGGCGCGCGGCAGCGTGACCCGGGACGCCGTGGACCGCACCGCCCGGGAAGGTCGCCGCGCTGCCCAGGTAGAGACCCCGCAGCGGCGTCCGGTACGGGGCGAGGGACGGCAGGGGGCGGAAGACGACCTGGTCGAGCGTGTAGGAGCCGCCGCCGACATCGCCACCGACCAGGTTCGCGTTGCGTCGTTCGAGGTCGCCGGGACCCATGACGTGACGGGCGAGGATGGCGTCGCGGAAGCCGGGGGCGAAGGTCTCGATCCGCGCCTCCATGCGCTCGACGTGACGGTCGGTCTCCTTCTCCCAGTCGACGCCGTGCGGGCCGTGCGTGTAGCCCCACGCCGTGTGCCCGCCCTCCGGAGCGCGGGTCGGATCGGCGACCGACTGCTGCCCGGTCAGCATGAAGGGGAGCTCGGCGAGCTTCTCGTCGCCGTGGAACGCCGTGGCGGCCAGCACCTCGCGATCCGATCCGCCGACGTGGACCGTGCCGGCCCGTCGAGCGGACGGGGCGCTCCAGGGGATCGCCTCGGACAGGGCCCAGTCGACCTTGAGCGTCGCCGCCCCGTGGCGGTAGCGGCGCAGCGCGGCACGGTAGGTCGAGTCGAAGCCGTGGCCGGCGATGTCGAGCAGCATCTTGGGCGTCGTGTCCGCCACCACGAGCGAGCCGGACACCCGCTCGCCGCCCGCGGTCTCCACCCCCGCCACCCGGCCGCGCTCGACGACCACCCGGGTGACCCGGGCGCCGAGCTGGACCCGGCCGCCGAGCTCGCGCAGGTAGCCCGCAAGCGCCCCCGACAACCGCGCCGAGCCGCCCTCCGGACTCGGCCAGCCCACGGCGTGGCCGAGCAGGTTCAGATAGGCGGCCGCGATGGCCGATCCCGCTCCGGTCGGCGGCGTGTCGCCGTGCATGGCCGACCCGTAGAGCCAGGCCTTGCCCTCAGGGCCTTCGAAGAGCTCGTCGGCGAGGCTCATAGCGGGCATGAGCAGGAGGCGGGCGAACTCGAGCGATCCGCGCACGCCGAAGTGCCGCACGAGGCCGACCGGCCCGCGCACCGGCGGGAAGCCGGCGAGCACGGTGTTGCGGATCGCGCCGAAGTGGTCCAGGTAGGGCTGGGCGAACGCCCCCCAGCGGCTGCCGTCGCCGGGGTGCAGCGCGTCGAGCGAGTCCACGGTGCGGTCCATCGAGCGGTACAGGGCGGCGGCGCGATCCTCGCCGAGCACGTGGGCGACGCAGACCTCGGGGTGGATCCACTTCAGCCCGTGGCGCTCGAGCGGCATGCGCGCGAAGACGGGCGAGGCCGCCCCCGCCGGGTAGACGGCGGAGAACACGTCGTGCTCGAAGCCCGGGAGGGTGAGCTCGGCTGAGGCGACCCCGCCGCCGAGCGCCGGCGCCGCCTCGAGCACGGTGACGTCCCGCCCGCCCTCGGCGAGGGTGATGGCGGCCGCGAGCCCGTTGGGCCCGGAGCCCACCACGATCGCCGGCTTCACGCGAGGACGGTCTCGAAGGCGGCGGTCATGCGTGCCGACTACCCGCCCTCGGCTCAGGCGAGCGCGAGCGTTTCGATCCCGGCGGACTCCTTCGGCCGGTCCTGGCGATCGGTCTCGAGCGCCTCGATGGCGTCGACGACCTCCATCCCGTCGCGGACCTCGCCGAACACGGTGTGCTTGCCGTCGAGCCAGGGAGCGGCGTCCGTGGTGACGATGAAGAACTGCGAGCCGTTCGTGTTCGGACCCGAGTTGGCCATCGCCAGCGCGCCGCGGACCACCTTGTGATCGTTGAACTCGTCCTCGAACGTGTAGCCGGGCCCGCCCGTGCCGGTGCCCTGCGGACAGCCACCCTGGACCATGAAGTCCTTGATCACCCGGTGGAAGGAGAGATCGTCGTAGAAGCCGTCCTTGGCCAGCTTCGTGAAGTTCGCCACCGTCTTGGGCGCGTCGTCGTCGAAGAGCTCGAGGACCATCGGGCCGTGCGTGGTGGTCATGGTCGCCTGGGACACGGTGGGACTCCTTGCTTCGGGGGTGCGGTCAGCGGGCGGCTTGGATGCGCAGGGTGTGGCCGCGGACGTCCGTGCCGTCCACCGCCTCGGTGATGCGCAGCACCTGATCGGCCGGGACCTCGAGGAAGGCGAAGCGCTCGAGCAGGCGCACGTTGCGGACCTCCTCACCGTCGAGGCCCGTCTCGGTCACCGCGCGGATGAGGTCGGCCTCCGACAGGCCGGCCGCCCGGCCGCCCGAGGCGATCAGCTTCCGGTAGGCGCCGTTGCCGTTGACGGGGGCCCGCTCACCGTCGTGCGGCTTGCGATGGCGCCGCGGAGGCTCGACGACCGGGGCCGGACCGATCTTGGCGCCCTCCGACCAAGGGGCGATCTTGGTGTTGGCGTGCCGCTCGATCGCCTCGAGCTCGCGGTGCTGCTTGGGATCGATGAAGGTGATCGCCCGACCCCAGCGCCCGACCCGGCCGGTGCGCCCGATGCGGTGCACGTAGACGTCCGGGCTCGTCGGCACGTCGAAGTTGACGATGTGGGTCACCGTGGTGATGTCCAGGCCGCGAGCGGCGACGTCGGTGGCCACCAGGATCTGCACCCGGCCGCCCTTGAAGGAGATCATCACGCCGTCGCGCGAGCCCTGGCTCATGTCGCCGTGCAGCGCCTTGACGTTCATCCCCTTGTCGCGCAGCGTGCGGTAGAGCGACTCGGTGCGGATCTTCGTGCGGGCGAAGACGATCGCCTGCTCGGGCTTCTCGGACTCGAGCACCCGCGCCAGCATCGCGTTCTTGTCGGCCTGCTTCGTTTCGACGAAGAACTGCTCGACCGTGTCGATGGTCAGCGTGGCGGCCTTCACCGTGACGGTGACCGGGTCGTAGAGGTGGCGATCGGCGAGGTCGCGGATCTCGGGCGGCATGGTGGCCGAGAACAGCGCGGTCTGGCGACCACCGGGCGTCATGGCCAGGATCTTCTCCACGTCCTCGATGAAGCCCAGGGCGAGCATCTCGTCGGCCTCGTCGAGGACGAGGTAGCGGCAGGAGTGGAGCATGAGGCTGTGCCGGGAGATGAGATCGAGCACACGGCCGACCGTCCCGACCACGATCTGCCCGCCCGCCTTGAGCTGGGCCTGCTGGGTGCGGATCGGCGCGCCGCCGAAGACGGCGACGACGTCGACGCCCTTGCGCTCGGCGTAGGTCCGGATGGCCTGGGTGACCTGGATGCAGAGCTCGCGCGTCGGGGTGAGGACGAGGGCCTGGACCTCGGGTTCCGCCGGGTCGACGAACTCGATCATCGGGAGGCCGAAGGCGGCGGTCTTGCCCGTGCCCGTCTGGGCCTGCCCGATCACGTCCTTGCCCTGCAGGAGTTCCGGGATGGCCTGTTCCTGGATGGGACTGGGCGATTCGTAGCCGACGTCGCGGAGGGCTTGGAGGAGATCCTCGGAGAGCCCGAGGTCGGCGAAGGTGCTCATGTCTGGCCCTGACCTTAGAAGGACGCGGCTCTGCGATCCTCGCCGTGTGGTCCGGTGGCCCATCCGTATCGTCAGCGTCATCGCGCTGACCGTCCTGTCCTTCGGCTGGGGGCACTGGTTCGCGGCGGAACGGCCGGCACTCGAGGGCATCCTGCTCGCGCTCCTCACCCTGGTGCTGCTCTTCGCGCTCGCCCGCCTCTACCGCCCCGGCGGCCTGGCGGCGTTCGCCTTCGACCCGCCTCGGGCCTCCGGCGAGCCGATCGCCGAGACCGCCGGGGCGGCGCGCGCGGCGCCACGGCAGGCGGTGCGGCGGGATCGGGAGCCTCAGGCCGCCGCGCCACCTCGCGCGCGCCCGCGAGAGACCACCCTGGGCGGGTCCCTCTGGTCGGGCGGAGAGGTGGATCTCAACCGGGCCCGCGCCAGCGAGCTCGCCGGGCTGCCCGGCGTCGGTTCCGTCTGGGCGAGGCGCATCGTCGAGGATCGCGAGATCCACGGTCCCTTCGCCTCGGTGGAGGACCTGGCGCGGCTGGACGGGTTCGGGCCGGAGAGGCTGCCGGGGCTCGAGGGACGGCTGCGGGTCTGAGCGCCCGCGCCCGCTCGGCTGGACGTCAACTTCGGCTGGGAAGGCGGCAGGACGAACCGGCGCAAACGCTCCTACCCAGCCGCAATTGACGTTCGGCGGCGCCTACCGCGCCGGATCGAGCAGCAGCTTGCCGCTCGTGCGCCGCGCCTGCAGGTCCGCGTGCGCCCGGGCGGCCTCGCTCAACCCGTAGGTCTCCCCCTCGACGACTCGCAGCGACCCGTCGGCGACCCGCCCGAACAGCTCGCCCAGCGGCTCGACGACGCACCCCGGGCGGCCCAGGACGTGCATCAGCCAGAAGCCCACGACGGCCTGCGAGCGCTGCATCAGCGAGCCGTTGTAGAGCTGGTTGCCCTCGCGGGAGGCCAGTCCGTAGGTGACGAGCCGACCCAGCGGAGCAAGCGCCTTGAGGCACTCGTCGAAGACGCGACCGCCGGCCATCTCGAGCACCACGTCGACCTTGCGACCGCCGTTGGCCTCCCGCAGGGCGCCGGCGAGGTCGTCGACCTCGGAGTCCACCGCCGCGTCGGCGCCGAGGGACAGGGCCAGCTCGCGCTTCTCCGGAGTCGAGGCGGTGGCGATCACGCGCCCGGCGCCGAAGGGCTTGGCGAGCTGGACCGCGAGCGTGCCGACGCCGCCCGCCGCGGCGATGATCACGACGGACTCGCCGGCGACGAGCTTGGCCGAGGTCCGGTACAGGTGCCAGGCGGTGAGGCCCTGGAGGAGGAGGGCCAGCGCCACGCCGTCCGAGACCCCCTCGGGGATGGGGACGACCTGGTCGGCGGCCGCGACCGCGTACTCCGCGTAGCCGCCCGTGCCGACCAGCGCCGCGACGCGCTCGCCGTCGCGCTCGCCGCCCTCGATCACCCCCGCCACCTCGGCGCCCGGCGTCAGCGGCAGCTCGTACTTGGCGAGGTAGGAGTTCTCCCGTGCGTGCGTGTCGGCGAAGTTGATCCCGGCCCGGGTGACGTGGATCAGCACCTGGTCGTCGGCCGGTCGCGGCTTCGGGACGTCCTCGACGAGCCGCAGCACTCCGGGGCCACCGAACTCGGAGATCTGGATGGCTCGCATGGGCGGCGGACCATATCCTCCGGCCCATGCCCTCCTCCGTGACCGTCGTCGGCTCCATCGCCTTCGACGCCGTCGAGACCCCCGCCGGCTCGCGCCCGCGACTCCTCGGCGGCTCTGCCGTCCACTTCTCGCTCGCCTCCGCCCTGTTCGCCGAGACCCGCGTGGTCGGGCCGGTGGGCGACGACTTCGGCGACGCCGAGTACGCGGTCCTGCGCGACCGGGGGGTCATCACCGACGACATCGAGCGCGTCGCGGGCGGCAAGACGTTCTTCTGGTCGGGACGCTACGAGCGCGACGTCAACCAGCGCGAGACCCTGCAGACCGACCTCAACGTGTTCGAGGCGTTCGAGCCGAAGCTGTCGGACGCCTCGCGGGCCGCCGACGTCCTCTTCCTGGCCAACATCCAGCCCGACCTCCAGCGCGCCGTGCGCGAGCAGTGCGAGGCGGCGCGCTTCACGGCGATGGACTCGATGAACCTGTGGATCGACATCGCCCACGACTCGCTCGTGCGGACGATCGGGCTCGTCGACTGCCTGATCGTCAACGACGCGGAGATCAAGCAGCTCACCGACGAGCCGAACCTCGTCCGCGCTGCCCAGAGGGCGCTCGAGCTCGGGCCGAGCGTCGTGGTGGCCAAGCAGGGCGAGTACGGCGCGTCGATGTTCACCGCCGACGGCGTCTTCGCCCTGCCCGCCTTCCCGATCGCCGACGTGGTGGACCCGACGGGCGCCGGCGACACCTTCGCCGGCGGGTTCGTGGGCTACTTGGCCGCCTACGCCAGCGGGCAGCCCGACGACGACCTGCTGCGCCGGGCGATGGCCCACGGCACCGCGCTCGCCTCCTTCAACGTCGAGGCGTTCGGCACAGAGCGGACGGCCACGGTCACCCTCGACGAGGTCACCGACCGCGTCGCGGGGCTGGGACGGATCACCACCTTCGACGCCCACGCGGTGGCCTGAAACGACGAACGGCGGAGCGGCCCTTGCTTCCGGGCCCCTCCGCCGTCTGGCGATTCCTGCTCGGGCTGGACGGCACGCGCCGCCCAGCCGACTGCTTCTCCTGCTAACCCTTGATGAAGCCGGTCTTGCCGACCGCCGCGAGCACCGCGCGCTCGGACTGCGCACGGTCGAACGTGCGCGGCGCCGGGAGGGCCGCGGTGCGCGCATCGGGCTGGCCGCCGCCGTTGAGGAAGCGGATCCACGCTGCGTGGCGGGCCTCGACCGAGTGGATGGACAGCGCGGCCTGGACGACGGTCCGCTGCGAGATGTTCGGACCCTGGCCGGCGTAGGCCGACACGCCCGTGTCCTCGAGCACCTGGGCGGTGGTCCGGTAGGTGTCGCGGTTCGTGACCGCGGCGCCGAAGTCGAACCGGAGGCCCTTGACCCGCTGGCGGCCCAGGGCGTTGCGCAGGAACGTGACGTGGTCGTCCTCATGCGCGGAGACGACCTGGGTGTAGCGAGCCAGGGCGGCGTCGTCGCCCGCCACGTTGTTGGCGCGCGCCTGGCGGTAGAACGCCGCCTCGAGCAGCTCGAGGGTCATGGCGAACTGGAGGATCTTGACGTCGTTGCGCTTCGACTTGTTGCGCGTGGAGATCGCGGCCTCGGCGGGATCGAGGATCCCGAAGAACGCACCCCCCGCGACCAGGCCGCCTGCGCCGATGGCGCCCTTGCGGAGTAGGTCGCGCCGGCCGATGCCGGCGGCCTCGGCGGTCTCGCGTACGAGGCCGGTTGTATCGACGACGTTGATGTCGAAGGCATTGCTCACTGGTGGAACCTTCCTGATCGTTGAACTGACATGTCTTAACGCGGACAGTCGGCGGACAGATCACCGGACGACCACCTTGGCGTCCATGCCGATGTGAATCGTGCAGAGGTAGCGATAGGTGCCCGCCCGCGTGAAGCGCACCGTGTGGCTTCCTTCGGCCTTGGTGCTCGATCCCTTGAATCTCCTCGATCCGCGCGAGCGCACGTTGTGCGGCGTGGACCCGTCGCGCCAGACCCAGCGCACCCGGTCCCCGCGCGAGGCGCGCAGCGTGCCCGGCTTGAACGCGACGTCCTCGAGCGTCACCGTCCGCGTGCGGGCGGCGTCGGCGGCCGGCGCCGCCAGGGCGGCGACGAGGAACGGAAGGGCGAGGGCGACGCTTCGGCGGCGGGGCATAGCGGGAATGCGGCCAACCTGGCGCATCGGATCACGTACGGACGGCCCATCGGCCTCGCGCGGCGGTAGGGTCCGCGGATGGAGTGGACGATGGTCTACCTGTTTCTTGCGCTCAAGGTGCCCCTCGTCGCCGCCTGCTGGCTGATCTGGTGGGCCATCCGGGCCGAGCCGGAGCCGGCCGACGAGCCGCGCGACGACGGCGGCTCTAAGCGCCGCCCGCATCCTCGCGAGCCGCTTCCCCGCGGCCCGCGCCGGGGGCCGCACGGCGCCCCGGCTCCGCTCGCGCCGCCGCGCACCCGCACGCCGGTGCACGCTCGCGGCCGCTCGCTCCACCGCTGAGCGCGGGCGCCGGCCCGCGCCGGCCGGCTCTGGCAGACTGGCCGGCGTGGCCGACCTCGCGCCCGTCTCCGTGCTCTCGGACGGCACCATCGCGGCGCTCGTCGAGGCGGGACGGATCGTCATCCGCCCGTGGGACCCGGCGCGCGTCCAGCCCGCGTCGGTCGACCTGACCCTGGGCGACTCCTTCCGCGTCTTCCACAACCATCGCACGAGCGTCATCGACCTCCGCGAGCCGCCGACCAACCTCACCGAGGAGGTGGTGGTGGGCGCCGACGAGCCCTTCGTGATCCACCCCGGCGAGTTCTGCCTCGGCCGCACGGTCGAGTGGGTCGAGCTCCCCGACGACGTGGTGGCGAGGATCGAGGGGAAGTCGAGTCTGGGCCGCCTCGGCCTGATCGTCCACGCCACCGCGGGGTTCTGCGATCCCGGCTGGAAGGGGACCCTGACCCTGGAGCTCAACAACCTCACCCGGGTGCCGATCCGGCTCTACGCCGGGCTCCCGATCGCCCAGCTCTCCTTCATGGGCCTCGACGCACCCGCGCAGCGGCCCTACGGCTCGCCGGACCTGGGCTCGCACTACCAGGGGCAGGTCGCCGCGACCGAGAGCCGGTACGGGGTTTCCACCACCCACCC
>Ga0136612_10001276_pt1 | contig 10608 bp, 8 predicted proteins | sample AntDryUQ224A2306_2_FD_106644 | JGI IMG/M metagenome (GOLD analysis project Ga0136612, IMG submission 106644) | Polar desert sand microbial communities from Dry Valleys, Antarctica - metaG UQ224A (23.06) | ecosystem: Environmental > Terrestrial > Soil > Desert | place: Antarctica: Dry Valley...
CACGCGCGCGCCGCGATCGAGCTCGTCGAGCGACGCGAGCACCCGCGGCAGCGATGTGTCACCGGGCAGCCGCTCGGCGCGCGAGAAGGCACCCGCCTCGCGCCGCATGACGGCTGATCCGGCGCTGTAGACCGTGGCGGCGTAGTCGTCCCGACAAGCAGCGTCGCAATCCCGACGGCGCCGTCGAGCGCCTGTACGCCGGCTTTGCCTCCTCCATCAGCCTCTCGGCATACGCGCCCGTCGGTGATCCTGCCTCGATCCGTCATGCTCCCCTTGCGGCGTTTGTACGAATTTGTATACGATCGCTGAGTGTCTTTCGTCCTGAGCTGTCCCAACTGCGGGACGCGGGAGGTGACCGACTTCGGCTACGGCGGCGAGGTCAGTGCCCGTCCGGCGTCGCGCCCCGATCGGCGCGAGCTCAACAAGTACGTCTATTTTCGCCGCAATGTGGCAGGCGTCCAGCGCGAATGGTGGTTTCATCGCTCGGGCTGCCGCGCCTGGTTCATCGCCGAGCGCGACACGACGACGAACGAGGTCAAGTTCACCGCGCTGCCGGGAGCGACCGACGAGCCTCAGACGGCGGGCGCGGGCGGCGGAGCGGCGGGCACGGCGTCCGCGGCTGCAGCGACGTCCGGCGGCCAGGGGGTCGCGACGTGAGCCGCATGCCCGAACAGCCCGGAGAGCGGATCGACCGCGCCCGGGCGATCAGCTTCACGTTCGACGGCAAGACGATTCCGGCCTTCGAGGGCGACACGATCGCGTCCGCGCTCTACGCGTCGGGCCGGCGCATCTTCAGTCGCTCGTTCAAGTACCACCGCCCGCGCGGCGAGCTCTGCGGCTGCGGCCAGTGCGCCAACTCGCTGGTCCAGATCGGCGGTCGCCCGGGCGTGCGTGCGTGCGCCGAGCCCGTGCTCGACGGGATGGCGGTCAAGCACACGAACGCGAAGCCGGGGCTCGACTTCGACGTGATGCGGGCGACCGACATCGTGGGCGGGCCGTTCACCCCGCCCGGCTTCTACTACAAGACGTTCATCCGTCCGCGGCGGCTGTGGCCGCTGTACGAGAAGGTGCTGCGCTCGGCCGCCGGCCTCGGCGTCCTGCCCAAGAAGCAGGCGCACCGGGAATGGCGCACGGAGTACCGCCGCCGCCACTGCGACGTGCTCGTGATCGGCGGCGGCATCGCAGGTCTGACAGCGGCGCTGCGCGCGGCCGAGTTGGGCGCCGATGTCGTGCTCTGCGACGAGGACACCGAGCCCGGCGGAGCGTTGCTGCACGAGGGCGGCCGCGAGCGGGCCCGCGCGCTGGCGGAGCGTGCGCGCGCGGCCGGCGTGGAGATCCTTTCCACCGCGCCGGCGCTCGGCTTCTTCGACGGGCTGGTGCCGGTCTGGCAGGGCGACACGCTGCACCAGGTGCGCGCCGCGCGCCATATCGCCGCGACGGGCACCATCGAGCAGCCGCTCGTCTTCCCCGACAACGACCTGCCCGGCGTGATGCTCTCCGGTGTCGCCCGCCGGCTCGCGGCGCTCTACGCCGTCCGGCCCGGGAACACGGCGGTTGTCGCGACGACCGGCGACCGCGGGCTCGAGGCCGCGCTCGCGTTGCGCGAGGCGGGCGTGCGCATCGCGCTCGTCGCCGACCTGCGGGCCGACGCCGGCGGCGGCGAGGCCGCGGCGCGCGTCGAGGCCGCGGGGATCGAGCTGGTGCGCGGCGCGACCGTCGTGCGCGCGCTCGGCCGCCAAGCGGTGACGGGCGTCGTCGTCGCGCCGATCGATGCGCAGGGCTACTCGCGCGAAGGCTTCGAGCGGCGCATCGCGTGTGACCTGATCGCCGTCTCGGGCGGCTCGACCCCCTCGACATCGCTGCTGCTGCAGGGCGGAGCGAAGGCGCGCTACGACGAGGCGACCGGCCGCTTCGTCGCGGACGGCCTGAACGACATCGTGCTCGCCGCCGGGTCGGTGGCCGGCCACGACGATGCCGACAGCGCCGAGCTCTCGGGCCGCATCGCGGGCGCTGCCGCCGCGCAGGCGCTCGGGTTCCCCGATCAAGCCGGCTTCGCCGGCGCGCGCGAGACAGGTGACGCGACGGCCGAGGCGGCGGCGCTCGAGCAGGACCGCGCACTCCTGCGCGCCCGCCCCGCGCCCGCTCCGGTCGCAACCCTGCCGGCGATCGCCCGCGATCACGACAAGAGCGGCAAGGCGTTCGTCGACCTCGACGAGGACGTGACGACGAAGGACATCGGCCTCGCCGCGGCCGAGGGCTACGACTCGATCGAGCTCTCCAAGCGCTACACGACCGTGACGATGGGGCCGTCGCAGGGCCGCTTCTCGCAGCTCGCCTCGATCCGCGCGCTCGGCGCCCATACCGGCCTGACGGTCGCCGAGGTCGGGATGACGACGGCGCGCCCGCCGTGGGTGAGCGTGCCGATGGGCGTGCTCGCCGGCCGGCCCTTCGAGCCCGCCAAACGCTCCGCGATCCATGGCCGCCAGCGCGAGCAGAATGCGCACGTCAAGTGGGCGGGCGACTGGCGGCGCGCCTACGACTACGGCGACGCCGAGGCCGAGGCGCTCGCGGTGCACGAGAGCGCCGGCGTGATCGACGTCTCGACGCTGGGCAAGCTGCTCGTGCGCGGCACCGGCGCCGGCGCGCTGCTCGACCGGCTCTACCCGAACCGCTTCTCGAACCTCAAGCCGGGCCGGGTGCGCTACGGGGTGATGACCTCGGACTCCGGGCGGATCATGGACGACGGCACGATCTGCCGGCTCGACGACGACTCGTTCTACGTCACGACGACCTCGAGCGGCGCGGGCACGATCGAGGAGTGGTTCGGCTGGTGGCTGGCGACCTGGGACCTCGACGCGCGCGTAACCGACGTCACCCAGGCGCTCTGCGCAGTCAACCTCGCCGGCCCGAAGGCGCGCGAGATCCTCGCCGGCCTGACCGATCTCGACGTCTCGGCGGAGGCGTTCACCTACCTCGACGGCAAGCGCGCGCGGGTCGCAGGCGTCGACGCCCTGCTGCTCCGGATCGGCTTCGTCGGCGAGGTCGGCTACGAGATCCACTTCCCGTCCGCATACGGAGAGCACGTCTGGGACGCGCTCGTGGCGGCCGGCGCGCGCCCGTTCGGGCTGGAGCCCCAGCGCGTGCTGCGCCTGCAGAAGCTGCACGTGATCGTGGGGCAGGACACCGACTCGGAGTCGACGCCCTACGGCGCCGCGATGCCGTGGATCGTCAAGCTCGACAAGGAAGAGGACTTCATCGGCCGCTGGGCGTTGGAGCATGCCGCCGAGCACCCGGCGGAGACCGCGTTGGTCGGCTTCACGATGGCCGGCGGGCATGTCCCGACCGAGGGCGCCGTGGTGCTCGCCGACAACGGCGGGCCGATGGGCCAGGTCACCTCCTCGCGGCGCTCGCGCCAGCTCGGCAGCGTGATCGGGATGGCCTGGGTGCCGGCCGCGCTCGCTTCCGACGGCGCGGCGATCACGATCTCCGACGAGGGCACGCAGCACGCCGCGACCGTCACGACGACTCCGTTCTTCGACCCCGATGGGGAGGTGCTGCGCTCGTGAGCCTCGCGCAGTCCGTCGACGCCAGATCGAAGCGGGGTCGTGCGTGACCCTCGAGTTCCTGTCCCTCAACGCGTCTGCCTCGCCTGACGGCTCGTCACCGGCTTCCCCTCGCGCGGTCGCGCGCTCGCCGATGGAGCGCCAGGCGCGCGCCGCGGGCGCACGAATCGAGTTGCGCGACGGCTGGAACGTCGCGGTCTCCTACCCCGGTGAGGCGGCCACCCTCGCGAGCGTCGGCTTCGCGGACTGCTCGCACCTGGGCAAGTTCGAGCTCCAAGGTGAGCTGCCCGCGCTCGAGTTCGGCCGCGCCACCGTTGACGGCGACCGCACCTGGCTGCCGATGACCGCGACGCGCGCGCTGATCATCGGCGGGGAGCCGCCGGCGGGCGCGCTCGACGTCACGACCGGCTTCGCGGCACTGCGACTGGCCGGCCCGCTGGCGCGCGAGACGTTTGCCCGCTTCACCGCGATCGACCTGCGTCCGCAGGTGATGGCGCCCGGCGACTGGCGCCCCGGCTCGGTCGCGCGCACGCCGGGCGGGATCCTGTGCGAGGCCGAGGAGCGTTACCTGATGCTGTTCGGCGCAGCGCTCGGCCAGTACGTCTGGACCGTCGTCGACGACGCCGCGCGCAAGCTCGGCGGTGGGCCTGTCGGCTTCGGCGCGCTTCAGCGCGGCGAAGCCGGAGACCAGGCGTCAGGCGAGGCAGGTGCCGCCGGTGCTTGACATCTTCCGCAAGCGGCGCATGTGGCGGCCACGTCCGGACCTCAAGAAGCGCTACGACGTCGTGATCGTCGGCGGTGGCGCGCACGGCTTGGCGACCGCCTACTACCTCAAGCAGCGCGGGATCACCGACGTCGCGATCCTCGAGAAGAGCTACATCGGCTCCGGCGCCGCGGGCCGCAACACCACGATCCTGCGCTCGAACTACAAGACGCCCGAGGGCGCGCGCTTCTACGACGCGTCGATCAAGCTCTACGACAAGCTCTCGGCCGAGCTGAACTTCAACCTGCTGTTCAGCCAGTGCGGCCACCTGACGCTCGCGCACACCGACCGCGCGATGTTCGTGATGGCCAACCGCGCGGAGGTCAACCGTCTCGGTGGCATCGACACGCGCGTGATCGGTCCCGAGGAGGTGCAGCGGCTCGCGCCCGCGATGGACGTCTCCGAGAGCGCGACGTATCCGATCATGGGCGCGCTCTATCACCCCCCGGGCGGCATCATCCGCCATGACGCGGTCGTCTGGGGCTTCGCGCGCGGCGCCGACGCGGGCGGCGCCGAGATCCATCCCTACACCGAGGTCACCGGCCTCGACAAGGCCAACGGTCGGATCACCGCGGTGCGCACCAACCGCGGACGCGTCGAGGCCGGCCAGGTGATCAACGCCACGGCCGGGTGGAGCACGCTGATCGCCGACATGGCGGGCGTGCCGCTGCCGATCACGACGCACATCCTGCAGGCCTGCGTCACAGAGCCGGTCAAGCCGCTGCTCGATGTCGTGATCGTCTCCTCGCAGATGCACATCTACCTCTCCCAGACCGACCGCGGCGAGTTCGTGATGGGCTCGGAGATCGAGCCGTGGACCACCTACCGGATGAACGGGACGCTCAACTTCCTGCAGGACCTCACACGCCACACGCTCGAGCTGTTCCCGCAGCTCGAGCACGCGCGCATCCTGCGCGCCTGGGCCGGGTTGTGCGACCTCAGTCCCGACTACTCGCCGATCCTCGGCAAAACCGAGGTCGAGAACTTCCACGTCAGCACGGGCTGGGGCACCTACGGCTTCAAAGCCGCGCCGATCGTCGGCCAGACGCTCGCCGAGCTGATCGACACCGGCCGCCAGCCCGACCTGATCGAACCGTTCAAGCTCGAGCGCTTCTACGAGGACAAGCTCGTGTCCGAGCTCGCCGCAGCAGCCGTCAGCCATTGACCCCGGAGGGGCGAACCATATGAAGAGCAGCCTGGAGATCGCTCAGGAAGCGGAGCTGGTCCCGATCGAGACGATCGCCGGATCCTGCGGCCTCCAGCCCGAGGAGATCGAGCCCTACGGCCGCTTCAAGGGCAAGATTGCGCTGAGCGTGATCGACCGGCTGAAGGATCGGCCGGACGGCAAGCTGATCTGCGTCACCGGCATGACGCCGACCAAGGCCGGCGAGGGCAAGACGACGACGCTGGTCGGGCTGACACAGGGGCTCGGGCACATCGGCAAGAAGCCGGTCGCCTGCCTGCGCGAGCCGTCGCTCGGCCCCGTATTCGGCATCAAGGGCGGCGCGGCGGGCGGCGGCATGACCCAGGTCGTGCCGATGGAGGACCTCAACCTCCACTTCACGGGCGACATCCATGCGATCGGGGCGGCCAACAACCTGCTCGCGGCGATGCTCGACGCTTCGATCCTGCACGGCAACCCGCACAAGATCGACGCGCTGCGCGTCGGCTGGCGGCGTGCGCTGGACATGAACGATCGCGCGCTGCGCAGCATCGCGGTCGGGATGGGCGGGCGCGCGAACGGCTACCCGCGCGAGTCGGGCTTCGACATCACCGCCGCCTCGGAGGTGATGGCGATCCTCGCCGTCTCGCGCGACCTGCAGGATCTGCGAGCGCGGCTGGGCCGGATCACCGTCGCGCAGTCTTTCGATGGCGGTAAGTCGATCACCGCGGAGGACCTCGGAGCGGCCGGGGCGATGGCGGTGCTGCTCAAGGACGCGATCAAGCCGAACCTGATCCAGACGCTCGAGGGCCAGCCGTGCCTGATGCACTGCGGGCCGTTCGCGAACATCGCCCACGGCAACAACTCGCTCGTCGCCGACCAGGTCGGCATGAAGATCGCCGACTACGTCATCACCGAGTCGGGCTTCGGCTCGGACATGGGGATGGAGAAGTTCTTCGACATCGTCTGCCGCTTCGGTGAGCTGACGCCGAGCGCCGTCGTGCTCGTCACGACCGTGCGCGCGATCAAGCACCACGGCAACGTCGAGGACGATCCACGTGTCGACCGCTCGCAGGCGCTGCGGGCGATCGAGATCGGGATGGCGAACGTGCGCCGCCACATCGGGATCATCAAGGAGTTCGGGATGCCTGCCGTGGTCGCCGTGAACCGGCGCCCGGGGGACACCAACGAGGAGGTCGAGCTCGTCAAGCGGCTCGCGCTCGAGGCCGGCGCGTTCGGCGCCGAGGCCAACGAGGGCTTCGCTCGCGGCGGCGTCGGCGCGGCGGACCTCGCGCAGGCCGTGGTCGACGCCTGCGAGCAGCCGAACACGTTCAAGCCGCTCTACACCGATGACGAGCCGATCCAGGACAAGATCGAGGCGGTCGCCAAGCGGGTCTACGGAGCCTCGGACGTCTACTTCTATCCCGAAGCGGAGAAGAAGCTCTCGCAGTTCACCGCCGACGGGCTCGGCCACTTCCCGGTCTGCATGGCCAAGACGCACCTCTCGCTCTCCTCGGACCCGGGAATGCTCAACGCCCCCGAGAACTTCACGCTGCCCGTGCGCGACATCCGTGCCTACACCGGTGCCGGCTGGCTGGTGCCGCTATGCGGCGACATCACGCAGATGCCCGGGCTCGGCAAGACGCCGGCCGCCCTGAACGTGGACATCGACGCCGAGGGGCGCACCGTCGGGCTGTTCTAGCCGACCGCGACGATGGCGGCCTCCGACCCGCAGCGACCGTCGCTGGTAAATGACACCGAGCTGGCGCTGCGGGCGTGGCTCGCCACCGGCGCTCACAGGCCCGGGGACCGGCTGCCACCGGAGCTCGAGCTCGCGGCGATGCTGGGCGTTTCACGTGGAACGCTGCGCACGGCCCTGGACCGGTTGGCGGACACGGGCGAGATCACGCGGCGGCAGGGATCGGGCACGTACGTCGGCAAGGCGGTGCGCCCGACCGCCTTCCACGAGGGACTCGAGGTGCTGCGGCCCTACTCGGAGCTCGCCCAGCGCCGTGGCGTCGCGCTCGGCGTGCGCGCCCTGGAGGTCGTCGAGCGCCGGCTCGGCAGCGAGCTGGCGGAGGTGTTCGGATCTGAGCCCGAAGTGCTCGCGTGGACGATCACGCGCACGATCCTGGCCGACCGCGAGCCGGTGGCAGTGATGCGCGACGTCGTGCGTCCCGGCGTCGCGCTCCCGGCCGAGCAGACGCTGCGGGCGGCGATCGAGGCCGGGGGCATGGTGCTCGACGTCCTGCTCGACCATGGCGTCGGCGTGGCGTTCGCGGTCACGCGCGTGCGGCCGTTGCTGATCAGCAGCCGCGAGCCGGTCGGGCGCGCGCTCGGGGTCAAGGGCGCGACCGCGGTGCTCGAGCTCGAGGAGATCATGCACCTCGCCTCCGGCGAGGCGGTCCAGCATTCGTCGGACACGTTCGCACCGGGCGGCATCGACCTCCAGGTCCGGCGCAACCTCGAGGTCGCCGCACCGGCGCCGCTCGTACGGGCCGCCGGGCGCGCCTGAGGTTCAGCTCTACGGCTGACCACACCATCGGTCGCCGGATCTCCGCCTATCCCGGGGTGCCGGCCGCGGGGGAGGATCGATCCCATGCAGATGAACCAGATGCTGAACACCGCCGTTCCCGCGCTCGCCGCCGTCCTGACGGGCGACGTCGTGGCACCCGCCGACGAGGGCTGGGACTTCGCCCGGCGCGCCTGGAACCTGGCGGTCGACCAGCGGCCCGCGCTCGTCGCCTTCCCAACCGACAGCGCGGACGTCGTGGCGATCGTCGGCTGGGCTCGCGCGAACGGCCTCAAGGTCGCCCCGCAGGCAACCGGCCACAACGCGGCCGCGATCGCCTCGCTCGAGAACACGGTGCTGCTGTCCACGCAGCGCATGCGCGGCGTCGAGATCGATGTCGAGGCCCAGACCGCGCGCGTGCAGGCCGGCACGCTCTGGCTCGAGGTCACCGACGCGTCCTCGCCACACGGCTTGTTCCCGCTCTCGGGCTCCTCGCCCGACGTCGGCGTCGTGGGCTACACGCTCGGCGGCGGCCTCAGCTGGCTTGCGCGCAAGCACGGCCTTGCCGCGAACAGCGTCACGGCGATCGAGCTCGTCACGGCTGACGGGGAGCTGCTGCGCGCGACCGCCGACGAGCACGCCGACCGCTTCTGGGCGCTGCGCGGCGGCGGCGGCAACTTCGGCGTCGTCACGGCGATGGAGTTCCGCCTGTTCGAGTACGGCGAGGTCTACGCCGGCATGTTCCTGTTCCCGTTCGAGCGCGCCGGCGAGGTGCTGCGTGCCTGGAACCGCTGGACGCGGACGGCGTCGGAGGACATCACGACCTCGATGCGGCTGATCCACTTCCCGCCGCTCCCCGAGCTGCCCGACTTCCTGCGCGGACGCTCGGTCGCGGCGATCGACGGTGCGTTCGCGGGCGACGCGGATGCGGGCGCCGAGGCGATTGTGGCGCTGCGCGAGCTCGGGCCCGAGCTCGACACCTGGGGGATGGTCCCGGCGGCTGCGCTCAGCCACCTGCACATGGATCCCGAGGAGCCGGTGCCCTACATCGGCGCCGCGGCGATGCTCGGAACGCTCGATGACGCGGCGCTCGACGCCATGACGGAACACACGCAGCCCGGCGCGCCGTTGATGTTCACCGAGCTGCGTCACCTCGGGGGGGCGCTCGCGCGCGTGCCGGAGGGTGCTGGCGCGACCGGCTCGCTCGAGGGCGAGTACCTCTTCTTCTCCGTAGGGATGCTGATGGCGCCCGAGCTCGCGGCTCCGATCGCGGCGGCGGGCGCGCAGGCGCTGGCGGCGCTGGCGTCATACGAGACGCGCTCGAGCTTCCTCAACTTCGTCGAGCACCCGACCGACGCGTCGAAGCTCTACACCCGCGAGGCCTACCAGCGGCTCTGCGCGGTGCGGGCCGCCGTTGACCGGGAGCACCTGATGGTGTCCAACCACCCGATTCCGGCCGCCTGAGAGCGTCTGCGAGAAGGGGCCTGAGCCGGCTCGGGCCCCTTCCGCGTCCGCTCGCGAGCACGTCTGCGCCGCTGCCCACCGGTCAGGTCTCCTCGCGCGTCGCCGTCGCGAGCACATCGGCACGCTTGCTCGCCAACACCTTCCGGACGAGCCCAGGCGCGACGGTGCGCAGCGCGGCAAGGACGGCGTAGAAACGCGGCACGTAACGCTCCGCACGGCGTCCAAGGCCGGCTTGGACGATCGCGTCAGCAGCCTGCTCGGGTGTGCCGAGCATCCAGCGCGTTGCGCGCTTGCGCGCGAGCTCGCGCTGCGGAAAGCCCTCGGTCGGGATGAAGCCCGGCATGACCGTGCCGACGTGCACGCCGTGCGGGTGCTCCTCGGCGCGGAGGCAGTCGCTCCAGACCGCGAACGCCGCCTTGGAAGCCGAGTAGGCGCCGACACCGGCGCGCCCGACCCGCCCGGCGGTGCTCGCGACATTGACGATCGCGCTCGGTGACGAGGCCCGTAGCAGCGGTAGCAGCGACTCGACGAGCCGCAGCTGCGCATCGAAGTTCAGCGCCATCGTCTCGCGCACCAGCGCGTGGCCGGTCTCGGAGAAGTTGCCGCGCCCGCCGGCGCCCGCGTTGTTGACGAGCAGGTCGAGTCGCCCGCCGTGGTGATGTTGCAGGTGCGAGCGGGCACGGGCGGGCGCGTCGACGGCCGTCAGGTCCAGCTCGAGCACAGTGGCGGGCACGGGGAGCTCCTCGGCCAGCCGCTCCAGCCGCTCGGCGCGGCGGGCGAGCAGGACGAGCTGCATCCCGGGCTCGCGCGCGAGCCGTCGCGCCGTCGCCTCGCCGAGGCCGCTGGACGCGCCGGTGATCAGGGCGATGGTCATTGGCGCGATCGTACGTCAAGGTGAGATGCGGCATTGAACCCTCTTCAATGCCGCAGTTGACGTTTGCCGACATCCGCCGGCGCGGCGGCAAGCCTCACCCCGGCTCGCCGTGCCAGTAGTCGACCCGCTCCACCTCGAACCGCACGCCGATCCCGCGCAGCGAGACTTTGCCCGCGCGGGGGTAGTAGACGATGTCGTTGGCCTCGCGCGTGCCGAAGGCGAGCAGCGTGAGGCCACCGTCGCCGGCGCGGAAAGCGTGTGACACACCGG
>Ga0136612_10001277_pt1 | contig 10607 bp, 10 predicted proteins | sample AntDryUQ224A2306_2_FD_106644 | JGI IMG/M metagenome (GOLD analysis project Ga0136612, IMG submission 106644) | Polar desert sand microbial communities from Dry Valleys, Antarctica - metaG UQ224A (23.06) | ecosystem: Environmental > Terrestrial > Soil > Desert | place: Antarctica: Dry Valley...
ACCGGGAGCCTCTCCGCATGAGCGGGCCGCGGAGGTGCGCGAGCGCCAGCGAGCACAGTTCGGGGGGTTCCACTTCGGCCCGGTCTTCTTCGGCTGGCTCGTGGCGATCGGCCTCGGCGTGCTGCTCACGGCGCTCCTGAGCGCGGCCGGCGCCGCCGTCGGCCTGACCAACCCGGTGAGCGGTGCCGAGGCGGCCCAGAACGCCGAGCAGATCGGCATCGCGAGTGCCGTCGCGCTGCTGGTGGTGCTCTTCCTCGCGTACTTCGCCGGCGGCTACGTGGCCGGACGGCTGGCGCGCTTCGACGGCGCAAAGCACGGCTTCGGCGTCTGGGCGCTCGCGCTGGTCGTGACCGTGCTGCTCGCGGTGCTCGGCGCTGTGGCGGGCGCGGAGTACAACGTGCTCTCGGGCCTCAACCTGCCGAGCATCCCGGTGTCGGGCGAGACGCTCGCGGGCGGCGGGGCGATCGCCCTGGCGGTCGTGCTGGTCGTGACCCTGATCGCCGCCGTCCTCGGTGGGCGCGTGGGCGTGCGCTTCCACAAGAAGGTCGATCGAGCCGGTTTCGCGGTCTGAAGCAGTCCTTGCCTCGGCAAGTACCTCTCTATAGTCGTCGCCCGGGAGAGCGCCGGCACTAGAAAGGGAGGGCATGAACGAGATCGAGCTGCTGATCGCGCTGCTCGGTGTCGTCGCCGCGATCTCCTGGCTCGCGCGGGCGCTGGGAGTGCCGTACCCGATCTTCCTGGTGCTCGCGGGGCTCGGGATCGGCTTCCTTCCCGGACTGCCCCCGCTCGAGGTCGATCCCGACGTGATCTTCCTCGTCTTCCTGCCCCCGCTCGTGCACGCGGCGGCGTGGACTGCGTCCCCGCGCCAGCTGAAGGCGAACGCCCGAACCGTGAGCCTGCTGGCGGTCGGGCTCGTGCTCGCGACGACCGCGGCCGTGGCGACGGTCGCCCACGCGCTCCTGCCAGAGCTCGCGTGGGGGCCGGCGCTCGTGCTCGGGGCGATCGTCTCGCCGACGGACACGGTCGCCGCGACCGCGATCTTCCGCCGGCTCGGGGTGCCCGAGCGCGTCGTGTCGGTGATCGAGGGCGAGAGCCTGATCAACGACGGCGCCTCGCTCGTGATCTACAGGGTGGCGGTCGTCGCGGTCGCCACGGGCGCCTTCACGGTCGGCGGGACGCTTGGGAACCTGCTGCTGGTCGGTGCCGGTGGGGCGCTGCTGGGACTGGCCGTGGCCATAGTGATCGCGCAGGTGCGCCGGCGGGTCGAGGACGCGACGATCGAGATCACGGTGACCCTGCTGACTCCTTACCTGGCGTTCCTGCCGGCCGAGGAGCTCGGCTTGTCCGGCATCCTCGCCGCTGTCTCGAGCGGCCTCTACCTCGGTTGGCGCGCCGCGCGCGACTTCAACGCCAGCACCCGCCTGCAGGCGTACGGCTTCTGGGGCGTCCTGATCTTCGTGCTCGAGTCGACCCTGTTCATCCTGATCGGGCTGCAGGTCCCGGACGTGCTCGCGGCGCTGTCGGGTGAGCCGGTAGGCAGGCTCGCGCTCGCCGCGGCGCTCGTGGTGTCCGTCGTGATCGCCGTCAGGCTCGTGTTCCAGTTCACCGTTGGAAGCCTCGAGGAGCGCTGGGACCGCCGCCGAGGGCGCGCCGACGCGCTCGGCTGGCGCGAGCGCGCGGTCGTCGGCTGGAGTGGCAGGCGCGGCGCCGTGTCGCTCGCCGCCGCGCTGTCGCTGCCGCTCGCCACCGCCTCCGGCGCTCCCTTTCCGGGCCGCGACCTGATCCTCTTCCTGACTATCGCCGTGATCGGCGTGACCCTGCTCGTACAGGGCCTGACGCTGCCGCTGCTCGTGCGCCGGCTCGGCGTCGAAGTGGAGCCGTCGGCGAGCGGGCGAGACAAGGCGCTGACGCGCTTTCGCACCGTCGAGGCAGCGCTCGAACGGATCGCCGACCTCTCGTTCGAGGACGGCGGTCAGTCGCCGTCGGTCGAGCGGGCGCGGGAGATGTACGCCATCCGCGCGCAGCAGCTGAGCGGCGCCTGCCGCACCGGCGTGCCCGACAGCGACGACTCGGACGTCGCCACATGGACCCGGCTGCGGCGTGAGCTGCTCGGGGTCGAGCGCTCGGCGCTGCTCGACCTGCGCGACGAGGGCAAGGTCAACGTCGGCGTGGTACGCGAGGTGGAGCGCGACCTCGACCTCGAGGAGGAGCGCCTCAAGCGCGCGGCGCCGTAGCGAGCTCCGCGCGCTCGCGGGTGCGGCCGACGTCGCGGGGAGCGCCCACGATCGTGCCCCCCGAGCAGTGCTCCGCGCGCACCGCCCGCTGCGGATTGCGCAGGCCGGCCAGCGCCACCAGTCCGGCCAGCACGAACAGGCCGGCGCCGATCCCCGCGCTCAGGTGGAACGCCTCGACCGAGGCCGCGATGCTCGCCTCGGACACCGCGCGACGGTCGGCTGCCGGGACCTCCGAGCCCACCCGCAGCTCGCCGAGCGTCCGCGACTCCGCGTTCGCCACCGCCGCGCGGGCGGCCGCAGACAGCGGCCGATCGGCCAGGCGCTGCTCGAGCACGCCGGCGAACTGCACCGCCACCACTGCGCCGATCGCGGCGGTGGCCACGAGCCCGGCGATGCGGGCGACCGCGTTGTTCGTGCCCGAGGCGATGCCGGCGTTGTGCTCGTCGGCGTCCGCCAGCACGGCGGCAGTCAGCGGCGAGACGGTGATCGCGAGGCCAAACGAGAACAGCAGCAACGCCGGGATCAGGTCGAAGGCAAAGGAGACGCTCTGGTCGAAGCGCAGCATCAGGACGAAGCCGAGCGCCGCGATCAGCGGCCCGACGCCCATGAAGAGGCGCGGACCGTAGCGGTCTGCGGCCGCCCCGAAGCGCCGCGAGAGCAGGAACATCACGATCGTCGGGACGAGCCCGACCGAGCCTGCCTTGAGCGCCGTGTAGCCGGCCACCTGCTGCAGGTAGAGCGTCAGGAAGAAGCCGAGGATCGAGAGCCCGCCATACATGGCGAGCGTCTCGATGTTGCCGACGGCGAAGTTGCGCCGCCGAAACAGCCCGAGCGGCAGCATCGGCGAGTCCGTGCGCGACTCGTGCCAGATGAAGAGCGCGAAGAGCGCGATCCCGAGCACGAGCGGCACGAGCACGCCCAGGCTCTCCCACCCGAGACGCGGCTGCTGGATGAGCGCGAACGTGGGGCCGGCGAGGCCGAGGACGCACAGCGCGGCGCCGAGCAGATCGACCCGGGCCGTGTCGTCGAGCTCACGCGCGCGACCCGGCACGGCGATCCGCGCGAGGGCGAGCGTCCCGATCACGAGCGGGACGTTGAGCGCGAAGATGAGCCGCCACGACAGGCTGTCGACGATCTGTCCGCCGAGCAGCGGCCCGATCAGGATGCCGATCCCGCCCCACGCCGTCCACGACCCGATCGCCGCGCCTCGCTCGCGCTCGGGAAAGACGGCGATGATCACCGCCAGCGCGCTCGGCGTGAGCAGCGCCCCGGAGACGCCCTGGAGCGCGCGCGCCGCCACCAGCGTCTCGATCGTCGGGGCGATCGCACACAGGACGGAGGTGATCCCGAAGCCGAGCACGCCGAGCGTGAAGATGCGTCGCTCGCCGTAGATGTCGGCGAGCGAGCCGCTGACGAGGATCAGGGCGCTGAGCGTCAGCAGGTAGGCGTTGACCGTCCACTGCTGTCCGGCGAGGCCGCCCCCGAGGTCCTGCTCGATCGCCGGCAGCGCTACGTTGACCGCGGTCGAGTCGACGGCGACGATCGTCGAGGACAGGATCGCGGCAACGAGCGCCAGCCGCTTCTGCCGGTCCGAGATGCCGCTCGCGGCCACCGGCAAGTCCTACCACAGCGCCCCTCAACGATCGTGGCCGTGCCCGCCAATCTCGATCCGCCCGTCGACCCCACGCGGGACCATGTCCGCGGCGCCGACGGCGCGCGCGTGTCGCTCGTCGAGTACGGCGACTTCGAGTGTCCTTACTGCGGCGCGGCCTACGCCGTGCTGAAGCAGCTCGAGCGTCGGCTCGGCGGCCGCCTTCGGCTCGTGTTCCGTCACTTCCCCCTGACCCACGTCCACCCCCATGCGCTGGCCGCCGCGGAGGCCGCCGAGGCCGCCGGCGAGCAGGGCCGCTTCTGGGAGATGCACGACCGGCTGTTCGAGCACCAGCGACAGCTCGAGCACGCCGACCTGCTCCGTTACGCTCAGGAGATCGGTCTCGACGCGGAGCGCTTCGCCGCGGCACTCGAGCGCCGCAGCGGCCGTGAGCGGGTCGAGGCGGACGTCGCGAGCGGCGTGCGCAGCGGGGTCGAGGGCACGCCAGCGCTCTACATCGACGGCGTCCGCTACGACGGCTTCTACGACGTCGAGAGCCTGGAGGAGGCCGTCGAAGGCCGGTGCTAGGTCGATCTGCTCCCGACGCCCGACAGCAGCTCGCGCAGACGGCCGGGGCCGCCGCCGTCGGGGGCGAGTGGAGGGGTGTCGATGCCGGCCGAGCACCTGATCCCGTCGAGCAGCTCGAGCAGCGCCGCGCCGGCGTCGTGGCGCGGCGTCCAGCCGAGCTCCGCGCGGGCACGCGTCGTGTCGAGCAGCGGCACGCCGAGCGCGAGGTCGACCCAGCCCGCCGGCGTGGGCTGCAGGCGCGCTCGCCACGAGAGGTCCGCGGCGCGGCGCAGCACCCGCGCCGGGACTTGCACGGGTCGCGCCCCGAGCAGGCGCCCGAGCGTGGCGGGGTCGAGCACGGGCTCCGCGGCGACGTTGAAGGCGCCGCGCACGTCCCGCGTCACGGCCAGGCGGTAGGCCTCGCCGACGTCGAGCGAGTGCACGCCCTGGAAGCGCAGGCGCGGCGTGTCGGGCACCACCGGCACCAGGCCGGGGCGCACGAGCGGGCTCGGCAGGAACGGCCCGGCGAACAGCCGGCGGATGCCCGATGCGGCCTCGCGCTTGAAGGTGAGCCCGGGTCGCAGCCGCACCACCCGGATGCCTGGGTGCTCACGCTCGAAGCGGTCGAGCAGGCGCTCGGCGGCGACCTTGTGGACCGAGTAGAGCGACGAGGGGATGCCGTCCGTGGGCCAGGTCTCGTCGACCATCCGGTCCTTGGGCCCGGGCGAATAGACGCCCACCGAGGACGCGAACACGAGCGCGCCGACGCGCTCCTCGCCGGCGGCGCGGAAGACGCGATCCGAGCCCTCGACGTTTGTCGCCCGCTGCGTCGCCGGGTCGCGCGAGGGCTGGATCAGCCAGGCCAGGTGCACGACGGCGTCCGCCCCGCGAAAGAGCGGCCGCAATTCGTCGCGCGAGACGTCGGCCGCCGCCCACTCGGCCTTCGCGAACCGCGCGCGCGGCCGGCGGCGGGCGATCGCGAGCAGCGACTCGACCTCGGGCGCCCGGGCGAGTGCCTCGAGCACGCTCGTGCCGACGTTGCCGCTTGCGCCAACCACCACCACTCTCATCTCCCAGCCCTACCCCGCGCCTCGATCCGGAAACGGGTCGTCGGTTCTTCCCGGGTATCGTGGCCCGCCCCATGCCCCTTCTGCTGCTCGGACTCGCCGCCGCGCTGGCGTCGTCCACGCTCTACAACGTCGGAGTGGCGCTGCAGGCCTTCGAGGCCCGCCAGACCCACGGCGACGACTCGCTGCATCCGTCGCTGATCGCCAAGCTTGCGCAGCGGCCGTTCTGGCTCGCGGGGATGGCGTGCGTGATCGTCGGCTGGGTTTTCCAGGGAGCCTCCCTGCTGGTCGCCCCGCTGACGATCGTGCAGCCGACGCTCGCGGCCGGGCTCGTGGTGCTGTTGCTGGTGGGCGCTCGCTTCCTCGGCGAGCCGGTTGGTCGGCGCGAGGCGCTGGCGGTGCTCGCGGTCGTGGTCGGCGTGGCCGGGCTTACGCTGGCCGGCCCGCGTGGGGGCTCGCAGCCCGTCAGCCAAGCGCTGCTCGTGCTCGCCCTGCTCGTCTTCGCCGTGATCGCGCTCGCTCCCTACGTCATGACCTGGGTCCGCGGGCACTCGGCGCTCGTCGTGGTGAGCGCCGGGCTCTCCTATGCGTGGTGCGGGCTCTCGACCAACCTCGCCGCAGACGCGCTCTCGCGCGGCGAGCTCGCGGTCGTCGGACTGTGGGTCGTCTCGACGGCGATCGCAGGCGGCCTCGGGCTGGTGAGCGAGATGACCGCGCTCCAGACGCGCCCGGCGATCCGGGTGTTTCCGATCGTGCTCGTGGTGCAGATCGTCGTCGCGGTGGTGCTCGCACCGGCGCTCGCGGGCGAGAGCTGGAGCGCGACTCCGCTGCACGGGCTGCCGCTGCTGATCTCGCTCGCGGTCGTGGCCACCGGGACCGCGATGCTCGCGAGCGCGCCGGCGGTCAGCGCCGTGCTCGCCGGCGGGCGGCGTGACTAGATGCTCGGCGCTACTTGCCGACCGCGGAGGCCTCGTCGATGTCGCCCCGGCGACCGCGGCGAACCGACGAGAAGGTGGGAAACTCGAGCGTCGAGACCATCAGCACGGTCAGCGCGATCGTGACCAGCAGCGCGAACGCCGGAGGTGGGCCCCAGGCTGCCACGAGCGCCGCGGCGACGCCGGCGGGTGGGATCGGGAGGCCGACGAAGAAGTTCGAGTTCTGCACGAGTGGAAAGCGGGCGAGGCGCCAGGCTCCGCAGAGCAGGAAGCCGAGGCACGCCGCGATGCCGATCACCTTCAGGTCGTGCAGGAGCGCCACGTAGAGGGCGAACGCGGGCACGGCGCCGAACGACACGAGGTCGGCGAGCGAGTCGAGCTTCGAGCCGAAGGCGCACTCGCCCGCGCCGCGGCGAGCGATGACGCCGTCGATCGCGTCGCAGCCGGCGGCCAGGATCACGAGCCCCGCGGCCCAGCCGTAGTCGGCCTGACCCGCCAGGATCAGGGCAACGAAGCCTGCTATCAGACTGCCGCTGGTGACCAGGTTGGACGGCGTGACGTACTCGCGCACGCGAGCGCCTCCCCTCTTCGATACCGCGCCAGAGCGCTGACGCCTCCCCGCACTCTCTCGCCCACCCTCACCGTCACCTCGACGCTCGAAGCCGGCAACAGCACATCGGTCCGCGACCCGAAATGGATCAGTCCGATCCGGTCGCCGGCGGAGACACTATGCCCGATCTCCACCCACGAGGCGATTCGGCGCGCGATCGCACCGGCGATCTGCACCACCACCACCCGCCCCGCCTCGCCGTCGATCGCCAGACGGCGGCGATGGTTCTCTCCGGCGCGCCCGAACAGCGCCGGCGCGAAGCTGCCGCTCAGCTCCTCGGCGGCCGCCACGCGCCCGGCGACGGGGCTGCGGTTCACGTGCACGTTGTGCAGCGAGAGGAAGGTGCTGATCCGCACGGCCTCGCCGTCGCCCATCCACGGGTCGGTCGCGGGCTCGACACCGACGACGACGCCGTCGGCCGCCGCGTAGACGAGGTCGCCCTCGCGCGCGAGGTGCCGGTCAGGGTCGCGGAAGAAGATCGCCGCGACCGCGCAGGCACCGAGCAGCACGCGACCGGGACGCCGTCCGGCCACGAGCAGGGCGAGCTCCGCAAGCAGGGCGCCGGCCAGGTAGCGCCTCGCCTCGCGCAGCGCACGCCAGGTCACCGCTCCCCGCCCCGGACCGCGGCGCCGCTCGACCGGGTGCACGCAAAGAGGAAGGCGGGGGGCACGTTGAATGCGGAGATGCGGCGGCGAACTGACCCGAACCGACGCTCGAGCTCACCCTGGATCAGAGGAGAGTACTGGAGCACCAGCATCGTGCCGTCGGGCGCGAGCGCCCTCTGAGCGGCATCGAGAATCGCCTCGCGCGCCGCGAGCGGCAGCGAGGTGAATGGCAGGCCGGAGACGATCGCGTCGGCGGGACCGTCCTCGAGGTGCGCCCCGAGCGCCTCGGCCGAGTCCGCGACGACGCGCAGGCGGGGGTCGACGATCCGTTTGCGCAGCTCTGCGGCCATGCGCGAGTCGATCTCGAACGCGAGCAGCGAGGCGTCGGGCGCCATCCGGTCGAGCAGCTCGCCGGTGTAGACGCCGGTGCCGGCGCCAAGCTCGACGACCCGCCGCGCGCAGGGGATCGGCGCGAGGTCGAGCATGTCCCGCACAGCTCGGCGCGATGTCGGCAGCACCGCCCCGACCAGGCGCGGATGCGCGACGAATGAGCGCAGGAACAACGCGCGCTCGCCGGCCTTCGCCTTCAGGGTGTCGAGACGGGCCACGCGCCACCAACCCTAGACGGCCTGCGCGGGCTAAGGCGGCCAGGAGGGCTCGACCGCAGGGGTCACCACGATCTCGCGCAGCTCGACCCCCGGCGGCTGGCGCAGCGCGAACACGATCGTCGCCGCCACGTGCTCGGGCGGGTTGAGCATCGCGTCGCCTGCGGGCTTGTACTGGGGATCGCGGCCGTCGAAGAACGAAGTGCGCATGCCGCCCGGCACGAGCATCGAGACCCCGACCCGTCCCGCCGTCTCGACGGCGAGCGAGCGGGTGAAGCCGACGACGCCGAACTTGCTCGCGCAGTACGCGGTGGCGTCGCTGAGCGCGCGGTGGCCGAGCGTCGAGGATACCGTGACCACGCGTCCGGAGGATCGCTCGAGGTGCGGCAGCGCGGCGCGCACGACCGCGGCCGTGCCGAGCAGGTTGACCATCACGATCCGATCCCAAGTCGCTGCGTCTGTGTCCTCGAGCCGCCCCGGAGAATCGATCGCCGCCGCCGTGACGACCGCCCCGAGCCCGCCATGGCGCTCGGCCACGCGCTCGACCGCGGCCTCGGCCGCGCGCGGGTCGGCGAGGTCCACGAGCTCGCGCTCGACATCCCCCTCGGGCTCCTTCAGGTCGAGCACGACCGGCGTGCCGCCGGCGCCCGCCACCGCCGCGACCGTTGCCGCGCCGAGGCCAGAGGCCCCGCCGGTCACGATCACGATGCCGAGCCCGGGCAGGCCGTCGACCGCCACGCCGGCCACCGGATCATGCGCCACGCGCCATCGCCTCCTCAATCAGTCGAGTCGTGGAGCGCCCGGCCACGTAGGGGAATATCACCGTGCGCCCACCGTGGCGGGCGACGACCTCGGCCTCCGGCAGCTCGGATGCGTCGTAGTCGCCGCCCTTGACCCAGATGTCGGGGCGCAGGCGCTCGAGCGAGGCGTCCGGCCCGTCCTCCTCGAAGACGACGACCGCGTCGACGCAGCGCAGCGCCTCGAGCACCGCCGCGCGGTCGGCCTCCTCGACAAGCGGCCGGTCGGCGCCCTTGAGCCGGCGCACGGACTCGTCCGAGTTGAGCAGCACGACCAGGCAGTCGCCGAGCTCGCGGGCGGCCTCGAGCGTCGCCACGTGCCCGGCGTGCAGCAGGTCGAAGCAGCCGCCCGTGGCGACCACCGTGCCGCCACGGGCGCGCGTGCGCCCCACCGGGTCCGCTGGCCCCGCGCCGGCCCTGAAGCGCCGCCCGGGCCGGGAGGGGCGCATTGGCGCAGCGCCGGCGCCACCGGCGGCGACGAAGGCAGACGCCGCGCCGACGGCGTCTGTGACGGCCCGCTCGCCGCCCGCGCCCGCCGCGAGGCTCGACGTCGCCCTGGCAGCGAAGCGATCCCCGGCGCCGCACGAGTCGCCGCCCGGGGCGGCCGGGGCGGACAACGCGCGCGGCGCGGCGCCGCGCTCGGCGAGGACGGCGCCCCGTGCGCCGAGCGTCACGCACACCGCGCGCGCGTCCCAGCGCTCGGCGAGCGCGACGGCGCGGTGCCCACTCGCCGCGGCCGGCTCGCCGCCGCCCTCGACGTCGGCCGCGAACGTCGCCGCCTCGTCCGCGTTCGGCGTAACGAGGCGCGCGCCCGCCACGGGCTCGGCGCCGCGCGGGTGTGGGTCCCACACGAGCGGCACGGCGCGGGCGACCTCCTCGAGCAGCCGGCGCAGCGCCGGCTCGCGTGTGATCCCGCGGCCGTAATCGGCCACGAGCACAGCTTCCGCGCAGCGAAGCGCCGCCGCCACCGCTCGCCCCGCAGGCCCGACCGCTCCCCCGCGACCGCCGCGATCGAGGCGCAGCAGCGTGCGCCCCGCCGCCCGCAGCCTGACCTTCTCGGGCGTCGGCCCGTCGAGGCCGAGATCGACGACCTCGACGCCCGCGCCGAGGAGCAGCCCGCGCAGCTCGCGCGCCCCCTCGTCGTTCGACAGGGCGGTGACGAGCGTGACTGGATGCCCGTCGCCGACCGCGAGCACGGCGGCGAGCGCAGCACCCCCCGGTCGCGCGCGCGCGGCAACGTCCTCGAGCACGGGCACCGGCGCATCCGGGCTCAGGCGCTCGACGCGGCCGTCTAGGTCGCGGTCGAGCAGGGCGTCGCCCACCACGACGAGCGGCCCGCCGCGACGGGCAATCATCGCAGCGCTCCGCCGGCCGCCGTGCTCGTCGCCGCCGGCACGCGCCTGTCGACGGCCGCGCAGAGCAGGTGCACGGCCACCAAGTGGACCTCCTGCACGGTCGCCGTGGAGGCGGCCTCGACGCAGAGGGCGTCGTCGCACAGCTCGCTGAGAGGGTTCGGCGCCGGGCCCGTGAGCGCCCAGGTGATGAGCTCCATCTCGTTGGCGGCCTCGGTCGCCGCGAGCACGTTGGGGCTCGCGC
>Ga0136612_10001278_pt1 | contig 10602 bp, 6 predicted proteins | sample AntDryUQ224A2306_2_FD_106644 | JGI IMG/M metagenome (GOLD analysis project Ga0136612, IMG submission 106644) | Polar desert sand microbial communities from Dry Valleys, Antarctica - metaG UQ224A (23.06) | ecosystem: Environmental > Terrestrial > Soil > Desert | place: Antarctica: Dry Valley...
TGGGCGGCTCCATTCACGCACTCGCCCTCAAGACGGAGGTCCCATGAGCGACAACCAGATCCGCGACGCGATCGCCGACGCGATCTCGAGCAACGACGTCATCCTCTTCATGAAGGGCTCGCCTGACGCCCCCGCGTGCGGTTTCTCGGCGCGGACGGTCGCGATGCTCGAGGCGCTCGAGACGCCGTTTGCCGCCGTCGACATCCTGCCCGATCCGCGCATCCGCCAGGAGCTGTCGGCGCTGTCGAGCTGGCCGACGATCCCGCAGCTGTTTCACAAGGGCGAGCTGCTCGGCGGCTGCGACATCATCTCGGAGATGTATGAGTCCGGTGAGCTGGCAGAAACGCTCGGCGTGCAGCCCCCGGCCGACGCACCCGAGGACGCGCCCGCCGGCGCCGACCCGGCCCCCGCGCCGCTGGGCATCGAGAACCGCCTGTAACGTCGCCGGGAGGTCATCGCTCGCGATGACCGGACGGCGAAACCCGCGATCCCGGAGGTCATCGCTCGCGATGACCTCGACGGCGAAAACCCCAGCGAGCGCCCGCTCAGTGGCCGCGGCGCCGGATCCTCACGCGGACCGTCGCGCTGCCGCTGATGCGCAGCTTCGGATCGCGGTAGGAGGAGGAGCTGCCGCCCGGGAACCTTACCCTCAGATCGTCCCGGCGCGCGAGCTCTTCAAAGGCCACGCCCACCTCCTCCGGCGACTGCGGCCCGCCACCGTCGGTGTCCTCGGACTCGTCCTCGAAGACGACGCTGAACGAGCCCTCCTCGAAGGGGTCGCCGCCGGCGTCACCGGGCCTGCCGTCGATGACCAGCGTGCGCCGGCCGAGCCGTGCGTCACCGGGAACGCGGATGCGAACCGTGCGCGTGCTGCGGCGCCGGCTGCCCACGTGGCGCAGACGCAGCCGCAACGCCATCTTGCGCCCACGACGGACCATGCCCACCGCGCGAGCGCCCACGACGTACGCCTGGCGCGCACCGTTGCGAATACGAACGCCAATGTCGACGGCCGTTGGGTGCAGCGCGCCGAAGCGGAAGCTGTCGAGCAGATCGGCGGCCGACGTCAGATCCTCGACGAGCGGCCCGCCGATCGCGAACGAAGACGGACCGTCCACCGTATAGGTGTTGCAGAAGCGCATCCGGCGCTTGAGCTCACGCAGCTTCACGGTCACGCACATGTCACCGCTCTGGCGAGCCGGGGTGCCGGCCTTCACGGTCGTGAGCGCCTCCAGCAGTGCGCCGGGAGCGACCAGTCCCAAGGCCGAGATCCCTGCCGGGCGGCCGACATCGCCCTCGTCGGCGACGCGCACGAGCAGGCTGCGGACGCGGCGGCTGTCGAGGTCGCGCGCGGTCACTCGCAGCGGGTAGCTCGGCGGCAGACCGCCGAGCCTGCCCGTCACGGCGGCGAGCCCGTCGCCCGTGACCGTACCGAGGTCGTTGCCCGGCGAGGCCAGCTTGTAGGTCGACAGGTCCGGTGAGTTGATCGGGTTGTTGACGACGGTGTGGACGTAGGCGTCCTGCAGGAACAGCGAACGCGGGCCGGCCCCCTCGAACTCGTGGCCGAAGGCCCACACCCTGGCGCCGTCGGCGTAGGCGACCGTTCCGGCCGCGCCGAGCGCGACATCGCCCGACGTCAGCCCGACGGCGAGCGCCGCGCCGGGCACGAGCGGCTGCGGCGGGTAGCTGGCGCGGGACGACGCGGGCGAGGCGATCAGCGTGCGGCCGGCCTTGCGGGCGGCACGCGAGATCGCGGCGCCGAGTCGCGGGCGCAGCCCGCTGAGCGTGAGCGGACCGCGCAGGCTGCGCGTGCCGCTACGCGAGCGCGCCGGCGCGGGGACGAACGGCTGGGCGAGGATCGCCTCGATCGGCGTGGCGAGCGCGTTGAACCCGCCGTAGTCTCCGATTCCTTCGGAGATCGCGCCGATGTTGCGACTGACGCCGTCGGCGCCGGCGCAGTAGATCGGTGAACCCGAGAAACCCGGGCCTATGCCGGTCCCCGCGACGGCAGCGCCCGAGACGCGCACGAGGATGCGCGCGACGTCCGGACGCCGACGATCGAGCACGTCGATCACCTCGACGTCGAAGGAGGAGATCGCCGTGCCGCGCACGACGGTCAGGCCGTTGCAGCGGGCGCCCGGCTGGACCTCCTGCAGGGGCATGATCGGATCCGCAGCCAGAGCGCCGGCGGGTGCCAACAGGGTGGCCGATACTGCGGCGATCAGCAGGCGGCGCATCGAGCGGCGCACAGTAGCATCGGTCATCGCCACGTCAGCGATCGCGCTGCAGGCTCGACGTAGACCCCGAATCGATCATCTAGGGTGCGCGACATGCCGGTCGCGATCGTCACCGACACCACGCAGTACATGCCGCCGCAGCTGCTCGCGGCCAACGACGTGCACACGGTCTCGCTCTACGTCAAGCGGGACGGGTCGCTGGAGCGCGAGAGCGAACTGCTCGGCGACCTCGGCAGCTACTACGCACGGCTGGACGAGGCGTCGGACCTGCCGACCACGTCACAGCCGTCGGTCGGCGACTTCCTGGCCTGCTACGAGCCGCTGCTGGAGACCGGTCACGACATCGTCTCGGTGCACCTCTCGAGCGCCGTCTCGGGCACGTTCGATTCGGCTCGTCAGGCTCAACGCCAGCTCGAGGAGGGCGGCTTGCCCGGACGCATCGAGGTGATCGACTCGCGCACGACCTGTGGCGGGCTCGGGCTGCAGGTGCTGGCCGCGGCGGACTGCGCGCGGCGCGGCGCGAGCCTGGCCGAGGTGGCCGACCACGCACGGCGCGCCCGCGAGGGACTGCGGATCTGGTTCAGCGTCGACTCGTTGGAGTACCTGCGCCGGGGCGGGCGGATCGGCGGCGCGCAGGCGTGGATCGGGGGCGCGCTGAAGATCAAGCCGATCCTGTCGCTGGAATCTGAGGTCACGCCCGTCGAGCGCGTGCGCACCGCCGGGCGCGCCTTCGAGCGGATGGTCGAGTACATGCGCACGCTGCACGGCGACGGCGCCGACGTGTGGTGCGTGCAGCACATCCAGTCGCCTGACAAGGCACAGGAGCTCGTGGAACGCGGCCGCGAGATCTTCGGCTGCGATCCGATCTTCGTCAGCGAGGTCGGCCCCGTCGTCGGCGCGTACGCGGGCCCCGGCATGATCGGCGTCGGCGGCATGCACAGCAGCGCCATGGCCGCGCCGCCCGCAGCGGCGAGCGACGACTGAACGCGCCATCCAGTTGTAGAAGCCCCTCTAGGCGGCGGCCGTGCCCGGCGGCTTCTTCGGCGCCGGCCGCTTGCCGGCAGCGCGCTCCGGCGGCGGCTTCTCCGGCGGCCCCTCGGGCGGCTCGGACGGCGGGGGCGCCGACAGCGGCGGCTCGGGCCGGGGCTCCTCACCGTAGAACTCGCGCAGCACGATCTGCAGCGCAGCCGCGATCGGGATCGCGATCAGCGCGCCGACGATGCCCAGCAGCGCCGCGCCGGCCAGGATCGCCACGATCACCGCCAGCGGCGGCACGTTCACCGTCCGCTTGTACACGAACGGCTGCAGCACGTTGTTCTCGAGCTGCTGGTAGAGGATCAGGACGATCGCGTAGATGATCGTCGCCTGCGGGAAGTTGGTGAACAGCGTGACCAGGAGGATGATCACGCCGCCGATCGTCGCGCCGACGAGCGGTATCAGACCGAAGAAGGCCATCAGCACCGCGAGCGGAATCGCGAAATCGACCCCGAGCAGCATCAGGACGATGAGCGTGATGATTCCGTTGATCGTCGAGATCGTCAGCGCGCCGGCGACGTAGCCGGCCGTCGACTTGTAGATCCGGGCTGCGACCTCGTACAACCGCTCCTGGCGCCCTTCGCGCTTGCGCCCGAAGCGGCGCAACACGAACGCGACGATCCGTTTTCCGTCCAGCAGCAGGAAGAACGTCATCGTCAGGATCGTGAGCATCTGGAAGGCAGCGTTGAACGCGCCGGTGGCGATGCTCTGGATCGCGCCCGCGGCGTCGCCCAGGCGCGAGGGCAGCTTGACGGCCTCCTCCTTCAACCCTTCGGTGACGTTGTACTTGTTGTCGAAGTTGCGAAACGTGCCGTTGTTGCGCAGGTCGTCGATGTAGTTGGGGATATCGCGCGACAGATCGCTCGCACCGTCGATGACCGGCGGGACGACGAGCGCCAGCACGCCTGCGAAGGCGAGGAAGATCAGCAGGTACACGACGAGGATCGCCGCCGCGCGCGGCATCCAGCGACTGAACAGGTCGACCGCCGGGCCCAGCGCGACCGCGAGAAAGATCGCGATCCCCAACAGCAGCAGCGTGCTGCGGATCTCCACGAGCAGGTACATCACGACCAGGAATGCCGCCGCGGTGAACATGATGCGCGCGATCTGGCGCGTGGTCAGGGCGTCCCAGACGGACACGCCGGTGAGCGTATGGACCGGGTCGGACGGCGCCCCCGAGTGCTCAGCGCTCTTGGTGCGCTGCGAGCTCAGCGAGGCTCGACGCCCCAGCGGCTGAGCCACACGAGCACGGCGACCGCCAGGACGCACCGATGACGAGCACGTCCTGGGCGCCGTCGATCACCGCAGCGCCGGCCGCGGCGTAGAAGAGCGCCGGCGGCAGCGATCCGGGCGCAGCGGCCGGCAGAAAGCGTCGCCACACAGCGGCGAGGCGCCCGCCAGCAGCGCGAGCGTCTCCGCGGCGATCGGGACCGAACGGCTGGCGAGCACGGCGAGCGCACCCCAGCGGGTGAGGAACGCGTCGGCCCGGGCGCGCTGGGCGGCCGGCACGACGCGATCGAGCACGCCGCTGCCGCGACGGCCGAGCGCGAACGCGATTGCCGCCGCACCGACGCTCCCCGCGAGCGAAGCAGTGTGCCTGCTAGCCCTCTGCAGCTACCCGCGCCGCAGGAGCCCGCCGATGGCGCCGATGCCGCCACCGATGAGAAAGCCGGCGACCGCCGCGCCGATGACCGCCTTCTTCTGGTGCACGATGAGCTGGCGGCGCCAGTCGGTGAGGACGGCGACGTCTCCGCGGAGCTTCTCGACAGCGCTGCCCAGCTCGCGGCGGTTGGCCTCGATCGAGGCGCGGATCTCCTTGGGCGTCCGCTGGGGCGCCATCAGCGTCCCTTGCGCTTGAAGCGCATGAGGGTCTTCTTGATCTTGCCCGCCTCGTCGATCGCCATGTCCGGCGTCGGCGGGGCGCCCTCGCGCAGGAAGCGCGCGGCGAGGTAGCCGGCGAGCCCGCCGAGCAAGAACAGCAGCCCGGCGACGACGAAGAAGCCCCAGAAGACCCCGCTGCTGCCGACAGGCATGCCTGTCGGCAGCAGCGGGGTCTTCTGGGGCTTCTTCGTCGTCGCCGGGCTGCTGTTCTTGCTCGGCGGGCTCGCCGGCTACCTCGCCGCGCGCTTCCTGCGCGAGGGCGCCCCGCCGACGCCGGACATGGCGATCGACGAGGCGGGCAAGATCAAGAAGACCCTCATGCGCTTCAAGCGCAAGGGACGCTGATGGCGCCCCAGCGGACGCCCAAGGAGATCCGCGCCTCGATCGAGGCCAACCGCCGCGAGCTGGGCAGCGCTGTCGAGAAGCTCCGCGGAGACGTCGCCGTCCTCACCGACTGGCGCCGCCAGCTCATCGTGCACCAGAAGAAGGCGGTCATCGGCGCGGCGGTCGCCGGCTTTCTCATCGGTGGCGGCATCGGCGCCATCGGCGGGCTCCTGCGGCGCGGGTAGCTGCAGAGGGCTAGCAGGCACACTGCTTCGCTCGCGGGGAGCGTCGGTGCGGCGGCAATCGCGTTCGCGCTCGGCCGTCGCGGCAGCGGCGTGCTCGATCGCGTCGTGCCGGCCGCCCAGCGCGCCCGGGCCGACGCGTTCCTCACCCGCTGGGGTGCGCTCGCCGTGCTCGCCAGCCGTTCGGTCCCGATCGCCGCGGAGACGCTCGCGCTGCTGGCGGGCGCCTCGCCGCTGTGTGGCGACGCTTTCTGCCGGCCGCTGCGCCCGGATCGCTGCCGCCGGCGCTCTTCTACGCCGCGGCCGGCGCTGCGGTGATCGACGGCGCCCAGGACGTGCTCGTCATCGGTGCGTCCTGGCGGTCGCCGTGCTCGTGTGGCTCAGCCGCTGGGGCGTCGAGCCTCGCTGAGCTCGCAGCGCACCAAGAGCGCTGAGCACTCGGGGGCGCCGTCCGACCCGGTCCATACGCTCACCGGCGTGTCCGTCTGGGACGCCCTGACCACGCGCCAGATCGCGCGCATCATGTTCACCGCGGCGGCATTCCTGGTCGTGATGTACCTGCTCGTGGAGATCCGCAGCACGCTGCTGCTGTTGGGGATCGCGATCTTTCTCGCGGTCGCGCTGGGCCCGGCGGTCGACCTGTTCAGTCGCTGGATGCCGCGCGCGGCGGCGATCCTCGTCGTGTACCTGCTGATCTTCCTCGCCTTCGCAGGCGTGCTGGCGCTCGTCGTCCCGCCGGTCATCGACGGTGCGAGCGATCTGTCGCGCGATATCCCCAACTACATCGACGACCTGCGCAACAACGGCACGTTTCGCAACTTCGACAACAAGTACAACGTCACCGAAGGGTTGAAGGAGGAGGCCGTCAAGCTGCCCTCGCGCCTGGGCGACGCCGCGGGCGCGATCCAGAGCATCGCCACCGGCGCGTTCAACGCTGCCTTCCAGATGCTCACGATCCTGACGATGACGTTCTTCCTGCTGCTGGACGGAAAACGGATCGTCGCGTTCGTGTTGCGCCGCTTCGGGCGCAAGCGCGAAGGGCGCCAGGAGCGGTTGTACGAGGTCGCAGCCCGGATCTACAAGTCGACGGCCGGCTACGTCGCCGGCGCGCTGACGATCTCGACGATCAACGGAATCATCACGCTCATCGTCCTGATGCTGCTCGGGGTCGATTTCGCGATTCCGCTCGCGGTGCTGATGGCCTTCTTCGGTCTGATACCGCTCGTCGGCGCGACGATCGGCGGCGTGATCATCCTCCTGGTCACGCTGTTCACCAACTTCCCGCAGGCGACGATCATCTACGCGATCGTCCTGATCCTCTACCAGCAGCTCGAGAACAACGTGCTGCAGCCGTTCGTGTACAAGCGGACGGTGAACGTGCCGCCGCTGGCGGTGATCGTGGCGATCCTGGCCGGCGCGGCGCTGCTGGGCATCGTCGGCGCGCTGATCGCGATCCCGATCGCGGCTGCGCTGCAGATCGTGCTGCGCGAGTTCTACGGTGAGGAGCCCCGGCCCGAGCCGCCGCTGTCGGCGCCCCCGCCGTCCGAGCCGCCCGAGGGGCCGCCGGAGAAGCCGCCGCCGGAGCGCGCTGCCGGCAAGCGGCCGGCGCCGAAGAAGCCGCCGGGCACGGCCGCCGCCTAGAGGGGCTTCTACAACTGGATGGCGCGTTCAGTCGTCGCTCGCCGCTGCGGGCGGCGCGGCCATGGCGCTGCTGTGCATGCCGCCGACGCCGATCATGCCGGGGCCCGCGTACGCGCCGACGACGGGGCCGACCTCGCTGACGAAGATCGGATCGCAGCCGAAGATCTCGCGGCCGCGTTCCACGAGCTCCTGTGCCTTGTCAGGCGACTGGATGTGCTGCACGCACCACACGTCGGCGCCGTCGCCGTGCAGCGTGCGCATGTACTCGACCATCCGCTCGAAGGCGCGCCCGGCGGTGCGCACGCGCTCGACGGGCGTGACCTCAGATTCCAGCGACAGGATCGGCTTGATCTTCAGCGCGCCCCCGATCCACGCCTGCGCGCCGCCGATCCGCCCGCCCCGGCGCAGGTACTCCAACGAGTCGACGCTGAACCAGATCCGCAGTCCCTCGCGGGCGCGCCGTGCGTGGTCGGCCACCTCGGCCAGGCTCGCGCCGCGCCGCGCGCAGTCCGCCGCGGCCAGCACCTGCAGCCCGAGCCCGCCACAGGTCGTGCGCGAGTCGATCACCTCGATGCGTCCGGGCAAGCCGCCCTCCTCGAGCTGGCGTTGAGCCTGACGAGCCGAATCGAACGTGCCCGAGACGGCGCTCGAGAGGTGCACCGAGACGATGTCGTGACCGGTCTCCAGCAGCGGCTCGTAGCAGGCCAGGAAGTCGCCGACCGACGGCTGTGACGTGGTCGGCAGGTCCGACGCCTCGTCCAGCCGTGCGTAGTAGCTGCCGAGGTCGCCGAGCAGTTCGCTCTCGCGCTCCAGCGACCCGTCCCGCTTGACGTAGAGCGAGACCGTGTGCACGTCGTTGGCCGCGAGCAGCTGCGGCGGCATGTACTGCGTGGTGTCGGTGACGATCGCGACCGGCATGTCGCGCACCCTAGATGATCGATTCGGGGTCTACGTCGAGCCTGCAGCGCGATCGCTGACGTGGCGATGACCGATGCTACTGTGCGCCGCTCGATGCGCCGCCTGCTGATCGCCGCAGTATCGGCCACCCTGTTGGCACCCGCCGGCGCTCTGGCTGCGGATCCGATCATGCCCCTGCAGGAGGTCCAGCCGGGCGCCCGCTGCAACGGCCTGACCGTCGTGCGCGGCACGGCGATCTCCTCCTTCGACGTCGAGGTGATCGACGTGCTCGATCGTCGGCGTCCGGACGTCGCGCGCATCCTCGTGCGCGTCTCGGGCGCTGCCGTCGCGGGGACCGGCATAGGCCCGGGTTTCTCGGGTTCACCGATCTACTGCGCCGGCGCCGACGGCGTCAGTCGCAACATCGGCGCGATCTCCGAAGGAATCGGAGACTACGGCGGGTTCAACGCGCTCGCCACGCCGATCGAGGCGATCCTCGCCCAGCCGTTCGTCCCCGCGCCGGCGCGCTCGCGTAGCGGCACGCGCAGCCTGCGCGGTCCGCTCACGCTCAGCGGGCTGCGCCCGCGACTCGGCGCCGCGATCTCGCGTGCCGCCCGCAAGGCCGGCCGCACGCTGATCGCCTCGCCCGCGTCGTCCCGCGCCAGCTACCCGCCGCAGCCGCTCGTGCCCGGCGCGGCGCTCGCCGTCGGGCTGACGTCGGGCGATGTCGCGCTCGGCGCGGCCGGAACGGTCGCCTACGCCGACGGCGCCAGGGTGTGGGCCTTCGGCCACGAGTTCGAGGGGGCCGGCCCGCGTTCGCTGTTCCTGCAGGACGCCTACGTCCACACCGTCGTCAACAACCCGATCAACTCACCGGACCTGTCGACCTACAAGCTGGCCTCGCCGGGCAACGACCTCGGTACGGTCACGGGCGACGGGCTCGCCGCCGTGACGGGCAGGCTCGGCGGTCTGCCGCCGAGCTACCCGCTGCGAGTGACCGCGCGCGACCTCGACAGCCGCCGCGTCCGCAGCCTGCTCGTGCGCGTCGCCGACGAGGGCGATGTCGGCCGCCCGGCAGGGATCTCGGCCTTGGGACTGGTCGCTCCCGGCGCACTGCTGGAGGCGCTCACGACCGTGAAGGCCGGCACCCCGGCTCGCCAGAGCGGTGACATGTGCGTGACCGTGAAGCTGCGTGAGCTCAAGCGCCGGATGCGCTTCTGCAACACCTATACGGTGGACGGTCCGTCTTCGTTCGCGATCGGCGGGCCGCTCGTCGAGGATCTGACGTCGGCCGCCGATCTGCTCGACAGCTTCCGCTTCGGCGCGCTGCACCCAACGGCCGTCGACATTGGCGTTCGTATTCGCAACGGTGCGCGCCAGGCGTACGTCGTGGGCGCTCGCGCGGTGGGCATGGTCCGTCGTGGGCGCAAGATGGCGTTGCGGCTGCGTCTGCGCCACGTGGGCAGCCGGCGCCGCAGCACGCGCACGGTTCGCATCCGCGTTCCCGGTGACGCACGGCTCGGCCGGCGCACGCTGGTCATCGACGGCAGGCCCGGTGACGCCGGCGGCGACCCCTTCGAGGAGGGCTCGTTCAGCGTCGTCTTCGAGGACGAGTCCGAGGACACCGACGGTGGCGGGCCGCAGTCGCCGGAGGAGGTGGGCGTGGCCTTTGAAGAGCTCGCGCGCCGGGACGATCTGAGGGTAAGGTTCCCGGGCGGCAGCTCCTCCTCCTACCGCGATCCGAAGCTGCGCATCAGCGGCAGCGCGACGGTCCGCGTGAGGATCCGGCGCCGCGGCCACTGAGCGGGCGCTCGCTGGGGTTTTCGCCGTCGAGGTCATCGCGAGCGATGACCTCCGGGATCGCGGGTTTCGCCGTCCGGTCATCGCGAGCGATGACCTCCCGGCGACGTTACAGGCGGTTCTCGATGCCCAGCGGCGCGGGGGCCGGGTCGGCGCCGGCGGGCGCGTCCTCGGGTGCGTCGGCCGGGGGCTGCACGCCGAGCGTTTCTGCCAGCTCACCGGACTCATACATCTCCGAGATGATGTCGCAGCCGCCGAGCAGCTCGCCCTTGTGAAACAGCTGCGGGATCGTCGGCCAGCTCGACAGCGCCGACAGCTCCTGGCGGATGCGCGGATCGGGCAGGATGTCGACGGCGGCAAACGGCGTCTCGAGCGCCTCGAGCATCGCGACCGTCCGCGCCGAGAAACCGCACGCGGGGGCGTCAGGCGAGCCCTTCATGAAGAGGATGACGTCGTTGCTCGAGATCGCGTCGGCGATCGCGTCGCGGATCTGGTTGTCGCTCATGGGACCTCCGTCTTGAGGGCGAGTGCGTGAATGGAGCCGCCCA
>Ga0136612_10001279_pt1 | contig 10595 bp, 8 predicted proteins | sample AntDryUQ224A2306_2_FD_106644 | JGI IMG/M metagenome (GOLD analysis project Ga0136612, IMG submission 106644) | Polar desert sand microbial communities from Dry Valleys, Antarctica - metaG UQ224A (23.06) | ecosystem: Environmental > Terrestrial > Soil > Desert | place: Antarctica: Dry Valley...
AGTGGAGATACCCGTTGGTGGGAAGGTAGTACACTTGAAGGGCTACGGTATGATTCGTGTGTTTCGGACGGACGCCCCAGACGGCGACGCGCAGCACTGGGCAACGGATGATTTGGAGATGAGTGAGGAGAAGCGCGAGGAGTTTGAGGTTCAGGGTTGGGGAATAGAGGAGTACAATCGCGGCTTGAAGCAGTGCTGCGGTGTGGAGCAATGCCAACACAGGAGCGCCGAGGGGCAGAGGGCGCACTTGGGCTACTCGCTGCGGGCGTTGTTGCGGCTGGAGGCGCACAGACTAAGGACCGGTATAAGCTGGTATGAAGCCAAGATCGCCGTCATCAAGGGCGCGATACGCCAATACCTCGCACATCCCACCTACCTACTCCACCCAACTGCGTAAGTCTTATATGAATCCGCTGAAGGAGGGCGCGAGGTGCCGAACGATCCCTTCACAGACCTGCCGGCCGCCGCAGCGTATCCCGCCGTCGGCGCCATGCTGCGGGCGCTGCACTCCGACGTGCGGCGCGTCCTGGGCGACCGACTGCTCGGGTTCTACGTCACGGGCTCGCTCGCTATGGGCGCCTTCGACGAGGCAGGCGACATTGACTTCCTTGCCGTCACGACCGAGGCTCTCCCCGACGAGACGGTCCAGGCGCTGACCGAGATGCACCACCGCCTCGGAGTACTTGACCCGAGGTGGGGCGTCGAGTTGGAGGGCGCGTATATTCCCGCGCGCGCGCTTCGCCGCCACGACCCAGCGCACGGGGTCTTCCCGCACATAGAGAGGGGCGAGCGTCTCCGCGTGCAGGAGCACGGCCAGGAGTGGGATGTTATGCGCCACGTCGCACGGGAATACGGCATAGTCGTCGAAGGGCCGTCGCTGCGTTCGCTGATAGGCCCCGTCTCGCCGGAAGCTCTGCGTCGGACCGTGTACACGTTGCTGGATGTATGGTGGCCGGGGTTCCTGGCAGACCCTTCCAAGCTGAAGTCACGCGGATACCGGTCATACGTCGTCCTCACTGGATGCCGTATGCTCTACACGCTACAGCACGGGGATGTAGCCACGAAGCCGGACGCGACGCGGTGGGCGAAGCGAGAGCTACCCGACCGATGGACGCCGCTGATTGACTGGGCGACGGCGGCCCGACTCGACGCGCGCTCCGGCGATATGGAGTATCTCGACGAGACGTCGGTGTTCATTCGCTACGTGCTTGAGCGCGGACGGCAAGCTCGGGCGAAGCCGGACGCAGCGCGGGACAAATAGACCGGCGTGAGGTTTCCGGGGGCGCGGCGCTATTTTGAGCGCAGGTTGTCCCTGAACAAGCGGTTCTCCGTGTCAACCTGACACGTCTCTCCGAAGCTTCAGTAGACGCTGTAAAGGTAGTATGCGGAGATGAAGCCGGCGAGCCACGACCGTACTGGGGCGACGTTCGGGCTGCGACACTCCGGACAGCACGAATCTCCCCACTGATTTGAACGGAGTAGCGAGGCGCCGAATCGCCGCCCGCAATCCGTGCACTTGTACCCACCCTGCGGTCGCTTCACTCTGTAAGTCCCTTCGCCGATGCGGCTGCAAACGCTGTCCTACATTGTACGCTAACGCCGCACGGGGCGCCGGTCTACATGCCCCGCCGGCCTACTCGTTTGGATTCATCACCCGACCCATGAACAGTATCACCTTCGACTTCCGCTCGACGATCGCGAACATGAAGGGCCGGTCAACGATGAGGTGAACAGGGTCCATCGCCACCTCCGCAGAAACCTCCATCATCACTATCGCAGTCGCCGCACTTGCCTCCGTGCCAATATCGTTAACCTCGATGGTCGCCCGATGATAGGCGCCGGAGATAGACAGCCCGTTCGACGGAGGATCGGTGATTCCGCTGAAGTCCGCAACTCTCCCATCGAATGCGTCGGGCATTCCCATTTCTGAGAGTATGCTGGGGAGCGACAGACTACTCTCGAACTTGAACAGCGGCATCGTCAGGTGCGCGCGACGCCCCCACTCCCCTTCACGCAGTCACGTCAGGAAATCGGCGTCGAGGTCGGCTTCCACCTGCTCAAACCGGCCCGCCTTCGGCACGATTAGCAACATTGAAGTGGATTCACCCACGTACGGCAACCACACAGCCTCGTAGTCTTTTTCTGCGGAATAGGCTAGGTACTCCTTGTCCTGCGTCATCATCACAGTAGGTACGCGGCGCCCGTCGAGCGGCTTGAACGTGCCGTCGCCGAAATTCGACCCGTCGAAGGGGTAAAGCCACCCGGCCTTGAAGTAGATCACGTTCGCAAGGATCAGCCTGGCGTCCGTGGTAACCGAGCCCTTCGGAAGGATATCCTGTATGTTCCCTTCCGTCTCCTTGACGACCCAGTCGTTCACGAGCTTGCGTCCGCTCTCGGGGTCCATCTCGAAGTTCACAGGTCGTACCTTCGCGCCGTAGTGTTCGGCCAGAGTCCGCTCGTAGGCTTCCGCGAACGGGTAGCCCTCCTGACCCCAGACTGCGGCGGCGTCCTTGAGAATGAACGGTTCGCCCTCCCGCATATCGCCGTTGCCATGTTCGACGCCAACCGCCGCAGGTCGGCGCCGCAGGGCTGCGGCTGCCCGATGCTGGCTCGCCTGGGGAAGGTAGCCGAGCACCTTCGCCATCTGCGCCTCGGTCTGCGCGCACGCGCCGGCGTACACCATCGAGAAGGCGGACGAGATGCTGTACGGGGAGTAGATGAGGTTGGCGCCCTTGTCCTTCTCGGTCACGTTGCGATAGAGGTCGACCCCGAACCGGGTCATCCCAGTGACGTATGCGGCCTTCGCCTTCTTCTGGTCGGTCGGGCTGCCAACGTTTTGCTCACAGTTGGCCTGCTTCGAAGTCGCGGGTGCGGTCTTCTTAGCCAGAGTCTGCTCGACCTTCGTCGGTCGGGGCGTGGCGACCGGCGGCGCACCGGAGTTTCCTGCGGTGTTGGGCGCGCCTCCGGGCTCGGCCGCCGGGGCGCAGGCAGCGAGCAGGATCGCAAGCACACAGAACAGGTCGACGAATCTCATGCGGGCTCTTCCCTCGATAAGGCCTGTATATGTATAATACGCGAACGCGGCAGGAAAAGTTCCCAAGTCTCGACCACAATGCCGTCGGATTCTATCTCGACTTGTCGGTGAGTCCGTCCACCACAAGGGCGGTTGCAGCGGCGCCGGCGCACGTCGGGGCTGGCGGGGGCGGGGACTCGGACGTTGCACGTTCGCGTCGGCATCTTCCCTGACGGCCCCTCCTGATTACGGCCCCTTCAGTCTCTCGATGCTAGCTTGGGGTTGCACTGCTTCGCCAACACGGCTGTAAATGCTAACATACATTGTACGCAGTGGCCGCAGGGCGCCCGTGTGTAGTGAAGCGTCTTTCGTTTCCGCCTTCAATACAAGTCGCACCGCAGTGGTCGTCGTCTCGTAAGGCCGCCGATGCGGCTGCGGGCGATGCGTCCCTACGGAGTCGTGGGCGGCGGGCGAGTGAGTTATGAGTGTAGCTAGGCAGGGGTAAGATATTGGTGGTAGCACAGTGATAGCGCGCCGACTGACGGCCGGCTTTCTTGCGGGGGCGAGCAGCCTGATCGGTCTGCTAGCCGTCCTCGTTATGCTATTCATTGTGGCCGGACTGTTCGGCTTTGCGAGGGACATGGCGCTGGGTGTGTTCGCCGATGCTCCCTTCTGGCAGTCGTTGTTCGGGGCCGTCGGCTCCACCCTCGGACGCCTACCCGGCTATCTCTGGAGCGCACGTTTGGGCCTCCTCGTATTCGGGCTGGTGGGGTTGGGCCTGGCCGCCGTGGACGCCGCTCGTCACCGCGTACACCGGGCGTGGCGCGGTCAACTCGGATTCATCGTGCTGGTGGGGGTGATAACGGCGCTCGTCATCGGCGTGCAGTACGTCAATCGCGAGGGCGCCTACGCCTGGGTCGCCGACCAACCCGAGCTGTTCTCGCAGCAGGATGTTGTACTGGTCTCCGACCTCGTTATATTCGGTGGGTCGCTCTTCATGTCGTTGTCGCTGTCGTATCTGATCTGGGCTGCGTGGACCTACTGGTTCTCCCGTTGGGTCGTGTGGCTGCGGGCGCCCCGGCCGTCGCCGGAGGATGAGGCGGTACACACTCAGCCGCCTCGGACCTCTGACGACTGGCGCGAGTATCAGGCCCGGCTCGCTCACCTCAAGCGAGGAGACTCTGGTGCGACCGATCCCCAGTCCGAGAGCGAGGCGCCCGAACCGCCTACAGGGACGCGCGAATCTTGGACCGGCAGGGTGGTTGCCGCCCTCGCGGTCACCGTCGTCGCCTCGTTCCTGCTGCTCCAGGTCTACCACGCGCGCGGGCCGGACGTGGCGGGGGGCGAACTCTGGGTCACGCCCGAGCGGCCCGGCCTCGCGGCGGACCTGACCATACCGCGGTCGCCCCATCGAGTGATTGTTTCGAACACCGCCGGGGAGGGAATGGTGGAGGTGCAGCTCGCTAGAAACGCTGAGCAGCCGGTCCGACAAATAAACGACATGCAGCTAGCAGGCCGCGCCGGGCAGTTCCGCACCGCCACCCTCGATATGACCGGCATGCCCGCCGGTACGTACCGGCTGACAACCATCCTGCGCGAGGGAGAGGGCGGGCATCTACGCTACATGGCGCTCTTCGGCGGCGGGGCCGCGAGCCGAACCGCAGCCGCCGCCCTCGGCCTGACCACCGGCCTCGCGCTCTCGCTGCTGACGATGCTGATCCTCGAGTTGACGGCGTCGCGGTGAGCCTGAGCACGCCGCACTCTCGCCACCGACAGCATCTACCCGCTAGAACGACGACGTTGCTCTCGCTTCCGTCGGGCCGAACCCTCGATCCTTCCCGCTCCGAGCGTACCGGGCGCCGATCGTGACGCGCGAGTACGACGCGATAGTGGTCGGGCTGGGCGGGATGGGAAGCTCGGCTGCCTATCACCTCGCGGCGCGGGGAAAGCGTGTGCTGGGGCTCGACGCTCACGCGCCGGGGCACACACTCGGCTCGTCGCACGGGGAGTCGCGAATCATCCGGCTGGCCTATCTCGAACATCCCGATTATGTGCCGCTCCTCCGGCGCGCCTACGACCTGTGGCGAGAGGCGGCGGATCGCGTTGGCTCGGAGCTGATGCGGCTGACCGGAGGGCTGTTCGTTGGGCCGCCGGAAGGGTCCGTCGTCGGCGGCTCGCTGGAGAGCGCCCGACTCCACGGCCTCGACCACGAGCTGCTCGACGCCGACGAGATCCACCGCCGCCACCCGGCGATGCGCCCAAGCGAGACCGACGTCGCACTCTTCGAACCTACCGCCGGCATCCTCTTCCCCGAACGCTGCATCGCCGCCCACCTGCGGCTTGCCGCACTCGAGGGCGCCGATCTGCGCCACGAGGAACCCGTCCGCTCGTGGACTGCGACGGACGGCGGCGTGGAGGTGCGCACGGACGAGGGACGATACTCAGCAGGCGCCCTTGTCCTCACCGCCGGAACCTGGCTGGGCAAGTTGCTCGCGGCGGTTCAACCATTGCTACAGCCCGAGCGAGCGCCTGTCTACTGGCTGCACCCTCGCGAGTCGCCCGAGCTCTTCGAGCCGGGCCGCTTTCCCATCTACATCTGGGAGACCGCCGACCTCGGCGTGTACTACGGCTTCCCGCACCTGGAACGCCCGGGAGTCAAGCTCGGTCTGCACCATTCCGGCGACCTCTGCGACCCCGACACCCTTGATCGGCGGGCCGCGGCTCGCGACGAGGCGGCAGTGCGTGCGTTCGCGTCGAGCCGTCTGCCTGCGCTCAACGGGCCGGTCGCGTCGAGCCTTGTGTGTATCTACACAAACACGCCCGACGAGCACTTTCTGATTGACCGCTGGACCGAGCATCCGTCGGTGGTCTACGCGGGCGGTTTCTCCGGCCACGGGTTCAAGTTTGCGAGCGTCGTCGGCGAGATACTCGCTGACCTGGCGACCACCGGCGCAGCCGCCCCCGAGGCGAACTTCCTCCGCTCCTCCCGCTTCGCCGCCCCGACTCTCCAGGCAGGCGGCCCTTAGACGTAGGGTGATGGGCAAGAAGCCGCCTGCGTCCGTCCATAGCACACGGCGCCGAGCGGCAACGGTAACGGCAGTGCGCCGTCTCCCTTCGCCTACAGCCGGTTGGTCTGGCGCTTGTTGAAGACGTTGAACGCCCAGTCCAGCAGGACGCCAAGCCTGTTCTTCGCGCCCATCAACTTGGACACGTATACAAGCCGCCACGCAAGCCACCCGAGCAGCCCCGTGAGCTTGATACCCCGCAGGTCGGCGACGGCGTTGCTGCGGCCCAGGCTCACCAACTGCCCCTCCCGCTTGTATCTCAGCGACTCAAGCGGCTCGCCCCGGAGCGAGTGCAGCACATTCGCGGCGGCGGTCTTTCCCTGCGCGATCGCCACCGGCGCGTTGGCTGGGAGGGGGAGCGGGCCGCCCTCCGGCTTATAGGCCGCGCAGTCGCCGACCACATACACCTCGGGCCGCCCCTCGATCTGGAGGTGCTCGTTGACCGCCAATCGCCCGTCGCGCCCTCTCTCGCCGGGCAACGAATCCACAAGCCCGTTGGCCCGCACGCCCGCAGCCCACACCACCGTCGCGCTTGGGATAAGCTCGCCGTCGCGCGTCAGGATTCCCTCGGGCTCGACGGAAGTGACCGGCGTGCTCAGTAGTATCTCCACGCCCTTGCTGCGCATCGTCTTGACCGCCGTCTCTGAGAGAAACGGATCGAACCCCGCCATAACCTTGTCAATGGCCTCGACGAGTAGCACGCGGACCTCGGCGGGCACGATGCGCGGGTAGTCCTTGAGCAGCACCGTGGTGATCAGGTCGCGTATCGAGGTCACGAGCTCGACCCCTGTGTAGCCCGCGCCCACAACAACGAACGTGAGCAGCGCCCGTCGCCTGTCGTCGTCCTCCTCGACGTCCGCCCGCTCGAACGCGTCGAGGATGCGGTTGCGAATCTTCACCCCGTCGCTGAGCGTCTTCAGAGGGAGCGAGTGCTCCTGCACGTCGGCGAGCCCAAAGAAGTTGGTGACCGAGCCGAGCGCGATGATGAGCTGGTCGTAATGCAGCGGGCCGTCGTCGGTGTGGACGCACCGCTCATCCAGGGCGACCCGCTCGACGAGGCTTTCCTGAAACCCAAAGCCGTAAGCGCGCGCGACGTAGCGCACCGGGTGAGCGATGTTGTCCGGACCGACTCCGCCGGTGGCGACCTGATAAAGTATGGGCGTGAAGAGATGGTAGTTGTAGCGGTCCACGAGCAGCACGTCAAGCTCGGAATCTCCACGTTGCGACGCCAGCGCCTTCGCCGCGTTTAGCCCGCCGAAGCCGGCGCCGAGCACGATCACACGCGGCGCGCCCGGCACGGTTCGGCCCGAGCGCGGGTGCGCCCCCGACCGACGAGTCAACCCTGCGGCTGCGGCAGCCAGGCCCGCCGCTCCCAAAACACCTGCGCCGACAAGACTCTTCTTCATACGACCGTCGTCCTCCCTGGTTTGCTTTGCCGCCGGTTCGGCGCCGCCCAACCGTCGCCCATTAAGCAACACACGCGACGCCGGCGCCCACTACGATTATCCACGATACGGTCGCGCGGCGGCGTGCTGCCCCGGCGAGTGCGGGCGCTCAACAAGACGGCTACCACAAGCAGCAGCCCGTGGAGTAGACTGTACACAGCACCGTGAACGTTCGACGAAGCCTGCCCGCGAAACCGCACTTTGGGCGAGGGGCTGTTGATCGAACACCCAGCGTCCGACAGTATTCACAATCGAGGGAAACGAATGGCCATCATCGAGTTCACGGGAGTAAACAAGTGGTTCGGCAAGATGCACGTGCTCAACGACGTGAACCTCGTCGTCGAACGCGGGGAAGTGCTGGTCGTCATCGGACCGTCGGGCTCGGGCAAGAGCACGCTCATCCGCTGCATCAACCGGCTTGAGCCCGTGCAGGAGGGCCGGGTCGTTGTGGACGGTATGCATGTGGAGAGCCCAAAGACGGATATCGCCCGCCTCCGCATGGAGGTTGGGATGGTATTCCAGCAGTTCAACCTGTACCCACACCTAACGGTGCTTCAGAACATCATGCTCGCGCCCACAAAGGTACGGAAAATCGCCCGAAGCGAGGCGAAGCGCACGGCGAGCGAACTGCTTGAGCGCGTCGGAATACCGGAGAAGCACGACGCCTACCCCGCCCAGCTCTCGGGCGGACAGCAGCAGCGGGTGGCCATCGCCCGCGCGCTCGCGATGTCGCCGAAGATACTGCTCTTCGACGAGCCCACGAGCGCGCTCGATCCCGAGATGATCAAGGAGGTGCTGGAGGTGATGATGGACCTGGCGCACACGGGAATCACGATGATCATTGTGACGCACGAGATGGGGTTCGCCCGCGAGGCTGCCGACCGCGTGATCTTCATGGACAGCGGTCGGATCGTGGAGGTCGGCACGCCCGACCACTTCTTCAACGACCCGCAGCACGACCGCACAAAGCTCTTCCTGTCCAAGATACTCTGACCCTACGCCGAAGACGTCGAGCGCGGCCACACCCCAAGCAAGATCAAGCGACATCCTGTGCATAGTGGTGTTCCCGTCTGGGCGTTGCCGCAGAGGGTGTTCAATTGAACGCCCCTACTCAGCATCTCACAGCGCCTCGTGTGGCTATGCACTAGCCGACCGGGCCTCCCGAGCGCCGCTCGCGCTCGATGGCGGCGTACGCTGCGTGTCGCGCGGGGTCCGGCGCGTAGGTCTCCGAGAGGTCCGTGTGGACGTCGGATGCGTCCTCGATCACGCCCAGCGACTCAAGAGTGAGCAGCGCCGCCCCACGAGCCGAGGGCTCCTCCTCCGCGCAGACCCGCAGGGGAACGCCCAGTGCGTCGGCCACGAGCTGACGTGTGACGCCCGAATGGCTGACCGCGCCGCCCCCCGCGATAAGCTCGCCCAGATCGCCCGCAGCCTCGCGCAACCTCCGGTGTACCGTAAGGAAGTCGGCGAGCACTCCCTCCATGCCTGCACGTAGCAACTCCTCGCGCGAGGTATCGAGCCGCAGCCCCGAGACCTCTCCAGTCGCCTCGATCGTCCAGCCGGGGCTGCGCTCGCCCGCGAGGTGTGGGATGAACCGGAGTCCCGTCGTGCCGGGCTCGGACTCGACAAGCGCGCGCTCCGCTTCTTCCGACGAGAGCCGGAGTGTGTCCAGCAACCAGCCGTAGATATTGCCGGCGTTGCTGAGTGCGCCGCCGAGCAGCAGCCTCGACTCGTCTATTCGATAGAGCCACAGTCCTCGGGGAAAGCTCACCGGCTCGCGCACGACGGTTCGTATCGCCCCACTCGTCCCGAAGTTGAGCGCCGCCTTGCCCGGCGATCCCGCGCCGCTGCCGATGTTTGAGCACGCGCCGTCGCCCACGGCGGGGAACCACGGCGTCCCCTTGAGCCCCGGCCACCGAGACGCGAACGACGCTCGAACGACGCCGAGGGGCTCCGAGAGCGAGACAAGCGGCGCGAAGTCGTCGGCGGACACGCGAGCAACCTCGAGCGCGGGTGCGTACCACTCAGCTCGCGCCTGGTCGTAGAGTCCCGTCGCCGACGCCATTCCCGCTGCGCAACGGGTTTCTCCCAGCAACCGCAGATGGAGGTACTCACCGAACGACATCCACGTGCGCACCTGGGAAAACAGCTCGGGCCGGTCGTGTCTCAACCAGAGCAGCTTCTCGAGTAGATAAGAGGGATGCACGGGCCGACCGGTCCGCGCGCACAGCGACTCCACATCGAGGAGTGAGTGCAGATCGCGCGCCGCGCCGACGGCTCGGGTGTCGGCCCAGGTGTACACGGGGGTTGCGGCGTCGCCATGCTCGTCCACGCCCATCAGGGAATGCCAGAACGTGGTCGTGCCCACCCCGACGATGGTCCTACCGCCGGCGGACGAGACGCTCGCCCCAATCAGGTCGCACACGCGCTCGACGAGTGAGTCGGCGTCCAGCTCGGCGCCGCCGTCCGGCGTTGTGCGAAGGCCGTGTTCCTCGGACCGCAGCGTCCCGGGCGCCAGGTCGCCACGCGCATCGTAGAGCCCGCACCGTGCGGACGATGTGCCCACGTCCACGGCGAGCACGAGGAGGTCTGAGGTCGAAGTACCGGTCATACTGCGTATGGTATCACACCTCGTTTGTGGGTAGGAGTCTACGAGTCGCGTGTGCGAGGGCTGACGATTCCCTCACGAAGATATTTCGGTCAGCCGTGCAGGGAGTGAGTCGGTGTGCATCGTAACGACTCACACAGCGAACGTACAGATCCGACACTGATTCGTATGCCGCCGCAGCGGCAGGGCGAGCGCGCCGCCTCCGTCTATGCCGATGCGGCGCCGGGCCGTTCTACTCGGACGTCCTCAGACTCGCAGATCATGTTGTAGCTCCCTTTCCGAACTGCCTATGTAAAGACGTGCGTAGAATCCATCCTGCGCCAGCAGCTCGTTGTGCGTCCCTTGCTCAAGTATCTCGCCCTTGACGATCACAATTATGTGATCGGCGTCGCGGATCGTGCTGAGCCGATGAGCGATAACGAAGCTGGTCCGCCCGGCCATCAAGCGCAGCATAGCCTCCTGGA
>Ga0136612_10001280_pt1 | contig 10592 bp, 7 predicted proteins | sample AntDryUQ224A2306_2_FD_106644 | JGI IMG/M metagenome (GOLD analysis project Ga0136612, IMG submission 106644) | Polar desert sand microbial communities from Dry Valleys, Antarctica - metaG UQ224A (23.06) | ecosystem: Environmental > Terrestrial > Soil > Desert | place: Antarctica: Dry Valley...
AGCGCTACATCGCCGATCGGTTCCTGCCCGACAAGGCGATCGATCTGCTCGATGAAGCGGCGTCCAAGCTCAGAATTGAGATCGACTCCATGCCGCAGCCGATCGACGAGGTGGAACGGCGCATCATGCAGGTCGAGATCGAGCGCACGGCGCTGCAGAAGGAAAAGGACGCGGCGTCGGTCGAGCGCCGCCGGGTGCTGGAACGCGAGCTCGCGGAGATGAAGGAGCGCTCGTCGGCGATGAAGGCGCAGTGGCAGCAGGAAAAGGAGACGCTCGGCGCGGTGGGAAAGATCAAGCAGCAGATCGATGCGACGCGTATCGAGGCGGAGCAGGCAGCGCGCGCCGGCGATCTCGCCAAGTCGGCGGAGATCAGCTACGGCACCATCCCGGCGCTCGAGCGGCAGATGAAGGAAGCCGAAGCGAAGCTCGCCAGCGCCGACGGGCGACCGAAGTACCTGAAGGAGGAAGTGACCGAGGAAGACATCGCCGAGGTGGTGGCGCGATGGACCGGCATTCCCGTCACCCGCATGCTGGAAGGCGAGCGTGAGCGACTCACCAAGCTCGATCAGGAGCTGGCGAAACGCGTCGTCGGGCAGACGGAGGCGGTGCAGGCGGTGGCGAATGCGGTGCGCCGGTCGCGCGCTGGCCTCCAGGATCCCAATCGTCCCATTGGCTCGTTCATCTTCCTCGGCCCCACCGGCGTGGGCAAGACGGAAACGGCACGCGCGCTCGCCGAATTCCTGTTCGACGACGAGCACGCGATGGTGCGCATCGACATGTCGGAGTACATGGAGAAGCACGCTGTCGCGCGACTCATCGGTGCGCCGCCGGGCTACGTGGGATACGAGGAAGGCGGGCAACTCACGGAGGCCGTGCGCCGCCGACCGTATGCCGTCATCCTGTTCGACGAGATCGAGAAGGCGCATCAGGACGTCTTCAACATCCTCCTGCAGATTCTCGACGATGGGCGTCTGACCGACTCACAGGGACGAACGGTCGATTTTCGAAACACCGTCATCATCATGACGTCCAACCTCGGCAGTCATGTGATCCTCGAGCATGCCGGTGGCGACTGGGCGCTCGTCGAGACGCAGGTGACGAGCATGATGCAAACGCACTTCAAGCCGGAATTCCTGAACCGGGTGGACGACATCATCATCTTCCGCCCACTTGGCCGTGAGGAGATCGAGCATATCGTCGAGCTGCAGCTCGAGCGGTTCCTGAAGCTGTTGGGAGATCGCAAGATCACGCTGGACGTGATGCCGGAGGCGAAGCGGCTGCTATCGGAAGAAGGATATGACCCCGCGTTCGGCGCGCGCCCGCTCAAGCGCGCCATCCAGCGATTGATCCAGAATCCCCTCGCGATGCAGTTGCTGGAGGGCCGGTTTCGCGACGGCGATCGTATCGTGGTGACGGCTGGTGCAGGAGGCGCGTTGGCGTTCGGCCGTGCGGGTTCCACGGAGCCTGAGCCCGTCGGCGCGGCGTGACGGACAGCGAGTGCATGGCCGTCGCGCTGGCCGCAGCGCGGGACGCCGCGCGGGAGGGCGAAGTACCCGTGGGCGCAGTGATCGTTCGCGGGGGGGAGATCATCGCGCGCGGCGCGAATCGGACGGTGCGCGATCAGGACGCCACGGCACACGCCGAGGTGCTCGCGATTCGAGAAGCGTGTCGCATCACGGAAAGCTGGCGGTTGACCGGATGCACGCTGTTCGTCACGCTCGAGCCCTGCGCGATGTGCGCGGGCGCCATCGTCCTCGCCCGGCTGGACCGTGTCGTATTCGCCGCGTGGGATGACAAGGCGGGCATGTCGGGATCAGTGGGTGACGTGCTGCGACATCCGAAGCTCAACCATCGGCCGGCGGTGCAGGGCGGGCTCGACGCGGACGCATCGTCCGCGCTGCTGCGTGCGTTCTTCAGTGCGCGACGCGGCCGCGATTTCGTTGACACACCTGTCGCAGGGACCTAAATTCAGCGGCTGTCCCGGACAGGTGGCTGAGTGGTTGAAAGCACCGGTCTCGAAAACCGGCGTACCCGCAAGGGTATCGTGAGTTCGAATCTCACCCTGTCCGCTGGGTGGTCGCAGATATCGCGGACGATTGCATGGCGCGCTGGTTTGGCGGATCGCGCCGCCAGCGCGCTCGTCACTTGTCCGTCGAGTGTGGTGAATAGAGGATCGGTGGCCGAGTGGTTTAAGGCGCACGCCTGGAAAGTGTGTGTACGTGAAAGCGTACCGTGAGTTCGAATCTCACCCGATCCGCTGCTGACTCGCTGCCCCGCTGAGCCTTGTGCGCTTGGCGGGGCCGCAGGCGCGAAGATGCTTCACCGAATAATCCTTCGCTGTGCCGTTCTGCGCGGTAGATTCGCTCTGCTTCATCCGCAGCTGCGATCAGGCGCGCGGCGGGATCACGGGCGACCGACGTCACACCAGGAATGTGTGGTCCCACCGGCACAAGGTTGCGGTGAGGTCGCAACATCAGACTGTGTCGGTCGAGCGTACCTGCCGCGTTGATCGGCTTGGGCGGCCCATTGAGCGCTTGAGGTTTCACGGGCGCGTGCCTCGGAAGCGCGAGGTCTCTCTCCATCCGTTCGGACGATAGGTGCCGTGCGGCATCCACACTATCCTCCGCGCGCAGAAATTGCACGAGAGGAGTCGCTCTCACTTCGCTCCGAAGGGGGGTACGATGAACCGAAGCACCGACCCGAGGAGGGCCACACATGTACCCGCCCAATCTTTCAACGCGTCTGGTACGGGCGCTTGCCCCGCCCAGATTTGCCGCGGGAGTCCTCGTCACACTGGCGCTGCTCGCCTCAGCGTGCAGCGACTCCGCGTCCCGCATGCTCTCGCCCTCGCTCCTCTCCAGCTCGGCCAAGAGCGCCTCGCCCTCGGCGTCGAATTTCGCCGTGCTCGCCAACGCGGCGGTGACCTGCACGGGCGGGACCATCACCGGAGACGTGGGCACCAACCAGTCTGCCCGTGATCTTCCCCCCGGCTCTGTCACCCAGACCGGTTGTACTGTTTCGGGGAACGTTCACGTCGGGGATGGGGCTGCCAAGCAAGCGTTCAATGACTTCCTCAGCACCTTCGGCGCGCTCGCGACCACAGCGTGCACCCAGACGCTGACGGGTACCACCTTCCCGGCCGAGCTTATGCCCGGAGTCATCTGTTTTCCCAACGCGGTGACGTCGACGGGCGGCACGTTGACGCTCAGCGGGAACGGGATCTTCCTTATCAGGATCGGTAGCGACGGCAGCGGCGCACTCACGGCCACCAACTTCAACGTGGTCCTGACCAACGGCGCGCAGGCGTGCAACGTGATTTTCCTGGTCGCCAACGGCGCGACCCTGACGAGCTCGACCTTCCAAGGGAGTATCCTGGCCGGGGGGGGCATCACCCTGACCGATGCAACGTTGAACGGGAACGCCTTCTCGAAAGCCGACGTGACGGTCACGCGCTCCACGGTCACCGGCTGCGAGGGCAGCAGGGGCAATGGCAATGGCAATAACAAGCAGAAGTGCAACCAGGGCGTTGGCAACGGACCCGAGGGCTGCGATCCGGGCAACTCGAACAACCGCAACCCGTCGAATGACGAGAACGGCGGGACGCCCGGGAACCCGGGCCGGAAACCGTAACTAGAGTTGGTTCGTGAACGGTGAGGCGGAGGGGCCCCGTCTGGCCCCTCCGCCATCGCGCCTATCCGACACACCCCTCAATCCCGTGCCTCGCCGCCGCACGCACGGACGTGATCCCCAATGAGGAGCCAGGGAGCCCGTTAGGGTTTCGTGCGTGAGCGACACTCGCGCGTCGGCGTGTGCTCCGTAGCGGCAATTCCTGACACATGATCATCGGACACCTTGCCGTCGCGTATGCGGCCCGCGCCCGCTGGCGCCGTATTCCCCTGCCTTGGCTACTGCTCGCGACGGTGGCGCCCGACCTCCTTCGCCTCTGCCTCGTGCCATGGGGCGTCGGGTTGAGGTCGCGGAACGACTACTCGCACGCGCTCCCCTGGAGCGTCGGGCTCGCGGCGGGCGTGGCGCTCGTCGCGTGGATGGCGCGACGGCACAAGGAAACGGCGTGGGTGATCGGACTGGTCGTGCTCTCGCACATCGCCCTCGACATGCTGTCCGGACGCAAGCCGTTGTGGGTGGGCGGACCGAACGGTCTGAACCTTCAGCAGTTCGAACCGCTCGAGTTCGTCATCGAAGGCACACTCCTGTACGTCGGTTGGCGTCTGCTCCGCGAACGGGAGCAAATGCACCCGGCGGCTCGAAAGCTCGCCCTCGCCCTGATGCTGCTCGGCGAAGCCGGCTACCTGACGACGACGCTCCTTGCCCGTCCATACGCGACGCGCTGCATCGAGCATCCCATTCAGCCGTGCTGGAAGCGGCGTCGCGAACGGCCGCCCACGTCGCGTGGCCCCTCCGACCGGCTGCGGCTTGCGGGCGTGGACGGATTTGTGCGAAAGAGGCCATCTGGATGACGTCCGTCCGGTCGCGCTTGCCGTGATGACGCTGCCCGTTGGCTGCAACTGCGCGGGGCGACGCCGATGTCGCGCGCCTGCTTTCTCATGATCGCCTGGAGAGGAGGGATGAACAGATGAGCGGCGCTCCGCACGCCACCGCGAACGCGGACATGCGCACCGAATCGCTGCCGGCGTCCGCACCGGACTCGACACTGCGATCCGCTGCGCCCACGCACGACTTCGCCGAGGTCTTTCGGCGCTCGCCATCGTTTCTCGCGGTCCTGCGCGGACCCACGCACGTGTTCGAGATGGCCAACGACGCGTACTACCAGGTCGTCGGACAACGTGCGCTGATCGGTCGCTCCCTGCTCGACGCGCTGCCCGAGATCGAGGGGCAGGGATTCATCGAGATGCTCGACGACGTGCTGCGGACCGGCGATGCCTGTGTACGTCAGGAGGCACCCGTCATGCTTGCGCGCACGCCCTCGGCGGAAGCCGAGGAACGGTTCGTCGACTTCGTGTTCAGCGCGCTCGCCGATGAGAACGGCACGCGAACGGGCGTTCTGGTTCATGGAACGGACGTCACGGTGCACGTGAGGTCGCGCAAGGAGGTCGACCGCCTTCTCCTCGCGAGTCGCAAAGCACGCGAAGCGCTCCAGCGAGCGAACGCGGAACTGGAGGCGCAGCACGAGGAGCTGGAGGTCGCGAATCATCAGCTCCAGGAAGGTGCCGTCGAGATGGAAGCGCAGGCGGAAGAGCTCGAAGTCAGCATGCAGGACCTGGCCGAACGAATGGAACAGCTGGACGCGGCGGCACGGCGTGCGCGCTTTTCCGGCGACATCGGCGAAGCGATCACGGGCGGTGGCGAGCTCGCCAGCATGATGCAACGATGTTGCGAGGCGACCGTGACCCACCTCGATGCAGCATTCGCCCGCGTCTGGATCCTCGCGCCGTCGGAACAGATGCTCGTCCTCACGGCGAGCGCGGGACAATACACGCATCTCGACGGTCCACACGGGCGAGTGCCGATCGGACAGTTCAAGATCGGGCAGATCGCCGCGGAGCGGCGTCCGCATCTCACGAACGCGGTCATCGGCGATCCGCGCGTGAGCGAGCAGGCCTGGGCCAGGCGTGAGGGCATGGTGGCGTTCGCCGGATACCCGCTGCTGGTCGGGGAGCAGCTCGTGGGCGTGATGGCGCTCTTTTCGCGTCGCGAGCTCGCCGAAGAGGATTTCGCGGCGTTCGAGACGGCGAGCACCGCCATTTCCGTGGCGATCAGCAACGCACGCCTCCTGCAGTCAGAGCGTTCGGCCCGCGCCTTCGCCGAAGCGGCCAATCGCAGCAAGACCGAATTCCTGTCCATGATGAGCCACGAGTTGCGCACGCCACTGAACGCCATCGGTGGATATGCGGAACTGCTCGCGCTCGGCGTCCGCGGCGCGGTCACGCCCGATCAGGTGGATTATCTCACTCGAATCCAGCGCGCCGGCCGCCATCTCCAGGGCATGATCAGCGACTTGCTCAACTTCACGCGCCTGGAAGCGGGTCACGTGCAGTTCGACCTTCGCGACATCGATCTGGAGCAGGTGCTCATCGATGCGGAGATGCTGGTCGCACCCCAGATGGCCGAGCGTGGCCTCACCATCAGACGAGAGGAAACGGAGCACACGGGGCCATGCGGATCGCTCACCGTACGCGCCGATGACGAAAAGCTCCGACAGGTGCTGCTCAACCTGCTCACCAATGCGAGCAAGTTCACCCCCTCCGGCGGGACGATCACGATGATGTGCGACTCGGATGCCGAGCGCGTGTACGTCCGGGTAGCGGACACCGGTCGAGGGATACCGGAGGACCAGCTCGCACGCATCTTCGAACCGTTCGTCCAGATCGATCGTGCGAGCACGGCGTCGTCGCAACAAGGTATCGGGCTCGGCCTCGCGATCAGTCGCGACCTCGCACGCGGGATGGGCGGCGAGCTGACCGCCACGAGCACCGTCGGTGTCGGAAGCACCTTTACGCTCACCGTGCCCGCCGCGTGATGCGCCTGCCCGGTTGAGGCGGCCGCTCGCATCCCGCACGACGCGTCCGGATTGCCCGCTGCGGGTTTGTCATTGCCTAGGTCGCCGGTCATATTCCCCGCCATGACCGACCACCAGTCCACCATCCTCGACGGGCGCGCCATGGACCGCACGTTGCGGCGGATGGCCGATGAGATCGTCGAGCTGAACGACGGCACCGACGACCTCATCATCGTCGGTATCCAGCGCCGAGGGGTCCAGCTCGCTGCACGCATCGTCGCCTCGATCAACGAGCGCGAAGGGGTCGACGTGCCGAACGGCGCGCTCGACATCACGCTCTATCGCGACGACCTGCAGACGGTAGGGCCGCGTCCGGTCGTCGGGCCGACGAATCTGCCGTGGGCAATCGACGGAAAGTGCGTCGTGATCGTGGATGACGTGCTGTACACCGGCCGTACGGTGCGCGCCGCGCTCGACGAGCTTGCCGACTTCGGGCGCGCACGCCGCATCGCCCTCGCCGTGCTCGTCGACCGCGGCGGACGCGAACTGCCGATTCAGCCCGACGTCGTCGGCAAGACGGTCGAGCTCGCGGCCGGTGGTCGCGTCGACGTCATGGTCAAGGAGCTCGATGACCGCGACGCGGTGACGATGACGGGCGCCGAGGGGAAGTGACGGCCAGCGAATCGCTCGGCAAGGACCTGCTCGGCCTGGAACACCTGTCGAGCGATCAGATCCGCCTCATTCTCGATACCGCCGAACCGTTCAAGGAGATCAGTGAACGGGCGATCAAGAAGGTGCCCACGCTGCGCGGCTCCACGATCGTCAACCTGTTCTTCGAAGCGTCCACGCGCACCCGCATCTCGTTCGAGTTCGCCGAGAAGCGGCTGTCGGCCGATACGGTCAACGTCGCCTCCACCGGCTCCAGTGTGACCAAGGGCGAGACGCTCGTCGACACGGCGCGTAATCTGGAAGCCATGCGTATTGACATGGTCGTGATCCGCCACGGTGCGTCGGGCGCCGCGCAGTTCCTCGCCGAGCGGATCGAATCCAACGTCATCAACGCGGGCGACGGAACGCACGAGCACCCGACACAGGGCCTGCTCGACATGTTGACCCTGCGCGACCGCTTCAAGCGGCTCGACGGCCTGAAGGTGTGCATCTGCGGCGACGTGCTGCACTCGCGCGTGGCGCGCTCGAACATCTGGGGCTTGCAGAAGATGGGTGCGGAGGTGGCCGTGTGCGGGCCGCGATCGCTCCTGCCGAACGCCATCGCGGAGTTCGGCGTCACGGTGTTCGAACGCATCGAGGACGCGATCCAGTGGGCCGACGCCCTCAACATCCTCCGCCTGCAGCTCGAGCGCATGCAGGGGGGCTACATCCCCTCGCTGCGCGAATACAACCGCGTCTTCGGTGTCTCGCGCGAGCGGCTCGAGCGCGCGCCGAAAGACATCCTCATCCTGCATCCCGGACCGATGAACCGGGGTGTCGAGATCGACTCCGACGTGGCGGACGGACCGCACAGCGTGATTCTGAATCAGGTGACCAACGGCGTGGCCGTGCGCATGGCCGTGCTCTATCTGCTCGCAGGTGGACGCCCGGAGCTCGCTGAAGCCGCCAAGGGCGGAGGAGCTCGATGAGCACGCCGGCGCTCCTGCTGCGCGGCGGCCGGCTCGTCGATCCCTCGCAGGGGCTGAACGAGATCGGCGATCTGTTGATCGTGAACGGCCTCATCGAAGGCAGCGGCCACCTCGGAGAGATCCGAAGCGATGGCGCGCTCGAGACCATCGACTGTGCCGGGCAGGTGGTGTCGCCAGGCTTCGTCGATGTGCACTGCCACCTGCGAGAGCCGGGTCGCGAGGAGGTGGAGACGATCGTCACTGGTGCCCGTGCGGCGGCGGCCGGCGGTTTTACCGCCGTCTGCGCGATGCCCAACACGGATCCCGTGACCGACAACCAGGCGGCCGTCGGCTTCATCATCCGCCAGGCGCAGCGGGCGGGCGGGGCACGAGTGTATCCGATCGGCGCGATCTCCATCGGGCAGATGGGCCAGACGCTCGCCGAATTCGGGGAAATGGTCGGCGCGGGCGCGGTTGCGGTGAGCGACGACGGCAAGCCGGTCGTGAGCGCGCAACTCATGCGCACCGCGCTCGAATACGCGCGCACCTTCGGCATCCCCGTCGCCGATCACTGCGAGGAGCCCACACTCGCGGCCAACGGCGCCATGAACGAGGGCATCATCAGCGCACGGCTGGGCCTGCGAGGTATCCCGGCCGAAGCCGAAGAGATCATGGCAATCCGCGATATCCTGCTGGCTCGACTCACCGGTGGACACATCCATCTCTGCCACATGAGCACGAAGGGCTCGGTGGAACTGATCCGGTGGGGCAAGGATCGGCACATCAACGTGACGGCGGAAGTGTGCCCGCATCATCTCTCGCTGACCGATGAGGCGGTGGAGGGGTACGACACGAACGCCAAGATGAATCCGCCGCTGCGCACGGCGGCCGACGTCGCGGCGCTCCAGGAGGCGGTCAAGGATGGCACCATCGACGTCATCGCGACCGATCACGCGCCGCATCATTACGACGAGAAGGAGCGGGAGTTCGCCGATGCGCCCAACGGCATCGTCGGACTGGAGACGGCGCTCGCAGTGAATCTCACCTGGCTCGTGCATCGCGGCGTGATCGACGTGCCGATGCTGGTGGAACGCATGGCCTGCGCTCCGGCGCGCATCTTCAAGCTTCCCGGCGGCACGCTTCGGCGAGGTTCGGTGGCCGACGTGACCGTCTTCGATCCCGATGCGCCGTGGACGGTCGATCCGGCCATGTTCAGGTCCAAGGGCCGCAACACGCCGTATGCTGGTCACACGTTGCGCGGGCTGGTCGGTGTGACCGTTGTGGATGGACGGGTGATTCATCGCCGCGAGCAGTGATCGCTCCGAGTCTTGAACCGTTGCGAGGTCGCAGGACAATTCGTCCGCATTCGGTGAGTGGTTGATCCGCGGTGTTTTGCTTATGATCAGCGCACGGGTGTGCGGTGGCCCGTGGCGAGCACCTCACGAGGGAGAGCGGCGATGAAGGACGAGAACCCACGCGACGACGCGGGGAAGGGCGAATCGACTGGAGGCAGCGAGTCGACGACCTCCACGGTCGGCGAGCTGATGGAGGAGCGTCGTCGCTACGAGCTCTGGCTCGGGGCGCTCGAGGCAAAGCGTGCCGAAACGCCCAAGCACGTCTACTCCCGTGTCCACGCCGACTATACGTCGCGGCTCGAGTCGGTCATCGGTCGCCTGAGCGGCCAGGTCGAGGGCCTCCGCTCCGAGCTCACCACGCTCACCACGCGCATCGCGTCGATCGAGGAGCAACAGCACCGCGCGCGCGACGAGCGTGCCGAGGCGGAACTGCGCGCGCATGTCGGCGAGATGACGGCGTCCGAGTGGGAGACGGCGGCGGCGAAGGCCGATGCCCTGATCGCCGATCTGGGTCGCCAGCACGTCGAGGCCGAAGGCGCGCTCGCGCGCACGAGGGATTTTTTGGCCAACGCCGAGCGTCCGGCCACCCCTGTCGTCGCTGCCGCGCCCATCACGGCATCCCCGACGGCTGGCCTGGCGGACACCTCGGACGAACCGGCGCTCGCGCCGTCGCGTGGAACGACCAACGTGCCGGTCCAGCGCACGGCGCCTGGACAGGTGCCCGCCGCGGCCCGTCTTCGTCCGCTCCCGGGTCGGGACGACGCGCCCGGGCTCATGAATCCGCCGGCGCCACGCGCTCCCAATTTTGATGAGTTGGCGTTCCTGAACTCCGTCGTCGATGAGGATGCTCCGCCCGAGGCGCCGGCGTACCAACCCACGGCGGCCGCACACGTGGAGCCGGTGGCGCGCCCCGCGCCCCCACCGAGCCGCAATCCATTCGCCCAGCGCGCGCAAGACAAGATCATCAACAACGATGGCGCGGCCGGCCCCACGATCGAGTCGAAGCGCGTGGCGGGCAAAACCGGGCTCGCCTCCAACGTCAGCGGCAATAATCCCATCGTCCTGCGCGACAAGTCGAACGAGGCCTCGAAGACCCTCAAGTGCGGCGAGTGTGGTGCCACCAACTATCCCACGGAATGGTAC
>Ga0136612_10001281_pt1 | contig 10591 bp, 6 predicted proteins | sample AntDryUQ224A2306_2_FD_106644 | JGI IMG/M metagenome (GOLD analysis project Ga0136612, IMG submission 106644) | Polar desert sand microbial communities from Dry Valleys, Antarctica - metaG UQ224A (23.06) | ecosystem: Environmental > Terrestrial > Soil > Desert | place: Antarctica: Dry Valley...
GCCAAGGTCGGCACCGGCATCGTCGCCGAGCTGGGCTCCATGCGCATCTCCGACGAGATCGACGCGCTCGAGGTCATGGGCTTCGACTCGATCACGTTCCTGTGCGCCACGAAGATGCTCGCCTCGTGGCTCGTGCTGCCGTTCGTCTACATCGCCGCGATCGGCGCCGGTTTCTTCGCCTCCTACCTGGCGGTGGTCGTCCAGATCGGCGAGGTCTCATCGGGCGGGTTCTTTCTCATCTTCTGGATGTTCCAGAACCCACCCGACCTGCTCTACAGCCTCATCAAAGCCATGACGATGGCGACCGCCATCGTCCTGGTCGGCTGCTACTACGGCTACAACGCGGGAGGCGGCCCGGTCGGGGTGGGAACCGCGACCGCGAAGTCCATGGTCCTGAACATCGTGCTCGTGCATCTCATCGGGATGCTCGGCACCCAGGTCTTCTGGGGCGCAAACCCACGCGCCCCGATCGGAGGTTGACGATGCTGCGCACCGTCCATCGCCCCCTTCAGCTTCCCCGGCCGGAGGTCGACGAGCGCGCCGCGCGCCGTGCGCTGCGCGAGCAGATCGGGCGTCTCGAGCACGAGCTGGGCGCCACGCTGGCGTCAGCGCCGCCCGGCGGCCCGGCTCCCGACGTGCGCGTCCGCTCGGTCGCAGGCCCCCGCCTGCTGTCCCTCGGCGAGCTCGAGCTGCTGCGCGACGATCTCTCCGAGCGCGTCGGTGCGGCGCGCGCCGCGCTGGCGGCCACGGCCGAGGTCCACGAGGCCAACCGCCGGTTGATCGAGCGCATGATGCTCGAGCCTGCCGCGTACAAGTGGGTGCGCGTCGCGCGCACCGACATCGGCGAGCGCGGATGTGGTCACTGGCACGTCAAGCCCCGGCTCGGGCTGATCGGGATGCTCGCCGGCTGGTGGCACGTCAAGCTTTCCTCCGGCTGTCCGTTAGCCACCGGCCGCGGCCCTGAGCCGCGGCCCACCGAGAGATCAGCGCCGCCGCGGGCTCCGCTAGGCGCCGTCGGAGCGGGCGAGCGCGGGCGCGTCCTCGACCTCGATCGTGCCGTCGCCCTTGGGGTCTGACTCCGGCGGAAGGTCGCCGCCGCGGTTGGTGCCGGCGATGAGCTCGTCGGGAACCTTCGCCTCGGGCACGAACCCCGATTTCATGCCGAAGTAGACGGCCTGGGGGTGGTGGGCGACGATCGCGACCGTGGACTGCTCGGGCTCGACGGCCCAGCCCTCGGACAGCCGCAGGCCGATCGACTCGGCCCCCAGCAGTGCGAAGACCTTCTCGTGCTCGGACTGGTCCGGGCAGGCCGGATAGCCCCACGAGTAGCGCCGGCCCTGATCGGGCTCGATCTCCAGCTCCGCGCGGACCTGCGCGTGCACCCACTCGGCCAGCCCCTCGGCCGCCTGCACGCCGAGGCCGTGGACGAAGAGCTGCTCGGAGAACTCGCCGTCGCGCTCCAGGGCGCCGAGGCGCTCGGTGACCTCGTTGCCGACGGTGACGGCCTGCAGCGCGACGACGTCACGTTCCCCGCCGTCCTCCAGCGGGCGGTAGAGGTCGGCGAGGCAGATGCGGTCGTGCCGGGGCTGGCGCGGGAAGACGAGCCGCTCGACCTCGCGGTCGTGGTCGGCCGGGTCGAAGATCACGAGCTCGTTGCCGTCGGCGTTGGCGGGGAAGTAGCCCAGCAGCGCGCGCGGGCGCAGGTAGTCCTGCTCCCGCCACATGCGCTCGAGCTTGGGAGCAAAGCCCTCGTCGTCGCCGTCGCCCTCCACGATCTTGCGCCACGCCTCGCCCTTGCGCCCGCGCCCGCCCCAGTGCAGCTTGAAGAGGACGTGGCGGTCGAGGTGGGGGTAGACGGCGTCGAGATCGGCCTCGAGCTCGCGCACGCCCCAGAACGGCGGCTCGGGGACCGGGGCGTCGGGCGCGAAGGCCGAGCGGACGGAGTCGTCGGTGACCGGCGGACCGTCGTCGACCACCACCGGCTTCTCGCGCAGCGCACGCGCCTCGTCGCGCGTGCGGGTCAGCAGGGCCTCGCGCGCGTCCCCCTCGACGAGCTGGTCCATCACGGCCAGGCCGGCGAAGGCGTCCTTGCAGTAGAAGACGCCCGGCGCGTAGACCTCGTCGGAGTCGCGGCCTTTGGGGTAGAGGACGCGCCGGCCGAAGTCGCGGTTGATCGCCGCGCCGCCGATGAGCACCGGGTAGTCCAGCTCGCGCTCGTGCAGCTCGGCGATGCACAGCGGCATCTGCTTGGAGGTCGAGACCAGCAGGGCGCTGAGCCCGATCGCGTCGGCGTCGTGCTCCTGGGCGGCGTCGAGGATGGTGCCGATCGGGACCTGCTTGCCGAGGTCCACGACCGTGTAGCCGTTGTTGGTCAGGATCGTGTTGACCAGCGACTTGCCGATGTCGTGGACGTCGCCGAAAACCGTCGCGATGACGACCGTGCCCTTCGTGTGGCCCTCGATGCGGTCGAGGTAGTTCTCCAGCCGCGCCACGGCGCGCTTCATCACCTCGGCGCTCTGGAGGACGAAGGGGAGGATGAGCTCGCCGGCGCCGAATTTGTCGCCGACCTCCTTCATGGCCGGTAGCAGCACGCCGTTGAGCGTGGGCACGGCCCCGATCTTCTCCACCGAGCGGTCGATCCAGTCCTCGACGCCGTCCTTCTTGCGGCGCAGGATGTGCCAGTGCAGCGCCTCCTCGGGCTCCATGCCTGCGGTGGGGTCGGCGGCCTCGTCCTCGGCCTCCTCGCCCTTGGACTCGAAGTGGGCGATAAAGCGCTCCAGCGCGTCCTCGCGCCGGTTGAAGACGAGGTCGTCGGCCAGCTCGCGCTCCTCGTCCACGATCTCCCCGTAGGGGGTGATGTGGTTGGGGTTGACCATCGCGAGGTCCAGCCCGGCCTCGACGCAGTGGTGCAGGAAGACCGAGTTGAGCACGGCGCGGGCGGGCGGCGAGACGCCGAAGGACACGTTGGAGACGCCCAGCGACGTCTTGACGCCCGGCAGCTGCGCCTTGATGCGCCCGATGCCCTCGATGGTCTCGACCGCCGAGGGCCGCCACTCCTCCTCGCCGGTGGTCAGGGTGAAGGTGAGCGCGTCGAAGATCAGGACCTCGGGGTTGAGCCCGTGCTCGTCGCAGCACAGGTCGCGGATGCGCGTGGCGACCTCGAGCTTGCGCTCGGCGGTCTTGGCCATCCCGACCTCGTCGATGGTCAGCGCGATCAGCGCCGCGCCGTGGGCCGTCGCCAGCGGCGCGACGCGGTCGAGCTTGTCGCGGCCGGCCTCGAGGTTCACCGAGTTCACGATCGCGCGGCCGGGGATCTGGTCCAGAGCGGTGGCGATGACGTCGGGCTCGGTCGAGTCGATCTGGATCGGCGCAGGCTGGGTGAGCGAGACGCGCTTGGCGACGAGGCGCATCTGCTCGTCCTCGTCCTCGCGCTCGGTCAGCGCGACGCAGAGGTCGAGCACGTGCGCGCCGCCCTCGACCTGGTCTTCGGCGATGACGACCAGGCCGTCGTAGTCGTCGGCCAGCAGCAGCTCCTTGGCCTTGCGCGAGCCCTGCGAGTTGACCCGCTCGCCGACGAGCGTCGGCGCGGGCTCCTGCACGAGCGGCGCGGCGGCGATCATGCTCGAGAGGTGCGGGGGACGGGGCGCCGGGCGCGGGGCGACCGGATGGCTCGCGCAGCGCTCGCGGATGGCGGTGATGTGGGCGGGGGTCGTGCCGCAGCAGCCCCCGACGATCGAGATGCCATAGCGCTCGACGAACTCGCCCAGGGCCGCGGCAAGGGGCTCGGGCTCCTCGGGGAAGATCGTCTCGCCGTCGGGACCCTGGAGCGGCAGGCCGGCGTTGGGGATGCACGAGACCGGGAGCGGGGAGAGCTCGCCGAGGAAGCGAATCGCGTCGCGCATGTCCTCGGGCCCGGTCGAGCAGTTCAGCCCGATCACGTCGACCTTCAGCGCCTCCAGGGTGGCGAGCACGGCCGAGATGTCGGTGCCCAGCAGCATCTTGCCGCCGTTGGGCAGCAGCGACACCGAGGTCATGACCGGAAGCGTGCGCCCGGTGGCCGCGAACGCCTCACGCGCGCCGAAGACCGCGGCCTTGACCTCGAGGATGTCCTGCGCGGTCTCGATGATGATGAGGTCGGCGCCGCCGGCGATCAGGGCCCCGGCCTGCTCGGCGAACACCGCCACGAGCTCGCGGAAGCGGATCCCGCCGAGCGTGGGGTCATCGGAGGCGGGAAGGAAGCCGGTGGGGCCGATCGAGCCCGCGACGAAGCGCTCCTCGCCCGCCGCCCGCCGGGCGATCTCGGCCGCCTTCGTGTTCACCTCGACCGTGTGCTCGCCCAGCCCCCACTCGTCGAGCTTGATGCGCGAGGCCTGGAAGGAGTCGGTCTGCACGACCTCCGCGCCCGCGTCGAGGAACGAGGCATGGACGTCGGAGATGACGTCGGGCCGGTGAAGGACGAGCGCCTCGTGACACTTGCCCTCGAGGCCGCCGTAGTCGGCCGGGCCGAGATCGAACTGCTCGAGCGTGGCGCCCATCCCGCCGTCGAAGACGACGACGCGTTCGCGCGTGGCCTGGAGGAAGTCCCGGGGCATCCCCCTAGGCTAGCAACGTTCCAGCCAACCTTGACACGGGCTTGGCAAGGTTGAGGGACGTCCTGGAAGGGGTGAACGGCCCGGCGAACATGGGCCCGAGTCTCCCATCCCGCGTGGCCCCGCTGTCAACGCTTACTTGATGAAGAGCATCTCCGAGTACTTCGGCAGCGGCCACAGGTCGTCGGCCACGATGCGCTCGAGCTGGTCGGCGACTCCGCGGACCTCCTCGGCGGCCGTGAGCACGGTGTCGCGCATGTACACCGCGTGGTCGAGTGAGCCCTCCTCGCCGTCGTGGCGCAGGTTGGCCTCCTCGAGCTTGGAGATCGCCGCGACGAAGGCATCGGTCAGCGCGGCGGTCTCCTCGGTGAGGCCGGGAACGTCGGCGAGCCTGAGCTCGGCGAGGTGCCGGGTCGCGGCGGGCAGCAGCATCGTCCGGGCGATCGAGGCCGCGGTCTCGCCCTCGATGTTCGCGCGGATGACGTACTGCTCGACGTAGACCTCATAGCGCGCCTCGAGCTCGCGCTCGGACAGCACGTGGTAGCGGTCGAACACCTCGATGGTGCTCTGGTCGACCAGCACGGGCAGCGCGTCCACCGTGGTCTTCAGGTTGGCCAGGCCACGTCGCTCGGCCTCGGCGTGCCAGTCCTCGGTGTAGTTGTCGCCGCCGAAGACCACCTGCTCGTTCTCGCTCCACGCGTCGCGGATGACCCCCGCGACAGCCTCGGGGAGCTCCGTCCCGCCCTCCAGGGCGGCCTCGAGCTTGCCCGACAGGTCGTCGAGCGACTCGGCCACGATGGTGTTGAGCACCGTGTTGGGCAGCGACAGCGACTGCGACGAGCCCAGCGCGCGGAACTCGAACTTGTTGCCGGTGAAGGCGAACGGGCTCGTCCGGTTGCGGTCCCCGCCGTGCATCGGCAGGGGCGGCAGGACGTCCGTGCCGAGCTTGAGGAAGCTCTGGTCGGCCTTCTCGGACTCCTCGCCGGCGGCGATCGTCTCAAAGGCGGCCTCGAGATCTGACCCGAGGAAGATCGAGATGATCGCCGGCGGCGCCTCGTTGGCCCCGAGCCGGTGGTCCTGCCCGATCGAGGCAATCGACGCGCGCAGCAGCTTCTGATGCTGGTTGACCGCCTGGATCACGGCGACGCACGAGAAGAGGAAGCGCGCGGTCTCCTCGGGCGTGTCACCCGGGTCGAGCAGGTTCTCGCCGGTGTCGGTGCCCATGGACCAGTTGTTGTGCTTGCCCGAGCCGTTGACGCCGGCGAAGGGCTTCTCGTGCAGGAGCGCGATCAGGCCGTAGCGGCGGGCGCCGCTCATGAGCACCTGCATGACGAGCTGCTGGTGGTCGCAGCCGACGTTGGTGGACTCGAAGACCGGCGCCACCTCGTACTGGTTGGGCGCCACCTCGTTGTGGCGCGTCTTGATCGGCACCCCGAGCTTGGCCAGCTCGCGCTCGACGTCGAGCATGCAGGCGAGGATCCGCTCGGGGATCGATCCGAAGTAGTGGTCGTCGAGCTCGTGGCCCTTGGGCGGCTGGGCGCCGAAGAGCGTGCGGCCCGTCGTGTAGAGGTCGGGGCGCTCGAAGAAGTACTGCTCGTCGATGAGGAAGTACTCCTGCTCGGGGCCCACCGTGGTGAACACGCGCTCGGTCGCGGAGTCACCGAAGAGCTTGAGCGCCCTCACGGCGGCGGTCGACAGCGCGTCCATCGAGCGCAGGATCGGGATCTTGTTGTCGAGCGCCTCGCCGGTCCAGGATGCGAACGCCGTCGGGATGCACAGCACGGCGCCGTTGGGATTCTCGAGGATGAAGGCCGGGCTCGTCGGGTCCCACGCCGTGTAGCCGCGGGCCTCGAAGGTCGCGCGGATGCCGCCGGTGGGGAAGGAGGAGGCGTCGGGCTCGCCCTGGATGAGCTCCTTGCCGGAGAAGTCGGCGATCGCCGTGCCCTCGCCGGTCGGCCCGTAGAACGAGTCGTGCTTTTCGGCGGTCGAGCCGGTCAGCGGCTGGAACCAGTGCGTGTAGTGCGTCGCGCCCTTCTCCATCGCCCAGTCCTTCATCGCCGCGGCGATCTGGTCGGCCAGCGAGGTGTCCAGGGCCGCGCCCCGGGCGAGGGTCGCCTGGAGCTGCTGGTAGACGGCCTTGGGCAGACGCTGGCGCTGGACGGCCGGGGAGAAGACGTTGGCGCCGAAGATCTGGTTGGCGGGCAGGGTGAGGTCGGACGACCCGAACGAATCGCCGCCGTTGGGGCTCCACTGCGCCGCGAGGACGTTCTGCTGGCGTGACTTGGGCATGGAAGGGCTGGTCCTCCTGTCGGATGCGGACGTATGAGGCTACGGAAAGCGGGCGCCTCGCACGTTGTCCCGATGTCGAAAGCGCGCGCGCCGGCTTTCGCCTGGATGTCGGAAACCGGCGCGGAATCGACCGGCTGGCGAAACCTCCGGCGCGATCTTTCGACATCGGGCTAAAGAGAGTGGAGGCGATCCGCCCCAGACTGCCAGGTCGAATCTCGAGTCAGGAGGACGTATGGAACGTCGTAGAACCCTGCGCGCACTGCCGCCGGCCCGCAAGCTCATGCTGCTGGCCTCGCTGGCCCTGCTCGCGATGTTGATCATCCCGGCTGTCGCCCCGGCCTATTCGCCCGACCTCGAGAAGGCGATCGACGGCAAGCTTCCGGCGGACGTCGGCATCAACTCGATCTGGGTGGTCGTGGCCGGTGCGCTGGTCATGTTCATGCAGGCGGGCTTCGCGTTTCTGGAGATCGGCTTCTCCCGCGGGAAGAACGCGGGCACCGTGGTCGCGAAGATCCTCACGAACTTCTCGATCGCCGCGATCTGCTGGTGGGCATGCGGCTTTGCGATCGCCTTCGGTGCCGGTGGCTTCGCCGGTCATGCCGGCGGCTTCTTCTTCACCGACATCGGCGATCCGACGAAGACCTTCCCGGTGATGGGCCTCTCCTCGGCGACCATCGAGGCGAAGTGGTTCTTCCAGTTCGTCTTCTGCGCGGTGTCGCTCGCGATCGTGTGGGGCACGACGCTCGAACGGATCAAGTTCGGCGTCTACATCATCTACTCGATCGTGTTCGCTTCGCTGATCTACCCGCTGGGCGCCCACTGGGTGTTCGGTGGCGGCTTCCTGCAGACGGGCGACTGGCTCGGTACCGGCATCGCCGGGATGCAGGACTTCGCCGGGTCGACCGCCGTGCACCTGATCGGGGCGTCGGGCGCGCTCGCCGCGCTGCTCCTGCTGGGGCCGCGCAAGGGCAAGTTCGGGCCCGACGGCGAGCCCCGTCCGATTCCAGGGCACAACATGCCCCTCTTCGGCCTGGGCGTGCTGATCCTGTGGCTGGGCTGGTTCGGGTTCAACCCCGGATCGACGCTCGGCGCGCTGGACGGCCGCTTCCCGGAGGTCCTGCTGATCACCAATCTCGCCGCCGCCTCGGGCGTGCTGGCCGCCGTGTCGACCGCCTACATCAGGACGAAGGCGATCGACATCGGCATGGCCGGCAACGGCGCGATCGCGGCGCTGGTGGCGATCACCGCGCCGTCGGGCTACGTCGAGATCTGGGCTGCCCCGATCATCGGCGCCGTCGGTGGTGTGATCGTCGTGCTCGGCGTCTACTTCGTCGACAAGTACATCGACGATCCGGTGGGCGCCCTGTCGGCCCACGGCATGGCCGGTATCTGGGGGACCATCTCCTGCGGCATCTTCACGGCGCCGCGGCTGGCCGAGTACAACGCCTTCGGCGATCCCGCCGGCGGCCTCGTGTACTCGGGCTCTCCCCAGCAGTTGATCGCCCAGGTCGTGGGAGTGACGATCGCGTTCACGTTCGTGTTCTCCATGAGCTACGTGACGTTCTTCCTCATCAAGAAGACGTACGGGCTCAGGGTGAGCGAGGCGGAGGAGGATGCCGGTCTCGACATCTCCGAGCACGGCATGTACGGCTACCCGGAGCAGTTCATCCCGGCGCCCGAGCTCGTGGGCGCCGCCCCGGGCCCGGTCCCGGCGACCGCCGGAGGCCCCGTGGCCACCGGCAAGGAGGTCCCCGCATGAAGATGGTCCTGGCCTATATCCGCCACGAGGCGTTCGAGCCGATCCGGACCGAGCTGCTGAACCTGGGCTTTCCCTCGCTGAGCATCAGCGAGGTGAAGGGCTCGGGCCGGCAGAAGGGGATCACCGAGCGCTACCGGGGAGCGGAGCTGACCAACTACCTCCGCCCGAAGGTGAAGGTGGAGTGCGTGGTCTCCGACAAGGACGTGCAGACGATCGTGGACACGGTCCTCAAGCACGCCCGCAGCGGCGAGGTCGGCGACGGCAAGGTGTTCGTGTTGCCGGTCGAGGAGGCCTACCGGATCCGCACCGGCGAGTCCGGCGAGGAGACCCTCCAGGCCCATCCGGATCCCGCGGCCGCGACCGCGTAGGACCGCTCGCATCCACGGACGGGGCGGCGGGCCAGCGAGCCCGCCGCCCCGAGCCGTGTCCCGTCCCGCCCCACCTGCCACGGAGCTCTGTTCATTTCTCATGGGACCGCGCCCCCTGCCCGAGGAGCACGACCACGCCAGGACGCTCGTCGAGCGGCTGCGGGGCGTGCACCTGGAGATGGTGGACGCGGTGCTCGCCGGCGACGGCCTCGAGCGCGTCGCCGCTCTCGCCGCCGGCGCCGCCTCCGGGCCGGTGGCGATCCTCGTCCCGCGCATCGGGGTCGCCGTCGCCGCGCCCGCCGGAGCGGCCCCCGCCGCCACCCTCGCGGCCCTGCGGCGCTACGTCGCCGACCGGGTCAAGGACCGGCCCGCCGAGGTGCCCGAGGCGGTGCTCGCCGAGGTGCCGATCGCCGCGGGTGACGACGTGCTGGGGGCCGTGATCCTGATCAAGACCCCGACCGAGGCCGCCGAGGCGCCGGGTGCCGAGGCCGCTGAGTTCCTCCACCTCGCGGCGGTCGCGTCGCTGACCGAGGTCGCCGTCGAGGAGGCCAAGGACGAGGTGGAGCAGAACCTCCGCGGGTCGTTCCTGGAGGATCTGCGCGCCCGGCCCGACCTCGAGCCGGTGGAGATCGTCCGCCGCGCCGGCCGGCTGGGCTGCGACCTGGCCCGGGGGGCGGTCGTCCTGTGCGCGGAGCTGTCCAGCGACCGCCCGCGCCACGTGGTGGCCACGATCGCCGGCGACCACCCCGGGGCGCTGGCCCAGCACATGGAGGGCCGGGTCTACGCGCTGCTGCCGGCGACCGGTGGCGACGACGCCGCCGAGACGACCCTCGCTGCCGCGCGCAAGCTCGCCTCCCGCCTCCAGCGCCACGGCACGGTCGGGGTCTCCTCTTTCTACGCCGACCCCGCCGAGTTCACGCGCGCGATCCAGGAAGCCGAGCTCGTCCTCGACGTGCTGCGCCAGTCCGACGCGCCGATCGCCGAGGACATCGGCCAGGGCACCTACCGGCTGCTCTTCCGCGTCCTGGCCTCCCACCCCGAGGAGGTGCGGGCCTTCTATGAGGACACCGTCGCGGCGGTCGTCCGCTACGACGACCAGTACGCGACCGACCTGGTCGGCACGCTGGAGGCCTACCTCGAGCAGAACTGCAACATGAACGCGACGGCCGCGGCGATCTATGCGCACCGCCACACGGTCGCCTACCGGCTCGACCGCGTCCGCGAGCTCGCCGGCCTGGACCCGATGCAGTCCGAGGACCGTGAGCGCCTCGGCCTCGGGCTGAAGGCCTACCGCATCATCGCGCCGCGCCTGCCGAAGTAGGCCGGGGCCCGAGCCTCAATCTCTACTTTAGGGTGATGGTGCGGCCGGCCGGGGGGAGATGATGACCTCGCCGTTGGGCCCGACGCGCGCGTCGGCCGGGGCGTCTGAGATCTTCACCGTGAAGCTGCCCTCGGGGGGCTGACCGGTGGAGAGCTGGGCCTTGGCCTTGCCGTTGAGGCCACCGGCGACCCGGTACTTGATCGTGTGCGTGCCGGCCTTCACGGCGGTCACGTTCCACAGGAAGGTCTTCTCCTGGCCGGGGGCC
>Ga0136612_10001282_pt1 | contig 10589 bp, 9 predicted proteins | sample AntDryUQ224A2306_2_FD_106644 | JGI IMG/M metagenome (GOLD analysis project Ga0136612, IMG submission 106644) | Polar desert sand microbial communities from Dry Valleys, Antarctica - metaG UQ224A (23.06) | ecosystem: Environmental > Terrestrial > Soil > Desert | place: Antarctica: Dry Valley...
GATGTGGCCGGTCCGGACACCGCATGCCAGGAGTACGCCGTACTCGTCATCGACAACCCCCCGGCGGACAGTTGCACGTCCGCGGGGGGCGACCTCTGGACGATCAAGCAGGGGTCGGCGACGTCGTTTGTTGCGGTGACGGACGACGCCGTCGTCGGGATGTCCCTGCTGTATCCGGGGCAGATCACCGAGGAGCAGGCCGCCGGCATCCTCGACCGGTTGCGGCCGGTCAGCGTCGAGGATCTCGCCGACGTCGGTACGTGAGGCGCTCAGGCCGCCTCGTTCAGCCTGCCCGTCGCCACGTCGAACACGAAGCCCCGCACGTTGTTCGTCTTTGGGATGAACGGGCTGGCCTTGATCCGGGCGATGGACTGCCTGACGTCGGACCCCAGGTCGGTGAACGACTCGGGGGACCAATGCGGCTTTATGCCGGTGTCATCCTGGATCGACTGCTTGAAGTCCTCGTCGGTGAACGTGAGCATGCCGCAGTCGGTGTGGTGGATGAGGATGATCTCCTCGGTACCGAGCAGCCGCTGGCTGATTGCCAGCGATCGAATCTCGTCCTCGGTGATCACACCACCGGCGTTACGGATGACGTGCGCCTCCCCCTCGTTCAGCCCGAGGGCGCCGTACACGTTGAGGCGGGCGTCCATGCAGGCCACGACGGCGACGTGCTTGGCAGGAGGCAGTGGCAACGGCCCCCGGAAGGACTCGGCGTAGCGTTCGTTGTTGGCGAGCAGGTCATCGGTGACGGACATGGTTCTCCTCAGCAGGGTCACACGAGAAAGGGGGGCGAGCCGGGAGCGGGCCGCGCACACGACGACGTCAACGAACGTCAGAGAACGCCGGGGCGCGGCCTAGGGACAGAACTCGTCGAAGGCGTGCGAACGCCGGCTCGGCCAGAACGGCTCGAGCAGCACGCAGCACATGCCCCCATAGTCGTACGACGGCGGCCGCACGGCAACCAGCCGTCGGGAGGGCCTCAGGAGGGCAGTGCGGGGGCCGGGGCCGATGAGCGCAGCATGCCCCGAATCACCCGCACGGCCACGACGAGCGTGGCCAGGTCGAGGCTGCCTCCCACCGAGATCTCCTCCAACATCGCCAGCGCCCGTTCCTGCGCGGGCGAGGCCGCCGCCCGCCAGGCCTCGAACCGCTCCTCGGCCGCTCCGCTGCCCGCCCGGAGCACCTCGACCGTCAGCGCGGTGTGCTCGGCGTTGAGATCGTCACGCAGCGCCGCTCGGGCGATGGCCTGCCAGCGATCACCGCGCGGCAACGCGATGACTCGCTCCAACAGCGAGGCCAGCGCCAGCCGCTCGTCGAGGTCGTAGTAGATCTCACCGACCTCGGGAACCGGGCGGTCGGTGACCTCGGCGGCGAGTACGACGTCCAGGGCGGAGATCGCCTTGGGGAAGGTCGCCACCTCGCGCGCCAGCGGCTGCGGCACGCCGGCCGCGGCCAGCTCCCGGAACCGCCCCTCGAACGCGTCGCGGTCGATGCCGCGGAGCTGACCGGGCAGCGAATCGATCAGTTCCCGGACACCGGTCCTGAACCGGTGGATCTCGCCGTCGATGGACAGCGGGGGCTCGGCCTCGGTGAGGAGCCAGCGGGTCGCCCGCTCTGCGAGCCGGCACGCCTCCAGCCGCATCGTCGTCGTGATGTCGGCCGGTACGAGGTTGTCCAGTTCCTTGGCCTGCGCCCAGACGCGGCCGACGTCGAACACATCGACGGCAGCCAGGTGGGCGCGGGCGATCGCCTCGGTGGAGTCCCCGGACTCCTCCCGCAGCCGGAACACCCCGGTGATTCCGGCCGTGTTCACCAGGGCGTTGACCAGCTGCGTCGTGACGATCTCCCGCCGCAGCGGATGCGCGTCGATCTGCGCGCGGCAGAGCTCGCGCAGCCGGGGCGGGAAGTACTCGTACAGCGCCCACTGCACCGCCGGGTCGTCGGGCAGCCCCGACTTCAGGATCTCGCCGGTGCTCACGATCTTCGTGTACGCGAGCAGTACGGCGAATTCCGGCGAAGTCAGCCCACGCCCGTCGCGCCGCCGGTCGGTGAGTTGACGATCCGTCGGCAGGAACTCCAGCGCCCGGTTGAGCAACCCGTCGCGGGACAGCGCGCGGATGTAGCGCTGATGGACGCCCAGCAGGGACAGCGCGTACGCCGATTCGCAGGCCAGGGCGGCGTTCTGGTCGTAGTTGTCGCGCAACACCAGGGCGGCGATCTCGTCGGTCATCTCCGCCAGCAGCTCGTTGCGGTCCTCCGCCGCGATGACACCGTCCCGCTCGGCCAGACGCAGCAGGATCTTGAGGTTCACCTCGTGGTCTGAGGTGTCCACCCCGGCAGAGTTGTCGATCGCGTCGGTGTTGACCTTCCCGCCGGCCAGCGCGAACTCGATCCGGCCGAGTTGGGTGCACCCGATGTTGCCGCCCTCGCCGATGACACGACAGCGCAGTGCCGCGCCGTCGGCCCGGATCGCGTCGTTTGCCCGGTCGCCGACCTCGGCGTTGTTCTCGGAGCTGGCTTTGACGTAGGTGCCGATCCCGCCGTTCCAGAACAAATCCACAGGAGCGCTGAGGATCGCGTGCATGAGCTCCGGCGGCGTCAACGCCGCCGCATCGTCAGCCAGCCCGAGCGCCTGCCGTACTTCCGCGGTGATCTCGATCTTCTTCGCCGAGCGGGAATGCACCCCGCCGCCCATGCTGATCAGCGCCTGGTCGTAGTCGGCCCAGCTCGACCGCGGCAGGTCGAACAACCGGCGTCTTTCGGCGTACGACGATGCCGCGTCAGGCGACGGGTCGAGGAAGATGTCCCGGTGGTCGAAGGCGGCCACGAGCCGGATGTGTTCCGACAGCAACATGCCGTTGCCGAAGACATCCCCGGACATGTCACCGACACCGACGACGGTGAAATCCTCGGTCTGGGTGTTCAGGCCGAGTTCGCGGAAGTGCCGTTTCACCGACTCCCAGGCGCCACGGGCGGTGATCCCCATCGCCTTGTGGTCGTAGCCGGCCGAACCACCCGAGGCGAACGCGTCACCGAGCCAGAAGTCGTACGACGCAGCGACATCGTTGGCGATGTCGGAGAACGTCGCCGTGCCCTTGTCCGCCGCCACCACCAGATAGCTGTCGTCACCGTCGTGGCGCACGACGTTGCGCGGCGGAACGGTCTGGCTGCCACCGCCGGGGCTGTCTGCGCTGTCCGAGGCGGGGCGGATGTTGTCGGTGATGTCGAGCATGGCGGAGATGAAGATGCGGTAGCAGGCGATGCCCTCGGCCATGAAGGCATCGCGGTCGCCGGGGTCCGGCGGGCGTTTGAGGACGAAGCCGCCTTTCGCTCCGGTCGGGACGATGACGGTGTTCTTCACGATCTGGGCCTTGACCAGGCCGAGGACTTCCGTACGCAGATCCTCCCGCCGGTCAGACCAGCGCAGGCCACCGCGAGCGACGGCGCCGAAGCGCAGGTGGACACCTTCAAGGCGGGGTGAGTAGACCCAGATCTCGCGGAACGGCCGGGGTTCGGGCAGGTCGGGAACGGCGTGCGGATCGAGCTTGTAGGAGATGTAGGAGTGCGGCTGCCCGTCGTTGGTCAGCTGGAAGTAGTTCGTCCGGAGCGTCGCGTTGATGACGGCGAGCAGCGAGGACAGGATCCGGTCCTCGTCGAGGCTGGCCACCTGCGCCATGGCGGTTTCGATCCGCCCGATGATGTCGCGGCAGCGATCCGCCCGCCCACCGTCGGCACCCTCGTCACTTTCCACACCACCCTCGACACTTTCCTCACCTTCCGCTGCCGGCGTGAACCGGGCCTCGAACAGATCGACCAGCAGGCCGCAGATGGCAACGTTGCGCGCCAGGCACGCCTCGAGATACTCGAGGCTGAACGTGAGCGCGCCCTGGCGCAGATATCGCACGTACCCACGCAGGATCGAGACCTGCCGCCAGGTGAGCCCGCCGAGCAACACGAGCGCGTTGAATCCATCGTCCTCGGCGCGGCCCCGCCAGACGGCCGCGAACGCGTCCTGGAACCGCTCGGCCTGGTCGCCGTCCTTCGTCTCGACCGGCAGCCGGCTGCGTAGTCCGAAGTCGTAGATCCAGGCGCGTTCACACTCGGGACGGCTGATGTCGTACGGCCGTTCGTCGACGACGCTGACGCCCATGTGCTGGAGCACGGGAAGGACGTCGGAGAGCAGCAGCGGCTCACCCACCCGGTAGATCTTGAAGCGCACGTCGCCGGAGGCAGCACCGTCCGGGACGTAGAGCTGCATGGCCAGCTCGTCACCTGACAGCCGTTCGAGCTGTTCCAGGTCGTCCACGGCCTCCTCGGCCGGGAAGTCGACCTTGTACCCCTCGGAGAACGCCGCCTCGTAGCGGGCAGTGAGGCTCGACGCGCGATTGACGCCGTAGCGTCGGGTGAGGGCGTCGGTCACGTCATCGCCCCACGACCGCGCGGCCTTGGCGAGCCGCTCCTGCAGTTCGTCACTGTCCACATTGGACAGTGCGACGCCCTTGGGTGCTCGGATCACGAAGTGCAGGCGGGCAAGCACCGATTCGGTGCTCCGCGCGGTGTACTCGACGCTGACCCCGCCGAGCGCCTCCATGAGGATGTCCTGCAGTTTGAGCCGCACTGCCGTCGTGTAGCGGTCCCGCGGCAGGTAGACCAGAGCGGAGTAGAAGCGGCCATACGCGTCGCGGCGCAGGAACAGCCGGGTCTGCCGGCGCTCGCGCAGGTAGAGGACTGCCATTACGACCGGCAGGAGCTCCCCGACGGTCACCTGGAACAACTCGTCGCGGGGATAGGTCTCGAGGATGTCGAGCAGGTCCTTGCCGCTGTGGCTGCTCTTGGGCAGGTGTGCGCGCTGCAGTACCTCGGCGACCTTGCGCCGCAGCACCGGGACCGAGGAGACGCTCTCGTTGTAGGCAGCGGAGCTGAACAGACCGAGGAACCGGCGCTCGCCGACCACGTCGCCGTTCGCGTCGAACGTTTTGATCCCGATGTAATCCAAATACGCGGGTCGGTGCACCGTCGAGCGCGAGTCGGCTTTGGTAAGGATCAAGACGTTGCGCTCGCGCGCCTTGTCGCGCGCAGCCGGCGGCAGCGGCCGGAAGGCGTTGGCCATGTGGGAATCCGAACGCAGGATGCCGAGACCGCTGGCTGGTACGGCGCGCAGTCCATCCGCCCCATCGGGACCGGATTCCAGGTCGTACTCGCGATATCCGAGGAACGTGAAGTGGTCGTCGGCCAGCCAGCGCAACAGCTCCGCGGCCTCGTCGGTCTCCCGCACGGGCAGGTCGACCTTGCTGCTCTCCAGCTCGCGAGCCACGCGTACCGCCGCGGCCCGCATCTTGCCCCAGTCCTCGACCACCTCCCGCACGTCGTTGAGGACGCGGCGCAGGTTGGCCTCGATCCGCCGAAGCGCCTCCTCATCGGCTTCGCGGTCGATCTCCACGTGCATCCACGACTCGACCACGCCGTCCCCGGGGCAGCGGCCGGGGTCGGAGGTGTCATACACCTCCTGCAGGGCGCCGGTGATGTCGCGGCGGACGACCAGGACCGGGTGCACGATCTGATGCAGCTGCCGCCCGAGTTGGCTGAGTTCGGCGGTCACCGAGTCGACCAGGAAGGGCATGTCCTCCGAAACCACCTGCACCACCGAGCGGGTCCCCAGCCTTTGCTCGTCGTCGTCGGACAGGGTCGCGGCGCGAACCACGGCGGTGCCCTGCGCGCGCTGCATGCCCAGTTCGTGGTGGGCCCGCGCGACGTCCGCGAGTTCTTCGGGCGAACGGTCGAGGATGTCCTCGACCGGTGCCTGCCAGTAGTACCGGCGCAGGAATGCCTTGAGTTCCTCGTCCTCCAACGGCAATCCGCCGACGCCGGACCGGGACGGGTCGGCTGAGTCCGACCGCGACAACGTCGCCGCATCGGCCGTCTCGCGCAGCCGGGCGGCCTTCGCCCGGTAGCGGTCTTCGAGTCGCGTCAAGTCGCTGGCTGCCTCTGTTGGCACCGCGCTCCTCCTGTGCGGGACGACCCGCACAACGCTGTACGGCCACCAAAACCTATCGCTTCCATCGGGCGCCCGCCGATCCACGGAACCCAGCACCTCGACTGCGGCAGGATGCTTGCGTGCATCCCGAGGCCCTCTTCCAGGTACTCGGCCCGCTTGCCGTGCGAACCGAGACCGGGCCGGCCCCGCTCGGCCCCCCGCTGCGGCAGGCAATGCTGGGCGTGCTGCTGGCGCACGCGAACACCGTCGTACCCCGCGATGTGCTCATCGAGGAGCTCTGGGCGGAGGATCCACCGGACTCCGCCCGCGCCCAGATCCAGAACCACGTGTCCGGGCTGCGCAAGGCCCTGGGTCCGGCCGGTGCCCTGCTGCGGACGCAGCCACCGGGCTATCTGCTGGCCGTGCCGGAGAACGGCTTGGACGAGTTGGCGTTTCGGACCGACCTGAGCGACGGGCGGGCACTGTGGGAGGCCGGTGACGAGGCCGGGGCGCAGTCCTCGTTCCGGCGCGCGGTCGACCGGTGCCGCGGACCGGCGTACGACGGAGTTGACGTACCTTCGGTCCGCGCCGCGGCCGCGGAGCTGGACGAACTGCGAATCGACGCGCTGGAGGACTGGGCGCAGAGCGCGCTGGCAGCAGCGGACGCGGCCGACGTTGCTGCCGAGCTTGCCCGCGAGCTCGTGACCCATCCCCTCAGGGAGCGGTTGCGCGCCCTGCTGATGCAGGCGCAGGACCGGATCGGGCGCCGCGACGACGCACTCCGGGTGTACGACGAGGGGCGCGCGCTGATCGCCTCGGAACTCGGTGTGCAGCCCGGTCTGCGGCTGCAGAACCTGCACCGGGAGAGCTGCGCGCGGACCGGGCGCAAGCCGACCGTCGCACGCCCGCGGCCCCGGTGATGCTGCCTCCGGAACTGGCTGATTTCAGCGGGCGGGAGGTGCTCGTCGAGGAGTGCATGAAGCTGCTCGCCGACTGCACGAACTCCGGCGTACCGGCGGCGGTGTGCCTGTACGGCCAGGGCGGGATCGGCAAGACCACCGTCGCCGTACAGCTCGCCCATGGCGCGGCGCAGCGCTTCCCCAACGGCCGGATCCTGGTCCGGCTCGGCGAGGGGCCGCACGCCACCGGCCGGGCGCTGGCCATCTGCCTGCGGGCACTGGGCGTCGCGGACGCGGCGATGCCCGCCGACGTCGACGAGCGGTCGGCGCTGCTGCGCGAGCGGTTGGCCGACCGGGCCGTGCTCGTCATCCTCGACGGCGTCACCGACGAGGACCAGGTCAGGCAGCTGTTCCCCGGCGCCGGCCGGTCCGCGCTGCTGGTCACCTGTCGGCACCGCCTCGATGCCATCGAAGGGCTCGTGCACCGGGACCTGCCGCTACTTCCCGAGGTCGACGCGCTGCACCTGTTGGAGCGCATCGTCGGCCCGGAGCGGATGCGGGCCAATCGCTAGGCCTCCGCCGAACTCGTGCGCTACTGCGATTGGCTGCCGTTGGCCCTGCGGATCGCCGCGGCCCGGTTGGCCGCCCGCCCCGGCTGGTCGGTCCAGGATCTCGTGGCCCACCTCGCCGAGGAACCCAGCCGGTTGGACTGGCTGCAAATAGGGGACCGCGCGGTGCGCACGACGTTCATGGCCACGTGCTCACAGATGCAGGACACCGAACGCGCGCTGTTCCGCCGACTCGGCAGTCTGCCCCATCCGGAGTTCCCGGCATGGGTGGCTGCGGCACTTCTCGACACCGGCTTCGCGCGGGCGGACCTGCTGCTGGACCATCTCACCGAAGCCCACCTGATCGAGTCAGTGGGCCGGGACACCACCGGTCAGCGCTACCGCATGCACGAGCTGCTGCGGTTGTTCGCGCGCGAACTCGCCGACGCCGAGGATGAGCCGGCCGAGCTCGCGTCGGCCCGCTCCCGGGCCTACGACGGCTGGTGCGCCCTGGCCCGGCGGGCCGGTGATGCCCAGCCGGGATGGATCGCCCAGGATCCTGAGCCGACGCCGGCGTGGGTGCCGCACGACCTGGTGGTCGCGGCGGTGGTCGCCGACCCCGCAGGCTGGTTCGAGACCGAATGGGGTGCCGCCCTCGCTGTCATCCGCGACTGCGCCGAGACAGGGTTGAGCCGGACCGCCTGGCCGTTGGCGCAGCGGCTGATCGGCTTCTTCGATCGGACGAACCGCCTGGACGACTGGGAGGTGGCGTGCGAGTCGGGGCTGCTCGCGGGGGTACGGAACGACGACCTGGCCGGGTAGGCTTGCATGCTCAGGTTCCGCTCCGAGAGCGAACGGCTTCGTGGGGACCCGAGACAGGCTCTTGTCACGGCGGGGCTGTCACGCGCTGCGTACGCCGGTGTCGATCCCCAGTGGGGGCTGGCGACAGCCGGAGTCCGGGCGGCGATCGCACACCAGGTGCTCGGTGAGCTCGATCTCGCCGCCGAATTGGCCGCAGCGGCGCTGCGCGCGGCACGGCTGCTCGGCCATCCGATGCTCCTGGCCAACGCGTTGCAGGCCAGTGGCGCGATCCGCGCGTATGAGGGTCATCCGGAGGCGGCACTGCCGCTGCTGCAGGAAGCGCTGGGGGCGTACACCGCGGCCGGCTGCGACCAGGGGGAGGTGGCGATCCAGGGTTCGATCGGCCTGATGCTGAAACGGCTCCGTCGATTTCCCGAGGCGCAGGTGGCGCTGGCGGCCGCGCAGCAGGCGTCCACCGCGCTCGGGGATCGGAGCATGCAGGCGCATTGGGATTCCTACCTCGCCGAGGTGCTAGCCGCGCAGGGTGAGTACGACGCTGCGCTGGCGCTGGCAGCCGCGGCCGTAGCGGTGCAGCAGGAATCGGGCGATCGGCACGCCCAGGCCGTGGCCCTGACCTCGCTCGCCGTCGTGACGGAGCAGGCGCACGGTCCCGCCGACGCGGTGCCGATTCTGGAACAGGCGGTCCGGGCGTTTCAAGCAGCCGGTATGTCCAGCCAGGCGGCGCTGCAGCGGCTCGTCGAGGTATGCCGGGCGACCGGAGACGACGCCGGGGTCGAGCGCCATAATGCCGAACTCGCGCGGCTGGGCGCAGTCGTCACGCACACTTAGTTAGAGCGCGGTTAGCGGTCGCTGCCACCCTGCTTCCCGATGTCACAAGCAGGGAAGGCATTCATGTCGTTCGAGCCAGTGTCCTATGCGCCGGCGGCGCCACCGCCGGCCCCCCGGCCTCGGCGTCGCCACCTCGGTCTCAAGATTGCCGGTGGCTTCATCGTCGTGGTCGGCCTCGTGCTCGGTACCGGCGCACTGGTCGACAACCTCGGCGGTTCCCCGGAATATCAGAGCGCTCCGCCGGCGGCGGGAGCCGTTGCTCCGGACGCACTCGACCCGGCCGCCTTCAGCACCGCAATGTCGGCTGCGGCGCGCGGTTCGGATCCTGCCGCGTTCCTCGCGTTCCTCGCGTTCTTCGCTCCTGCGCTGCAAGTAGATGCTGGGCGGTACTTCGCCAACCTTCGAGCTCTCGGCGTCGACGGCGTGCTCGCCGCGATCCAGACCACCGACCTACGGGAACTGCAGGCGGAGTCCTTCGACGGGATCCTCCAGATCGGCTTCCACATTCCCGGCATCGACGGCGCCGAAGTCACGCCGATGGAGCCGTTGACCGGGATGGCCATCGAGCCGAACCGCATGCCCTCCACGGCGTACGACGTCACGGTGCGGCGCACGGACACCAGCGGGGTGATCGAAGCCTGGTCACCGGTCGGGGCTCCTGCTCCCTGGGACGTGCAAGAACTCGTGTCCGTGCAGGGTCCGGGCTACGTGTTGGCCACGGGTGTGCAGAACGAGGCACTGCTCGGCAATACAACGACGCAGCCGCCCAGGCGACCGACTACACGACGGCACTGTTCGAGGAACTCCTTCCAGACCTTCCGGGCAGCGGGCTGGACAATCCGGGGTTCCTGCTCTTCGTCGAGCCCGACGACGAGCTGTTCAGCTTCTATTTCGTTTCCGAACGATCGATCGGACCCATCAACGAGATCGCCGGATACGCCGTACCGCTCCCTTCTGCCGCCGGGGAGAGTTCCGGTGCTCGCGTCGTCATGCGCCCACAGCCCGATCTCGACGTGTTCGCGAGCGTGGCAGTGCACGAGTTCGTGCACGTGATGTTCGCCTCGGGCACGAACAGTTCCTTCCTGCCGAACGGCACGAAGGACCCCGGCGCCGCCTGGATCGCCGAGGGCGTCGCGGAGTGGATCCAGACCCACTTCGATGAACAGGACTTCACCGGGCCGACGCTGGATGCAGTCCGTGCCGCGGTGGATCAGGGCTTCTTTGAGGATCGGCCTCCGACCCGCGACGAGCTGTACACGCAGGCCGAGTTCGGATATCCCGTCGCAGCCTAGGTGTTCGAATGGATCTCGGAGACCTTCAACGTGGCGGCCGCCTTCGATGCCGCCGCGGACAACCTGTCGCGCGGCTTCGACGAGCTGTTCGCGTCGCTGATGTATCCGTCAGACCGTGACTTCCAGGCCGAATGGGCCGCCTGGGTGCGCGACCTCTGACCCGAATGTCGCCGTTGCCTGACACGGTGGCGCTCGTGCGACCTAGCGGCGACGACGTGAGGGC
>Ga0136612_10001283_pt1 | contig 10574 bp, 11 predicted proteins | sample AntDryUQ224A2306_2_FD_106644 | JGI IMG/M metagenome (GOLD analysis project Ga0136612, IMG submission 106644) | Polar desert sand microbial communities from Dry Valleys, Antarctica - metaG UQ224A (23.06) | ecosystem: Environmental > Terrestrial > Soil > Desert | place: Antarctica: Dry Valley...
CCGACGGGCCGCGCGGTGTGAAGAGGATCTCGTCGTCGCGGCGGATGAACCAGATCGGCACGACCCGCGGGAACCCGTCGTCGTCGACCGTCCCCACCCGCAAAAGGTGCCCCGGCTCCTCCAGGAACGTCGCGACCTCCGCCTCACTCAACTGCGGCATGAGGAGACCCCTTCCTGTCCGTGAGCGGGCCTGCCGCGGCACGAGGGGGAGTCAGCGACCGCTTCGGCTCCCAACCGCAGCGAGCATGAAAGGTCAGGTCGAGCGTCGCGGCCCTTCGCCGCCGGCCCGCCAGGGCCAGCGAGACACGGTCGAGCGAGCGGAGTCTTCGGAGCGAACGAGACCACTCAGAACAGCTCCCAGTACGACTCGCGGGCGCGCATCTCGTCGACCGACTCCTCGAGGATGACCCGGCCCGAGCGCATCACGGAGCACCGGTCGACGATGTTCAGGGCCTGGCCGACGTTCTGCTCGAGCAAGAGGACGGCGAGACCATCGGTATCGGCGAGGCGCCGCACTGTGCCGAAGATCTGCTGGACGACGGCGGGGGCCAGGCCGAGCGACGGCTCGTCGAGCATGAGCAGCTTGGGGCTGGCCATCAACGCCATGCCGAGGCTGACCATCCGCTGCTGCCCGCCCGACATCGTGCCGGCGGCCTGGTTGGACCGGTCGACGAGTATCGGGAACAGCTCCCGCACGAGCTCGAAGCGTCTGGCCCGCCGATCCTCGTCGTGGTCGTTGGCCCCGCCGAGCAGCAGGTTGTCGGTCACCGACAGGTCGGCGAACACGAAACGCTCGGACGGGATCATCGCCATCCCCGCCTTGACGTTCGCGCGAGAGCGGGCGTTCGTGACGTCACGGCCGTCGAACGTGATGCGCCCGCCGAACGCCTTGTTGATGCCGAGGATGGTGCGGATGGTGGTGCTCTTGCCACTGCCGTTGTGGCCCAGCACGCCGAGGATCTCGCCCTCGTCGACCCTGAGGTCGACGTCGAAGACGACTTGCTTGCGTCCGTAGCCGGCCTGCAGTTGGTCGACCGTGAGCATCGGTGCCTCAAGGTCACCGTTCACCGAGGGGGCCGCCGCAGGGACGGCGTCAGCCGGTTCCAAAGTAGACCTCCGCCAGCCGCGGCGTGTTGGTGAGCTCGGCGATCGTGCCCTGGGCCGTGATCTCGCCGAGCTCCATGAAGTAGGTGTGGTCGGCCAGCCGGCCCACGACGTGGAGGTTGTGCTCGACGACGCAGACCGTGCGGCCCTGGTCGCGCACCTGCTCGATGAGGTCGAGCATGGTGTCGACCCACTTGGTGTCGATGCCCGACGCCGGTTCGTCGAGCAGCAGGACGTCGGCTTCCGTGGCCAGGACCCTGGCCAGCGAGATCAGCTTGGTCTGGCCGTAGGACAGCGCGCCGGCCGGGATGTCGGCGAACTCGGCCATGCCGACGAAGCTCAACCAGTCGAGTGCCTTGGCGTGCGTGGCGGCCTCGGCCTGCACGACGCGGCGGTGGGCCACGGCCAGGGTGGCGAAGTTCTCCCCCGCCTGCTCCTGCACCGCCAGCATGACGTTCTGCATGCACGACAGGCGGTTGAACAGTCGAACGTCCTGGAACGAGCGGACCATGCCCTTGCGGGCGACCTGGGCCGGGTTGAGGCCGACCAGCTCCTGGTCGCCGAGGAGGATCGATCCCGTGTCCGGCGCGATGGCGCCGGTGAGCAGGTTGAACACCGTCGTCTTGCCGGCGCCGTTGGGGCCGACGAGGGCGGTGATCGTCCCCCGGCGCAGCTCGATGTCGAGATCCCTGGCGGCGATGATCCCGCCGAAGCGCTTGCTGATGCCCGTCGTGCGGAGCACCACCGGGGCGTCGTGCCAGGCCCGTTCGCGCCGGACCTCCTCGGCGATGGGCAGCTCGGTGTCCTCGTGCTTGCCGACGTGCTGCACCGTCGAAGGCACCCAGTCGGCCACCATCTCGACCCGGGCGGTCGGCACCGGTTGGCCGCGCAGCCATCGCCACGGCGAGAAGCCCTCCGGCAGCGCTCCCTGGGGGCGTAGCCGCATGAGGATCGCCAGCGCGAGGCCGTACACGATGAGCTGCACGAGGCTGGCCCGGGCGGCCTCCAGCCGCACCACTCGCCGCAACACGGGCTCCAGCAGCACGACGATCGCCGCACCGAGCACCGAGCCGGCCAGGTTGCCCATGCCACCGAAGATGACGACGGCGAAGATGGTCAGGGAGAAGCTGAAGCCGAAAACGCCCGGCGTCGCCAGGCGCAGCCAGCCGGCGAGCATGGCCCCGGCGAAGGCGGCGAGCGCGGAGGTCAGGCCGAACACGGCGACCTTGTAGCCGAGCACGTTCTTGCCGAGCGCCTGGGTGGCGACTGGATCCTCGCGGATGCCCTTGAGCACCCGGCCGATCGGTGATTCACCGACCCGATGGCAGATGAAGTACACGATGGCCATTGCGGCGAACGCCGGCAGCAACCAGTCCTCCGGTTGTTGCAGGTGCCAGCCGAACAGGTTGGCCGGCGCGAGGTTGATGAGGCCGAACGTCCCGCCCATCTCGGGGATGGCGACGAGCAACCCGAGGATCACCGACGACACGGCCAGCGTCAGCAGGATGAGGAACTCGACCGAGAGCTTGAGCGCCGGCAGGGCGACGAGCGTGCCGATGACGAAAGCGAGGACCATGCCGAGGAGGGTGCCGAGCAGGAAGTTCCAGCCGTGGGCCTGTGCCGTGTACGCCATCGTGTACCCGCCGACGGCACCGAACGCGGCGTGGGCCACCGAGACCTGGCCGGCGTAGCCCAGCAGCAGGTTCAGCGACAGCGCCAGCGCGGCGTACAGCAGGATCTGGTCGAGGTAGTTGATCCACAGTGACATGTCAGGCTCCGGCGGCCTTCATCCGCTTGAACCGGGCCGTGAACGCACTGGACTTGATGGCGAGGTACGTCAGGTACCCGACGAGCACGACGAAGACGGCGGTCTGCGTGTAGCGCACGGACAGCCAGATCGAGGAGTACTGCTCGATCAGCGCCACCACGATGCCCATGAGGAACACGCGGATCGGTGAGCTCGCCGTCCCCCCGAGGAAGGCGACGACGAAGGCGTACACCACCGGCAGCGTGCCCATGCCCGGGTCGACCGTGTACTTGAGGCCGTACCAGATGGCAGCCACGCCCACGCAGATCGTACCGAGGAAGAAGCAGATCACGTAGGTGCGGTTGGCGTCGATGCCGATCGTGCGGGCCAGGTCGGGGTTGATCCGGGTGGCCTTGATCCGCCGCCCGAGCGCCGTGTAGCGCAGCATGGCGGCCAGCGCCAGCGTGATGGCGATCGCGCTGGCGCCCTGCCACACGTCGAAGTTGAGGAACGTGGCGTCCCACAGCGTGTAGGACGTCTTGACCGGCCCGAAGTAGGCCTGTGTCTCGGACCCCCAGAGCAACCGGATCAGGTTCTCGCCGGCGATGCCGATGCCGAGCGCGGCCACGAACACGGCCAACAGCGCGGTGGGGCCGGCGTTGGCGGCCAGCGGCCGGTACACCTTGGCCTCGATCAGGGCGCCGAGCACCGCTGTCAGGAGCACGCCGATCAACGCCGACGGCCAGAACGGCCAGTTGACGCGGAACGTGAACGTGAAGGCGAGGTAGGCGGCCAGCGTGTAGGTGAAGCCGTAGGCGAAGTGGAATCGTCCGGTGACCCCGAGGATCAGCGCGAAGCCCACGCCCAGCAACCCGTAGCTGCACCCGCGGAAGAACCCGTCCACGGTGAGTTGGCGGAAGGTCTCCGCACTGATGGCCAGCACGCGGCGGCTGCTCGGCTCTCGGTTCGTGTCTCGGAGGCGAGGGCCGGTCAGGCGGTCTTGTAGTCGGCGCCGTCGATGTCGAAGAAGGCTTTCGGCGTCACCGTGCCGCCCTTGTACTCGAACACGCCCATGACCCGCTTGCGCACCGACTGGGTCGTCTCGTCGAGCGTGTAGGAGCCGACCGTCGACTCGTCACCGCCGTACACGCTGACGACGGTCAGGTTCTCGCGCAGCGCGGCGTCGAGCGCCACCCCGGTGATCTCGGCCTCCGGATCGGTGGCCCAGATGCGGCGCATCACCTCCCACATCACGAACGCGTTCTCGTAGAAGTTGGCGGCATAGAAGTCGGGATTCTCGCCGTACTCGGCGTTGAACTCGGCGACGAACGTCTTGGCGAGTGGGCTGACCGGGTTGTTGGCGTCGAAGTAGTCGTAGGAGAACGTGTACCCCTCCGAGTCGTACGTGCCCTTGGAGGCGTTGAGGCCGTCGGGGGTGAACTCGAAGCCGATGCGAACCGACGTCAACCCGGCCGTGGCCGCCTGGTTGGCGAAGGAGCCGGGATCCTGGCCGTAGAGGCTGACAAGCAGGAGGTCGGGCTCGTTGGCCTTGATCTTGGGCAGCACCTGGGAGAAGTCCTGACCGCCCACGGGCACCAGTTCATACAGGTCGTTGAACTCGAGACCGGCGTCGGCGATCCGCTTGAGGATGTCCTCGCGGATGATGCCGTTGTTCGGCTCGCCGATGTCCCACCCGCACAGACCGACGGTCTTCTTGTCGGGGTAGGTCTCCTTGAACCACTGGAAGAGTCCGGGCATGGGGTCGTTGGGCGTGATCGCCCGGGTGCCCCAGAAGTACGGCTGGCCCTGGCCGAAGATGCTGGTGCCCCCGCCGCCGTCGAGCGTGAACATCTTGCTCTCGGCGGTGGCCGACAGCATCGCGCCGAGGTCGTCGACGTACGACGCAAACTTGGCCTGCACGCCCTTGGCCACGAGCTCGGCCATTGCTTGCACGCCCGCAGCGGCGTCGCCCGACTTGTGGTCGAAGTAGTTGTAGGTGAACGTCGGCCCACCGTTGGCGGCGATGTGCTTGGCCGCCAGATCGAGGCCGCGGCTCATCGTCTTGCCGTAGAACGATCCGGTGCCGGTCAGCGCCAGGACGGCGCCGAGCTCGATCGTCTTGCCGGCGCCGGCGCTGGCCTCCTCGACGCCGAGCAGTGCAGCGATCCCGGCGACATCACCGGTGGCCGCGGCGCCACCGGTCGTTTCGGCGCTGGCGGTCGCGCCGCTGGCCGTGCCGGCCGTCGTGCCCTCGGCGTCGGTGGCGCTCGAACCGGAGTCGCCGTCGTCGTCGTCTCCACAGGCGGCGAGGAACGCAGCGGTCCCGATGGCCCCGGCGGCACCGAAGAGCATCCGCCGGCGGGTGATCCGCCCCTCGTGCACCGTCTCCCAGGTCACTTTGTTGTCACCCATCAGCTGATCCCCCTACTGGTAGCTGGCTCGCGCCGTCGTGTCGATGCCGGGGAGATCCGGGCCCTGAGAACGCTCGCTCGCCGAACGAGCGTGCGCGTGCCCCCCTGGCGTTGACGACTTCCCCTTGCGGGCAAGCTAGTCCGGCCGGGGGGGAGAGGCAAACCGTGGTTGACCGTGGTATCAACTGGCCCGGGCGCTCACTCGTTGAGGTGGTGGAGCTTGGCGCCGGGGCGGGGCCAGGCGGTCTTCACCAGCCGGCCGGTCGTGGACAGCGTGATGTACGCGGTCGAGAGGTCGTCGCCGCCGAAGCAGACGTTGGTCGTGATGAGGTCGCCGGTCTCGACGAAGTCGACCAGCTCGCCGGCCGGCGACACCACCGACACGCCCCCGTTGACGATCGTCGCGACGCAGACGTTGCCGTCGCTGTCGACGGCGAGGGAGTCGAGGAGCTGGAACCCGGGGAAGCCGTAGAGGCACTGGCTGGTGTCGACGAGTCCCGGCTCGGAGAGCTGGCCCGGTCCCAGCACGGTGCGCTGCATGATGCGTCCCCGCCACGTCTCGGCCCAGTACAGGGTGGTGCCGTCGGGGGAGAGACCGATGCCGTTGGGGTCGTCGGCCGGGAACACCAGCTCGGTGATGGCGGAGCCGTCGGCCTGGGCGTAGTAGATGCCCGACAGGTGGTGGATGCGGGTGGCGTCGTCGACCATGCCGTGGTCGGTGAAGTAGAACCCGCCGTGGGCGTCGAACACCAAGTCATTGGGGGCCCAGAGGGGGTTGCCGTTGCACTCGGTGTAGAGGTCCTCGACCTTGCCGGTGGCCGGGTCGACGGTCTGGATGCGCCCCCCGAGGTAGTTGGCCATCGTGCACCCACCGGGGAACGTCAGCCCGTCCATGTCGGCCTCCGTGAACCGACCCCCGTTGTTGCACAGGTAGATCAGCCCTCCGGGCCCCATGGCGGCGCCGTTCGGCCCGCCCGGCACGTCGGCGATCGTCTCCTTGGACCCGTCGGGGCGGACGCGGGTGAGACGGGGCCCGAACATCTCGACGAGCACGACCGTGCCGTCGGGCATGGCGATCGGACCCTCCGGGAAGGCCAGGCCGCTGGCCACTTCGACGAGATCGGGCATGGGAGCCTCCGGATGGGTGGTGTTCGGGCTTGATCGCGACGTCGGGCGATGGGGCGCGACGCCGGTGACCCGTCCGAGGGCAGCAGACCCCGGCTCGTCGTGTCCGACCCCGACAGGCCCCATCTGTCGCGCCCGCCATCCAACTTCCTGGCGTCGACGGTGTCAAATCGTCGCCTGCCCGGCCGTCGATCACTAGTTGACGGGTTCGTCATCTTGGGTTACAACTCGGGGCGCCGCGGGCAGGGGGAACGACAAGGGAGATCGTCATGCCGGACTTTCGGGAGATCGGCGCCAGTCTCAGCAACTGGGGTCGCTGGGGCGACGACGACGAGCGGGGCACCGTCAACCTGATCACGCCGGAGTGCGTCGTGGCGGCCAGCCAGCTCGTCAGGCGCGGAGCCATCTTCGATCTCGGCATCCCGTTCGACGGCGCCGGTCCGCAGCCCGGCGGCGGGCGCATCAACCCGGTCCACCTGATGTCGGAGACCGGCCAGCACCAGGAGTTCCCCGGCGCGTTCCACTACGCCGACGACTACGTGTTCATGCCATTGCAGGCGGCGTCGCAGTGGGACGGGCTGGCCCACGTGTTCTACGACGACCAGATGTACAACGGCTTCCCGGCCAGCGACGTCGGCCCGCACGGCGCCCTGCACTGCTCCATCGACAAGATGGCGAAGGGCATCGTCGGGCGCGGCGTGCTCCTCGACATCGCCCGGTCGAAGGGTGTCGACTGGATGCAGGCCGGGGAGGTCATCACACCCGACGACCTCGACGTCGCTGCCGAGCGCCAGGACGTCGAGGTGCGCTCGGGCGACATCCTGTTCTTCCGCACCGGCTGGCGCACGAAGTTCAAGCAGGAGGCCAACGCCGCCGAGTTCATGGCCGGTGAGCCGGGCCTCGGCCTGGCCTGCGCCCAGTGGCTGCACGACAAGGAGGTCGCCGTCGTGGCCTCCGACAACTGGGCCATCGAGGTGCTGCCCGGCGAGAACCCGTCGGAGCTGCTCGACGTGCACATGGTCCTCATCCGGGACATGGGCATGACGCTCGGCGAGATCCTCGATCTCGACGAGCTGGCCGACGACTGCGAGTCCGACGGGGTCTGGGAGTTCTTCACGACGGCGCCCCCCATCAAGTTCACCAACGCCGTCGGCTCCCCGATCAACCCACTGGCGATCAAGTAGCCGCCGGCGCCTCGTCGGACGCGGGTCGACCCAGCCGGGGGTAGGCCCGCGCCATACCGACGGGGCCGTCGGACGCGGTCATCTGCTGCACTCGCGTCGGCATGTCGGAGAAGGGAGGAACAATGTCAACCCTCGCCAGCCACCCACCCGCGCCGGCCACGACCGGTGCCGAACCGGTCGCCCACCTGGTCAGCCCGCTGGTCCACGCGCTGCTCGGCGCCGACCTGCCACTGCGCGTGGAGGTCTGGGACGGGAGGGGGTCGGGCCGCCCGCTGCCGCCGGCGGTCTTCACGTCCGCTCGGCCGACGCCATCAAGCGGATCATGTGGAGCCCCAACGAGCTCGGTCTGGCGCGGGCCTACGTCGCCGGCGACCTCGACATCGAGGGCGACCTGTACCGGCTCCTCGAGGTGCTTCGTGACGCCACGCCGGAGGACATGCGGTTCGGCCTGGCGGCGGCCCCAGCAGCGGCGCGCGCGGCGCACCGGCTCGCTCTCATCGGCCCGCCGCCGCCGCCTCCTCGCGAGGAGGCCCGCTTCCGGGTCTGGCGACACTCGCGCCGGCGCGACGCCGACGCCATCGGCCACCCGTCGGCGGCGGCTGCCATGAGTCGTCCCGGTTGCGGGTGTAGAGCGGCAGATCGTTCGCCAGGGCGGTGGCGGCGATGAGGAGGTCGACCACTCGAGGTCCGCGCGCCTTCCGTCCGGCGGCTGTCACGGCGGCGTAGATCCGTCCGTAGGCGCGGGCGGCGTCGGCGTCGAAGGGCAGCGGGTCGAACATCACCTCGGTTCGCTGCAGCCGGTCTTGGCGGCGAGCCCGCTCGGTCAAATCTTCACTGGCATGCGGTCCAGCGGCGAGCTCGGCCATGGTCACGGCGGACACCGCCAGCTCGCTCGGCAGAACGTCAGGGTCGAGCCGGTCGAGATCGATGAGGACGGACGTGTCGATCAACCCACGAGCGACGGTCTCAGCCACGCGGCTCGATGTCTTGATCGACCCGTGCGTCGAGGTCGTCGATCATCCGGCGGCGATCGAGCGGCGCAGCGTTCCTGAACAGCTCGATGACGTGATCACGGGGGGCGAATCGTCGGCGCCGGACCGGGATGAGTTCGCCGACCGGCACGCCGCGACGGGTGACGACGAAGGTTTCGCCGTCGTCGAGAGCACGCATGATCTTTCCGCTGTCGTTGCGCAGTTCCCGCTGCGTGATCGTTCGAGCCATGCTCGTATCGTAGCACCAGTGCTACGAGCGGTCTGCGCGGCACGATCTCGCTCTGGGAACAGGAAATCTCTCAGCTGTGGGCGTTCGGGAACCTTGTCGGGAACCTTCCCAGGAACTCCCGCTGTCAAGGTCGGAGGATGAGCGACGTCCCGACGACCCCTCCCGCCGGCGTACCCCGCCGACAGCCGACGTCCCGAGCACGGCGGCGCACGATCGTGACCCGGCGGGAGCTGGCGAGCCGTCGATGGCGCCCCACGTCGTTGTTGGCGTCGGCTGCCGTGGCCGAGGTCGATCCCGCTCGTCGCCGGCACCGGGAGGCCCTGGCCTCGCCGAGCCGACCCGTGGACGGATTGCTCACACCCATGAAGGCCGCACGACGACTGCGGGTCGGGCGCACGACGCTGTACCGCCTGGCGAAGGAGGAACAGCTGACGCGCATCCTGATCGGGCGGTGCTCACGGTTCGTCAGCTCGGACCTCGACGACTTCATCGCGCGTCGTCTGGCTGCGGCCCGGCGTCAGCGCGCGGGCTGACGTTCGAGCAGTGCGGCGGCGACGGCAGCGGCTTCGGCTTGTTGGCCGGGCATGACGTGGGCGTACGTGTCGAGGGTGAAGCCGACGGAGGCGTGGCCGAGGCGTTCGCTGACGACCTTGACGTTGATGCCGGCCATGAGGAGGTGACTGGCGTGGGTGTGGCGGAGGTCGTGGAGTCGGATCATTGGCACGCCGGCGTCGATGACGAGCCGACGGAACGCCTGGCCGACCGAGTTGGGTTGCAGCGGGTCACCGATGTCCGTGGTGAACACGCGTCACTGGCCGTGGCGGTCACGCCGACGCGCAGGTAGTGCTCGCGTTGCCTCGAACGATGCTGTTGGAGGGTGGCGATCGTGGCGGCGTCGAGGTCGAGCACGCGACGGCTGCGGCGGGTCTTCGGAACGCTGGCCACCTCGATGTGATCGACGACGGTGACGGCCTGGTTGACGGTGAGCCGGCGCCGGGCGGCGTCGATGTCGGTCCAGCGGAGCCCGACGAGCTCACCGCGGCGCATGCCGGTGAGTGCAGCGAGGCGGAACAGCGCCTCGTTGCGGTTCCCTTGGATCGTCTCGAGGAAGTGCGCCAGTTGGTCGGGCGTCCACACCTGCATCTCGGGGGCGCTCGCTCGTGCTGCGGTCTGGGACGGGTGGTTGGTGAGCCGGGCGACGTTCTTGGTGACGAGGCCTTTGCGCTCGGCGTCGTTGAGCAGCTTGTTGACGACGCCGTGGACGCGGTGGACGGAGCTGAGCGACAGCCCGCCGCCGACTCGCCGACCGGTGCGCAGCAGGTCGGCGTACAGCGCGTCGAGGTCGGTGACGCGCAGGTCCTGTAGCGCCACGGCACCGAGCCTGGGCAGCACGTAGTTGTCGAGTGTCTTGCGGTAGCCCGACAGTGTCGATGGCTTGCGGCCCTGGTTCGTGAGGCCGTCGAGCCACGGGCTGACGAACTCGTTGAACGTGAGCCGACTTGGCGCGACGAAGGCGCCGGTCTGATGGGCGCCGAGGAAGCGGGTCAACTCGTCCTTGGCGGCCTGCTTCGAGCGGTACGAGCGCTTCGACTGCCGCCGTCGTCCGCCCTCGTTCCACGTCGTGTGGAGCACCCACGAGGGCACGCCGGCGGTCCTCGTGCGGCGGTAGATCGTGCCGCTGGCCACGCGCGACGTCTATCGCGGCGTTACCACGGCGTTACCACGGGCTGATTTCGTGAGAACCGATCTCATGTCGCAACTCGACTACCAGGACTTTCGCGG
>Ga0136612_10001284_pt1 | contig 10573 bp, 12 predicted proteins | sample AntDryUQ224A2306_2_FD_106644 | JGI IMG/M metagenome (GOLD analysis project Ga0136612, IMG submission 106644) | Polar desert sand microbial communities from Dry Valleys, Antarctica - metaG UQ224A (23.06) | ecosystem: Environmental > Terrestrial > Soil > Desert | place: Antarctica: Dry Valley...
AAGATCTTGCGTTCGCGTCGATCGTGCATGTCAGCGAGAAGGGCGGCAGTTTCGGGGGAACGGAGGAGTACATTGCCTTGCTCACCGACGCTCTCTGCGCGCGCGGCGTGCGCTCGCACCTCGTGTGCGGCGTCGTCTCCGGTGTCGTGCCGTCGGAACTTGAGTCGGTGCACATCGTGGAAGGGCTCGCCTCGCGCCAACCACGATCGGGAACCGGCGCCGCCGTCGTGGAGGTGATCGCCGAGCTCGATCCCGATGTCATCTACCTGCACAACGTGTTCGACCCGGCTGTGGTGTCGGCTGTCGCCGCGCTCGCTGGCCGGGGGATGCTGATCTGGTACGTGCACGACCACTACCTGACGTGTCTCAGCGAGCTGCGTTGGCGTCGCGACCTCGGGAGCTGCCCGCAGCGCCTCGGCCACGACTGTCTGGTCGCCATCGGCGAAGGGCGTTGCGTGCTGCGCGACCCCGACCGGTCCTTGGACGCAGCGGATCTCGAGGTGCGCACGACGTTGAGCCGGTCGCTCGAAGCTGCCGACGCGGTCGTCGTCGTCAGCGAGTACATGCGGTCGCTGCTCAACGACGCCGAGCCGCACCTCGATGGGCGCCTTCACCTGCTCACGCGCCCGATCCGCAACCTCGGGGACCGTCGACTCCGCGAGCGCAGCCAACCTGCTGATCCGGCCATCGTCACCTACGCCGGGCGGATCACCCCGGAGAAGGGGTTGGCCGTCGTGATCGAAGCCCTCGGCTCGATCACGTCCGCGTCGACGGTCGAGTTGCGCATCGCCGGCGTCATCGAAGACGAGAGCTACTGGTCGCATTGCCAGGACAACCAGTCCGTAGCGATGACCACCAATCCGCGACTGACCGTCACCTACCTCGGCCATCTCGACTACGACGAGATCGACGAGCAGTTCCGCCAGTCCGACATCGTCACCATCCCATCCCAATGGCCGGAACCACTCGGCGCCGTCGCCCTCGAAGCGATGGCTGCTGGCGCCGCCGTCATCGCGTCGAACGTCGGCGGGCTGAGCAACACGCTCGTCCACGAGCACAACGGGCTGCATGTCGATCCTTCCGACGTCGCCGCCTGGGCCATGGCGATCGCCACACTGCTGGAGCACCCCGACCGTGCCCACCGCCTGGGTCAACAGGCTCACCGCGACCTCGCCGGTGTCGCCATCGGCGATCACCTGCGCGACCTCGACCACCTCGTCTCGACCTACGGCACCACATCTCAACGGCTGGCCGCGAACTGAGCCGCCCGCGCTGATCGATCGTATGCCGGGGTCACGTCGGCCGGAGCGCTTCGGCCGGGTCGAGGCGGGCAGCGCGCACGGCGGGAGAGACGCCGGCGAGCAAACCGACGGTCAGCGCCGTCGCAGCCCCGGCGCCCAGCGCCGAGACCGGTACGTCGAGGAGCCAGCCCTGCTGGCGGGCGTAGATCGCTCGGTGGCGCCCGATTCGCGCTGAGCTTACCGCGCGCCGACGTCCCACCGCCCGATCCGGCACAGTCAGCCTGACCCGGCCGGTTGTGATGGACATGACGCCGTCGTCATCTGATTCCGGCGATGTGGTCGGGAGGTGGCGACACTGGGCGTTGGCGCCGAGGTAGGCGACCAGCGCGACGAGGTCGTCTCCGCCACGGCCCGGTTGGTCCACTCCCGCAACACCGTGAAGGCGTCACCGGCATCGGCGAGGAAGCTGTTCGTCGCGACCCGATACGGCGCCGGTTGGCGAACTGGGCGCGGATCGTCGCAGATCTGCAACTGCTCGCAGCGAGAAGGGTGGATCAGACGATCCGCCGCCCGGATCTCGATTGGTGCGAGCGGTCAGGCGGCGGCTGGCTGCGGTCCGCGCACGAGGCGGCCGGGAAGGTCACCGGTCGGCTCGCCGTCGCGGAACGTCACGACGCCGCGCTTGATCGTCTGCATGTAGCCGCTGGCGGACTGCACGAGGCGGCGGCCGCCAGCCGGGAGGTCACGCACAATGTGCGGACGATGGGCGGCGAGTCGGTCGAGGTCGATGAGGTTGAGGTCACCCAGGTGCCCCGGCGCCAGGACGCCACGGTCGAGCCACCCCACTTGGCGCGCCGTGCGCTGGGTCAGGTGGTGGACCATCAGCTCGACGGGCAACGCCCCGTCTCCGCGCCGGCTCCACAGCGCCAGGGCGCTGGTCGGGAAGCTGCCGTCGCAGATCGCCCCGCAGTGGGCGCCGGCATCGCTCAGGCCGATCACCGAGTTCGGCGAGAGCAGCATCTCGCGCACGTCGTCCAGGTTGCCCTTGGCGTAGTTGAACAGCGTCATGTACAGCAGCTGGCGGCCCTCGTCCTCGACCATCAGTTCCAGGACGAGCGAGACCGGGTCCACGCCTTTGCGGGCCGCTCGTGCGGCGACGCTGTCGGCCAGGTCGGGCTCGTAGTCGACGGGATCGGACATCGGGAACAGTCGGTCGAAGGCGGTGAAGATCGTCGACGCCAGCCCGTCGAAGCCGGCGACCACACGGGCGTGCTCGTCGACGATCCGGCTCCGCCGCTGCGGGTCGGACAACGCCTCGACCTGGCCGGCGAGGTCGAGGGCGGCCACCTCGCGGAACGACGGGCAGATGGCCACCGGGTTGACCGAGGCCTGCAGTCCCTGCAGCACGCCGATCGGTCGAGGTGCCACTTGCGTGCTCATCGCCAAGCCGGCGGCGACTGCGGCCGCCACCCAGGCGACCATCTCCCGCCACCGGTCGGGGACCTGCTCCGGCTGCTGCACGGTCATCGACAGCGGCCGACCGGTCTGCTCGACGAGCGTGCGCATCAGCGTCATCTCCTCGGCGGCGAACTCGTCGTCCTCGCTGAGGTAGGCGTCGGAGATCAGCTGCACGACACCACGGTCCCCCATCGCCCCGACGAGGGCGAGCAGTTCGTCCGCCGTCGAGTAGCGCGTGCCGAGAGGCAGGCCCTGGTTGGTGCGGTGGGCCATCGTGCGGCTCGTCGTGAACCCGAGGGCCCCGGCGCCGACACCCTCTCGCACGGCGGCGGCCATGGCCACCAGCTCGTCGGCCGTCGGTGCCTCCTGCGGGTCGGCACCCCGTTCACCCATGACGTACGCGCGCAGCGGGGCGTGCGGGACCTGCGTGCCGACGTCGAGGACGAACGAGCGGCGCTCAAGCGCGTCGAGGTACTGCGGGAACGTCTCCCAGTCCCACGCCAGTCCCTCCGCCAGCGCCGTGCCCGGGATGTCCTCGACCCCCTCGAGCATGCCGATCAACCACTCGTGCTGCTCGGCGGTCTGGCGGGCCGGAGCGAACCCGACGCCACAGTTGCCCATAACGAGCGACGTGACGCCGTGGACGCTGGACGGTGCCAGCACCGGGTCCCACGTGGCCTGGCCGTCGAAGTGGGTGTGGATGTCGACGAAGCCCGGCGTGACGAGCAGGCCAGCCGCGTCGATCACCTCCGCGCCCGTGGTGTCGAGTGACGGCCCGACCTCGGCGATGACGCCGCCGACCAACCGCACGTCGGCGACGGCAGCCGGACGACCCGTGCCGTCAGCGACCCGGCCATCGCGGATGACGAGCTCGGGTGGGTTGGTGGACCTCATGTCCGGAGTCTCACAGGTCAGCTGACAAGATCACGACGTGGTCGAGGCGTTGGCGTGGGGCCTGGTCGGCTCGGCGACGCTGGTCCTCGGCGCGGGCATCGTGATGGTGCGCGACCCGTCGGCGAAGGTCCTCGGGCTTGTCATGGGCTTCGGCTCCGGCGTGCTCGTCAGCTCGCTGTCCTTCGAGATGATCGAGGAAGCGGCTGACGTGTCGCCGGCCGGCGCGGCGATCGGGTTCTTCGCCGGTGCGCTCGTCTTCGTCGGCGGCGACACGATCCTCGCCCGCATCGGCGGCGGAGAGCGGGACGCCAGCCGGCCGCCCACATCCAGCCGATCGGCAGCTGGCTTGCCGATCGTGCTCGGCAGCGTGCTCGACGGCATCCCGGAGTCGGCCGCGCTCGGGCTGTCACTGCTCGAGGGGGGCGGTGTCGGCCTCGCCATCCTCGCCGCCGTCTTCGTGTCCAACCTGCCCGAGTCCATGGCCGCCTCGAGCGAGCTGCTCCAAGGTGGGTGGTCGCGCCGCCGGGTGCTGCTCATGTGGGCCGGCATCACCGTGGTCTCCGGTCTGGCCGCCGCCACCGGATATCGCCTGCTCGATGGCGCATCACCGTCTGCGCTTGCCTTCACCCTGTCCTTCGCCGGGGGCGCCGTCCTCGCCATGCTGACGACCTCGATGATCCCGGAGGCCTACGAACGGGCGGGGCGCGTCGTCAGGCTCGCCGTGACGGCCGGGTTCGCCACCGCCTTCGGCATCCACTGGCTCGACACATGACCCTCGGCACGCCAACCCACCGGAGACCGGCCGCGACCTCGCCGCGACGCGAGGGTGAACGGCTCTACCGTGTCGTCAACGCCGTGACGACGCCGCTGTATCGGGCGCTGTGGCGAGTGCGGGTCGACGGCCGCGAGCACGTCCCGCAGGAGGGCGGAGCGATCATCGCCGCCAACCACGTGTCCTTCTTCGATTCCGTCGTGCTCCTGCAGTCGATCCCCCGTCGAGCCTTCTTCATCGGCAAGGCCGAATACCTCAACTCGTGGACGACCCGCCGCCTGTTCCCGGCCATGGGCCTGATCCCCATCGATCGAGAGCAGGCCCGGCGGGCGATGGCCACGTTGGAGATCGCCGCCGACGTCTTGCGGGACGGTGACGTGCTGACGATCTACCCGGAGGGCACCCGATCACGAGACGGGCTGCTGCACCGCGGCCACACCGGTGTCGCCCAGCTGGCCATGATCGCCGGGAGCCCGATCGTGCCCGTCGGCATCGTCGGCACCGAGCAGGTCCAGCCGATCGGGGCACGTGTGCCACGCCCGTTCCGCCGAGCGGTCGTCCGCTTCGGGTCGCCGCTCGATCCAGCGGCCTACGGTGGCTCGGCGCGCCGGCGCCGCCAGCTGCTCACCGACGATCTGATGGAGGCGATCCGCCGGCTCAGCGGCCAGGAGGTGAGCGATGACTTCGCCAGCGACGAGCCGCCGCTCGTGCGGGGCGGCAACGAGACCGTCTACCGGGTCCACTCCGTCGGGGCAGTGGGCGCGACGTGGACGCAAGCCGCCCGCTTCGCCGTCGCGTCGGCCTCCGGGCAGTTCGACGACGGCCGCGTGGCGCGCGTCCGCCGGCTCGACTTTCACGTGCTTGCGGACGGCGCCGTACGGTTCGGTGCCGAGATGGCCGTGTCCGTCAAGTTCCGACCGGAGGATGGTGACTGAGACTGCGTTCCCCGGCCACGCCATCTGCAGCCTGCGCAGTTTGTGGCCGCTCCCTCGCTGGCGCTCGGTCGCTCGCATTCGTGCAAGTGTTCACCCGTGACGGAAAGCACGTACCAGGTGATCGAGCTGATCGGGTCGAGCAGCGACTCGTGGGAGCTGGCCGCGCAGAACGCGGTGCGCGAGGCGGCCAAGGCCTACCGCGACCTGCGCGTCGCCCAGGTGGTCGAGATGGACGTACTGATCGAGAGCGGCAACGTGATCGCCTACCGGACGAAGCTGCGCCTGAGCTACAAGACCTGAGGATGGCGAACCGGGGTCCGGTGATGGGAATACGCTGCGGCGATGACGTCGAGCGAGGAGCTCGCCCCCGACGACGTCATCGACCGGATGAGCCGGTCGTGGCGTGAGCTGCGGCGTGGCCCGGCCGCGGCGTTCGTGCGCGACCAGCTTTTCGGGATCGGAACGGACGCACTCGAACCCACGCAGATCGACGTCCTCGATCTCCTCGTGCAGCGCCCGGACTGGCGGATGAACGAGCTGGCCGCGGCCCTGCGCGTCGACCCGTCGACCGTCACCCGCACGCTGCAGCGGATGGAGTTGGCCGGCCTGGCCGGCCGATCTCCGGACCGCCACGACGGCCGCGCCATCACGGTGCACATCACGACAATCGGGCGCGACTGCCAGGGGATGGTGGCCGCCCGCCGCAGGGCGATCATCGGTCAGATCCTCACCGAGTTCGACGACGAGGATCGTCAACGACTGGTCGTGCTGCTCGAGCGATTCATCGCCGGGGCCAACGAGTACGCCGGCGTGATGTCGGACGCATCACTTGCTGATGAGCGAGTCGCCGATCGGCCCGGAGCCGATGAGCTGCGGTCGATGACGCCGGGCCCGGCCGCCACAGCCGCCGGATAGCGTCCGGCGTCGTGGCAGATCCCGCGACGTTCGCCGAGCAGGCGATGCCGTTCGCGCCACAGCTGTACTCGGCGGCATTGCGGATGACCCGCAACCAGGCCGACGCCGAAGACCTGGTGCAGGAGGCGTATCTGCGCGCCTACCGAGGCTTCGGCGGCTTCACGGAGGGCACGAACCTGCGGGCGTGGCTGTTCCGCATCCTCACCAACGCCTACATCAACATCTACCGGGCGCGGCAACGACGGCCGTTCGAGACCGACCTGGCCGACGTCGAGGACCTGTACCTGTACCGCCGGCTCGGGACGCTCGACACCATGCTGGCCAGCCGGTCTGCCGAGGATCAGTTGTTCGACCTGCTCACCGACGACGAGGTGAAGCAGGCGCTGGAGGACCTGCCCGAGATCTTCCGGTTGCCGGTCCTGCTCGCCGATGTCGAAGGGTTCTCGTACAAGGAGATCGCCGAGATGCTGGACATCCCGATCGGCACCGTGATGTCCCGCCTGCACCGGGGAAGAAAGGCCATGCAGAAAGCGTTGTTTGACTTTGCCCACGCACGCGGGTTGGCCGGTGCTTCCACCGGCGTCAGCAGCGAGGGGACCGACGATGGCTGACTGCAACGACACCCTGCGAGAGCTCGAGACGTTCCTCGACGGCGAGCTGGCCGAGCGGGCGCGGGTCACCATCCGTGCCCACCTGGAGGGGTGCCCGGACTGCCTGCAGACCTTCGACTTCCAGGCCGAGCTGAAAGCGGTCATCGCCGAGCGCTGCCGCCGCGATGACTTGCCCCCGGGCTTGCTCGAGCGCATCGAGCGTTGCTTCGACACCGGCCTGGCCGACCGGTAGCCTCGCTTCGTGCTCGCCGCCGAGATCTGGCACTGGTGGATCGGCGTCGTGCTGTTCGCCGTCTCGGTGCTGACGGTGGGCAAGTTGGTGGCCGACTACCTGAAGAACGTCACGGCTGCCCGCTACCCGAACAAGCGCCAGCGCGACGACAGCTGACCGGGCGCATGCTCGACGAGCTCCTGTCGCGGTGCTCGTTCCCGTCGGCCCACATCGCCGTCACCTGCGCGTTCTCCGGTGGACCCGACTCGACGGCGCTGCTGGTGCTGGCTCGACACGCCGGGCTGGAAGTCAGCGCAGTGCACGTCGACCATGGCCTGCGAGCGTCATCGGCCGAGGAAGCCGACCAGGCCGCGGCCACCGCTAGCCGCCTCGGCGTGCCGACACGGATCGTGCGCGTGGAGATCGAGCCAGGCCCCAACCTGCAGGCCAGAGCCCGATCAGCGCGCCAGGGCGTGCTGCCGCCAGGTGCGCTGACCGGCCACACCGCCGACGACCGGGCCGAGACGATGTTGATCAACCTGCTGCGCGGCACAGGACTGGACGGACTGGCGGCGATGCGGCCTGCACCGACGCGGCCGCTCGTGCGGCTGCGCCGGTCGGAGACCGCGGCGCTGTGCGACCACCTCGACCTGACGCCCATCGCGGATGCGTCCAACGCCGACCGTCGGTTCGTGCGCAGCCGGGTGCGCCACGAGCTGATCCCGCTGCTCGACGACATCGCCGGGCGTGACACCGTGGCGCTGCTGGTGCGGTCGGGCGACGTCATCGCCGACGACCTCGCCCTGGCGGAGGCCGCGGTGGGGATGCTCGACGCCAGCGACGCCCTGGCGCTGGCCGCAGCATCACCGGCCGCGGCCAGTCGGGCCTTGCGCCGCTGGCTCGCCGCCGGCGGGTACCCGCCGGACGGGGCGACCGTGGCACGCGTCCTCGCCGTCGCGCGGGGCACCAGACGGGCCTGCGAGCTGCCCGGTGGTCGAAGGGTCGAACGTCACCGTCAGCGGCTGCGCATCGTCGTCAGGACCGCAGTAACGTCGGCCAACGGTATGGGAACCACGGACAGCCGGTGATGGCCACCCGGCTGCGCGGGCGGTGGGCCCTCGGCATCACGCCGCGCAACTTCACCTGGATCCTCAAGGACAAGCTGGCGATCTGTGAACGCCCGGGCGGCTACGGCGAGAACCATCGTCGCGTCCGGCGCCAGGAGGAGATCATCTGGCTGCGGGAGAACGGGTTCGGGTGCGTGGTATCGATCATCCCGGCGCCGCACAACCTGCACAATTACGACGAGCTCGGTGTGGCGTCACGGCATCGGCCGTTCAACGCCGAGGACCTCGACGTCTGGTTGAAGGCCTTCTATCGCGAGCTCCACGACCTGTTGCGCGCGGGCACCAAGGTCGTCGTGCACGGCGAGGAGGTCGGTGACCGCATCGTCGGGATCATGGGCGGCTACATCCGCTGGGCGGGGCTCGTCGACGACGACACCCAGGCGATCACGGTCACCGAACGTCTGGCCGGACGCCAGCTCGACCCGTTCGCCCGCAACGTGATCCTCACCGCCCCCCGCCTGCGCTGACCGCTCTGGTGGCGGGTTCGCCGCTGCCTCGCTGGCGCTCGGTCGTGCACCATCGCTCGCTGCGGTCGGGGGCCAAAGCGTCGATGACCTGGCGACGTCCGTCGCCGAGTGACCAACCCGCTTTCCCGGACCTGTCGTGACTAGCGTGGGCCGATGGCGGCGGGCCGACGAGTACTGGTCAGCGGCATGGGCGGTGACCTGGGATCACGAGTCGCCGTGCTGTTGGAGCGCGAGTCGTGGGTCGGCGAGCTGACCGGGCTCGACGTCGACCCGCCACGGCGTCGTCTGCACCGGGCCTCGTTCGAGCTGGTGCCGGCGACCGACCACGGGCGCATCGTCGACACGATCACCAAGTTCGACCCGCACGTCGTCGTCCACATCGCGGTGTGGGAACCGTTCAGCCGGGCGACGCCGGACACCGCCCGCCGGCTGACCGACGACGCGGCCACCTCGATCCTTGGCGCGGCGGCGGAGTGCCGGGCGCTGGAGTCCGTCATAGTGCGCAGCGGCACCGAGATCTACGGGCGGGCCCGAGGCGCGCCCACCCGCCCGGACGAGGATGCCGAGCTCAACCCGACGAGCGACTACGGGCGGATGCTGCTGGGCATCGAGCAGACGGCGGCGGCGCTCGGCCGGCGCATCGGCGTCTCGGTCGGCGCGATCCGCATGGGGACCGTGCTCGGCCCTCACGTCCCGAGCCCGCTCGGCCGGGTCCTGCGCATGCCAGCTGTCCCTTTCAGCGTTCTCGCCGACCCCCCGTTCGCCGTGGTCGAGGACATCGAGGTGGCGAGGGCGTTCGTCGCCGCCGCCGATCGTCGCCTCGACCAACCGGTGAACGTGGTCGCCAACGGCGCGATCACGGCGTTGCAGGCAGCACGCCGCGGTCGGCGCATCCCCATCCCGCTCGTCGGGCCGGACTGGGCCATCGCCAGGGTGATCAGCGGTCTGTTCGGCGCACCGATCCCCGAGCACGTCGTCGAAGCCTTCCACCGCGGTCGGCTGGCCGACAACTCGCGGATGACCGAGCTGCTCGGGTTCCATCCCAGTGCCACCACAAGCGATGTGATCGACAAGCTGTACGAGTGGCCGACGGTGATCCGGGTTCCTGCCCGCCGGGCGGTGGCGTGATGTCCGACACGACCTACGAGGCGCGCGTCATCACCCTGCCGGTCGAGCGAGCAACGACCGCCGCCCGCCAGACCGCTGCATCGGCCGCGGCCCGGCAGGTGGGCGCGGTCGGTGCCTGGTCCACCGACGACTGGGGCCGTGACCCGCGCCTCGTGGAAGCCACGATCCGACTCGGTCGGCTGCGCTGGAACACGCTGATCGCCGGCACGGAACGCTTGCCGGCCCGGGCCGGCGCGCTGATCGTCGTCAACGCCCGTCGCTTCGCCCTCTCGCCAATCTTCACGGCGCTGGCGCTGACCGGTGCGACCGGCCGCGCCGTGCGCTTCGTCGGTCGGCCAGACGTCGCGCCCGTCGGGGCGTTCGTCCGCCGGCTCGGCGGCCTGCTGGAGCGCACCGACGAGGTCGCCGGTGCGCTGCGCGCCGGCGAGGTGGTCGTCATGGGCGCCCACCCCGAGGTGCACCCGCGCCGGGTCGGGCGCGTGGACCATCGACTCATCGGCGCCGCCGTCGCCACCCGCACGTCGGTGTTCCCGGCGGCGACCGCCAGTTCACCGTGGGGACGGTCGGCACGGGTGGAGATCGGCGCCGTCGCCCGCCCGACGAGGCGGCGCCGAGGACCGCTGATCGAGCTAGAGCTGGCCGACCTCGTCGAGCAACGGATCCAGCGGCTGCTCGACCAGCTCGGGGGCGCGCAGACCGGCACGCCGCTCGATTGGCTGCCGCTCAGCGGGATGGGAGGCGACTGACGTGGGTGGGAAGAGAGGGCGCTGAATGGCCTACGCCACCGCCGACGACGGCACCCGCATCCACTACC
>Ga0136612_10001285_pt1 | contig 10570 bp, 10 predicted proteins | sample AntDryUQ224A2306_2_FD_106644 | JGI IMG/M metagenome (GOLD analysis project Ga0136612, IMG submission 106644) | Polar desert sand microbial communities from Dry Valleys, Antarctica - metaG UQ224A (23.06) | ecosystem: Environmental > Terrestrial > Soil > Desert | place: Antarctica: Dry Valley...
AGACCGGACGATGTTCCCCGAGCAGCTGCGGGGGCCTGACGCGTTGAGCACCTGGCAGGTGAAGAAGATCTTCTCGGGTGGCAGCACGGCAGGCACCGGTGGCACGACGGCCAGCGCCGACTGCACCACGGGCTTCGTGCCCGCTGCCACGAACCTCGACACGTCTCCCTTCCCGCGAACGGTTACAACTGGGGCGTTCAGCAGCGTGGAGGAGACAGCCGGCGATCTAATGGTCAAGTGCTCACCGCAGGCTTCACGGGGCACGTCATCCCAGCAGTGGTTACGCCTCCTCACGACCGGCGGGCGCACGGTCTGCCGCAGGACCTCCAAGGGGCCCGATGAGTGGAGTGCTGACCCGCCAGCCGCTACCAGAACCGAGCCTGCCAGAGCCGCCCGGCAATACCCATTAGATGAGTGCGTTCGAGTCGGCATCTCGCGTCCGCCAGCGGCTGCGTTCGCAGCTTGAGATGACATGGTCATGCCCTGATCGGTAGTCCACCGAGACGACCGGAGACCGCTACTCAGTTCTTTGGGCTTCGATGAGCCAAGACTGCGAGGGCAGGGCAACGCCGGTCGTGGTCATGGCTTCGCGCAACGTCGCGAACAGGCGCTGCAAGGAGAGGTTGCGGGTCGTGCTGTTCAGCCCGTCAAGAAGCCCGAGCGTGATGCCCATGTGGCTGACGAACGCAAAAGCGTCGTCGGGATCGTCGCCGAGCCGGACTGGCTCGGCGATCTTGGTGATCTGCACATTGCCCCATCCGGATCGGCCGAGGACACGTCGGACATGGTCGGGATCGGCGAGGCCGAAGGGGCCAGGCGCGTTCGGCGGCGGTTCGGGCAGGTCACGGTCGGCGGCGAGCGCGGCGCGGATCTGAGTTACCCATGGGTTGGCGTCGAGCGTTCCCCAGGCGAGCATCGTGAGCCGCCCGCCCGGGCGGGCGGCCCGGGCGAGGTTGGTGAACGCGGCGACCGGGTCAGCGAAGAACATGGCGCCGTACTTGCTGATCACGACGTCGAAAGAGGCGGGGTCGAAGCGGTGCGCTTGAGCGTCCGCCTGCAGAAAGGTGACGTTGTCCAGGCCTTGCTCTGCGGCACGCTGACGGGCGCGGGCGAGCATCCGTTCGGATAGGTCGACACCAAGCGCGCGCCCTCGGGTCGCGAGGGCGGCCGCCTGCCGTGTCGAGGCGCCGCAGCCGCATCCGACGTCGAGTACCGACTCGTCCGGCAGGATGGCGGCGGCCGGAAACAGGTGGGCGGAGTGGGTGGCGGTCGAGCCCTCGTAGCGCTCCTCGTGCAGCGTCCACTGGGTGCCCTCGGTGCCGTCCCACGCCCGCGCCTGCTCCACGTTGACTAGATCTGTCGTCATGGTTGCTATCCTCCTGTTAGGAGTATTGGACTGCGCAGGGAGGGCCATGTCAAGGGACCGGAAGCTGACAACGACCTCATACGCGGTCCTCGGGCTGCTCGCGGTCCGTCCGTGGTCGAGCTACGAGCTGATCGGGCAGATGTCCCGCGCTCTGCGATGGTTCTGGCCCCGAGCGCAGAGCAACCTCTACGAGGAGCCCAAGAAGCTTGCCGCGCATGGACTGGCCCTGGCCACCCCCGACGCGGTCGGGCGACGGCCCCGGACCGTGTACCGCATTACCCCGAAGGGCCGTCGCGCGCTGCGCCGATGGCTGGACCAACCGGGCGCAGGACCGGTGCTCGAGTGGGAGCAGCTGCTCAAGGTCTTCCTCGCCGAGCACGGCACGAAGACGGCGGCGCTTGCCAACCTGCGTGCCGCCGGCGCGTGGGGCGACGACATCGAGGCGCTGAGCATCGAGCTCGCCCGGGAGTACCTCGCCGGCGGCCCGTTCCCCGACCGGATGCCGCAGCTGATCCTGACCGGGCAGTTCCTCACCGAGTTCGGCGACCTCGTGTCGCACTGGGCGCGGCGCGCGGAGCAAGTCGTCACGTCCTGGCCCGATGAGATGACCGGCATGGAACCCGACCTGGCGACGCTGCGCGCGATCGCCAAGCGCACGCCGCGACGAGAACGACTCTGACAACCCGCACACGCTTGATACAGCTGCGTCACGGAGTCTCAGTATCGGGCGCCAACGGCCTGATAGCCGTCTTGAACAAGAGCATGAACCCGACGATCAACCAGGAAACAGTAAAGAGGAACGTCGGGCCACTGGGGATGTGGCCGATCACTGCCGTGAAGGCAAGGGCGCCTGGTCCGCACGAGACCAGCAACCAGGCGCACCAGCGCGGCACGACCTTGGTCAGCAGCAAAGCGATGCCGTACGTAGTGGCGCCGACCATCATGATGAGCAGACCCAGAACCTCGATGGGGAATCCGATGCCATTTGCCCAGTAGTCGCCGGCGACGCCGACAAAGGCAGCAAGCAGTCCGGTCACGAGCAGCGAGAAACCCCGCTTCTCCATCCGGATGCCGGATCCCTGATGAAACTCATGGAGACCGAAAACTGCGGGGAGGAACAGCACGTACACGAGGTCATAGATCCGGCCATATGTCTCGTAGACACCGTCGGGTGAGGAAAGGGTAACCAGGGAGCCCAGGCGAGGCTCAACCGCCGCCATCCAAAAGGGCGCCGGGTCATACTCCGCATAGGCCAGGAAGTAGGCCGTCGCGAAGGCCGGTGTGAGCAGGAGGGCCGTCAATCCGCCCAGGATCGATGCCAGACCAGCCCATGGCATCCACCGCGGAGTCACCATCGGGGCAACCTCTACGTAGGGGTCGGACCGGATGCGTTCCTGAGCATCTCACCTGCCTACCGACCGGCCGTGCTTCTCCTCGACAGTTCGACGCCTCGCCCGTTCCTTGCCCGGCGACACCGACTCCCGGCGGTGGTTCGACGGGAGGCGGACCTTTGGCCGGCCGTCAACTGTGCAGCAGCCTCGCTGTCATCGGCATGTGAGCAAGATCATCACCATCGGAATGCGCCGGTGGGACCTATCCCGATCGAGGGTTCGGCTCGACAACCATGCCACTCAGGAGTCCGGTGCGCGGATTGTGCTATGACACGAGATGCTGCGATGGGCGCCGGCCTCTAGCCGCTGCTGTCACGGACGAGTTTGGTGAGCCGTTCCACGCGGACCTTGTCGACGGGATTCCACCAGGAGCCATCGACCTTTAGGGAGCTCCCTACGATTGCGCCGCGGGCCACCTTGAACAGCTCGATGACGTTGTCCACGTCGACGCCGCTTCCGACGATGACTGGCAGCGAGGTTAGGCGGCCCACGTCCTCGACTTCGGCGGAGCTGGTTGGTTGGCCGGTGCGCGATCCTGTCGCAATCAGAACGTCTGCGTCGAAGAACTCCGCATCGCGCGCCTGCTCGTCGATGCCCCGGTCGCTCACCATGGCGTGGCTGCCGTGCTTGACATGCACGTCGGTGAAGAATCGGATGGAGCTGCTTCGCAAGTGGGCTCGAAAGCGGGTCGCGCTTGCTGAAGCGCCTTCGACGAAGCCCTCATTGGCGACGTATGCGTTAACCCACTGGTTCGAGCGAACGAACAATGCGCCGGAAGCGGCAGCGGCGGCAAGCGATGGGATAACGGCGTTAGCTAAGCAGTTGACACCGACGGGCAAAGGAAACCGTTCCACGATCGTCCGGGTGATGCGTGTGAGGAAAGCAGTGGTCTCGATACCCACCTCGCCCGGCTTCAGAAAGGGCAGGTCGCCAGAGTTCTCGACGATGAGCCCATCAACGCCACCTGCTACGTAGGACTCTGCGTCGGAGAGAGCTCGCCGCAGGATGTCGTCGAGCCCACGTCCGTTGTACTGCGGGCTCCCAGGTAGCGGCAGCAGGTGGACAGTGCCGATCACGACCCGGTCGGCAGGAAACAGCTCGGCGAGTGCGTCAGGCTTGGGTGTAGTGACACTCATTTGTCTTCCTTCTGTGCGACGAGTGGCCAACTTGACAGGTCGCCGATCAGGTCGGCTGCTCTGGCTGCGATGGAGGCAGCCCATCGCGCCCCCTTCTCGGACGTGGCCAGGGTCGGGTCACCGACCACACCAGACTGGGTGAGGTCGCGGAAAAAATCTGGTGCCATGACCGGGCCGGACGAAAGTAGTTCCTGGCGCCGGTACGGCGAGTACTCCGTCGCCCTCTCGTCTTGGGCCAAGTCCATCCGAACCAGGTCCGGGTGGAAGCTCAACATCAGACTGGTTTCGAGCTCGCAGGCATGCGCCATGCCACCGGCGGTGCTCTGCCGCTCCGCGGTGAGCACGTCAGCGGCGAGCTTCCAGTACGTCACCGCCGCCACGGCGCACGGACCGTCCGCTGAGTCCTGAACGTCACGCAACACGTAGTAGAGCAGGCGGTCATTGCTGCCATGTCCGTTGAGGTATAGCAACCGGGAGAAGCCGTTGCCAAGCACGCTCGCGCCGATGTCCACCAGCAGCGCCGACAGGGTTTGATGGCTCAGAGAAAGGGTGCCCGGGAAACCGTCATGGTCGCGGCTGTAACCCCACCAGACGGGCGGGGCGAGAACGACGTCGGTGCCCGCCGCGGTCGCGAGAGTCGCGGCGGCGTGCGAGATCTCCTGTGCGCACATGCTGTCTGTGCCGACCGGGAGGTGCGCGCCATGCTGCTCGGTCGCACCGACGCTCACGACAACCACGGCATCGCGTGCGGCTGCTGCGGCGAGCTGATCCTTGGTCATGTTCTGCCAGTGCATCTAGCGGCCCCTTCCTGGTTGAGTGAGATCGAGGGTGTCTCGCCGGCGTTGTGCGCCACCCTCGGTGGCCTCGAAAAGCGCACGCGCCCCGATGTCCTCGACGACGAAGGAGGCCGAGACGGTGCCCATCACTGCGGACTCCAGAGCGTCTCGTCCCAGAGACATTCCGGCGGCGAAACCTCCGCAGTATGCGTCGCCGGCTCCCGTCGGGTCGACGACGGTGCTCTCGTAGGCCGGCACCCGATGGCCGACACCTGTCGGTGGGGTGAGCACGAGGCTGCCGGCCTGCCCGTCCTTGATCACCAGTGTCTCTGTCTGGGTCGCCTCGGACCAGGCTCGGAAGGTCAGCGACCCGAGGTCTCCGAAGAGCAGAGCGAACTCGTCTCGGCTGGGGAGGAACGCCCGAGGCGCCAGATCGGGGCCGGCCAGGTAGTCCAGCAGGTCGCCCCCGACGGAGCCCTTCGCCTCCAGCGAGTCCAGCGTGAACGGGATGCCATGGGCGGTCAGCACGCGGGCGACGGTGCGCTGGACCCGGACCGGTAGGGCCGCGATGTGAGCCGCCGCCGGCGGTGCATCGACGCCGACCAGCTCGTCCATGGCTGACGGCACGATGTTCTCGATCGACGCCAGACCGGGAGAGTCGTGTTGGAGGTGGATCTGGCGTCTGCCGTCCTGCTCGTAGAGGATCCACAGCCGGATCGAGTTGGTCGCCAGCCTCGCCACGTGATCGGTGCCGATGCCCAGGTCGCCCAGCTGATGGAGCACCTCAGCCGGGTAGTCGGCACCCACGAAGGAGATGATCTCGCTCTGCACTCCCCACAGGCGGGCGCCCAGGGCGCAGTACAGGGCGTTGCCCCCGGGCACGCGCCTGTGCGGGTGACCTTCTGGAAGGACGAGGTCATCAAGGGTCATGCCGCCGACCACGACCAGGCTCATGTCGGGACCGTGGCGTCATAGGGCTCACCGAGAGCCTTCGGTGCCTTCGCGCGCCGAGAACTGGCCGCAAGCACCACCACCGTCACGAGGTACGGCAGGACGAGGAGGACCTGGGCCGGGACGTCAACGCCGCGGACCTGCAGCGACAGCTGCAGGGCGTCCGCTGCGCCGAACAGGAGTGCGGCCAGGAGCGCTCCGAGGGGGGTCCATCGGCCGAGGATGTTCGCGGCGAGGGCGATAAAGCCACGTCCAGCTGTCATGGCCTCGACGAAGTAGGTGAGCTGCCCGAGGGATAGGGCCACCCCACCAAGGCCGGCCAGGGCGCCGCAGATGGCCATCGCCACGAACCGGGTCCGCCACACGGAGATGCCCACGCTCGCCGCTGCTGACGGCAGCTCGCCGACCGCGGTCGTGTGCACCCCGAAGGCAGTACGCCGCAGGAGAAGGTGCGACCCGATCGCGATCGGCAAGAGCATGAGTACCACGATGTTCTGGGTGAAGATCGACTCACCCGCCAGCGGGATTTCGGAGAGCAGAGGCAGCTCGATCGCCCCTAGCCCGTCGACCTGTGGCGAGACTCCTGGCTTGCCCCAGATCTGGTCGAGACCGAACCGGGTCAGTCCCAGCGCCAGGATGTTGACCGCCATGCCGGCCACGATCTGGTTCGCTTGGAGCACGATGCAGAAGAAGGCGAGGATCAGCGACACCGTGGCGCCCGTCACCACTCCGAGAAGCAGACCAGCGGCTGCGCTGCCCGTCACGTAGGAGCCGTAGACACCGCCGAAGGCACCGAAGAGCATGCAGCCCTCGATGCCGACGTTGATCACTCCTGACCGTTCAGCATGCGTGGCCCCGATGGCCGCTAGCGCGATGGGCGTGGCGATACGGATGGTGGAGCCGATCAGCAGCACGATGAAAGCGACGGTCGTCATGTACGTTCCCGCCGCTTCGCTCGGGCTCTTCGCCGGTGCAGCACCGTGGACATCTGCTTGACCCCGGAGATCTTGGTGGCAACGAAAAGGATCACGAGGCCCTGGATGATCGTGACGATCGACGACGGCGTACCGGAGATCCGCTGCATCACCTGACCACCGGTCTGCAACACCGCGAAGAGCAGCGCAGCCAATAGGACACCACCCGCAGCCAGGTTCCCCAACAACGCGATGGCGATGCCGGTGAAACCGAAACCGGGGCTGAACGAGGAGGACAGCCGGTAGCTGACGCCCAGTACCTGAATGGCTCCGGCGAGCCCCGCTATGGCACCGGAGAGAACCATCGTCTGGATGACAGTCCGGCGTACATCCAGCCCGGAGTACTCGGATGCGGTGATGGAGCGGCCGACGAGTCGCGACCGGAGGCCGAAGGTGGTGCGGTGCGCGATGAACGCCGCGACAGCGAGCGCACCGAGGGCGACATAGACGCCCCCATGCAGTCGGCCTAGGTCGGGGATCCCGTCCAGCCCCGGTTGGGTCAGTCGGGGCAGCCGCAGCATCTCCGGCAGGAGGTCGGTGGCCGGAAGAACTCCGTCGGTCTTCAACGGTCCAGTGATCAGGTACTCCGTCACGAAGTAGGCGACATAGGACAGCATCAGAGTGGTAATGACTTCGTTGGCCTCGCGGAAAGCCTTCAGGTAACCGGGGATGAAGCCCCAGAGGCCTCCTGCCAGCGCTCCGAGCAGCATGAGCAGCGGGACGGACAGGACCGGAGGGACGTCTGCCAGGTGGGGACCGGCAGCCGCAGCGGCAAGAGCGCCCATGAGCAGCTGCCCCTCGGCGCCAATGTTGAACAGACCCGCCCGGAAGCCCACGGCGACGGACAAGCCAGTGAGAGCGAGCGGGACGAAGCTGGCAAGAGTCTCGCCCGTCCGGCGAGTGGACCCAAAGGCCCCGTCGACCAGCGTGGCCATGGCAGAGATGGGGTCATCACCCGTGAAGGCCAACAACACCCCCACGCAGACCAGTGCGGCGGAGATGGCGAGGACTGGGCGGAGCAGCCCCGCGAGTCGGGTTGTCACGTCTACTTCGCGGCCGTCGGCGGGGTACCGGCACCGGTCATCGCTCCCGCCATCGCGGGCACGTCGAAGTCGTCCCGGCTCCAGGTCCCCATGACGCGTCCGCCATACATCACGGAGATGGTGTCAGCGAGCACCAGCAGCTCGTCGAGGTCGACGCTCACGACCACGACCGACTTCCCGTCGTCTCGCTGACTGAGCAGCTGGCGGTAGATGAACTGTGCCGAGGCGACGTCCACGCCGCGGGTGGGTTGCTCGGCCACCACGAGCTGTGCGTCGGCGCTGAGCTCTCGGGCCAGGACGAGCTTCTGCTGGTTTCCCCCCGAGAGCTCGTGTGAGCGCTGCTCGGCGCTACCACGGATCTGGTACTCCTCGATCCTGGCCGTCGCCAGTTTCCCCATCGTGGCGCGTTGCAGGATGCCGCGCCGGCTCGCCGGGGCCCGCTGGAACCGCCTCATCACCAGGTTGGTGGTCAGGTTCTCTTCCAAGAACAGCCCCTGGTCATGACGGTCCTCCGGGATGTGTGCAACACCCAGATCGATGCGCTGCCTGACCGAGTGTCCGTCCAGGGTTCTCCCGAGCCACAGCACGGAACCCCTGGAGGGGGCGACTGAGCCCGTGATCACCGAGACGAGGTCCCGTTGGCCGTTGCCGTCGACACCGGCGATGCCGTGCACCTCCCCGGCGAGGAGGTCGAGGTCGACCCCCTCGAGCGCGGGCCCGTGAGGCCCAGGCGACGTCGACACGCCTCGTAGTGCCATCACGGCTGCACCCGCAGACCGACGTGCCGGCTCGTTATGGGTCATGTCGACCTCACGACCGACCATCAGGTTGGCCAGGGTCCTCGCGTCGAGCCCCGACGAGGCCTGGTCCGCGACCACCCGACCCGCGCGCAGGACAGTGAGATGGTCCGCCACCTGCAGCACCTCGTCCAGCTTGTGCGAGATCAGAACCACGGCCGTGCCTCGGTCGGCCATCCCTCGCACGAGGAGCATCAGCTCCTGGGCATCGTTGGGTGCGAGGACCGCAGTGGGTTCGTCGAGGACGACCAATCGGACGTCACGACGCAGCACGCGGGCGATCTCAACGCGCTGCCGCGCCGCGACCGATAGAGCCGACACGAGGCTTCCCGGGTCGATCGTGGCGCCCATCGTTGCCAGCGCCTGCGCTGAAAGGTCGCGAGCCCGCCCTCGGTCGACGAGACCTCGACGGCTCGGTTCGTCGTTGAGCAGCAGGTTCTCGGCGACCGTCATCGAGGGGATGAGCTGGAAGTGCTGATGAACCATCCCGATGCCCGCGGCGAAGGCGTCACCAGCGCCCCGGAACGTGGTGACGACGCCATCGACGAGGATCTGGCCGGCGTCGGGCTGGATGACCCCGGCCAGGATGTTCATCAGGGTGCTCTTCCCGGCACCGTTCTGACCGAGGACCGCGTGCACGGTGCCTGCGCGGACGCTCAGATCTACCGAGTCGTTCGCGGTGACGTCGCCGAAGCTACGGCTGACTCCGCGGAGCTCCACGATCGGGCGGACACCCACCTGGGGGGTGGCCGCCCGATCGTCAGAGTGTGTCGAGCCGTTGTGCGCTCCTGACACGCTGGTCAGCCACCGGCCTTTGGCGAGAGGGTGATCTCGATCTCACCAGACTTGATCTTGTCGGAGTACGCCGCTATCTCGGTCTTGACCTGGTCGGGAACGGCGCCGTCGAGGCCGTGGAAGGGGGCCAATCCGATCCCGCCGTTCTCGATCCCGAACACGGTGAGACCGGGCTTGAAGGTGCCGTCGGCAACCGCCTTGATGGTGGCGAAGACCGCGACGTCGACCTTCTTCTGCATCGAGGTGATGACGTTGTCAGGGGCGAGCGGGTTCTGGTCGGCATCCACACCGATCACGTATCGGTCCAGCTGCTTGGCGGCTTCGATGACGCCGGTTCCCGTCGGCCCGGCCGCCTGGTAGACGATGTCAGCGCCGCTGTTGTACTGGCTCAGCGCCAGCTCCTTGCCCTTGGCCGCGTCGGTGAAGCTGCCGGCGTAGGCGACCAGGACCTCGATGCTGGGGTCGACCGCTTTGGCGCCCTGCTCGAAACCCTCCTGGAACTTGTGGATGAGGGGGATATCGCCACCTCCGATGAAGCCGAGCTTCATCGTGCCCTCCAGCTTGGGCATCGAGCTCGCGGCGGCGCTCTTGGTCATCAGCGCCGCAAATGCTCCCGCGAGGAACGACCCCTGCTCCTCCTTGAACGTGATCGATGCGACGTTGGGAAGGTCCACGTTGGCGTCGATAATGGCGAACTTGGAGTCCGGGCTGGCCGTCGCCACCTCCGCCAAAGCATCCTGCATGAGGAACCCGACCGCGTAGACCAAGGACGAACCGTCGTCGGCGAAGCCCTGCAGGTTCGGCACGTAGTCGGTTTCTGCCTTCGACTCGACGACCGTTCCCGAGACGCCCAGCTCCTTCTCGGCCTGCTCGACGCCCGCGGCGGCCAGGTCGTTGAAGCCCTGGTCGCCCAGCCCGGCGATGCTCGTGGTCAGGCCGACACTCACCTCGGAGGTGTCGTCCTTCGACCCGGTGGCCGGCTGGTCCTCGGTCGATGTCCCTCCTCCCCCGGCACACGCGGCCAGGATCAAGACACTGAGGGTCGCGGCGGCCGCGGTGTAACGCCGAGGACGTTCGCTGTTCGTGAACTTCATGGCTTTCATCGGTGTCTCCTGGACTTAGTCAGTTGTCGGTTTGATGGGCAGAGATCCGTGCCGGTAGAGCTGGGTCTGGTAGCGGTAGAGGTCGGCCCTGTAACGGAGGCGGGTGACTTCCACCGTTCGACCGAGCGGGTTGGTGGTGCGGCGCTCCACCGCCAGCAGAAGGTCGTCCGCGCTTACGTCCAAGTGCCTGCTGTCGCTGCCGGCGCGTTGGGCCTCGACGGTCTCGGTGGCCACCCAC
>Ga0136612_10001286_pt1 | contig 10569 bp, 10 predicted proteins | sample AntDryUQ224A2306_2_FD_106644 | JGI IMG/M metagenome (GOLD analysis project Ga0136612, IMG submission 106644) | Polar desert sand microbial communities from Dry Valleys, Antarctica - metaG UQ224A (23.06) | ecosystem: Environmental > Terrestrial > Soil > Desert | place: Antarctica: Dry Valley...
CTGATCGAAGTGATCGTCGCCTTCGCAGTGCTCGCACTGGCGCTGACCCTGTTGCTGGGCACGCTGTCGGGCGCGGCGCGGCTGGTGCGCCAGGCCAACGACGGCGGCCGCGCGGCGCTGTATGCGCAATCGCTGCTCGATCAGGCCGGGGTCGGCAGCGCGCTGCAGCCCGGACAGCAGCAGGGCGAGTTCGAGGACGGCCGCTATCGGTGGACCCTGCAGATCGCGCCGTACGCCGACCCCGGGGCGCCGTTGCTGGCACCGCCCGGCAATGCGGGGGCGCAATTGTTCGAATTGGTGCTGGACATCGATTGGGGGCCGGATGCTGCGCAGCGCCTGCAACTGCGCAGTCTGCGGCTGAGCCAGCCTGATACGGTGCAATCGGTGCTGGTGCCGTGAGCGGATCGACTCGCCACACGGCTAGCCGGCCAGCCGGATCGCCCAGCTTCGTTCCGGCCCGCCGGGTATGCCGGAGGGGGTTCAGCCGCACAGGCGGCAGTGCCGCCAAAGCGCGCGGCTTCACCCTGATCGAAGTGCTGCTGGCCACCGTGCTGCTCGCGGCCGGACTGGCGGTCGCGTTCGCCACGCTCGGCGCCGCGACCAAGAGCACGCAGCGCGGCGAGGCGCTCGCGCAGCACAACGAACGCATGCGTGCGGTCGCCGGATTCCTGCGCAACCGGATCGGCTCGGCGCGGGCGATCGCGTTCGCCCAGAATCCAGACAGCGGGCTGCCGTTGCGCTTCCTCGGCGAAGCGGACCGAATCCGCTTCGTCGCCGACCTGCCCGATTACCTCGGCCGTGGTGGACCCACGCTGCACGAACTTACTGTCGCCGATGACGGCGATGCGCTGCGACTGCAGGTCGCGTTCGAGCTGGTGCAGGCCGGAGTCGCATTGCCCGAAGATCCGCCGCGACCGCCGGAGCCGCTGGCAGAGGACCTGGGCGAGGTCAGCTTCCGCTACCGCGCGCTCGACGCCGATGGCGCGCTTGGCGAGTGGCAGGATCAATGGATCGACGGCGAGCGTCTGCCGCTGCAGGTGTCGGTGCGGATCCAGGGCAAGGACGGGGTGGCCTGGCCGGAACTGGTGATCGCGCTGCCGATGGCCGCCAGCTATAGCCAGGGCGTCGGCGCGGATCGGGCGATGAGATGAGCGTCGGTCAGCACGACATGCGCGGCGCAGCGCTGCTGCTGGTGATGTGGCTGATCGCGCTGCTGACCGCACTGGTCGGCGCGTTCGCATTGACCGCGCGGATCGAACGCATGCAGGAGCGCGTACTCAGCCGTGGCCTTGTGGCCGGCCAGGTGGCGCGCGCGGGCCTGGAGTATGCATTGGTGCGGCTGGCCGAAACCGATCCGCGCCGCCAGTGGCTGCCCGACGGCCGCGCCTATCGCTGGCAGTACGGCGGGGCCGAGGTCGAGGTGCGGGTGATCGACGAGCGGGGCAAGATCGATCTCAACCAGGCCGATGTCGGCCTGCTGACCGGCCTGTTCCGTGCACTCGGCGTGGAGTCCGGCGATGCCGGGCGGCTTGCCGCCGCGATCCTGGATTTTCGCGACCCCGATCTGCTGACCCAGCCTTCCGGCGGCGCCGAGGATCCGGATTACGCCGCGGCCGGACGCCATTACGGCGCCAAGGATGCGCCGTTCGAGACCGTGGCCGAACTCGAACAGGTGCTGGGCATGACCCCGGAGGTCTACGCCAAGGCCGCCGAACACCTGACCGTGCACACCGGTGCCGGGCAACCGGATCCGACTTATGCCTCGGCGGTGGTACTGAACGCTATGGGCATGGACGGCGCAGGCATGGTCGCCGCGCGCGAGGCGAATGATCCTGCCAACGGCCCTGCGCAAGACTCCGGGCGCGGTGGGCTCGTGGGCGGCAGTGGTGGCACGTATAGTATCCAGAGTCGGGCACGCCTTCGCGAAGGCCGCGAGGCGGCTGTCCGTGGCGTGGTGCGCGCGGTGAGCAGCGGCGTACCCGGATCGGCTTACACGGCGCTGGATTGGCAAGAGGGGAGCACGGCGCGATGATCCTGCGCGACAGCCTCGGACGCTACGGGGCAACACTCGGAGTGGGCGCGGGCGGCCTGTTCGCCTGGTGGCGGGAGTCGCTGGCGGCATGGCTGCCGGCGCGCTGGCGGGTTCTGTTCGGCCTGGTCCGCGACCGCCTGTTGCTGTCGGTCGATGGCGATGCGTTGCAGCTGCGCCTGGCGCGCGGGGGCGACATCGTCGATCTGGGCCGGATTCCGGCGGGCGATGCGCTTGACCTCGCCGACGATCCGCTCGACACGCTGCTTGGCCCCAACATCGTCGACCTGCCGCGCTGGCTGCTGTTGCCGGCCGCCAGCGGCCTACGCCGGCGCATGCTGCTGCCGTCTGCGGCGGCCGAGCGGCTGCGCGACGTGATCGGTTTCGAGATTGAGCGGCAGACCCCGTTCGCGGCCGGCGATGTGGTGTTCGACGCGCAGATCCTTGAGCGGCGTGCCGACGGCCAGCTGGATGTCGAACTTGTCGCGGTGCCCAAGGCCGGCTTTGAGGCCGCGCTCGCGCAGCTGCGGACCTTGGCCGGAACGCTGGCCGGCGTCGACGTCGCCGATGGCAGCGGCGCCACGGTCGGCGTCAACCTGCTGCCGCCGGAGCGGCGTTATCGCACGCTGGATCCCTGGCGCACCTGGAACTGGGCGCTGGCCGCGGTCGCATTGCTCGCGTTGGCGATCGGGTTGTGGCAGATCCTCGACAACCGCCGCAGTGCCGCGCAGCGCTTCGAGCAGGAAGTCGCGGGGCGCAGCGACCAGGCGCGCCGGGTCGCGGTGCAGCGCCAGCAGCTGGTCGATGCGGTGCAGGGCGCGGCGTTTCTGGACCGCGCGCGGCGCGGTCGGCCGACCATGGTCGAGCTCATGGACGAGCTGAGCCGACGGCTGCCCGACAACACTTATCTGGAAAAACTCGCGGTCGAGGACGACCGTTTGCTGCTGATCGGGCTCAGCGGCGAGGCCTCGTCGTTGCCGGCACGGCTGGAAGGCTCGCCGTTGTGGCGCTCGCCGGCGCTGACCGGCGCGCTGCAGCCCGATCCGCGCACCCGCCGCGACCGGTTCACCCTGACCGCCGAACTCGCGATCACCGGCGCTGCCGGCAAGGAGGCCGCCCGTGGCGCTCGTCCCCGCTGACCGCGATCGCTGGCTCGCGTTGGGTCTGCTCGGGCTGGTGCTGCTGCTGGCCTATCTGTTGCTGCTGCACCCGTGGTGGACCCGGCCGCTGCTGCAGACCCAGCAGCAGATCGATGCGCTGCAGCAGCGCGAGCTGCGCCAGCGTATGCAACTGCGTCAGGCGCCGCAGATCCAGACCCAGCTGCAGGCGGTCGCTGCGGCCGAAGCGCGGCGCCCCGGATTCCTGACCGAGACCACCACCGAGCTCGCGACCGCCGGCCTGGTGCAACGGCTGGAAGCGGTGGTCCTCGCGGCGAGCCCGGGTAACCGCAGCTGTGCGATCACCAACCGTTCGCCGCTGGATGACGAGCGCGCGGGCCGCGAACGCTTCCGCAAGGTCACGGTGCAGGTGCGGCTGCGCTGCGGCACCCCGGAACTGGCCGCCGCGCTGCACGCGCTGGAGAGCGGCACTCCGCGGTTGTTCGTCGACAACCTCAATGTGCTCGCGCAACGTTATTTCTTCCTGCCCGGCCAGAGCGCGCAACAGGGCGGACTGGACGTGAGTTTCGACCTGTACGGCTATCTGCGGCCGTTGCCGGCGGTGCCCGATGCGCGTTGAAGGCGTGGCGCCGCGCACCTGGTTGCTGGCCACCGTCGCCGGCTGGGCCCTGTCGCTGTGGCTGCTGGCGCTGCTCGGCCTGGGGGGGCGGATCGAACCCCTGCCCGACGATCCGTCGCTGAACAAGCCGCTGCCGCAACTCACGCCGGCCGCGCCCGAGCGGCTCGGGCCGCTGGCGCAATACAACGAAATCGGCGCGCGGCCGCTGTTCTCCGAGGATCGCCGTCCGCAACCGTTCACCCTGCAGCCAGAAGGCGAAGGCGAAGCTGAGCCGGTCACCTTCGACTATGTGCTGACCAGCGTGCTGCTGGCACCGGGATTGCGCATGGCGATCGTGCAACCAACTAACGGCGGCGAATCGATCCGGATCAAGCTCGGTCAGACGCCCGATGAGGCCCCGGCATGGCGGCTGGTGGCGCTGAATCCGCGCAGCGCGATCTTCCAGGGACCCGATGGCGAGCGCGTCCTGGACCTGCGCACGTTCGACGGCAGCGGTGGCGAGGCTCCGACCACGATGCGCCCGCAACCGCCACCGCCGACCGCGACCACGATCGAGCGTCCGGGCCAGCAAGGCCCGGCAGAGGTCGATCCGGGAGTGGTCCAACCGACCGCACCCAAGCCGCCTGCAGCAGTGAAAGGAGCCGATACCACGCTCCCCAATGCCCAGCCGGTGATTACGCCCGAAGCCCAGATCGACGCGATCCGCAAACGGATCGAAGCACGCCGCGCGCAGTTGCGGCAGCAAGCCCAGCAACCACCGCCGCCTGCGCCGCAGGAGAGGAACCCGTAAAGTGCCCGGCATGAAACTTCCGAATTTGTCCTTCGCCGATCGAGCACGCGCGTGCGCGCAGACTTGGCTCGGGCGCTGCCGTTGCACCGCGCTGCTGGCGGCCGCCCTGGTCACGCTGCTGGCCGCCTGCACCACCATGCCGCCGCCAGTGGTCAAGCGCGAGGGCAACGTCGTGCATGCGCCGCAGGCCGGGACCCCGGCCACCGGCACCACCACCGTGGTCGGCGGTGTGCGCACCGAGGAGCTCGGTGCCGACCCGACCCGGCCGCGCGCGCAGATCCGGCGCGGCACCGGCCAGGTCATCAACCGCAGCGCCGCGGCCGCGCCGCCGCCCAATTTCGGCGCCACTTCCGGTACCGCCTCGTTCAACTTCGAGGGCGAGTCGCTGCACGCTGTGGTCAAGGCGATCCTCGGCGATCTGCTCGGGCAGAACTACGTGATCTCGCCGAACGTGTCGGGCACGGTGACCCTGAACGTGCAACGGGTCAGTCCGGCCGAGGCGCTGTCGCTGCTGGACATGGTGCTGGGCTGGAACAACGCGCGCATGGTCTACAGCGACGGCCGCTACAACATCGTGCCGGCCGACCAGGCGTTGTCGGGTGCAGTCGCCCCACGCACCGGTTCTGCCGCGACCGCGCGCGGCTTCGAATCGCGGGTGGTCCCGCTGCGCTACATCTCCGCGACCGAGATGGAAAAGGTACTCAAGCCGTATGCGCGCCCGGGCGCGATCGTCAGCGTCGACAACGGGCGCAACGTCATCACCCTGGCCGGCACCCGCGCCGAACTCGAGAACTACCTGCGCACGATCGAGATCTTCGACGTCGACTGGCTCAGCGGCATGTCGGTTGGCGTGTTCCCGCTGCAGTCGGGCAAGGCGACCAAGGTGGTCGCCGACCTGGAGAAGGTGTTCGGCGAGAACAGCAAATCGCCGGTGGCGGGCATGTTCCGCTTCATGCCGCTGGAAGGCGCCAACGCGGTGCTGGTGATCACCTCGCAGCCGGCCTACCTGGACGACATCGAGCAGTGGCTGGACCGGATCGACGGCGCCGGTGAGGCGATCCAACTGTTCTCCTACGAGCTCAAGTACATCACCGCCAAGGATCTGGCCGCGCGTTTGTCAGAAGTGTTCGGCGGCAGCGGCGGTCAGCGTTCCTCCGCGCCATCGCTGATGCCGGGGCTCAATTCCACCGAGATCAAGGACGGCGGCGTCGATGGTCCCAGCGGTGGTGCCGCGCCTGTCGGGGGCGGGCCGGGAGGCGGCCTCGGCGGCGGCCAGCTGTCGCTGGACCCAAGCGAGTCCGGCAATGCCGCCGTGACCCTGGAAGTCGAAGGCGACAAGGTCGGCGTGTCCGCGGTCGAGGAAACCAACACGTTGCTGGTCCGCGCGAGTCCGAGCGCATGGCGCTCGATCCGCGAAGTGATCGAGCGGCTGGACATCATGCCCCTGCAGGTGCACATCGAAGCGCAGATCGCCGAGGTCAAGCTCAGCGGTGCGCTCGAATACGGAGTCAACTGGTATTTCGAGAACGCGGTCAGCGACCCGATCAATGTCGGTGGCGCCGGGCTGGCCAACGCCGCGGGCCGCAGCATCTGGGGCGACATCCGCGGCAGCATCCTGCCGGCCGGCGGTCTCAATCCCGGGGTGGCCTGGACGTTTCTGGGACGCAATGCCGCCGCCGTGATCCGCGCGCTGGATCAAGTGACGGACGTGCAGCTGCTGCAGACGCCATCGGTATTCGTGCGCAACAACGTCGAGGCCACGCTGAATGTCGGCAGCCGCATTCCGATCGAGTCGGTCACCTTCAATCCGATCGGCGGCACCGAGGGCACCATCAGCCAGGTTCAATACCTGGACACCGGCATCATCCTCAAGGTGCGTCCGCGCGTGACCCGGGACGGCATGGTATTCCTGGACATCGTGCAGGAAGTCAGCTCGCCGGGTGCGCGCCCGACGCCGACCTCGCGCAACATCGCGATCGACACGCGCCGGCTCAAGACCGAAGCGGCCGTACAAAGTGGCGACACGGTGATGCTCGCCGGGTTGATCTCCGACGGCATCACCCGCGGTGCGTCCGGCATCCCCGGACTGAGCCGGATCCCGGTGATCGGCGGACTGTTCGGCACTCAAGCCACGCGCACCGACCGCAGCGAAGTGATCATCCTGCTGACCCCGACCGTGGTCCGCAATCCGCTAGAAGCGCGCAACCTGACCGACGAATACGGCCGCCGCTTCCGCGCGCTGGAACCGTTGAACAGGACGCCGAAGCGGCGGTGACTGCGGTTTCGGCGGTGTCCGACGCGCTGCCGGTGGTGCTGTTGCCGGTCGGCGTCGACGACGATGCGCTGGATGCCTGCCTCGGGGCGCTGGATGCCGGCACGCCGCCCGGCAGCCGGGTATGGCTCGGCGACGACGCCCAGGCCGGACCGCGCGCGCTGGCGATCATCGAACGCTGGCTCGCGCGCACGCCGCTGCGTGCCGATTACACCCGGCGCCGGCGTATGGTCGGCGAGGTCACACACCTGGATCAGATGCTGGCCGCGTGCGGCGACAGCGATGTGGTGGTGCTGGCTGCCGATGCGATGCCGACGCATGGATGGTTGCCGCAGCTCACGGCGTGCCTGGCGCGCGATGCATCGATCGCGACCGCAACGCCCTGGTGCAATGCCGGTGAAGCCGCGGCGTGGCCGCGCGTCGGCGAGATCATGCCGCCCCCGGAGCAGCCGGAACTGCTCGCGCAGGCGTGTGCCCGGATGCCGCCGCAGCACCCAGAGCTGCCGGCAGCCGTCGGCCACGCGGTGGCGTTGCGCGGCAGTGCGCGGCAACGCGCCGGCGGCCTGGATGCTGCGAGCTACGGCTCCTGGTATGCCGCGCTGATCGACCTGTCGTTGCGCCTGAGCGGCCTGGGCTGGCGCAATGCCTTGTGCGAAACCGCGTTCGTTGCCCGCTGCAGCGAAGGCGTCCCGCGCGAAGGCGACTTGGACGCGCTCGCAGTACGCTGGCCGGACTGGCACGCGCGGTTGGCGAATTTCCTGATGCGCGATCCGCTGTACGAACTGCGCGAACGGTTGCTGCGGGTCTGCGCCAGCATCGAACCGCCGCAGGCGCAACGTGATCTGTTTCCTGCATCGCCAATGGCGCAACAACCGCCAGACGAAGCGGCGCTGTGCGATCCCGATGCGCGCGCCGCAGCTCTGGAACCGGGGACGGCGAGGGTCGGGTCTTGAGCGAAGCCAGCATCGCGGTGATCGTGGTCACCCATCAAAGCGCGGCGACCATCGACGAGTGTCTGTCGCGGCTGCGCGCCGCGCACGAGGTCACCGCGATCCGCGTGGTCGACAATGCGTCCGACGACGGCACGCTGGCGATCGTGCAACGGCACGCCGCGGCCGATCCGCGCCTGCGTTTCATCGCCAATCCTGACAATCCCGGTTTTGCGGTTGCCTGCAACCAGGGCGCGTGCAGTTTCGACCAAGCCGCGGCCGCGCCGGCCTGGCTCGCCTTCGTCAATCCTGACTGCCTGCTCGAGCCCGAGGCATTGTTGCACCTGCACGATCATGCGCAGGCGCTGGGCGATGCGCTGCTCGGTGCGGACCTGGTCGATGAGCGCGGCGTCCGCGATCCCGCCGCACGCCGTCGCGATCCGGATTTCCTGTCGATGTTGCGCGCGCCGGCGAACGCGCGACTTGGCATCGCGATCGACGAGTCGTCGCCGGTGCAGACCGTCGATGCAGTTTCCGGCGCACTGATGCTGCTGTCACGCGCGTTGTTCGAACGGATCGGCGGTTTCGACGAAGGCTACCGGCTGCACGCCGAGGATCTGGATCTGTGCCGGCGCGCACGTGAAGCCGGCGCGATCGTCGCGGTCGCCAATGACGTTCGCGTCGTGCACGTGCGCGGCGTGTCCAGCCGTACGCGCCCGGGGTTCGTCGAGTGGCACAAGCACCGGGGCCTGGCGCGCTATTTCCGCAAGTTCGAGGCGGGGCAGCGCGGTGCACTCACCCGCGGGCTGATCCTCGCCATGATCTGGCTGCGATTCCCATTCGCGGTGATTCGCGCGAGCCTGCTCAACAGGTGACTCCAAACTTCAGAGCCGTGTTTGGTCAGTTGGCTTGGTCCGAAGATGCAAACAGCAGGGGAGCGCGCTCCGCTTTCCAGCCGATGTCATGGTTGTCCGCGTTGCGGGCAGCTGCAGCACCAATAAAGGCTACGGCCCGAACCGCAGCTTGAACTGCAACCCCAGCGTATTGGGCGTGACACCGGAGATCTTCGGCAGGAAAATCAGGTTCGCGCCGACGCGCGTGCCCTCGATTTTGGCGATGAAGCCGCCCCCCGGCGCGATGCCGCCATCGTTGTAGCCGGGGTAGCCGGTAACCGCGCCGAGCATGCCGCCGACCCGCACGAACCGCCCCAGTTGCAGCGGCGTGTAGTGGTACATCGCGTAGAACGAATCCTCGTCGACCGAGTTGAGGAAGTAGCCGGCGGCGATCGCGTGGCGCGGCTGCCACTGCAGTTCGACGCCGACGCCCGGGTTGAACTCGTTGAAGTTTTCGTTGGGACCGAGGAACTCATCCTCGCCGCCGAAATGGGTCGAGGCCAGATTGAGGTTGCCCCACCATTGCGGCGAGTCCTGCGCTTGCGCAGCGCCACACACGAGCAACGACAGCAAGGTCAAGCCCGGAAGGAATTTAGCCATCGTGCTGCCCCCGTCCAAAGATGCATGATGGATACGCCAGCATTTATCGACGTGGCGTGAATACCTGGAACATTGAGGCCAGCTAGCGCCAGCGGTTGATCTGGTCGCGCAGCGCCTGGGCTGCGTCCCGCGCCGCGTCGGCGAAATCGCCGCCGCCTGAGGCATACAGGATCGCGCGCGAGGAACTGACGAGCAGGCCACTGCCGTCGCCACTCCTGGCATTGGCGACCACGGCCTGGACATCGCCGCCCTGCGCGCCGATGCCGGGCACCAGCAACGGCATGTCGCCGACGATCGCGCGCACCTCGCGCAATTGTTCGGGCCAGGTCGCGCCGACCACCAGCGCGCAGTTGCCGTTGCCGTTCCACTGGCGCGCGACTTTTTCGGCAACGTGCTGGTATAGCGGACGATCGCGACCGCCATCATCGGCGACGATCAGGTCCTGCAAATCGCCGGCGCCTGGATTGGAAGTCCGGCACAGGATCACCACGCCGCGGTCGGCGCGGTCCAGGAATGGCTGCAACGCATCGCGACCGAGATAGGGATTGACGGTGACTGCATCGGCGCCATAACGGTCGAAGGCCTCGGTCGCGTAATGCTGGGCGGTGCTTCTGATGTCGGCGCGTTTGCTGTCCAGGATCACCGGGATGTCGGGATGCTGCGCGTGGATATGTGCGATCAGCCGCTGCAATGCAGCTTCTGCGCCAATGGCTGCGAAATGCGCGATCTGGGGCTTGAAGCAGCAGACATATTCCGCGGTGGCGTCGACGATCGCGTGGCAGAAGTCGAATACAGCGTCGGGATCGTTGGCGAACCGTGCAGGGAACTTCGACGGCTCCGGATCCAGGCCGACGCAGACCAGCGAGTTCGCGTCGCGCCAGCGGTTCTTCAGGGCCGTCATGAAATTCATATCGGGAACCGCGCCTTCTTCTTCAGCCGTCATTCCGGCGAAAGCCGGAATCCATTTTGATTTGGCCTGTTCTCTGGATACAAGGGTAACGGCAACATGGATCCCGGCTTTCACCGGGATGCCGTTCTGGCAAAGCCGCGCACGTTGTGCGCGGGCCAGAACGTCACTTCAATGCCTTGAACCGCAACCGGTGCGGCTGCGCGCCTTCCTCGCCCAGGCGCCGCTTCTTGTCTTCCTCGTACTCGCGGTAGTTGCCCTGGAAGAATTCCACGTGCGAATCGCCTTCGAACGACAGGATATGGGTGGCGATGCGGTCCAGGAACCAGCGGTCGTGCGAGATCACGAACACGTTACCGGGGAATTCCAGGATCGCGTCCTCCAATGCGCGCAGCGTCTCGATGTCGAGGTC
>Ga0136612_10001287_pt1 | contig 10565 bp, 8 predicted proteins | sample AntDryUQ224A2306_2_FD_106644 | JGI IMG/M metagenome (GOLD analysis project Ga0136612, IMG submission 106644) | Polar desert sand microbial communities from Dry Valleys, Antarctica - metaG UQ224A (23.06) | ecosystem: Environmental > Terrestrial > Soil > Desert | place: Antarctica: Dry Valley...
CTCGCAGTCCTCGGGCTTCGAGACGTCGGCCGCGACGGCGAGGGCACCGAGCTCGCCGGCCGCCGCGTCCACTTTCTCCGCCGTCCTCGAAGCGAGCGTCAATCCGAAGCCCTCCTCGGCGAGCATCCGCGCGATCGCGAGCCCGATCCCGGACGAGCCTCCCGTGACGAGTGCCGAGGCCACGCGCCAACTATCTCAGAACGCGACGCAGGAACGAGGAGGAGGGAGCCGAATCCCTGGCCTAACCTCAGGCTCCTCCTCCCCCTGAGCGCGACGACCGGGTGATCTCCCGGTCGTCGCTTTTCCTGGGCATACAGTTGAGGGATGAGCTCCGTGAAGCTGACCGACCTCGCGAAGAGCGGCGGGTGCGCAGCCAAGTTCTCGGCCGCGCGGCTGGAGGAGCTCGTGCGGGGCTTCGTGCCGGCCGAGTCGGCGAACCTGCTCGTGGGACTGGCGCCGTCCGACGATGCGGCGGTTTACCGGCTCGACGACGAGCGGGCGCTCGTCTTCACGGTCGATTTCTTCCCTCCGCTCGTCGACGATCCGACTCTCTACGGGCGGATCGCTGCGACGAACGCGCTCAACGACGTGTTCGCGATGGGCGGCTCGCCGCTCCTCGCGCTCTCGATCGCCGCGTTTCCCGAGAGCCTGCCCGACGAGATCGTGGCCGCGGTGTTCGCCGGGGCCGACGAGCAGGTGCGTGCGGCGGGAGGCATCCTGGCAGGTGGTCACACGCTGCGCGACGAGGAGCCAAAGTACGGGCTCGCGGTCGTCGGCACCGTCCACCCCAAGGGCTTCTGGTCGAAAGCAGCTGCACGTCCGGGTGACGCGCTCTTCCTCACGAAGCCGCTCGGCACGGGCCTGATTCTCCAAGCCGCCCGGGAGGGGAGACGGGACGAGGCTGGGCTCGCGGAGGCCATCGAGTGGATGACAGTGCTGAACGGCCGCGCCGCGGACGCACTCCGGCCGTTCGCGCCGACCGCGGTCACCGACGTGACGGGGTTCGGCCTCCTCGGCCACGCGCACGAGATGTCCGGGCGGAGCGGCGTCCGCATCGTGCTCGAGTCAGGGTCGTTGCCCGCGATGGCCGGTGCGCTCGAGCTCGCCGCGGCGGGAATCCGGACGGGCGGCGACCCGCGCAACCGCGACTTCGCCGGGCCGAAGCTCGGGATCGGCGAGGCGTCGGACGCGGCGCTCGCGCTGGCGTACGACCCACAGACGGCCGGGGGACTGCTCTTCTCCCTCCCGGCCGACCGCGGGGCGGTGCTCGAGGCGACGTTCGCGGCCGAGGATCTCTTCCTGCGCCGGGTGGGGCGGGTCGAAGCCGGTGCCGGCGTGCATCTACAGTGAACCCGTGGACACCGTGCTCGCACGCGGCCGTCTCCGCGAGCTCTCGCCGCGCCGATACGCGCAGGTGGCCGCTCTTTCGGCGCTGTCGCTCTATCTGATCGTGATCACTGGCGCAGCCGTCCGGCTGACCGGCTCGGGGCTCGCGTGCGAATCTTGGCCGGGTTGTCAGGAGGGGTCGTTCTTTCCGGCCGCGGGGACGCACTCCTCGGTCGAGTTCGGGAACCGCGTGGTGGCGCTCGTCCCGATCCTGCTCAGCCTCGCGGCCTGGGGGGCCGCGCGGCGTACTCCCGGCCTTCCTCGCTGGGGCATCTGGCTCGCCGCGTTCGTCTTCCTCGGAACGATCGCCCAGGCGCCGCTCGGGCTGCTCACGATCCGGCTCGACCTGCATCCGCTGATGGTGATGACGCACTTCCTGCTCGCACTCGTCGTTCTCGGCGGCGCTGTCGTACTTGCAATCGAGGCCTGGGGTAACGCGAGTGGCCGTTTGCGCTCGCCCGTCGCCCCGACGGTGCGCCGTCTCGGACTCGTCCTCGCAGCGGCCTGTGGCATCCTCGTCGTCACCGGCACGCTGTCAACCGCCTCGGGGCCGCATCCCGGCGACAGCGCGGAGATCGAGCGGTTCTGGAACCTGCTCGATGCGATGTGGCTGCACGTACGCGCAACCGCGGCCTTCGGCCTCTCGTTCCTCGTGCTCCTCGCCTACCTCGTCCGGCAGCGTCAGCGGATCGGTCTCCTGCTCCACGGTGCGCTGGGACTCCTCGGCCTGCTCGTCGTGCAGATGACGATCGGCGAGGTGCAGTGGCGGAACCAGCTGCCCTGGTGGCTCGTCCTGATCCACGTCGGCGTCGCCGGTGCCGTCTGGGCGTGGACGGTCGGCTTCGTCACCGCCCTCTGGCGTCCGCCCGCGCCGCTCGTGCGCAGAACCCCTGAGCCTTGATGCGGAACTCGGGTGCAAGGTGCGTGCGGGGATGGGCCAGACCCAGCTGTTTCGCCGGGTCGGGTGCGGCGCGTAGTGGTGCTACGGGCGGGTCAGGGCCGGTGAAGCCGCGCCGCGTCTGGCACACCAGCCGTGCGTGTGCGAGTTTCGCATCGCGCCTCTAGCTGAGCCAGGCGAGCAGCAGGATTCCCACGGCGCCTACCGCCGCCAGTCCCACGGCGACCGCATTCGCGATCAGGATCGCCAGGAGGGCGCGCGACGGGTGGACGACCCTGTCCTCGCCACTCTGAGCAGGCAGAGGGCGCTCGGGCCCGGGAGCCTCGCCGTTCCAGCCGATTGCGCTCGCAAGCGTGCCCGTGATGAATTGATTCAGGCTCGTGCCTTCGCGCTCGGCTGCCTCGGTCAACGCGCCGTGCAGCGTCCGCGGCATCCGCAGGAGTAGGCGTCCGCTCGGAGCGGCGCTCTCGGCGGCACTCTCAGCCGGTGCGGGCGCAGACGACGGGTTGCAACGTGAGGACGATCACGACCGACGGAACCTTCACGCAGTCGTGCGAGGTCGCCTATGGCGACTCGAGCTTCGCTCGCTCGGTCACGATCAGGCGCGACGCGACACCGCCCCAGGTCACGGGGGCGTTATTCGAGCGTGCTCCTGATTCGGCCGGCTGGTACAACCACGCCGTCGCACTCGTGCTGTCGGGCTCGGACACCACGTCGGGCCTTGCTTCCTGCGACCGGCCGACCTACGGCGGCCCTGATGCCCCGTCCGTGCGCGTCGCAGGTGTCTGCCGGGACCTGGCTGGCAACACGAGTGCATCCGCGTCTGCGGCGCTGCGCTACGACGCGTCCGCCCCAGCGGTGACTGCTGCGACGGATCGGGCTCCCGATCGGGACGGCTGGTACCGGCGGCCGCTGACCGTGAGGTTCTGGGGCGCCGACGCAGTCTCGGGGGTCGACTCGTGCGCCGCTCCCGTCCGGTACGCCGGACCGGACCGGCCCGACATCGCACTGGCCGGAACCTGCCGTGACGCCGCCGGCAACGTGAGCACGCCCGTCACGGTCACCATCAGGTACGACGCGACCCCGCCGAGGCTGCGCGGTCTGACCGCTCGCGTGATCCGCGGTGTCGCCCGGGTCGGCTGGCAGAAGCCGAGTGACGCGGTCGGCGTCCGGATCGAGCGGATCCCAGGTGTCAACGGCGCAGAGCGAACGCATGTATACAGCGGCACGGGCGAGCGGTTTCTCGACCGCACCGTTCGCCAGGGCGTTCGCTACCGATACGAGGTCAGCGTGAGCGATGCTGCGGGAAACGTGTCCGAGGCCGCGGTTGCAGCGGGCGCGCAGGCGGCCCTGTACGCGCCGGCCCCGCGCGCTGTCGTTCGCGCTCCCGTCTCGCTCCGGTGGCTGGCCGTACGGAAGGCGCGCTACTACAACGTTCAGCTGCACCGCAACGGCATCAAGATCCTCAGCGCCTGGCCCCGCGGGGCGCGCCTCCGCGTGGTAGGTAGCTGGCGCTATCTCGGCAGGCGGCAGTCGCTCTTGCCGGGCACCTACAGCTGGTACGTGTGGCCTGGCCTCGGGGCCCCAGAGCTACGGCGCTACGGCAGGTTGCTCGGCACGAGCCGCTTCCGGGTGAAGCGCCAGGCCCCATCACGCTAGAGCTTCAGAGCCTCTAAGACGACGCGACCGAGGACGCCGCGTCGTGCCGCCCAGCGTGCCCTGCCGCCTCAGAGCTTCATCGTGTTAGAGGCTCTAAGCTACAGGGGTGGCAAGCCAAGAGCTGCGCATGCTCCGCCGCCCGGAGCTCGAGCGTCCAGTGCTCGTCGCCGCCTTCCGTGGGTGGAACGACGGCGGGCAGGGCGCGACGCTCGCAGCCGGGTATCTCGTGCGGCTATGGGAGGCCGAGAAGTTCGCCGAGATCGACCCCGAGGGGTTCGTCGACTTCCAGGCGAACCGGCCGCACGTCTCGCTCGACGAGAGCCTGTCGCGGCGGATCGAGTGGCCGGAGAACGTGTTGTACTCCGTTCGCGCGCCGGGCACGCAACGGGACGTCGTGCTCCTGCTCGGCGTCGAGCCGAACCTTCGCTGGCGCACGTTCTGCGGGCTCGTGATCGACGTCGCCCGCGACCTCGGCGTCGAGCTCGTGGTCACGCTCGGATCGCTGCTCGCCGACGTGCCGCACACACGCGCCGCCCCCGTCACGGGCGCGGCGAGCGATCCGAAGCTCGTCGCCGACCTCGGGCTGCAACACTCGCGCTACGAAGGTCCAACGGGAATCGTCGGAGTGCTACAGGACGCCTGCCGCAATGCCGGTCTGCCGGCGGCGAGCCTCTGGGCGGCGGTGCCGCACTACGTCTCGCTCGCACCGAGCCCCCGCGCTGCACGCTCGCTCTGCGACCGGCTCGGCGGCCTGCTGGAGATCCCGATCGACACGACAGAGTTGGCTGAGGCCGAGGAGACCTACGCCAGCCAGGTGACCGAGGCGGTCTCGAAGGATCCCGAGACCGCGGCATACGTCGAGGAGCTCGAGCAGCGGACGGACGAGCTCGATCTCGAGGAGCACGAAGATCTCCCGTCGGGCGACTCGCTCGCCGCGGAGCTGACCCGGTTCCTGCGCGAGCGCGACGCCGAGAACGGCGACGACGACGCGCCGCGCGAGCGCTAGTTCTCTCCAACTCGTTTCAGACCGGGGGCCTTGAGCCCCGGCGAAGCGTCACTCTGAAACGAGTTCCTACCCGAAGGTGAAGGCGTACGCCGCGAGGCCTTCGCTCACGCGTAGCTCGAGCAGGTGCTCGGCGCCCTCTTTCCGGTCGACGAGCGTGTAGAGCCGGTCGCCGCGGACCTGGACACGGCGCTCTCGCTTTCCGTCGACGAGCACGTCGACGGACCCCGAGCCGGTGAGCACGAGAAAGACGTCGTGGGCGCGGTAGAGGAGCCGCAGCCGCGCGTCGCGGCCGGCGATCGACCGCTCGTCCTCCACCTTCCAGCGGCCGCCGAACGCGAACTCGCTCGCGTAGAGGCTCAGCGGCAGCCGATACTCCCGCTCGACGTTCGGCACGACCTTCTCGCCGCCGTAGCGCGCGAGCCGCTCGTGCCCCAGATAGGTCTCCGGCGTGATCAGGAGCCCGTCGAACTCCGGCTCGGCGACGTCGGCCGCGGGTGGGAGCTCCGTCCCGAGGAGGTCGCGGATCGCATCCTCGGTCTCTCCGTACTCGCCTTCGCCGAAGTGGTAGTAGCGCACGTGGCCTTCGCGATCGATCAGATACTTCGCGGGCCAGTACTGGTTGTGCCAGGCGCCCCAGGTCGCGAAGTCGTTATCCAGAGCGATGGGGTAGTCGAGGCCGAGCTTCGCGGTGTTCTCGCGTACGTTCGACTCGACCCGCTCGAACGCGAACTCGGGCGCGTGCACGCCGACAATGGTGAGGCCACGCTCGCGATAGCGCTCGTCCCACTCCTTGATGTACGGGAGCGTTCGCAGGCAGTTGATGCAGGAGTACGTCCAGAAGTCGATCAGAACGACCCGGCCGCGCAGTCCCTCGAGCGTCAGCGGATCAGAGTTGAGCCAGCTCGTGACGCCCCTGAACTCCGGCGCCGGACCGTAGTCCCTGAGCGTCTCGCTGGCCGCTACCACCTCGTCAACAGGAGTCGGCTCGCGCGCGCCTGTCAGCTCTTCGAGCTCGCGCTGCGCGGAGCTCGAGCGCTCGAAACGCTCCTGCAGCGACTCGGTGTAGCCGGGCACCGCGGTTTGCAGGTCCTGGTCGACACCGAGGGCGATCGCGAGCGCTGCGGCGCCGACGAGCACTCCCGCTGCGCGTCGGACGTTTTCGGCCCGCGCCTTCAGCAACCGCGAGGCGCGCTGGCCGAGCAGCGCGATCGCGAGCATCGGCACCGCTGCGCCGGCTGCGTAGGCGAGCGTCAGCAGGACGCCGTCGAACCCGACCTCCCGATTTGCCGCGACCACCGTCACCGCCGCAAGCACTGGACCTGCACACGGAACGAAGACGAGACCGAGACTCGCGCCGAGCAGGAAGCCTCCACCGAGGTCGCCGGAGCGCCTCCTCGTCAGGAACTGGAGCGGCCGTGCGAGTAGCTCCCCCACGCGGGGCCAGAGGAGCGAGACGGCGACGAGCAGAAGCAGTGCGATCGCGAGATTCCGGAGTGCGTCCTCGGGCAATCCGACGAGGTCGAGGAGCCACGCGGCGAAGAGCGTGAAGACCGTGAAGCTGACGACGATCCCCGCGACGATCGCGAGCGGCCTGCGGCCCGTAGCGCCGCCGGCGAGGACGATCGGCAGCACGGGGAGGACACACGGCGACAGCGCCGTGACGATGCCGGCGACGAAGCCGATCCCGAGCAGCAGGAGCACGCCTGAAACGGTAGCGAGGGCGAAATTACGCGGGGGTTACGTCTTGGGGCGTCGCCGGGGCGGCCGGCTCGCCGCCGTTCGCAGCGGGCTTCCGCCTGCGACGGCGGCGAGGCCGCGCCTGCGAAGGCTCTGGCGGTGCGGCGCCGTTGCCCGATTCTGCACCGGCGCCGACGTCTTGCCCTGCTTCGAGAACCTGCTGCTGCTCCGGTGGCGCGCCCGCTCCCTTCTTGCGCCGGCGACGCCGGCGAGACTTACGGGCCGTAGCCTTCGGCGCCGGGAGGTTATCGGCGAGCGCGTTGGCGATGTCCTGGGTCTCGTCGAGCTCCTCGCGCGCCCGGTCGAGTGACGCGTTCGCGCGCGGCGTGTACCCGTCCGCCGACGCGAGCAGCGCTGCACCGACGTCGAGCGGCAGCGCCTTGGCGACCTGCACGAGCCTGCCGACGTTCTCCTCGTGCCGGTGACCGCGCGAGTTGGCGACGGCACCGAGCAGGCGCTTCGCCTCAGGGAACTCGGCGCTCGCGCGCCGATCCTGAATCTTGCGCGTCACCTTCGCCAGCCGCCACGTCCACCGCTGGAGGATCTGGTCGGGTGCATTGGCCTTCCCCTCACCGATTGCCCGCAGGAGCATCCGGACACCCGCCGCGCGGTCTTTCTCCCACGGCGGTGCCTGCGAGACGAGCGTGACGAGATCGTCGAAGTCGGCGCGTTCCACGGCGGTCGCGACCCGATCCTGCAGGGCCGTCATCCGCAACCGCCGGTTCGGATTCTCGGCGGCGCAGATGGAGAGGAACGTCTCGAGGGCCGGTTTCGACGCACGCCCCTCCGCGAACTTCTTCGCGAAGGCCGCGCGCTGGTCGAAGCGGATCTGGCGGCCTGCGATCGTGGCCCAGTAACGCTGCTCGTCCTCGTCGAGGTACTTCGGGTCGATCCGCTGCCATTCGCGCTGGATCACCGCGAGGCGGCGAGCGACGTCCGGGGTGACCGGAACGAGCCATGGCGCAGGCGACAGTCTGCGGCGGGCGCGACGCTGGACACGGCGGCGTGGCGCTGGCGTGACGCGTGCGCCTTCGCGGTAGAAGTCAGCGTCGAGCAGCGAGTGCAGCGAGATCACGCGGTCCGAGTGCGTCGACGACTTGGGCACGAAGTCAACGACTATCCCGGCTTCCTTGCGCGGGTGCGTCCGCATAATGCGTCCGATGCGTTGCTGGTAGACCCGCTTCGAGGCGGTCGGCGCCAGGTGCATGCACACGGTCGCACGCGGCGAGTTCCAGCCCTCGGCCAGCAGCATGGCGTTGATCAGGACGTTGATCTCGCCGCGCTCGTAGGCCGCGAGCGTCTCGGCTAGCTTCACCGGCGGCGTGCGGCCAGAGACCGCCTCCGCCTTCATCCCGGCTGCGCGGAACTCCTGCGCCAGGTTGTAGGCGTGATCGACGCCGGCGGCGTAGACGATCCCGGGGGTCGAGTCGAAGAGGTGCCTGTAGAGGCTCGCCGCCGCTTGATTGAGGGCCTGATGATCGAGCGCCGCAGCGAGGGCGCGCTCCTCGAAGTCGCCTCCGATGATCGGCACCGAGTTGATCGCGGCGGCCGGCGGTACTCGCATGGATCGAAGCGGGGCAATCAGGCCGCGCCGTGCCGCGTCCGAGAGGGGCAGGTCGTCGACCGAAGCGGGGAAGACGTCGGAGACCTGCTTTGCGATCAGCTGCTCCGTTGCCGTCATGCCGATGTAGATCGGCTCGGGGAAGCTACGGATCGCCGCGCTCGTCTTCTCGCCGAGCGCGGTATGGGCCTCGTCGCAGATCACGAGCTGGTAGGCGGTTCGCGAGATCGATCCGACATGCCGCGCGAACCACGCGTAGGTCTGGATCGTGATCGGGTCTGGCCGCAGCGGCTCCCGGCCCGGCTCGATCACGGGCGTGAACCGGTCGCCGTACCCCTCCGTCGTCAGGTCGCGCTGGAACTGCGAGACGAGGAGCCGGCGGTGCGTGAGAATGAGGATGCCGAGGGTGCGCGCCGACTCGACGAAGCCGGCTGCGGCGATGGTCTTGCCGGATGCCGTCGGGTGCCGGAACCGGTAGCGGCGGACGGCGCCGGGATCCTCGGCCGCGAGATCGGGCTCCTCCTCGAGTTCCTCGCCATCCTCCGGCACCAGCTCGTCCTCCTCGAGCTCCTCCTGGTCTGAGTCCTGCTCCTGCTGGACGACGTCGCCGTTGCCGTTCTCCTCCTCCGCCGCGTCACGCTGCTTCGCGGCGATGAGCTCGGTGAGCATGCCGGCGAGCGCGTCGATCTGGTGCTTCCGCAGCTCGGTGCCGCCGGCGGTCGTCGGGGGCTTCAGCGAGAGCACGCGCTCGAGGCCGAGCATGAGGCCGAAGCGCACCTTCCAGCGCGCTGACGGTATGCGGCCCCCAGCTGCGATCTCCGCGAGCGCCTCTTCGAGAGCTGCAGCACGGGCGGTTCCGGGGGCAAGGGCCTCGGCTGGAGCCTCGCCGGAATGGAGGAAGGGCTCGCCGGCCCACTCCTGCGCTCGGAGCGCGTCGGCAGACAAGCCGTTCGCCGCGTCCGACGTGAGTGTCGGGTTCAGTGTCGCTTCTGACATGTGCGCAGCACCTTGTTTGGTGCCGCTCCCTTGAGGGTTCGCGCGCTCGTGCAACTGCTTGGGCGACGAGCTGCGCTTGGCCGGAGCATACCTCATCCCCCCGGATCTCGCTCTTGGTGCGGCCCGCGCCGTCGTATAGTTCCTACCGATGGAGCGGCGAAAAGGCTTAGCGGCAGTCCTCGCCGGGTGCTGTGGTGATCGCGGCACGAGTCGGACTGTTTCTCGCCTCTCGCCGCCGTCACCCCGGTGCCTTTCGGCAGTTCGCCCGGTTCTTGTTAGACCAGCTACTGGCGCTGCGATCTCGCAGGTCAGTTGACGGTGGGCATCGCTGCATTGGTGGGCTTCGCGGACACGCAGGCCGACCTCGTCTCGCACGTCGAAGCGGTCGGGCTGGCGCCGACGCGGCTTTCGGGGACGCGGCGCGGTGCCCTCCGAATTGGCAGAGGGTGCGGGGGGGCGCTTCTGCCCTACCTCACCCGCTGACCCGGCCGCGGTGCCGAACTGGGCCGACTTGGTCGAGCGGGCGCGCGGTCGCTATGAGGACGGCGAGCGCAGGCTGCCCGACGATCCGGACGCGCGTCAGCGCCAGCTGACGCGGATGGGGAACGCCGCGACCGCCGCCGGGCTCAGCTCGCTGATGGCCGGCCGCAGCGACGCCGGGTGGTTCACGCGGGCCGCGGAGCGCTACCGCGAGAGCTGGGAAGGCGCGCCGCCGAACAGTTGGGGTCGCCCGATCGGGGCCGTGAAGGCGCGAATTCTCGCCGGCGACTGGGAGGCCGCTGCAGACGACGCGCGGTGGACGCTCGAGGCGGGCGCGGCGGAAGCCGACTCGCCGATCGCCCGCTATGCCGCCGCGCTGGCGCTCCTCGTCCTCGGGGACTGGGGGGAGGCGCGCGTCAACGCCGATCAGGCTCGGGCGAGCACCGACTTTCCCGGCGAGGTAGCCGACGCCCTCGCCGCCATCGCCGCCGAGGATGTGGTCGGGTACCTAGAGGCGGTCGAAGACGTGCTCTCCTCGTTCGAGACCCGCTCGGACTACCTCGAGGAGATCCCGGTTGCGGACACGGTTCTCGTGCTCCAGGCGCTCGCGGGCCGCCGAGGTATGGCGGCTGTGCTCGACTCGCCTCTCCTGCCGTAGCGTGGCCGAGCGGTCTGGAAGCGAATGCCCCTGGAGAGAGATTGTGACGTCCTTGTTGCGGTTGAGCCGTCCGCGCTGGAGGTCTAGGGACAGTCCCTAGTCTTTCGTCCAGCGCGGCCGATGCGCGATTGGCGCTACCCGTCGAGCAGCGACGCGGCGGCTCTGTCGTGGACGTTCTAGGGAC
>Ga0136612_10001288_pt1 | contig 10565 bp, 12 predicted proteins | sample AntDryUQ224A2306_2_FD_106644 | JGI IMG/M metagenome (GOLD analysis project Ga0136612, IMG submission 106644) | Polar desert sand microbial communities from Dry Valleys, Antarctica - metaG UQ224A (23.06) | ecosystem: Environmental > Terrestrial > Soil > Desert | place: Antarctica: Dry Valley...
CGTGGGACACCCGGGTGAACGCCGGTCGCCGAGCCGCTCGCCGAACCCGCTCACTTCCAATGGCTGAGGGTCGCTTCCAATGGGTTCGAACCCATTGGAAGCGGTCTCGTCCCATGTGAACATGGGAAAGGGGTGACGGAGGGCTTGCCAGCCGGCGGTGACCGGTCGACGATCCGGACATGACCAATGCACGGTCCGAGTCCGCCTCCGTGGAGGAGACGCCGCAGTCGACGAAGAAGGTCGACGCAAAGTACTACGAGAAACAGCTGGCCAGGCTCGAGGTCGAGCTGGTCAAGCAGCAGGAGTTCATCCGCGCCCGCGGCCTCAAGGTCGTCGTGATCTTCGAGGGGCGCGATGCCGCCGGAAAGGGTGGCGCTATCCAACGCATCACCGAGAGTCTCAACCCGCGGGCTACTCGGGTGGTGGCGCTGGCTGCACCCACCGAGCGCGAGAAGACTCAGTGGTATTTCCAGCGGTACGTCGCACACCTCCCGGCGGCCGGCGAGATGGTGCTGTTCGACCGGTCCTGGTACAACCGCGCCGGAGTCGAGCGGGTGATGGGCTTTGCCACCAAGAAGCAGTACGAGGAGTTCCTGCGCTCCTGCCCGGAGTTCGAGCGAATGCTGGTGCGGAGCGGGATCCAGGTCATCAAGTACTGGTTCTCGGTCAGTGACGGGGAGCAGGAGAAGCGGTTCCAGGCCCGGTTGAAGGACCCGACCAAGCGCTGGAAGCTCAGCCCGATGGACCTCGAGGCGCGGAATCGCTGGGTCGACTTCTCCAAGGCCAAGGACGCGATGTTCGCGGCCACCGACATTCTCGAGGCCCCGTGGTGGGTGGTCGAGGCGGATGTGAAGAGACGCGCCCGGCTCAACGTGATGTCGCACCTGCTGACGCAGGTGCCCTACAAAGACCTCACCCCGAAGGCCCCGAAGCTGCCCCGACGGCCGGCGGTGAGTGCCGAAGGCTACGTCCGCCCACCGATGGAAACCCAGCACATCATCCCGGATGTGGTGCCGTAACCCGAAGCTCCCGCCAACGCGAGCCCGTGCCACGTCCGCCCGCCGGGCACGCGCCATTGTGACAACTGCGTGAGGGGACGACGGCCCACTGCGTCAGGGGACGCCAGGCAGTGGCCACTGACGACCCGTCCCGCTGTCGATGACCGCGGCGCGCGTGGCCGTCGCTGCGAGCGGCAGGATGGCGTGACAGGCCTCGGCCAGCGCAGGGAGCTGCTCCAGCCGGAGCTGCGTCGAGATCGTGCAGTGGGGTGCCCACGTTCCGGGTTCGAAGTCGGGATGGATCCCCAGGCCGGCGCTCCGCAGGGCCGCGTCGACCGCTGCCTGCCGGATGGCCAGGCTCGCCGTCGGACCGGGAACCAACCAGGTGATGCCGCCGGGAAACGTCGCGACACCGTGGAGCCACAGCGGCATCGGACCGTTGTCAGGCAGCCCCGCGACCGCGCCCAGCAGGGCATCGACGCCGACATCGGGGTCGAGCAGCGAGTACGTCACATGCGGAACGTGCTTGCAGTGGGTCTGCGACGCCAGCGTGGGTATGCCGAGCGCTTCGAGCCGCTGCCACAGTGAAACCATCGCTTGGTGCGCGGCGGAGTCGAACAGCAGCACGATTCCCCGAGCCACGGGTCAGTCCTTGATCGTGCAGAGCGCCTCGCCCGAGGCCACGGTGGCACCGACCTCGGCGCTCAGGTCGGACACCGTGCCGGCCTTGTGCGCGTTGAGGGGCTGCTCCATCTTCATGGCCTCGAGCACCACGACGAGGTCGCCCACCGCGACCTCCTGGCCGTCCTCGACCGCGACCTTGACGATGGTGCCCTGCATGGGCGACGTCAGCGTGTCACCGCCGGCCGCTGCCCCGGCCTTGGCGCCGGAACGCCGCCGGGCCGGCTTCGTCCCCCCAGTGCCTTCCCCCGCGCCAGTCGCCAGCCCGGCCGGGAGCACGACCTCGAGGCGCTTGCCGCCGACCTCGACCGTCACCGACTCCCGCTCGGCCGCCGCGGCAGCATCGACCGCCCCCTCGTACGGCGGGATCGCGTTGTCGAACTCCGTCTCGATCCAGCTGGTGAACACGCCGAAGCGGTCATCGCCGCCAACGAACGCGGGGTCATCGACCACGGCTCGGTGGAACGGGATCACGGTCGGCATCCCGTCGACGACGAACTCGTCGAGCGCCCGCCGCGAGCGCTCCAGTGCCTGGGTGCGGTCCCGGCCGGACACGATGAGCTTCGCGACGAGTGAGTCGAAGGCGCCAGGCACGGTCTCGCCCTGCTCGTAGCCGGCGTCCAGCCGCACCCCGGGGCCGGACGGCGGCTGCCAGCGGACCAGCGTCCCGGGAGCCGGGAGAAACCCGCGGCCGGCGTCCTCGGCGTTGATGCGGAACTCGATCGAGTGCCCCTGCACGACCGGGTCGTCGTAGCCGAGGTGCTCGCCGGCCGCAATGCGGAACATCTCGCGCACCAGGTCGATGCCGGTGACCTGCTCGGTCACCGGGTGCTCGACCTGCAGCCGGGTGTTGACCTCGAGGAACGAGATCGTGCCGTCCTGGCCAACCAAGAATTCGCAGGTCCCGGCGCCGACGTACCCGGCCTCGGCGAGGATCGCCTTGCTGGCGTCATAGAGCGAGCGCACCTGCTCCTCGGACAGGAACGGTGCGGGCGCCTCCTCGACCAGCTTTTGGTGCCGCCGTTGCAGCGTGCAGTCTCGGGTGGAGACGACCACGACGGCGCCGTGGGTGTCGGCGAGACACTGTGTCTCCACGTGGCGGGGCCGGTCGAGGTAGCGCTCGACGAAGCACTCGCCCCGGCCGAAGGCGGCCACGGCCTCGCGGACGGCGGAGTCGTACGCCTCGGCGATCTCGTCCTCGCTGCGGGCCACCTTGAGTCCCCGGCCACCACCGCCGAACGCGGCTTTGATCGCGATCGGCAGCCCGTGTTCGCGGGCGAAGGCGACGACCTCGTCGGCGCCGGACACCGGGTCGGAGGTGCCGGCGACCAGCGGCGCCCCCACCTTTGCGGCGATGTGACGGGCCGCCACCTTGTCGCCGAGCGCGAGAATCGCCGCCGGCGGGGGACCGGTCCAGACCAGCCCGGCGTCCATGACCGCCTGCGCGAAGTCGGCGTTCTCGGCCAGGAACCCGTAGCCGGGGTGCACCGCGTCGGCGCCGCTGCGCCGAGCCACGTCGAGGATCTTGTCGACGCAGAGGTACGAGTCGGCCGGGGTCGAGCCGCCCAGGGAGTACGCCTCGTCGGCGAGCCGGACGAACAGCGCATCACGGTCCGGATCGGCGTACGCGGCGACGCAGCGGAGGCCGGCATCGCGACAGGCGCGGACGATGCGGACGGCTATCTCGCCGCGGTTGGCGACCAGGACCTTGCTCAGCACGCTCACGCCGTGCGCCTCCTCGAGTGCTGGAGCGGAGTCTAGGGCGCCGCCGCTCTCACGCTGGAGTGCGCTCCCGGGCGGAGCCGCGGACCTCCTCGCGCCGCTCCTGCTGCGTCGCGGTCTCGTATCCGACGAGCACCACCATCACCGCCGCGACGGCGGCCAGCGCCACGAGGGCGGGCAGCAGGGTCACCAGGGAGCCTCCGACCACCAGCACCCCCGCCGCCGCGAGGCCGGGGACGGGCACCGGCTCGCCCATCCGGCGCCGGAACGCGACGTGGGCCACCAGGAACAACGCCACCCCCCAGGGCAGCACGTACGCGGCCAGCCCGGACTGGTGGTCGCTCCAGCTGTGGTTCTCCTCGCCGCCGATGTACTCGAAGACCTTCTTCAGGCCCAGCGCCATCGTGACGATGCCTGCGATCAACGGCAGGTGCAGCAGGCTGTACGCGTCGCGGGCGAGTGCCGAGCGCTGCTCCCGGTCGGTCGTGTCCGCCAGCCGGTGCTCGGCGACCAGGGCGGTGACGTCGAAGTACACCCACCACAGGGTCCCCACGAGCAGGATGCCGAGGGCTGCCGCCACCATGACCGGGACCGATATCGATACGGCGCCGATGCCGACGCCGATCGCGACGATCGACTCGCCGAGCGCGATTATCACCACGAGTCCGTGCCGTTCGCAGAAGTGGCCGGGCGACTGCACCCGCCAGCCGGAGGCACCGATGGCCCGGGTGCCCCCGAGGTCGACGACCAGCGCCAGCCCCCATATCGGCAGCTGCCACGGCCCACCGACCAGCGCACCGACCAGCAGCACGGCGCTCCCGCCGAGCACGGTCGGCGTCCAGATCACCAGCTGGCGGACCAACGCCGGGTCACCGCGACCGGCGACTGCGAACAGCAGCAGGTGCGCCAGCCGTACGACGACGTAGCAGGCAACGAACACCAGCGGCCCGTCGAGCCCACCGGGCTCGTCGTCGAACGACTCCGGCACCGCGAGCGCCAGCACGAACATCGCCGCCATGACGACCAGGAAGACGTACCGCATCAGGCCCTCGTCGGCGCGGACGAAGTTGCCGAGCCAGCAGTAGCCCACCCAGGGCCACCACACCAGTGCCAGGACGACCAGGCCATGGGCCACAACTTCGACCGAGACGTCTGTCGCCATCAGCGCGGTCACCTGGGTGAACGCGTAGACGAAGACGAGGTCGAAGAAGAGCTCCAAGGGGGTGACCGAGGCACTCTCGTTCATGAGGGTGACGCGCCGTGAGCCGCTCATGCTCCGATCCTGCCTCGTGGCGCGTTCGCCGGCGAGGGGGTTCAGCCCAGCCGGGCCAGATCCTCCAGGCAGCGACGCTCCACCTCGGCGAGCTCCGTCAGCGTGTCGGCGATGTCGCGGCGGCGTTGCTCCAGCTCGGAGCGACGGGCGGCGATCTGGCTCAGCAGGTAGCGCAGCTGGCCCGCCTCGCCCGGCTCGGAGTCGTACATGTCGATGATGCGGGCGATCTCGTCGAGGCTGAAGCCGAGTCGCCGGCCGCGCAGGACCAGCGCTAGCCGCACCTGGTCCCGATTGCGGTAAACCCTCTGGATGCCGCGGCGCTCCGGGGACAGCAGACCGCGGTCCTCGTAGAAGCGGATCGTTCGCAACGTGACGGCGTGTTCGCGGGCGAGCTCGGTGATGCTCCAGGTCCGCTCTGTTGCGATGGACACCGCGACCTCCGTCACTTACGTTGACGTAAGCGTAAGCCACCGCCCCGGAGGACCGCCATGACCACGTTGTCGCGCGAGCACGAGGAGTTCCGCTCGGTGGTGCGCGAGTTCGCCGCCGCCGAAATCGCGCCGCACATCGCCGAGTGGGACAAGAAGCACTACTTCCCGGTCGAGGTGGTCCACAAGATGGGCGACCTCGGACTGTTCGGGCTGACCGCCCCCGAGGAGTACGGCGGCGCCGGTGCGGACTTCACCAGCCTGTGCGTCGCGATCGAGGAGGTCGGGCGGGTCGACCAGTCGCTCGGCATCACCCTCGAGGCCGCCGTGGGGCTCGGGATCAACCCGATCCTCACCTTCGGTACGCCGGAGCAGAAGGACGCCTGGCTGCCCGACCTGGTGGCCGGCCGCTCGCTGGCCGCGTTCGGGCTGACCGAGCCGGGCGCGGGCTCCGACGCCGGTGCTACCCGGACCCGGGCCGAGCTGCGTGACGGTCAGTGGGTCGTCAACGGCACCAAGCAGTTCATCACCAACTCCGGCGCCACGATCACGTCGGTGGTTGCTGTTACTGCACGCACCGGCACCCGCGATGACGGTCGGCCAGAGCTGTCCTCGATCCTGGTGCCGAGCGGGACGCCCGGTTTCGTCGTCGAGCCCCCGTACGACAAGCTCGGCTGGCACGCCTCCGACACGCATCCGCTGACGTTCACCGACGTCACGGTGCCGGAGGGCAACCTGCTCGGGGAGCGCGGTCGCGGCTTCTCGCAGTTCCTCGCCACGCTGGATGACGGCCGGATCGCGATCGCGGCGTTGGCCGTCGGGTGCATCCAGGCGTGCCTCGAGCTGAGCGTGCAGTACGCCGGCGAGCGGACCACGTTCGGCGTACCGATCGGGGCCAAGCAGGGGGTCGCGTTCCAGATCGCCGACCTCGTCGTGATGGCCGAGGCCGCCCGGGCGCTGACGTACCACGCGGCGGCGCTGAAGGACGCCGGTGCGCCGGCCTCGCAGCTCACCCGGGCGGCGGCGGTGGCGAAGCTGTACGCAACCGAGTCGGCCGTGAGTGCGACCCGGGTCGCCACCCAGGTCTTCGGCGGCTACGGCTTCATGGAGGAGTATCCGATCGCCCGCTTCTATCGCGACGCGAAGATCCTCGAGATCGGGGAGGGCACGTCGGAGGTGCAGCGGCTGCTCATCGCCCGCAGCCTCGGCCTGCCGGTCGAGTGAGCCCGGCGGTGGCGCGGTGCGGTCCGCTCGGCGGATCTCCCGACACTGAGGTCGTGTCCGACATCTAGTGGCGCAGGGCGGTCGTGTCCGCAACCTGGATGTCGGGAGGTCCGTGACGACGGCTCAGCGGCTAGGGCGGGTCCACAGGGCGGTCCAGGCGACGCCGAGGTCGCGGAGCATCTCGCGCAGCAGCGGCAGGCTCAGGCCGACGACGTTGTGCGGATCGCCCTCGATGCGGGTGACGAAGGGTCCGCCGAGCCCGTCGATCGTGAACCCGCCGGCCACGCCGAGCGGCTCACCGGTGGCGACGTAGGCGTCGATCTCCGCGTCGGTGAGCGCCGCGAAGTGCACCGTCGTCGCCGCCGCCGACCAGCCGGACGCAGTGGCCGGTGACAAGCCGCCCCGCTCGTCCGCGCATCCGGCGCCACCGACGGCGAGCCTCATCGGCGTCGGCCGGTTTGCCCAGAGCCGTTCCGCCCAGGTCGAGGACCGAGTCGGCGCCGATCACCAGCGTCGGGGACGACACCGCCAGCCCGGCTGACACCTCCCGGCACTTGGCCACGGCCAGCGCCTGCGCGAGCGCAGCTGGGTCCGCAATGTCGATCGCGGTCTCGTCGACGTTCGAGACCACCACCTGCGGTGCCAGCCCGGCCCGGCGCAGGATCTCCAGCCGGGCGGAGGACGCGGAGGCGAGCACCAGTCGGTTCGGGGGTTCGGTTCCGGAACCTGCCACGACAGGCGATCCTTGCGCACTCGCGGCGGCACCACCCGGGCGACCTGCCCGCACGGCCGCTCTTGTGTCTGGTGCCCCGAGGGCGGGTACCGCGGCGGGTAGCCTGGTGGAGGCGAACGAGAGAGGGGTACCGCGGTGGCGATGCAGGCCGTCACGCTGTCCGTCGTGGTGCCCATGTTCGACGAGGCCGATGCGGTGCCGTATCTGTTTGCCCGGCTGCGAGCGGTGCTCGAGAACCTCGGCGTGTCGTACGAGGTGATCGCGGTCGACGATGGCAGCCGTGACGAGACAGCGGAGCTGGTGAGCCAGGAGGGCGCCCGCTGGCCGCAGCTGCGGCTCATCCGGTTGTTGCGCAACGTCGGACACCAGGCCGCGATCGGCGCCGGCATGGAGCACAGCAGCGGCGACTACGTCGTCACGATCGACGCAGACCTGCAAGATCCTCCGGAGGAGATCGCGGCGATGTTGACCCTGGCCCGCCGGGACCGGCTCGACGTGGTCTACGGCATCCGCCGCGACCGCTCGTCGGACAGCGTGGCCAAGCGGGTCAGCGCCGGGTGGTACTACCGGGTGGTGCGCCGGCTGGCCGGTCCCCAGGTGCCCGCGCACGCCGGTGACTTCCGGCTGGTGTCGCGCCGCGTGCTCAACGCGCTCGCCCAGTTGCCGGAGCACGGCAGGGTCTACCGCCTGGTTATCCCCTGGCTCGGCTTCCCCGCTGCCGAGCACCACTACACCCGAGACAGCCGCGTCGCAGGCAGCTCGAAGTACCAGCTGGCGAGCATGCTCCGGTTGGCGTTCGACTCGGTGACGTCGTTTTCTGCCGCGCCGCTGCGGATCGCGACCTGGGCCGGGCTCACCGCTGCCTTGCTGTGCACGCTGTTCATGGCATGGACGGTGGTGGAGTGGCTGCGCGGCGACACCGTGGCCGGTTGGGCGTCGACGGTCATCGTGGTGATGCTGCTCGGTGTCGTCCAGCTGCTGTGCCTGGGCCTGCTCGGTGAGTACGTCGGTCGGCTGTTCAGCGCCGCGCAGCAGCGGCCGACGTACATCGTCGGCTTCGACAGCCGGCAGGACACCGGCCCGGTACGCCAGGTGCCCCGACCGTACGAGGACCAGCCACTCGAGGGCGACGGCGGATCGCAGGCCATCGTCGACCACCGCAGGTAGCCGAATCGGTGCCCGATACGACGAACGGGGTTGCCGGGTCGCCCTCTCTCGAGTATCCCGACTACTGGTGGTACCGGGTGCGCTCGCAGCTGCTCCGGGTGGTCTTTGCCGGATACGTGCACGAGGGCGACCGGGTGCTGGACGTCGGAAGTGCGGACGGGCCGAGCGTGCAGTGGATGCCTGGCGGGCGGCGGGTGGCGCTCGACCTCGACCCACGAGGGCTTCGCCCCGGTGACGTGTGCGGCTCGGCAGGCCACCTGCCCTTCGCCGACCACAGCTTCGATGTCGTAGTGGCCTTCGACGTCCTCGAGCACTGCCGAGACGAGACGGCGGCCGTGTCCGAGCTGACTCGGGTGCTGCGCCCGGCCGGCCGGCTGTTGCTGTCGACACCGGCCTACCAGTGGGCCTGGACCTCGTTCGACGAGGACGTCGGACACTACCGCCGCTACACCCGGGACCGGCTGACCGCCGCGACGGCGCGCGCGGGCCTGAGGATCGATCGCAGCACGTACGCGTTCACCGCCACCTTTCCGCTGTTCGTTGCCGAGCGGCTGGTCCGCCGCATCCGGCAGCGCCGCGGGCTGGACGCGACCGGGCTGCCGCAGGTCCCGGGGTGGCTCGACAAGCTGCTGGTGCGGCTGGCCTCGGTCGACGCGGTGCTGCTTCAGCACCGGGATCTGCCGTACGGCTCGTCGGTGCTGGTCGCGGCGACCCGACCGGAGCGCCCGTCAGCGCCGGAACGAGAACAGGCTGTGCCCCACGAAGCTCAGCATGACCGTGACACCGAGGACGACCACCTGAGCGGGCAGCACCGGAGCGCCGACCTGCTCCACCGCGGCCGCTAGCAGGACGGCGTTGACCGCGAGCGCCGCGAGGTTGACCAGCCAGAAGCGGACGTAGTCGAGCCACACCTGACCGCGGACCCGGAACACGAACCTGCGGTGCAGCACGAACGCGCACGAGATCGCCACCGCGTACGTGATCGCCAGGAGCACCAGGTAGTGGAGCTGCTCTCGGAACAGCAGGTGAAGGAGGGCGAAGCAACCGAGCCCGATCGCGGTGTTGGCGAGGCCGACCACGACGAACGCGACTCGCTGGTCGCCTACGATCCGCTCCACGAGACTGGGCTGCACCACGGTGTCGGAGGGGCGGTCCGGTGCCGGTGGGAAGAGTGGCATCGTCCTCGCATGTCTGAGCGGGCCTGCCTGGCTCGGCGACTATAGTCGTCGGGCGTGATGACCGACGACATGACGCACGGGTCCCCGCATGGCATCTCGGTTGTCGTACCCGTCCACCAGGGAGAGCGGCATCTCCAAGCGGTCGTCGATGAGCTGCTGCCGCTCGTCCATCCCTTCCTCAGCCCGGACCGCCACCTGCTCCAGGTGGTCGAGATCATCCTTGTCTACGACCCTGGTCCGGACGACTCGGCGCGGGTGATCCGAGAGCTCGCCGAGAAGCACGAGATCGTGCGCCCGGTGTGGCTCAGCCGCAACTTCGGGCAGCACGCCGCGACATTGGCGGGCATGGCGTCGTCGGGCGGCGACTGGGTGCTCACGATGGACGAGGACGGCCAGCACGACCCCGGCTACGTCGCGGCCATGCTGGACTGCGCCCTGCGCGCGTCGGCGTCGTTGGTGTACGCGCGGGCGACCAACCCACCACCGCACGGTCTTGCCCGCAACGCCACCTCTAGAGGAGCGAAACGGTTGCTCGGGCTGATGACCGGTTCCGACCGGGCCGCCGAGTTCCACAGCTTCCGCCTGATGCTGGGTGAGATCGGGCGAAGCGTCGCCGCGTACGCGGGCTCCGGGGTCTACCTCGACGTGGCACTCGGCTGGGTGGCGGGACCTCATGCCACGTGCCCGGTCGTCCTGCGGGACGAGGGGGAGCGGCGGTCGGGGTACTCGACGCGGTCGCTGGTGTCCCACTTCTGGCGCATGGTGCTGACGAGCGGCACTCGCGGCCTGCGGCTGGTCAGCGCCGTCGGCGCCGCGTTCGCCACCGTCGGGATCGTGGCGGCGATCGCGTTGGTCGTCAACCGGCTGACCGACGCCGGCATCATGGCGGGCTGGACCTCCAACATGGTCGTGATCCTGGTGACCTCCGGGGCGGTGCTGTTCTCGCTCGGGGTCGTCGCCGAGTACGTCGGCGTCGCGGTCAACATGGCGATGGGCAAGCCGTTGTACGTGATCGTCAACGACCCGGCGAAGGGTCCGTTGGGTCGTGTAGCGGACGACCGATGAGGACCGGCGTCCCGACCTGGGTCGTGGGTGCCGGTGGCCTGCTGGGCGGCGCTGTCTGCCGTGAGGCAGCTGCGGCCGGCCTGCCGACGTTCACGA
>Ga0136612_10001289_pt1 | contig 10564 bp, 10 predicted proteins | sample AntDryUQ224A2306_2_FD_106644 | JGI IMG/M metagenome (GOLD analysis project Ga0136612, IMG submission 106644) | Polar desert sand microbial communities from Dry Valleys, Antarctica - metaG UQ224A (23.06) | ecosystem: Environmental > Terrestrial > Soil > Desert | place: Antarctica: Dry Valley...
ACGCCGTCGACCGGGGTGGGTTCGGCCACCGCCGGGACCTCGTCGGCGAGCGGAGCGGTCGCCTCGGGCTCGGCCTCGGCGGGCGGCGCGACCGGCAGGATCGGCGACGCGGGCGCCACCACCGAGGATGCCACTGCCCGCCGCGGCGCTGCCGCCCGCGACGGCGCCGCCGCCCGCGGCCGCGCCGCCACCGCCCGCCGCGGCACCGCCACCGCCCGAGCCGATGCCGAGCTTGGCCAGCAGGCCGACCAGCGGGCCGGCGCCGGCGGGGGCCAGAGCGGCGAAGGACCGCTGGACGCGGCGCAGGTCTGCGCGGTAGGCGCGGCAGCCGTCGCAGTCGCGCATGTGGCGGCGGGCGCGTCCGGTCGCGCGGACGCCGCGGCCGTGCGCCAGCGAGAGGTCGTTGCGGATCTCGATGCAGGCCGTGTCCCGCGCCTCGGCGGCCTCGACGAGCCCGACCCGGGCGCGCACGAGCAGCGACTTGACCGCCGCGATCGAGACGTTCAGCGCCTCGGCGAGGTCGGAGTAGGAGAGGCCCTCGAGCTCGCGCATCAGCAGGGCGGAGCGCTGCTGCGCGGGCAGGCGGCGGACGTCTGACACCAGCCGGACGAGGTCCTCGCGGCGCTCGGCCTCGGCCAGCGGGTCGGCGACCGGCGTGCGCGTGACGTCGAAGAGGTCGATGGCCGGGGGCATCGGGCGACGGAGATGATCGATGCAGCGGTTGTGCGCGACCCGGTAGAGCCAGGCGCGCAGCGCGAGTGGGCGATCGGAGGCCCGCAGCGAGCCGTAGGCGCGGATGAAGACGTCCTGGAGCACGTCCTCGGCGTCCTGCCGGGAGGCCAGCATCTGGCGCGAGTAGGCGAAGAGGCGCTGGTGGTAGCGATCGTGGATGACCCGGAAGGCCTCGTCGCTGCCGGCGCGGAAGAGGGCGACGAGCTGATCGTCGGAGCGCAGCTTGAGGAGCGGCTTTTCCCGCGAGAGGCGCCCCAGCCCTACCGGTGCATGAATGGCAGAAGCTTCCACAAGATCCCTAGTTGTGGACTGTAACTCCTGGAGAGGCGAAAAGTCGCGAGAAAGCCGGACCGTGCGGCCGGTGCTACCCCAGGTTCGCCATCACGTGCTTGATCTGCGTGTAGTCCTCCAGCGAATAGCCCGAGAGGTCCTTGCCGTAGCCCGAGTGGCCGTAGCCGCCGTGGGGCATCTCGGAGGCCAGCGGGATGTGGTCGTTGATCCACACGCAGCCGAAGCGCAGGGCGTTGGCCACCCGCAGCGCGCGGCCGATGTCCCGCGTCCAGACCGAGGACGCCAGCCCGTAGGGCGTGCCGTTGGCCCACGCGATCGCCTCCGCCTCGTCGCTGAACGGCTGCACCGTGATGACCGGCCCGAAGATCTCGCGCTGGATCATCTCGTCGTCCTGCTCGAGGCCCGCGACGACCGCCGGCTCGAGGTAGAAGCCGGGGAGATCGGGCTCGCCTCCGCCGGTGACGACCTCCGCGTTGCCGGGCTTGCGCTCGAGGAAGCCCTCCACCCGCTCACGCTGGCGCGCGGAGTTGAGCGGCCCGAGCGTCGTGTCGGCGCTCAGCGTGTCGCCGAGCACCAGGCCCTCGGCCTGCGCGGCCAGCCCCGAGACGACGTCGTCGTAGACGCCCTTGCCCGCCAAGACGCGGGTGGCCGCGGTGCAGTCCTGGCCGGCGTTGTAGTAGCCGGTGCCGGCGATCGTCTCCATGGCCGTCTCCATGTCGGCGTCGTCGAAGACCACGACGGGCGCCTTGCCGCCGAGCTCGAGATGCACCCGCTTGAGCGAGTCCGCGGCGGCCTTGGCGATCCACTTGCCGGTGTCCACCGAGCCGGTGAGCGAGACCATGTCCACGTCCTCGTGGGTGACCAGCGACTGGCCGGCGGGGTCGCCGTGGCCGGTGACGACGTTCAGCACGCCCTTGGGCATGACCTCGGCCGCCAGCTCCGCGAGCCGGACGGTCGAGACCGGGGTGGTCTCGGCCGGCTTGAGGACGATGGTGTTGCCGGTGGCCAGCGCCGGGCCGATCTTCCAGATGGCCATCATCAGCGGGTAGTTCCACGGCGCGATCTGGCCGATGACCCCGACCGCCTCGCGGCGGACGTAGGACGTGTAGCCCTTGAGATACTCCCCCGCCGCCTTGCCCTCCATGGTGCGCGCAGCCCCGGCGAAGAAGCGCAGGTTGTCGCACATGAACGGGATCTCGTCGTCGCGGAAGGCGGCCAGCGGCTTGCCCGCGTTCGTCGCCTCGAGCTCTGAGATCTCGTCGGCGTTTGACTCGATGAGATCGGCCAGCTTGATCAGGGCGTTTCCGCGCTCGCCCGGTGTGGTCGTCGACCAGCCCTCGAAGGCGTTGCGCGCGGCGGTGACCGCGCGGTCCACGTCCTCGGCCGTGGAGAGCGGCGCCTCGGCGATCGTCTCGCCGCTGGCCGGGTTGAGGATGGGCTCGGTCTGGCCCTCGGCGGGCCCGGCGAACTCGCCGTCGATGAAATTCTGCAGCGCGCGGACCGCGGTGGCCATGTCCTACCCCTCTCCTGTGACGCTTTGGGGCTCAACGTAGCACCGCGCCGTGCTCCGGCCAGGATCAACCCGCGAGCCTCGCTTGGCCATCGCGGAGCTATGCTCCGCCGCCCCCCCAGGTGTGGGTCAGGCCGGTAATCGAGGAGGGAGCCACGTTGGCGTACTTCAGCTCAGACCAAGAGGTCTACGACACGATCGGCAGGCTGTTCCAGGAGCTCGTGCAGGACGAGGAGCTGGCGCCGAAGTTCCAGAAGGCGAACACGATCGTCCAGTACCAGTACCGCAACCCCGACTCCCAGATCACGGTGAAGATGCTCGAGGGCGAGGACGGCGAGGTGGACCTGGGGGAGACCGACATGGAGCCCGAGGTCGTCATGACCATGGACGCCGACACCGCCCACAAGTTCTGGCTGGGCAAGGTCAACGTCACCGTGGCCCTCGCGCGGGGGCAGATGAAGGCGAAGGGCCCCGTCGCGAAGATCCTCAAGCTCGTCCCGCTGGTCAAGCCCGTCTTCCCGCGCTACAAGCAGCAGCTCCAGGACTCGGGCCGCGGCGAGCTCGCCGACGTGGCGTAGTGGCCATGGAGGCCGCGGACGTCGACGCGCTCGAGACCCCGCCCAGGCGGGGCTTCAAGGACTTCTACCAGTTCCTCGCGCCCACCCGGGTGATCGCCGGGCGCGACCTGATCGAGGGCATCGGGTTCGAGTTCGCCAAGGAGGGCGCCCAGCGCCCGCTCATCGTCACCGACGAGGTGATCCATGGCACCGGGCTCATCGACCGGGTCCGCGCGGGCGTGGAGGACGGCGGCCTCGAGGTCGCCGGGGTCCATGACGACGTGCCCCCCGACTCGCGCTCGGATGTGGTGGCGCGCACCGCCGAGGTGGCCAGGGAGGCGGGCGCCGATTCGTTCTTGGCCGTGGGCGGCGGCTCGGTGATGGACACGGCCAAGGCCGCGAACGTCGTCTTCACCCACGGCGGGGAGCCGCGCGACTGGGAGGGCTACTTCGGCCTGCCGCGCGCGAACGACGGCATGGGCCGCCCCGCGGAGCTCGCTCCCCTCGCCTGCATCCCCACGACCTGCGGGACCGGCTCCGAGGTCTCCTTCGCCTCGGTGATCAAGGACGCCGAGGAGCACATCAAGTACCAGGTCGCCGACTTCCCGATGTTCCCGCGCCTCGCCGTGCTCGACCCGGCCGCGACCGCCACCCTGCCGCCGGCGATCGCCGCCGCGACGGGGATGGACGCGATGACCCACGCCATCGAGGGCCACGTCTCGTCGGAGTGGAACCCGCACGGCTCGGCCTACGCGCTCATGGCGCTGCGGCTCATCCGCGACAACCTCGAACGCGCGGTCTCAGAGCCCGGCGACGAGGACGCCCGCGGCAACATGCTGATCGCCGCGAACCTGGCGATCCAGCCGACCGCCTCGGGCGCGATCGGCGCGACCCACTCGATGTCGCACCCGTGCGGGGCGCTCTTCGGCGTGCCCCACGGCGTCGCCAACGCGATCAACCTGCCCTGGATGATCGAGTTCAACGCCGCCGGCGGCGCGGGCATCGCCGATCGCTACCGCGACGTCAACGAGGTTCTCGGGCTGGAGGTCGGCGGCTCGGACGACGTGATCGGCCACGCGCTGGCCGATCACGTGCGCGGGCTGGTCTCAGGGCTCGGCCTCCCAAGGAGGCTCTCGGAGGTCGGGGTCCCCGAGGCCGGCATCCCCGAGCTGGTGGAAGGCGCCATGGGCGACGGCTGCACGCTGGTCAACCCGCGCGAACCGACCGCCGAGGACTTCGAGGCCCTCTACCGCAAGGCGCTGTAGGGCCCGCGGTCCCCGCCGCGGCGGTCAGCGCAGCAGGTCGCCCGCGCGCGCGGCGGCCACCGTGGCACGCAGCGTCGCGCGCGCGGTGTGCTGCGGGCGCCAGCCCAGCTCCCTGCGGGCCTTGCTCGTGTCCATGAGCACCGGGCGCCGGAAGGCGGAGATCCAGGCCGCCTCGGGGGGGAGGAAGGGCAGGCGAGCCACGACGTGGGCCGTCGCGTCAACCGCCAGCTCGGGCAGCGGGACCGTGTACCAGCCCAGTTCGTCGGCGAGGTTCTTCACGGTGAGCTCGCCCGGAGCGGCGAGGTTGTAGACGCCCGGCTCGCCCTTGCCCTGCACGGCGGCGCGCAGCGCGGTGGCGACGTCCTCGGCGTGCACGAGCTGGAACGGGACGCCGGGATCGGGGATCACCGGCTTGAGCACCGGGACCACGTCGAGCAGCGAGCGCACCGCGCCCGGGAGCTTCTCGCCGAGGGAGACGTAGGGCAGGTTCTCGATCAGCAGCAGCGACTCGGGGCCGGCGACGATGCAGGGGCGAAACACGTAGGCGTCGAGGCTGGCGTCGTCGAGCAGGTCGGACAGGAGGCCCTCGAGCTCGGCCTTCTGGCGCGAGTAGTAGAAGGAGTCGGTTCCGCGCGGGGGCTCGTCCTCGGTCAGCCACTCGGGCGTCTCCTCGTCGAATCCGTAGGCCGCCACCGAGGAGGCGTAGACGAGGCGCTTGACCCTGCGGGCGGCGATCGCGGCCTCGAAGACGTTGCGCGACCCCTCCAGGTTCACCTTCCGCGTCTCGTCGGCGTCGCCGAAGATGATGAACGCGAGGTGGACGACGACGTCGGCCTCGGTTACGAGCTCCTCGACGGAGCCGCGGTCGAGGACGTCGCCCCGCCGGTACTCCGTCTTCTTCCAGCCCTCGGCCTCGGCGTCGAACGGGCGCCGCGCCATGCCGATGATCCGCTTGACCGTCCGCGCGCGCTCGAGCGCGCGTACGAAGGACTTGCCGATGTCGCCGGTCGGCCCGGTCACGGCGACCGTGAGGCCCGCGGACCTGCGCTTGGTCTGCGGGCTGCCGGGCTTGCGCTTGGGCTGGGTCACAGCGACGGTTGTACCCGACGGGCGACGGGCGGTGGGGAAATCGCCTACCGGCGCAGCAGGGTGGCGACGCGGCGCTCGCAGGAGTCCAGGCGATCGCGCGCGTCGGCGCGGACGCGGTCGATCCCCGGCCCGCAGCGAACCGTGTCCCCAAAACCGTCGCGGGCGTCGATCAGGTCGTTCCCCGCTCCGGCGGTGATGGAGTCGACCCCGGAGCCGCCCTCGATCGTGTCGGCGCCCGCGCCCGTCACGATCGTGTCGTTCCCCGCACCGCCCCGTGCCGTGACGCCGAGCCCGCGCGCGAAGATACGGTCGTTGCCGATGCTGCCGATCAGGGTGCCGGCGTCGCCATCGGAGCGGATGTCGTCGCTGCCGGCGCCACCATCCACGAAGTCGCGGCCCGTTCCGGCGAAGATCGAGTCGTTGCCGGCATCGCCGGTGATGGTGTCGTCGCCGGACTGACCGAAGAGCTGATCGTTGCCCGTGCCACCGACGATCTCGTCGTCGGCGGGGCCGGCGTAGGCGACGTCGGCGCCCGAGTCGAGCACGATGCGGTCCTTGCCGGTGCCTCCGAGCGCGAGCTCGACGCCGGCGCCTCCCAGCACCGTGTCGTCGCCCGGGCCCGCCTCGAGGTAGTCGTTGCCCCCGAAGCCGGTCAGCGTGTCGTCGCCGGCCTCGCCGAAGATCTGGTCGGGGCCGGGGGTGCCGGTGAGGGCGTCACCGGCCTCGGTGCCGATCAGGGTGTCGGCCAGGGCGAGCGTGGCCGGGCCTGCCAGCGCGAGCGTGGCCAGGCATGAGAGCAGGATGAGATGGCGTCGCATCACAGGCGTTAACACGGGTCCGAAGCACAGGGTTGCGCTGCCGGGCTCATGCCAGCGTACTGCGGCGGTCTCAGCCCGCCTCGTCGTAGCCCGGATCGCCCGGCAGCAGGATGCGCGCAGTCTCGCCGGTGACGACGACGCGCGGCTGCACGGGCACGACATCGCGCTCGCGGGCATGAGCGAGGAGCGCAGCGGCGCTGTCGAACGCGCCGAGCTGCTCGAGGTGCTTGATCGTGGGAAAGACGAGCAGGATGTCGCCCGCCCGATGGGCGGCGAGCGCGTCGGCCGGCGAGTACCAGCGCGCGTCCACGGCCTCCTCGCCGTCGACCTGGGCACGGGATCCGGCGGGCGCCTCGGCCAGGAAGAAGTGGGTGTCGAAGCGGATCTTCACCTCCGCGGGCGTGATCCAGCGAGAGAACTTCACGAGCGCCCTGGGATCGGAAAGCTCGATCCCCGCCTCCTCGCCGACCTCGCGGACGGCGGCGGCGCGGTGGGCGGCGTCGGTGTCGTCCGCGCCGTCGGCGGCGTCGACCGCCCCCCCGGGGAAGACCCAGGCCCCACCCATGAAGCGCGCGGCGGGATTGCGCTGCACCAGCAGGAGCTCGAGCGACTCGCCGCCGCCCCGCAGAATGATCACCGAGGCCGCCTGGCGCGGTGTGGTCTCGGTCCCGTCGTTGTAGCGCTCGCCGGAACGCTCGAGGTCGTCGCGGTCCACCTTCATCGCCCGCGGACCCTATCGCCGCGACGGGTAGGGTTTGCGCCGTGAGCGAGGCAGCCATCCTCCAGCGCTGGATCTGCGAGTCCTGCGGCTTCATTTATGACCCCGCCGAGGGCGACCCGGACGGCGGGATCGTGCCGGGCACCGCCTTCGAGGACGTCCCGGATGACTGGTTCTGCCCGGTCTGCGGTGCACGCAAGCGCGACTTCTCCCGCTACGAGGACTGATCCCGTGACCAAGCTGCGCCGGCTGCGTCCCGATCCGCTCGAGGTGCGCAGGGTCCTGGCGCGGCTCGGCGGCGCGCGCCTGTCGTTCGGCAAGCCCGTGCGGGTCGGTGACCGCGCGGTGATTCCCGTCGCCCAGGTGCGCGTCAGTGGCGGGTTCGGCTTCGGGGGCGGGGCGGACGACGGCGGTGCGGGTGGCGGCGGCGCGCTGTCGTCCCGGCCGGTCGGCTTCATCGACGCCGGGCCCGAGGGCGCTCGGTTTGAGCCCATCGCGGGCCGTGGGGCCCGCACGCGAACCATCCTCGTGGCCGGCGCGGCGGGCGCCCTCGCGGGGGCAGGCGTCGCGGGGACCGCGGTGGGAGCCGTCGCCGCGGGGCGGCTCGCCCGCGCGGCACGCCGCGCGCTGCCGGGGCCCCCACGCCGGCCGGCCCTCGGGCGCCGCGCCCGCCCGGCGGCTGCTGCGGCGCTGACCGGTCGGCTCAGGCGGCCTGCGCGAGCCCGGCCGCGTCGCTCGTGACGGCGTCGAGCGCCTCGGCGGTGATCTCGACCAGGCGCCGCAGCTCTGAGTCGGCGATCGCCAGCGGCGGCATGAGCACGACGACGTCGCCCAGCGGGCGCACGATCGCTCCGCGTTCCCGGGCGGCGAGCGTCACCTGATGGCCCATCCGCGCCTCCAGCGGCTGGTGGACGAGCTCGATGCCGACCATGAACCCGCAGCGGCGGACCTCGGCCACGCCGGGTAGGCGCGCGACGGACTCGTCCAGCCACGTCCCGAGCAAGTCGATCTTGGGCTGGAGGTGGTGCAGCGTGCGCTCTGACTCGAAGACGTCCAGCGAGGCGACCGCCGCGGCGCAGGCCAGCGGATTGCCGGTGTAGGTGTGGCCGTGAAAGAAGGTCCGGAACTCCTCGAACTCGCCGAGAAAGCCCTCGTAGACGCGCTCGGTGGTCAGCGTCGCCGCGAGCGGGAGGTAGCCACCGGTGAGCCCCTTGGAGAGGCAGAGGAAGTCAGGGGTGACGTTCTCCTGCTCACAGGCGAACATCGTGCCCGTGCGCCCGAAGCCCGTCGCGACCTCGTCGCAGATCAGCAGCACGCCGTAGCGGTCGCATAGCTCGCGGACGGCGGCGAGGTAGCCCTCCGGGTGCACGAGCATCCCGGCCGCGCCCTGCACCAGCGGCTCCATCACGACGGCCGCGACCTGATCCTGGTGCTCCTCGAGCAGGGCCGCCATCTGGTTGGTCTCCCCGGGCTCGGCCTGCCAGGAGTCGAACAGGAGCGGGCGATACAGCGAATGGAAGAGCTCGATACCGCCCACCGACACCGACCCGATCGTGTCGCCGTGGTAGCCGCCGCGCAGGCAGATGAATCCCGTGCGCTGGGGCTCGCCCCGGTGCGCCCACCACTGCAGCGACATCTTCAGGGCGACCTCGGTCGCCGTTGAGCCGTTGTCGGAGTAGAAGACCCGACTCAGGGGCGCGGGCGCGATGTCGATCAGCCGCCGGCCCAGCTCGATCGCCGGGCGGTGGGTGAGTCCGAGCATCGTCGAATGGCCCAGGCGGCCCAGCTGGAGGCGCACCGCGCTGTCGATCAGGTGGTGGCCGTGGCCGTGCACGTTGCACCACAGCGACGACACCCCGTCGATGTAGGCCCGCCCCTCGGTGTCATAGAGGGTCGTCCCCTCGGCGCGCTCGATGATCGGCGCGTCCTCGCCGGCCCACCCGCGCTGCTGGGTGAACGGGTGCCACAGGACCTCCCGGTCCAGCGCACGCAGCTCGGCGGAGGTCACGCGGGCGACCGTAGCCCCCGGCGCGGTCGGAAACGGGCCTTCACTACTCTCAAACGGGTGCGTGCGCTCCGGGCCGGTCCCCCGATCGAGGCCATCGTGTTCGTCGTCGGAATGGCCAGTCTCGGCGCCGAGATCGCCGCGGCGCGCCTGCTCGCGCCCTACTTCGGTGCCTCGACGATCGTGTGGGCGAACACGATCGCCACGGTGCTGGTCGCACTCTCGATCGGCTACGCGATCGGTGGGCGCATCGCCGATCGCAACCCGACCCGGGAGGGACTGTGCGGCCTGGTGCTCGTGGCCGCGGCGCTGCTGGCGGCGGTTCCGTTCGTCTCGGGCCCCTTCCTGCGCGCTTCGGTCAGCGCGCTGGACTCGATCTCGGCCGGCGCCTTCGTCGGCTCGCTCCTCGGCGTGCTCGCGCTCGTCGCGGTGCCGGTGCTCCTGCTGGGCGCCGTCGCGCCCTACGCGATCCGGCTCACGGTGGAGCGGGTGGAGGACTCCGGCCGGGTCGCGGGGCGGCTGTATGCGATCTCGACGGTGGGCTCGCTGGTGGGCACGTTCCTCTCGGCGCTGGCGCTCATCCCCCTCGTCGGAACCCGGCGGACGTTCCTCGCCTTCGCCATCGCCCTGGCGCTCGTGGCGGTGCTGGGGATGCGCCGGCGCTTCGCGCTCGCGCCGGTCGCGCTCGTCGCCCTCCTCGCCGTGCCCGTGGGCACCGTCAAGGCGGGGGAGGGCGAGCGCGTGATCTGGGAGCGCGAGACCTCCTACCAGTACGCGCGTGTGGTGGAGGACGCAGACGGAGTGCGCCTGCTCGAGCTCAACGAGGGCCAGGCCGTGCACTCGCGCTATGAGCCCGGCGCGTGGCTCACCGGGGACTACTGGGACGGCTTCCTGCTGCTCCCCTTCGCCACGCGCGCCGCGCCACCGCGGCGCATCGCCATTCTCGGCAACGCGGCCGGGACCACCGCGCGTGCCTACGGCCACTACTTCCCGGCCACGGCGATCGACGCGGTCGAGATCGACGGGGACCTGACCGCGGTCGGCCGCGAGCTGTTCGACCTGCGCGCGCCGCGCCTGCGCACCGTGACCGAGGACGCGCGGCCCTTTCTGGCTCGCCAGGACGACGGCCGCTACGACGCCATCTTCATCGACGCCTACCGCCAGCCCTACATCCCGTTCTATCTCGCCACGCGGGAGTTCTTCGCGCTGGCGCGCGACAAGCTGACGCCGGGCGGCGCCGTGGTGGTGAACGTCGGCCACCCCGAGGGCTCACAGAAGCTCGAGCGGGTGCTGTCGGCCACGATGGGAGCGGAGTTCACGACGGTGCTCCGCGACCCCGCGCAGGACACCAACACGCTCGTCGTCGCCACCAGCGCGCCGGCGGCCGGAGCGGGCGCGCTGCGTGATCGGTCGGTCCGGCTGCCCGGCGAGCTCAGGCGACCGGCGCTGACGGCCGCGGCGCGGCTCGCGCCCGGGCTGCGCGGCGGGACGGTCTACACCGACGACCGCGCGCCGGTGGAGTGGCTCATCGACACGTCGATCGTGTCGTATGCGGCGGGGGAGCGGTAGGGGGGATGGC
>Ga0136612_10001290_pt1 | contig 10563 bp, 10 predicted proteins | sample AntDryUQ224A2306_2_FD_106644 | JGI IMG/M metagenome (GOLD analysis project Ga0136612, IMG submission 106644) | Polar desert sand microbial communities from Dry Valleys, Antarctica - metaG UQ224A (23.06) | ecosystem: Environmental > Terrestrial > Soil > Desert | place: Antarctica: Dry Valley...
ACAAGGAACTGTCGTTCAACAACGTGCTCGACGCACAGGCGGCGGTCTCCACAGTGTCGGACTTTCTCGGGCCGACGATCTCGATCGTGAAGCACGGGATACCATGCGGGCTGGCTACAAACTCTGAGCTCAGCCTCGCGTTCGAGCACGCGCTTTCGGGCGACCCGCAGTCCGCATTCGGGGGCGTGGTCGCGGTCAATCGCGAGGTGACGGCCGAGCTGGCCGAGGCCGTCTCAAAGACATTCTTCGAGCTTGTGATCGCGCCGAGTTTCGCCGACGACGCCGTGACGATACTCTCCCGAAAGCGGAACCTTCGCCTCCTGGAGATCGGCAAGATGCACGCTAGTTGGGAGCAGTCGAGCTCGGGCGGGAACCTCAACTGGAAGTGGTTGGACGGCGGCTTCCTCGTGCAGACGCCTGACAACGTGCCGCCCGACGAGGTGGAGACCAGAGTCGTCACCGCGCGCAAGCCCACGCTGGACGAGGCGACGGACCTGCTGTTCGCGTGGCGCGCCGTCGAACACGTCCGCTCGAACGCCGTCGTGCTCGTACACGACCTCGCGCTCGTGGGGGTGGGGGCGGGGCAACCCAGCCGGGTGGACTCGGTGAAGCTGGCGGTGATGAAGGCCGACATGCGCTCAGAGGGCAGCGTGATGGCGAGCGACGCCTACTTCCCGTTCGCCGACGGACTCGAGGTCGCAGCGAAGGCGGGTGTGACCGCTGTGATTCAGCCCGGCGGCTCGATCCGCGACGACGAGGTTATACAGGCGGCGGACCGGTACGGTATGGCGATGCTGTTCACGGGCTCGCGTCACTTCAAGCACTGAGCCGATCGTTCGCACATGTGTCGCCGCACGCCTGCGGGCTAATGCAAAAGGACAACCGCATGGATACAACCGCGCTGCTCCGACGCTCGGAGCTATTCACCTCGACAACCGACGAATTGCTCTCAAGCGTCGCCGCGCTTGCAACGCCGATCCGCTTCGGCCGCACCGACGCGCTCTTTGAGCAGGGAGGGAAGGCCGATCAAGTCTACCTACTTGAGGACGGGGTGGTCGGCATCCGCTTCGTCACACCCGAGCAGGGGGAGGTGTTGGTGGACACGATCACTAAGCCGGGCGAGGTGTTCGGTTGGTCGGGGCTCGTCGCGCCGTTTGAGTACTCGTTCACCGCGCGTGCGATGGCCGACGGCGGCGCCGTTGCGCTGCCGGGCGCCGAGCTGCTGGAGCTGTTGCGCGAACATCCCGAGGTGGGTATGGAGGTGTATCGTGGGCTGCTGCTCGTTGTGGCGGATAGGCTTCAGCAGACGCGCTCGTCGCTGCTCTCGATCCTCAGCCGGGGCACGATCAGCCAGGGCTGACGGCGCTGCGCGACGTGCGTCTCAGTCGCAGACCTCGATAGCGCCTCGCGTCTCGTTAGTCGGATTTACATTCGAGCGAGTTCGCCGTGTTCGCGTACTGCGGCGGCATCACCTTTACTCTGGCTATGCCGCAAGCGTGAAGGGAGGGTCCGACGTGAGTGTTGAGTTCCTACTTACTTCCCTAATCATCGTTGCGACACCCGGTACAGGCGTTCTGTACACGCTGGCCGCCGGCCTCTCGCGCGGCGCCCGTGCAAGCATCGTCGCCGCTCTCGGATGCACGCTGGGGACAGTACCGCACATGGCGGCAGTGCTCCACACGAGCGCGACCGCGTTTCAGTTTCTGAAGTATCTGGGCGTGGCCTATCTCCTCTAAATGGCGTGGAGCACGCTACGGGACAAGGGAGCGCTGACCGCAGCGGATGAGACCGCCCCTCCCTCGGCGGCCAGGGTGGTCGTCTCCGGCGTCCTCATCAACATCCTCAACCCGAAGCTCACGATCTTCTTCTTCGCGTTCCTACCTCAGTTCGTGGGCGCGGATGAGCCGAGTGCGTTCCTACGCATGATGGAGTTGAGCGCCGTGTTCATGCTGCTCACGCTCGTCGTGTTCGTTGTCTACGGGGTGTTCGCCGCCTCGGTGCGGACCCACGTAATCTCACGTCCTCGAGTCATGACCTGGATGCGCCGTACTTTCGCGGGCGCTTTCATAGCGCTCGGCACCAGACTCGCGGTAACTGACCGATAGGGATTCCCCCTCGAACGGCGACATGCAAGCCTCGTAATGGCGGGGATACCTCCGGAGTACTGCTAGCCATCCGCGACGTATGCTCGTGCGGCGGAGAGTGCTTCCTTGAGCCGCCCCTCGTGGATCGCCTCCGCAGGGGAGATGTCGTTGAGCTGCGGATTCATCCCGATGAACCACGCTCTGACCGTCTGCGGTGAGTCGTACTGTGTTAGCAGTTGTGCTATCTCATAGGCTGCTCGCAGCCGCTTCTCGCTTTCCAAGCGCATCCCCACGACTTCACCGTTCGCCCAGCGAGTGACGCTCTTCGCGTCTTTGACCCCGGCGATGTAGGCAGTTAGCTTGCGCGAGAGTCGCCCCTGCAGCAGCTTCGTCACATCCTGAACCGAAGCCTCCACCGATTGCCTGTACGCCTGGTCCAGTATGCGTGCGGTGTTTAATGCCTCTTCCGAAGTCGCCATAGAGCCCTCCTGTTGCCGCTAAATATGCCGCCTCAATGCCACACCTTAATCCATTATATACCCCATGTCAATATTCCGGCAGACCACTGTGGATCAATGCTTCGGCAGCGATTGCCAGGTTTGCTGTTAGTCGCGTGGGTGCGCGCCCGGACGGCGACCAGCAAGGAGCGACGACTTAGGAAGAATCGGCCAGATGGCGTCGTCACGGATTGTGGTGAATTCGTTCGTGTATGTAGGCGCGAAGCCGCAGTGCTCAGCCGGGTGGGGTAGGCGACGACTCGCGCGGTTCTGAGCGGCCTATCAGCCCGCTTGCGGCCAGTCGAACTGCGTTGTACATGGTCTGGATCGGCGCGCCGCTCTTGGCCGCCAGCTCAGCGCAGCTCTCGTACTCGGGCGCGGCGTCCACCACCCGACCGTCGAGCAGCTTGAGCTTCACTGTCGCAGGGCCGAAGAGCGTCGTCACAGTCTCGAAGCTCCGCCCCGCCTTGAATCTGCGGTGTTCAGAGTAGCGCACTCCCAGCGTCGTCGTGTGGGTGAGCAACAGCTCGGCGAACTCGCGCTCGCGACCCGCTGGCGCGAGCAGGCTGAGCAGCACCGCCGGGCGTCCCTTCTTCATCCCGATGGGCGTCGTCCAGCAGTCGAGCGCGCCGAGGTCCAGCGCGCGCTCGATCACCTGTGGAAACATCTCGCCCGTCATGTCGTCAATGTTGCACTCCAGCAGCACGACCGAGTCGGAATCTGGTCCGGCTGACGACGATTGGAGCAGAGCGCGTAGGGCGTTCGGCCACGGCGCCGTGCGGGTACCGAAGCCGTAGCCGACGCGCTCGGGCTGGAGCACAGGCGGCTCCCCCCACTGCGCGAAGTGTGCCGCGAGCGCGGCGCCCGTCGGCGTGACCATCTCCCCCTCGCCTCGCTCCAGCAGCATTGATGCGCCCCGCTCCGTGAGTATCTCCAGCGTGGCCGGCGCGGGCACGGGCAGCAGGCCGTGGGCGGTCTGCACGAACCCCCGGCCCAGGGGGAGCGGCGCGCACCACGTCTCGTGGACCTCCAGCAGGTGCATCGCGACGCAGGCCCCCACAACGTCTATTATGGAGTCCACCGCGCCCACCTCGTGGAAGTGAACCTCCTCGACCGTCGTGCCGTGTACTTTCGCCTCGGCTCGGGCGAGCCGCTCGAACACCGCCGTTGCGTCGGCCTCGACGGTGGGAGGCAAATCGGCGCTTGCGATCATCGCGCGGATGTCGCCCAGCCTGCGGTGGGGATGCGGCGTCGCCTCGTCCACGATAACCCCGGCCCTGCAGCCTGAGACGCCGCCAACGACGACGGTCTCGTGTTCCAGCCGCCAGCCGGGCAGCTCCAGCCCGGCAAGTTGGTCGCGCAGCGCGTCCGGCGATGCTCCAAGCTCAATGAGGGCGCCGAGCATCATGTCGCCGCTGATGCCGGCATAGGTGTCGAGGTAGAGCAGGGTCATTGGGAGGAGCCGTGGTCGGCGCGAAGCTGGCCGCACGCCGCGAGTATGTCGGCGCCGCGCTCCAGGCGGACGGTGCAGGGCACGCCGGCCTCGACCAGCACGCGCTGGAACTCGAGGACCTGGGAGTGGCTGGGCGGCTCAAGGTCGCTGCCGAGCACCCGGTTGAGCGGGATCAGGTTCACGTGGCACAGCAGGCCTGAGAGCAGCTCGGCCAGCGCGGCGGCCTGCTCGGGCGAGCTGTTGCGCCCGGCGATCAGCGCGTACTCGAAGCTGATGCGTCGCCCGGTCATGACGGTGTACTCTCGTGCAGCGGCGATGAGCTCGGCCAGCGGCCAGCGGTTGTTGATCGGCATCATGCTCGCGCGCAGCTCGTCGTCCGGCGCGTGGAGCGAGATAGCCAGGTTCACGGGCAGCCCGGAGCGGGCGAAGTCGCGGATGCGCGGCACAAGGCCGACGGTCGAGACGGTGATCCGGCGAGGGCTGAAGTTCATTCCGTCGGGACGGTGCAGGGCGTGGATGGACTTCCATACGGCGGCTGGGTTGGCCAGCGGCTCTCCCATTCCCATGTAGACGATGTTCGTCAAGCGCTTGCCCCGCTCCTTGAGCACGCGGGCGTAGAACAGTATCTGGCCGAGTATCTCGCCCGATGAGAGGTTGCGGTCGAAGCCGCCCAGCCCCGTCGCGCAGAAGACGCAGCCCAGCGCGCAGCCCGCCTGCGACGAGACGCACACCGTCGCGCGGCCGTCCTCGTACTGCATCATCACGGTCTCGATCTCCCTGCCGTCGTGCAGCCGGAAGAGCGACTTGTGCGTGTCGCCCCCGTCGGCGACCCACTCGCGTATGGGCTCGAGTACAGGCGGCGGTAGCTCCTGGGCTAGCCGGGTGCGCAGGGTCTTTGGCAGGGTGGTGATGGCTGAGGCGTCGGGCGCGAGTTCGCCGTACACCGCCTTCCACACCTGGTCGGCCCTGTAGCCAGGCTCGCCCCGCTCTGTGAACCAGGCTCGAAGCTCGGTGAGGTCCAGGTCGAGCAGGGTGGCAGGCCGCGCCGACGAGGCGGACGCGGGTCGCTCGGCGGCGTTCGGGTTGGTGAATGTCGGTTGCAGTAGTTCGTTAGTCATAACACCAATTATAGCGGCCCGACGCCAGGTTTCGTGCTCGTTGGCGCGGACGTCCTCCACAGACCTCGGTTGATCGAGTTGACAAAATGATGGGCTGGTGCTACACTCCCCTCACAATCGCCCACAGAGTGAAACAACCGCCGGCGGCGATGCACAGGGCCGACGGGGGGCAAGACGTGCGCCATTATGAGGGAGTAAGGCCATGAGGCTGATGCGAAGATCGTCTCGAAGGTTGCTGGGGTTGGCGCTCGTGGCCGGAACGCTGCTGACGGCGCTAGTCGCCGTTTGGATGTTGAGCCAGGATGGAGGCGGCGTGCGGGCGGTGGTTCAGGAGACGCCGCTCGACTCCGCCGTTCGCGAGAAGGTCGCACAGCACGTCCTCAAGTGGACACTGGAGGATTATTACATGGGCGGAGATCGCCCAGGATCGAGGTCGTCAAAGACCTCACGCTCGAGGATCTCCTGAGCATGGGACAATGCCCGAGCCCGGATGCCAACCCGGACGATCCGCGTTACGTCCTGGCGGTGGTGAGCGGCGACCTGGACCTGAGCGACGTGCCGGGCATGGGTAGAGGGAATCGCACTCCAGAACAAGACACGTACCGCTATATTGCGCGTATCGTAGATGTGAAGTCGGGCACGCCGACGTCGAACGGGCTGACGGGGTCGCCCCTCGGCGGCAGCTTCCGCACGATCCTGGGCGATCCGAGCCTTCCCGAGGACGTACCGCCCGGCTCGCCTCCTGGTACCAAGCACGTTGAGTCGCCGCCGTTGACGCTGGAGTCCTGCTCCAAATCCGAGTTCAACGAGTTCAACAACCCACCGGCGGACCCCAACAAAGTCCAGCCGACCGTAGCGCCGGAGGCGCGGCCTTGACGAGGTAGGGCGTCCGCCCGATGCTTCTCGATGATTGGGCGGCGTTGGGCCGAGGCAAAGGGCGGCGGAAAGCGGCTCGTTCAGCGCGCCGGCACGGTGAGGCGCAGCGGATGGTCAGGGGCGGCCTCGGCAGCGGCGTCGAGCTCGACCGTCCCCGCCCCCGCGAGCGAGAGCCGCCGGACGAGTATCCGGCCGTGGAGGACGGACAGCTCGGTCTCGATCCCGTCGCCGGTCGGGCGCTGGTCGAATAGCCCCCATGCGTACCCGTTCGACCAGAACGCAGTCGAGGGCTCGGCGGCGGCAGCGAACCGGAGCGCCCCCTCCACACCGTTGTACTCAAAGCCGGTAAGCGCGAGCACCGCCGCCCAGCTCGCCATCGCACGACTGTAGTGGTGGCCGCACTCCGCCTCGTTGAAGGGGCTGCGTCTGCGCCCGTCGTAGCGCGCCCGCACGGCCTCGATGCACCGCAAGCCAGCGTCGGTCTTGCCCTCGTAGAGCATGCCCACGGCGGCGGTGTACTCGAAGCCCGTCATCACCTCGTTGAAGTAGGGGAACGGTCGGCGCGGCCTGCCGCCTCGGGGATAGGAGCACATCACGAGCGCGGCCTCGTCGGCGAGCGCGAAGGTGCGCAGGTGGTTGAAGTGGCCGTCCAGCCGCTCCTTGAAGTTGTACATCAGGATGCTGTCTAGCGTCGCGCTCACGTGCTCTGGGCTCACCAGATAGCCCAGGCCGCACACGTGTGCCATGTACTGCCCGACGAGCTGGTCCACCAGGCAGCCGGGGCCGATCTGGAGGTCGGGGTCGGAGAGGTCGCGAGCGCCCATGCTCTCGTGGCGGAGGCCGGCGGCTATCGTCGAGGGGTCTGCGGGCGGCTGGACGCGCTGCTCGTAGTACTCGCCGTTGAACAGGTGGGCGTCCACCCACGCGCCGCCACGCTCGAACAGGTCGCGACATGTCGCTGCGAAGTCCGTATCGCCCAGGTAGGCGGCTGTGTCCTCGGCGGCGCGGAGGGCGCCGAGGTACCACAGACCCATCTGCGGGTTCGGCCCGTAGTACTCAACGTCCATCGTGTTGTGCTGACAGCCCTCCATCACGCCGTCGCGGTCGGCGTCCCAGCCGCCTGGAATCCAGCAGAACTCCAGCGCCTTGCGTGCGCGGGGCCACAGCTCGCGGAGGAACGCATCGTCGCCGGAGAGTCGCCACTCGCGATAGAGCTTCATGATGCAGCCCATCTGCCCGTCCGCCGCCGCAAGGCCCCACTCGGTGGCCCGGTTGAGCGGCAGTTGCACGCGGAAACTCATGTGGCCGTCGTCGCGCGTTGCGTGCGCGAACTCGACCTCTCGCATCGAGCGCGCGAGGTCGCCGAAGAGAAACGCCGTCGCCTGCTCGTAGTTCCACACGTGCGTGCAGGAACCCAGGCAACTGCCAACGCGGTCCTCGCAGCCCTCCCAGCCGTAGAAGCGCCCGTCCTCGGTGCGAAAGCAGGTCTGGGTGCGGAGCGTGCTGAGGTTGTAGAGGGCGGCCTCCTTGACCACGGGCGGCAGGTCGGAGGCGCAGAAGCTCTCGACGAAGCGCAGGGTGTCGGCTTCGAGCTGCGGCAGGTCGCGCGCGGTCCGCTCGACCACGTCCCACGCGTCGGCGTACTGCGTCGCGTAGTGATTGCCGACGCGCTCGTGCGAGTATCCCCACGAGCCTTGCGCCTCGTCCCTTCCCCAGGCGCGGCGGTTCGGGAAATGCCACCCGATGAAGAAAGGGACGGTTGCCGACCCGCGCGGCGGCAGCACGACGCTCACAGCGAGCGACGCGACGGGCGCGTCCACTCCGGCGGCGTCGCGCTCGTCGAGCCGGCCGTTGGCGCTGAAGTCGTCCCAGAAGTCGAGCAGCGAGTCGCCCCAGCTAAGGTTCGCCCACCCGATGCGGTGCGACACGTCGGGGTGCGTCGTCGCGAGGGCGAGCGTGCCGAAAAACTCCGAGTCGGCGGGAGAGCCATCGGTGGTCATGTGGACGCCGGCGAGGTTGGGGCTGCGACGGAACTCATTGCTGTTGCGGTTCGCGGCGCCGTTGAGCCCGTCCGTGCCGATGAAGTTTTGCACGCTCGCGCACACCGACGCCTCGACCTCGGTGTCCGTTCGGTTGGTCAGGGTCCACCGCAGCACTGCGACAGGTATGCCGCTGCGGTCGGCGTCTGCCGGGATGAGCGGGTTGAACGCTTGGAGCCGCGCCTCGACGGGCACGTCGGGATCGGAGAGCGCCACCTGCCCAAACGGGTACGCCGCCTCGAAGGAGCAGCCGCGAAACCGGGGCAGCCCGTGGTTCCCTGCCACGGCGCCCTGGTAGCCCTCGTAGAGTGCTGGCTCGATCGGCCCTTCGAGCGCGCGGACGGCGGGTTCGCCGCCGGCTTGCCGAGTCCAGAGCGCGAAGAACGAGTGGCGAGGTGTGAAGCCCTTCGCGGGCCGATTGCCGACCTCCCAGTCGTGCAGGTCTCCCCGACCGCCAAGCGAGATCGTGCCCGTGCCGATGCCGCCGATGGGCAGCGCGACGCGCGCGAGGCTCGACCCGTCGTAGCGGGTGAGGACGGGCCAGTGGGATTGGGAGCTCTCAGCCATACTTCGCCTCCTTGCTCGGGAGTTGAGCGCCCCGTCTGAGGGACGACGGCGACGCGGGCGTCGGTCGGATTATACAACAGGCGGCGAGACCTCTGGTTAGGGCAAGATCAAGCGTCATCCTGCGCATAGAGACGTTCCCGTAGGGGCGTTCAATTGAACGCTCGCGTTCATTCCCACATCCGCATACCGCACAGCGCCTCGTACAGCTATGCATTAGGGACAACCCCACTGAACTCGGTTCGCGCCACCGCTGCGGCGCCTCTTAGTTCCACAGACTGAGCCAACCATGCGCCCGCCCCTTCACGGGCGATGGTATACAAGTTAGCCGTTACCATATGCGCCCACTGTTACCTGCTTGCCCGTGCGCTGCCGTTGGTGCACGTGACGCTATTCAGTTACCCGGTCGGGTATCGAGCTCCATTGGCTCCAATCGGTAATCAAACTGCCTGAACTCGATGCTCCACCGACTTCCAGTTGAGAAGAGTAGCTCGTGTACAGCGAGGCCCTATTCGGACAATCGTATCTCATCCACGAGCCAATCGCCGTGACCTACACTGGCTGTCGGCATTTGCTGGAAGCTTCCAGGTCCAGCCAGAGAGTACGTCTCCACGCCGCCGTACTTCAAGATCAAGTGACCGTCGTGCCAGGCTCCAAAGAGGCGCACTTCGATTTCCAGAGCCCTCTTCTCTGATCGGTCGCCTGAGAAAGGCTCTCGAACGGTCGCCCACTCGACCCAAGAATCGTGCGGGCACATAGGATCCGTAGGATCAAAATGCCAGGGGGCGGTCGCGAAGTCATAGACGGAGGGGGGTAGTCTGTCCCTAACAGATTCTAGATACTCGTGGTATTCTCTGTATCGTCGAGCTATTTCCTCGGGATCGCTAACATTACTGATTGTCATGTCTATTAGGTAGCTGATCCTGTCCACTCCAAAGTATTGACGCTATGCATCAAGGCCTTGGCACTCTTATGCATCAACGGAAAAGGACTCAGTTGGGGTCGCGTGAGTTGACCAAACCTTGCGGAGCCGAACAGCTTCACCCCTGAAGTCCGCCGGTTACGGTGGTGTCGTGTTCGCCGCCATACGCACCTACCAGACGAGCCAGGATGTGTCTGTGTCATTGTAAGCAGCCGCATCCATCTGTTTTGAGGAGTCGTCCAACAGCGATACCCTTATGACTTCTCTTGTCCCGAAGTCTATCAGTATCGCTTGTTCAGTCGGATATTTGCTGTGTTGTTCAGCGATTACGACTCCGACGTCGCAGACGGTTTTCGTGATGAGAGAGCAGAGCGCGTTCCTGTAATCACGGTCTCCGAATCGGAATGTAGACTGACCGAGTTCCACGATCGGCCACACATAGCAAGACAGTTTGGCCTCATCGAATACCAGCTCCACATAGTCCATAACGAACCACACCTGACCGAGCTGCATCCCGACGAGGTTTCCCACCGGAGCTGCCGTGGGTGATTTATCCGGGCTGACGACTTCCTGCGGCATGGTTGTCCTCCACAATCTGTGCTGCTGCTGTTGTCAATCGCGTCCCATCTCATATCTGAACCATTGGTGGGTCGGGATTAGTTGGAGCCGACTACTGGAGTAGATCGGCGACCTTATCGTCTATGTCAGGAGAAGGTTCGTCCAGCCCATGCCTGTCGCCAGGTCTGTGCGACGCCTCAGCAGGGAGGAGAGTGTCTTCCAAGTATCCAGTTGGTCGCGAACGTACTCCAGCACGGAAGGCGCCAGAAACCGCTGTTCGACCCCACATTCCGCACCTTCAACCGGAGGAATCGTAGATTTTCAGGTAGGGCGGACCGAGCGATCTCAGGATCTGCTCGTGGACGGGTCGGAGCCCGAGCACGCGTAGAGTCGCCTGGGTCGGCGGGCCGACGCGGAGCACATCGATACCCTCGAAGAGCTGGAACACCCAG
>Ga0136612_10001291_pt1 | contig 10557 bp, 12 predicted proteins | sample AntDryUQ224A2306_2_FD_106644 | JGI IMG/M metagenome (GOLD analysis project Ga0136612, IMG submission 106644) | Polar desert sand microbial communities from Dry Valleys, Antarctica - metaG UQ224A (23.06) | ecosystem: Environmental > Terrestrial > Soil > Desert | place: Antarctica: Dry Valley...
ACGGCGTAGACGTACTTCGAGCAGGGCTGTCGGGGTCTCGGCATAACCTCCCAACGACGATGTCATTGCTAACAGCCATGCGCCCACAGGAATGGGTGAAGAACCTGCTGGTTTTCGCCGGCCTGCTCTTCTCCGGCGCCCTCGACGAGGCCGACCAGGTGCTCGCCGCGACGCTCTCGTTCGTCGCCTTCTGTGCGATCTCGAGTGCCGGCTACCTCTTCAACGACCTGCGCGACCGCGAGCACGACCGCCTGCATCCCGACAAGCGCAATCGCCCACTCGCCAGCGGCGCACTCACAGCCCCTGCAGCGACCGTTGCCGCGGTCGTGCTCGCCGTCGCCGGCATCGCCATTGGCACCGCCGTCGAGCTCGAGGTCGGTGCCCTGGTCGCCCTCTACGGTGCGATCACCGTTTCTTACTCGCTGATCCTCAAGCGTCTGGTGATCATCGACGTGATGACCATCGGCTCGCTGTTCATCTTGCGAGTGATCGCCGGCGCCGTCGCGGTCGAGGCTCAAGCCTCGGAGTTCCTGCTGATCTGCACCGGCTTTTTGGCGCTCTTTCTCGGCTTCACAAAGCGTCGTCAAGAAGCGATATTGGAGGGGACGAGTACGCACGTTCAGCCCGCGCCCGCCTTAACGGCTTTGCCTCCGGGGGCGGCGGGGTCAGCTGAAGGGACGGGCGCCGGAGCGAGTATCGCCTCGCGCCCTGTCCTCGAGCACTACTCGTTGCCCTTCCTCGATCAGATGATCGCCATGGTCACCGCGGCGGCGATCATCAGCTACGTCATCTATGCCGCCAATTCACCCCTGGTCGGCTCGCGGATGCTGATCACGGCACCGTCAGTTCTCTACGGGATCTTCCGCTACCTGTACTTGATCTACGACCGAGCCGACACGCGCTCGACCGCAGCGATCCTCGCCCGCGATCCCGGGATCATCTTCGCCGGCGCCAGCTGGATCGCCGCGGCCTTCGTCGCGCTCTACGTGATCGATTAGCCGCCACTCCTGGGCTGGCCGAGCACGCCTGTTTAGTAGGGTGCGCGCCCCATGGATCTGTCGCTGACCCCGGAGGAGCAAGCTTTCCGCGACGAGTTTCGCGCCTGGATCGAGGACAACCATCCTGGTCCGGCGCCTCGCGGCGGCGACCAAATCCAGTACGAGTTCGAGCGCGAGTGGCAACGCAAGCTGCATGCTGGCGGCTGGGCCGGAGTTTCGTGGCCGAAGGAGTACGGCGGTCGTGGCGCCACGCTGATCGAGCAGTCGATTTTCGGCGAGGAACTGGCCCGCGCCCGCGCCCCGCGCCCCGCCAACGTGCTCGGCCTGGTCATGGGAGGGCCGGTGGTGATAGCTCACGGAACCGAGGAGCAAAAAGAGCGCTATCTCGAGCCGATCCTCTCGGCAGAGGAGATCTGGTGCCAGGGCTTCTCCGAGCCCGAGTCGGGCTCCGATCTCGCCTCCCTGAAGACAAAGGCCGTGAAGGAGAACGGCGGCTGGCGCATCACCGGGCAGAAGGTGTGGACGACGTTCGCCCACGAGGCGAAGTGGTGCATGCTCGTCGCCCGCTCCGACCAGGACGCCCCCAAGCACAAAGGCCTCACCTACTTCCTCATGGACATGGATCAGGATGAGGTCGAGGTGCGGCCGCTGCGCCAGATCACGGGCGAAGCCGAATTCAATGAGCTCTTCATCGAGAACGCCTTCGTCCCCGACGAGAACGTCGTCGGCGGCGAGGGCAACGGCTGGATGGTCGCGATCACGACGCTGATGAACGAACGGGCCGGCCTCGGCGCCTCGGCAGCGCTCGGTCTCTCGAACTCGCTCGACGAGCTGATCGATCTGGCTAAGGAGCGCGGCGTCGCCGACGACCCGATCGTGCGCGACAGGGTCGCCCGCCTGAAGATCGGAATCGAGGGGCTTCGCCTCGGTGCCCTGCGCGCCCTGACGGCGACGATGAAGGTCGGCACCCCCGGGCCCGAGGGCTCAATAGCCAAGCTGCAGTGGTCTTCGACCAATCAGGCGCTGACCGAGCTCGCGCTCGAGGTCGGCGGGACCGACACGCTTGCAAAGGACAACCTCTGGGCCTATCGCTTCCTGCGCTCGCGCGCCAACTCGATCGAGGGCGGGACCAGCGACGTGCTCAAGAACATCGTGGCCGAGCGCGTGCTGGGCCTGCCCAAACTTCGCTGAGGCGCTGAGCCGGTGACACCATGAACTTCGATTTCAACGACGAGCAGCGTGAGATCAAGTCGACCGCGCGCGACTTCCTCGGCTCACGATTCAAGGCCGAAACGGTGCGCCAGCTCGCCGAGCGCGAGAACCCCTATGACGACGCGCTCTGGCGGCAAATCTCCGACCTAGGCTGGCCCGGGATCGCGATCGCTGAGGAGTACGGTGGCCTCGGCCTCGGCGTCGTCGAGCTGGTCATCTTGCAGGAGGAGCTCGGCTACGTCTGCGCTCCGAGCCCGTTCATCTCGAACGCGGTCGCCGGCCTCGTGATCGAGGCGGCGGGCTCTGATGAGCAGAGGACACGCTGGCTACCGGGCATCGCCTCGGGCGAGGCCCGCGGCGCCGCGGCGATGACCGCGGACGAGTCGCCGATAGTCGGCGCCGCCGCTGGTTCTTCGGTGATCGTGATCAACGATCACGACGGCGGCCATTTGCTCGAGACCTCTGCGGCGACGCTTGAACGCCTCGATCTGATCGACACGACCCGCGCCTACTTCCGGGTCAGCGGCGACGGTGGCGACCCGCTGCCGGGCGGGCCCGAAATTGCGATGGCGGCGATCGACCGGGCCACCGTCGCGCTCTCGGCGGAGCTCGTCGGCGTTGCCCAGCGCGCCCTCGACATGGCCGTCGAGTACGCGAAGGAGCGCGAGCAGTTCGGACGCCCGATCGGCGCCTACCAGGCGGTCTCCCACCGCTGCGCGGAGATGCTATGGGCGGTTGAAGAGGCGCGTTCGTTGCTCTATTACGCAGCCTGGTGTGCAGACGCTCAGCCGGAGACGCTGCCGCTTGCAGCGTCGATGTCCAATGCCCGTGCCTCCGATGCTGCGACCTCGGTTACTCACAACGCGATTCAGGTCCTCGGCGGAATCGGCTTCACCTGGGAGCACGATGTCCACTTCTTCCTCAAGCGCGCCCGCGTCGTCGCGCAGCTGCTCGGCTCGGCCGGCATGCACCGCGGCCGTGTGGCCGAGCTTGCGGGCCTCGGCTAGTCACGCGAGAACCGCTGTTCAAGTCACGCGTTGGTCGAAGCGCCCGAGTAGCTCCTGAAAGCGCGCGGCGTCGACGTTGCCGCCGGAGATCACGACGCCGACGCGGTCGCCGCGACCGACCGCGACCCGCCCGAACAGCAGTGCCGCCAGGGCGCTTGCTCCGCTTGGTTCGGCGACGAGCTTCATTCGCTCGAACAGGAATGCCATCGCGGCGACGATCTCGCCATCACTGACCAACACGACCTCGTCGACGAGACGGCGATTGATCTCGAAGGTGAGCTCACCCGGCACCTGAACGGCCTGGCCGTCGGCGACGGTGCGAGGGGTTTCGATCGTCACTCGGCTCCCGGCTGCCAGAGAACGCCGCGTGTCGTCGCCGGCCTCAGGCTCGACACCGATGACGCGAATCGCGTGGTCGGCTGCGCTTGCGGCAATAGCCGTGCCCGCCGCCAGCCCACCACCACCAACCGGGACGAGGATCGCATCGATCGCGGCGGCGTCCTCGATCAGCTCGGCAGCAGCGGTGCCCTGCCCGGCGATCACGTGGGCATGGTCGTATGGGGGCACGAGGGCCAGACCACGCTGCTCGGCTAGCTGCTCGGCGATCGCGGCACGATCCTCTGCATACCGGTCGTAGCCGACGATCTCGGCGCCGTAGGCCTTGGTCGCCTCCAGCTTCGACGCGGGCGCGTCGTGCGGCATCACGATCAAGGCGCTCGTTCCGACCAGACTGGCTGCGAGCGCCACCGCCTGCGCGTGATTGCCCGACGAGTAGGCGGCTACGCCGCGACCGAGCTGTTCGTCGTCGAGCCGCGAGACTGCGTTGAAGGCGCCGCGGAACTTGAACGCTCCGGCGCGCTGGAGGTTCTCGCACTTGACCAATACGTCCGCGCCGGTTTGGCGGTCGAGCGTTCGCGAGCGAGCGATCGGAGTGCGGTGGGCGACGCCCTCGAGCCGCACCGCCGCGGCATGAACGTCGGCGAGCCCGAGCGTCGTTGCCTGCCTTGACCTGCTCAGGCTCGCGACCTTGCTTCGAGATGGCGCTCGAGGCCGTCTTCGGGAATCGGCTCCCACGGCGCCGCATATGCGACAAACGTGCGCCAGCTCGGCCGCACCCCTGGATCGCCGTCGAAGGCCGACATGCGGACGCTCATCTGCGCCTCGTCGTCGGGGTTGCGGCTGAACAGATGCGCTCCGCACTTACGACAGAAACATTTCTCGAAGCCTCCCTCGGGGTGACGCCACGCCTGTACGAGCTCCTCGCCGCGCACGAGCTTGAACGTGCCGCCGTCGATTCGCGCTTGCGCCGAGCTCGCAGTGCCTGTGCGCCGCTGACAGCGGCGACAGTGGCAATAGCCGGCGTCGGTGGCCGGCTCGCTGAGCGCGAAGCGCACACCGCCGCAGAGGCAGCCGCCGATGATCGATGGCTCGTCCATCAGTCGAAGTTTGGCAGCAGTCGAGTTCGGGGTTAGGCTGTCGCGAGTGCACGAGAGCTCGACGGCAAGCGATCCCGAGGCGACCGCTGCAGGCGGCGGTGCGCCCGTGGCGGCTAAAGAAGCGCGCGGCTCGGTTCTCGTCACGCTCGACGATCTGTGCAAGAGCTTCGGCGACAACGTTGTCCTCGACGGCATCGACCTCGAGTTCGAGCGTGGCTCCGCGGTCGTGATCGCGGGGCCGTCGGGGTCGGGCAAGTCGACGATGCTGCGCTGCATCAACGGGCTTGAGCGCATCGACTCCGGCACGATCACCTTCGACGGCCAGCCGGTTCACTCAACCGGCCGCGAGATCTACGCGATCCGCGCTCAGATCGGGGTGGTCTTTCAGCAGTTCAACTTGTTTCCGCACATGAGCGTCGTCGAGAACATCACCCTCGGCCCACTCGAGGTCGCCGGCGTCGCCAAGCAGGTCGGCCGCGATCGAGCCCTGAAGCTGCTCGAGCGTGTCGGGATCCCCGAGAAGGCCGATGCCTATCCCGCGGACCTCTCCGGCGGTCAGCAGCAGCGCGTGGCGATCGCGCGAGCGCTCGCGGTCGAGCCGAAGCTGATGCTGTTCGACGAGCCGACCTCGGCGCTCGATCCGGAGATGATCCGCGAGGTCCTCGATGTGATGCGCGATCTCGCCCGCGAGGGTATGACGATGATCGTGGTCACGCACGAGATGGGGTTCGCGCGCGAGGTCTGCGACCGCATCGTCTTCATCGACGAGGGCCAGATCGTCGAGCAGGGCACACCCGACGAGTTCTTCAACCACACAAAGAGCGAAAGAGCGAAGGAGTTCGTCGACAAGATCATCCATCACTGAGAGACTAGGAATGACCTAAAGGAAGACGAGGAGAGAGGACACATGAACCGAGAACCACGCTGGCGCCTGATCGCAATCGCGATGCTGGTGCTCGCCGCGCTCGTTCTCGCCGCCTGCGGCGACGACGAGGAGGAGTCAAGTGATGAGCCCGCGGCCGCGGCCGAGGAGTTCCCGGCCGACACGACGATGGCTGAGATCCAGGAGGCCGGGACGATCACAATCGGGGTGAAGTTCGACGTGCCGCCATTCGGGCTCAACAACCCGCAGAGCGGTGAGGTCGAGGGCTTCGACGTCGATCTCGGCAACTACATCGCCGACCGGCTGGGGGTCGAGGCGGAGTTCGTCGAGGCGAACTCGGACAACCGGATCCCGCTGCTCGTCGACGGGTCGATCGACCTGATCCTGTCGACGATGACGATCACGGAGGAGCGTGACCTGGAGATCGACTTCTCCGAGCCCTACTACGTCGCCAACGGCGATGTCCTGGTTCCGGGGGGATCCGAGATCGCCGCGCTCGAGGACCTCAGCGGGCAGACCGTCTGCACGGCGCTTGGCTCGACCTACCAGGAGACGATCAAGGCGGAGGTGCCCGACGCGCAGCTGAAGCTCGTCGACCGCTACTCCGAGTGCCTGGAGCTGATCCAGACCGACGCCGTCGACGCGGTCTCGACCGACAACGTGATCCTCACCGGGATGGTGATCCAGGACGACACGCTCGAGCTCCTCGACCTCGATTTCACGACCGAGCCCTACGGGGTCGGGATCCCCGACGGTGACACCGAGATGAAGGAATTCGTCGACGAGTCGGTGGCCGAGTTCATCGACGACGGCAGCTGGCAGGAGACCTATGACGAATGGGTCGGCCAGTACATCCCCGAGGACCAGATACAGGGCCCGCCCGACATCACCCTCGAGGAGGCGTTGAAGCTGTTTCCGCTCTAGTGGCGATGACCCGGAGATCGATGCGTCGGCGCAGATGAGCAGGTCGGTCGAATGAGCGGGCTCTGGGAGGTGCTCACCGAGCACCTCCCGGAGTTCAGCTCCGGGTTCTTCGTCACCTTCAGGCTGGTCGCGGTCGCCTTCGTGATCGCGATTGTCGTCGGCACCCTGGTCGCAGCGTTCCGGGTTGCGCCGGTGCGCTGGTTGAACCTGATCGGCGGCTTCTACGTCGAGACGTTTCGCAACATCCCGTTGCTGGTGCTGCTGTTCATCGCCTTCGCCGGACTGCGGCGCGCGGGGGTGCCGATCTCACCATGGGTCGCGGGCACAGCGAGCCTCGGCCTCTACACCGCCGCCTATATCGCCGAGGCTCTGCGGTCTGGTGTATTCGCCGTCGGCAAGGGACAGGTCGACGCCGCACTCTCGCTCGGGCTGACATATCCGCGGACACTGCGGCTGATCGTGCTGCCACAGGCGTTCAGAACCGTGATCCCGGCACTCGGGAGCCTGGTGATCGCGATGATCAAGAACTCGGCGATCGTCGGTGCCTCACTCCTGGCGCTCCCCGACCTGCTCAAGGAGGCGCGCCAGATCCAGTCGGAGACCTTCCAGACGACCGAGGTGTTCTTTTGGGCGGCCGTCGGCTACATGATCCTGACGCTGAGCGCGACTTTCGCTTTCCGTTACTTCGAGCGCCGCTTCGAGATCAAGCGATGAGGCGTCACCCATGTATGTGATCGATCCCGACAACTGGGAATGGGTGTGGTCGGGCAACAGCCTCCGCTTTCTGTTCGAAGGCTTTCTCGTCAACCTCGAGATCGCATTGCTCGGGATCGTGCTCTCGCTGATCTTCGGGCTGATGCTGGCGTTGCTGCGGATCTCGGGCTCGAAGCTGCTCAGCATCCCAGCAGGGATCTGGGTCGACGTCTGGCGCAACCTGCCGCTGATCTTCATCATTCTTTACCTCGCTCTCGCCGTCCCCTCCTCGTGGCGCGAGGCCTACGGCAACGCGATCCCCGACTTCTTTCCCGAGGCGCTTCAGAACGAGCTCGTGCTGGGCGCGTTGCTCGGGCTCATCCTCTACAACTCCGCCGTCCTCTGCGAGATCATGCGCTCGGGCATCCTCTCGCTCGATCGCGGCCAACAGGAGGCCGCCGCATCGCTTGGGCTGACCTACCTCCAGCAGATGCGTTTCGTGATCCTGCCGCAAGGCTTGCGGCGGATGGTCCCGGCGACGGTCTCGCAGCTGATCACGCTGAACAAGGACACCACGCTGGTCAGCATCATCGCGATTCAGGAGGTCGTGCGCCACGGCTCGAGCCTCACCAGCGCCAACTTCTTCGGCGGCGTCCAGGCGCCGATCTTGCAGGTCTTCATCATGATCGGCTTCTTCTTCATCGTCGTCAACTTTTTGCTCTCGCGGCTCAGCCGCCGGCTCGAGATCCGCGAGCGAAAGCGCACGGGGACGACTCTGAAGCGCGTCAGGGGCCTCGAGGACCAGGTCGCCGCCGAGACCGACCTCGCCGACCCGGGGCGTTAGTCAGTCGGCCAGGACCTCGACGTCCGATGCGAGCTTGGCCTGACCGCCGAGCTGATACTCGACATCGACCGTTTCGTGCTTGCGATATGTGCCGAACAGCCCCAGGTACATCGCCACCCAACGACCAGGCGTGACCTCTTCCTTGACGATTGGCGCGGCGAAACGGATGGAGCCGCGGCCGAGCTCGTAGTCGGTGCCTTCGACCTGCTCGACCCCGTTGATATAGACGCGAATCGGCGGCTGCGCCTCGCCCGGCAGCTCGACGCGGCGCCCGACCGCGACGCTTCCCTTGGGGACCTCTGCTTCGCGCGACTCCATCGGCTCAGCCTACCTTCGGCGGTCTCAGCCACCGAGCGCTCGGTGGACAGCGTCGAACGCGGTTTCGCCCTCGGTCAGCAACAACGGCTTGCGGCCGATGCCCCCGGCGAACGGGACGAGGGTGCCGTCGCCCATGACGTCGATACCGGCATCGCCGCCTCCTCGCAACCAGCCGCCGGTGGAGATCTCGAGCCTCGCCGCAACACGGTCTGCCGGCGCGAACGTGCGGATCGACTTCACTTCAGGCAGGGCGCCGTCGGCCTGAACTTGCTCGGCGCGCCGGCGCAGTTCGGCGAGCGCGTCGTCGAGCAACTCGAACTTGGCGTGATCGACTCGCGCGCCGGCGCGAACCGTGAGCTTGTAGCTCAGGCGCTCAGGCGCCGCGGCGGCTTCGCACCGGTCGCCGCAGCACTTCGTTTGTGATCTTCTCGGGACCGTCGCGAGCGTCCATCGGCGTGTAGTCGAGCTCGCGGCCACCGGTGTAGATCTGGCGCGGCCGGGCGATCTTCTGCTCAGAGTCGTCGACCATTTCCAGCCATTGGGCGACCCAACCGGCGGTGCGCGGGATCGCGAACATCACCGTGAAGTACTCGCTCGGCAACTCGAGCGCCTCGTAGATCAGCCCGGAATAGAAGTCGACGTTGGGGTAGAGCTTGCGCGAAGTAAAGAAATCGTCGTCGAGTGCCTGCTTTTCGAGCTCTGTGGCGATCCCGATCAACGGGTTGTGCTGAGTCGCCTCGAGCACCTCGTCGACGTGCTTTTTGATGATTCGCGCCCGCGGGTCGTAGTTCTTGTAGACGCGGTGGCCGAAACCCATCAGCTTCTCTTCGCGGTCCTTGACCCCGGCGAGAAAGTCGGGGATGTTCTCGACCTTCTCGATTCGCCGAAGCATCTTCAGTACCGCCTCGTTGGCACCACCATGAAGCGGTCCGTAGAGGGCGGCGACGCCCGCGGCGACGGCCGAGTACGGGTCGACCTGAGACGACCCGACCGCGCGCACAGCGTTTGTCGAACAGTTCTGCTCGTGGTCGGCGTGCAGGATGAAGAGCACATCGAGAGCCTTAGCCAACCGCGGATCGGGCTCGTACTTGACCTCGGTCATCTTGAACATCATCGAGAGGAAGTTCTCGGGAAAGCTGAGATCGTTGTCGGGATAGATGTAGGGGAGCCCGCGGTTGTGGCGATAGGAGAAGGCTGCAAGCGTCGGCATCTTGGCGATCATCCGGATCGCCGCCATGTAGCGCTCTTCGCGGTCGTCGATGTTCTTCGCATCCGGGTAGAAGGTCGAAAGCGCCCCGACTCCGGCGAGCAGCATTCCCATCGGGTGAGCGTCGTAGCGAAAGCCGTGCAGGTGCTGCTTTATGTCTTCGTGGACGAAGGTGTGGTGGGTGATGTCGAATGTCCAGCGCTCGAGCTGAGGCTCGGTCGGCAGCTCGCCGTAGACGAGGAGGAAGGCGACCTCGAGGAAGGTCGACTTCTCGCACAGCTGTTCGATCGGGATGCCGCGGTGCTCGAGGATGCCCTTGTCGCCGTCGATGAAAGTGATTGCCGAACGACACGAAGCGGTGTTGAGGAAGGCTGGGTCGTAGGTCATGAGGCCGAAATCGTCCTCTGAGACCTTGATCTGGCGTAGATCCATCGCCTTAACCGTGCCGTCGGTGACCTCGAGCTCATAGCTCTCGCCGGTGCGGTTGTCGGTGACGCTCAGCGTCTCGGTTGCGCCGCCGGCCGTCGCAACCCCGCCATCTTCGGAACTCTCCTCTTCAGTGGCCATCGCTCTCCTCTATCGCGTTCTTCATCCGCCAGCATTCTCGCACCTAAAGGTCCTAGGCTTCGTCGCCGATAACGAGGCACGGCTGCCAAGACAGAAGAGAGACGGCTTGTGTTGACGACGAGCGCGCGGAGCGATCCACCGCCTGAAGGCGATGAAGCGGGCGCGGACGATGAGCAAGGGGTCGCGGCAGCGAGCCTGGCAACGTTGAAGCAGGTTGCGCTCTCGGCAAGTCGCGCCCGCAGCGCAGAGGCATTTCTGGGCGAAGCTGTCGAGCCGCTGGCGCGGCTGATGGGCTCGGAGCTCGCTTCGATCCTGTTGCTCGAGGGCAATCACCTCTACCACGCGGCGGCGATCGGTCTTCCAGATGAGTACCTCGAGGCCATCGACGGCGTCGAGATCGGGCCCAAGCAAGGCAGCTGTGGGTCCGCTGCGTTTTACGGCAAGACGGTGATCAGCGAAGACCTCGAG
>Ga0136612_10001292_pt1 | contig 10557 bp, 10 predicted proteins | sample AntDryUQ224A2306_2_FD_106644 | JGI IMG/M metagenome (GOLD analysis project Ga0136612, IMG submission 106644) | Polar desert sand microbial communities from Dry Valleys, Antarctica - metaG UQ224A (23.06) | ecosystem: Environmental > Terrestrial > Soil > Desert | place: Antarctica: Dry Valley...
CCCTTGCGCTGCACCGTTGCTGACGTCGCGCATGTGCGCACGCAGCCGCACGAGGTCGTAGACGTGCTGGTCGCAGAACACCGAGACACCGCTCACAACCGGAGGCTCGACGACGGCGTCGGAGGTACCAGCGATGACCGCCCTGAAGTCCAGGTCGATGACCTCGTACTGCTCGGCAGCCGTCGCGGCGTTCCTGGCGGCCCGCGCCGCTTCGCCGGTGGAGACCCCGATCGCGCCCTCGTCGCCCATGTCCGGGCCCTCCGATCGATGAACCGGCATCGCACGATGCCGTTGCCGATGGACGTTAGGCACTGCCCCTCCCCCAGTGCCGCCGTTGTCCACACATGTGCGAGCAGCCGGTGCCGCACCGAGTCGGTCGGACCGGTTGTCCACAGGTTCTGGTTTCGGTCTGCGGCGAGTCGTCCGGCGGGCCTAACCTCGTCGCTCATCGAGGCCACCCAATGCCCGCCGCCGCAGGCGGCGTCGGCGGCCCATCATCGAGGAGGATGAAGATGAGTGAGGACTTCGTCGGCCTGACCCAGGCAAATGCGCTGGGAAAAGGCGGCACCGAGTTGGACAGCAGCGCTGCTCAACTGTTCCAGAATCTGCAGGGGCTCGTCGGCGAGCTCGAATCCGACCATCAAGCCATGCGCGGCGGTTCCCTGCAAGCTTTTGCGCGCGTCAAGGAGGAGCTCTTCGCTCGCTTCCAGGAGTTGGTCGCCTTCTGTCGGGCGAACGGCATGAACCTCAACGCCGCACAGACCCAGGTCGATGCCACCGACCAATTCGGATCGGATCAATTCTCCGCGGTCCGGTCCCAGGTCGACTCGATCACTTCCAGGATGTCGATCGGCTGAGCGGCCCCAGATCCCGGGACGCGCAGATCTCAGGAACACCAAACCCTTGACCAACAAGCGACCAAAGGAGCGTCACGATGACATACGACGTGTACGGAAATGTCGGCCTGCTCAAGAACCTGGCCGACACCCAGCAGAGCTTTCACAACCGGTTCCAGGGAGTCATGACTTCCATCGACACGGTTGCCCGGCAGACCCTCGGGCAGTGGGACGGGGCGGGTCAGGCGGGATTCACCCAGGCATCGGCTGAGTACGAGCGTCTGCACACCGCAGTACAGGGCGCCTTCTCCCGGCTCATAACCAGCACGAACGAGTCGGCGGACTCCTATGGCCGGTTGACCCATCACCTGCACGGCCTGTTCGACTGAGTCCGCAAACCATGCCCAACACACTGGGGGTCGATTCGGAACGGCTGCTGCTCGACACTGCTGCGCTGCGGCGCCGGCAGTTGTGCGCAGCCTTCTTGCACGGCTCGGCACGCTCCTGGCGAATTCGTCGCCGGATCTGGCCCGCGGTGCTAACCGGTGTACTGATCGTGGCCATCGGGATCGCCGCGCTGGCGGTCGCGGCCGCCTTTGCCCGTCAGCAGGAGATCGACGGACAGCGTCAGAGCCGGTCAATAGGCTCGGTTGACCCTTCTGGCGATTGTGACGTAAACCACCCAACAGGTACGCGAACTCAGGCGTCTACGGCGAGCTGGCGAGGTAGCCGAGCACGTCCTGGCGAGTCAGGACACCGCGTGGCTTTCCGTCATTGAGCACGACAGCAGCGTCGCGGCCCTTGAGTACGGCAAGCAGTTCGGCCACCGGCTCATTGGCGCCCACCTGCGGCAGCGGCGGCCCCATGTGCGCCGCGAGCTTGTCGGCCAAGCTGGCTCGACCGGTGAACAGCGCGTCGAGGAGTTCGCTGTCCACCACCGAGCCGACGATCTCGGCCGCCATCACCGGCGGCTCGGACAAGACCACCGGCACCTGGGAGACCCCGTACTCACGCAGGATGTCCACCGCCTCACGCACTGTCTCGTTGGGATGCACGTGGACGAGCTCAGGTAGCGAGCCTGCCTTGGCCAGCAGCACGTCGCCGATCGTGGTCTGCTCGTCGCCGCGGGAGAGGAATCCGTAGTCGGCCAGCCAGTCGTCATTGAAGATCTTGGACAGGTATCCGCGGCCGGAGTCGGGGAGCAGGACGACGACGAGATCCCCCCGCGCAGCGTTCTGCGCGACCCGGAGCGCAGCGGCCGCGGCCATGCCGCAGGACCCACCGACGAGCAGCCCCTCCTCACGGGCCAACCTCCGGGTCATCGCGAAGGAGTCCCGGTCGGTGACAGGCAGGATCTCATCGGGTACCGCCGGGTCGTACGCCTGAGGCCAGAAGTCCTCGCCGACCCCTTCGACGAGGTAGGGCCGCCCGGTTCCACCGGAGTACACCGACCCCTCGGGATCAGCGCCGATGATCCTGACGCACCCCCCGGAGACCTCCTTCAGGTAGCGCCCGGTGCCGCTGATCGTTCCACCGGTGCCGACTCCGGTCACGAAGTGTGTGATCGCACCCTCGGTCTGCTCCCAGAGTTCCGGGCCGGTGGTCTCGTAGTGCGACTGGGCGTTCTGCGGGTTGGAGTACTGGTCCGGCTTCCAACCGCCCGGGGTCCCTCGGGCCAGCCGATCGGAGACCTGGTAGTAGGACTCCGGGTGTTCCGGCGGAACCGCGGTCGGGCAGACGACCACCTCGGCCCCGTACGCGCGGAGCACGTTGATCTTGTCATGGGACACCTTGTCCGGGCAGACGAAGATGCATCGGTATCCGCGTTGCTGGGCTACCAGGGCAAGGCCCACCCCGGTGTTTCCGCTGGTGGGTTCCACGATGACCCCGCCTGGCAGCAGTGCGCCCGACGCCTCAGCCGCGTCGATCATCCGAACGGCGATCCGGTCCTTGACCGAACCGCCGGGATTGAAGTACTCGACCTTTGCCGCCATCTGGGCGGGAACGGCGGCTCCGATCCGGCCCAGACGCACCAGCGGGGTCCTACCTATGAGATCGACCACACTGTCGACGAAACGCACGACCTCACCCTACGGGCACCCGCTGGGCCTCCCGAAATGCTGGTCGACCTCTAGGGCAGCAGGACTAACCTCGACCGAGTGAGAAGGCGATGAACGGCATAGCCCGTCGCGCCGCCCTAGGCACGGCGATCACCCTGGGCGTCGCCGGCACTGCTGCCGGTGGGCTGCTGAGTCTGATCCTGTCCCAGACCCGGTCCGCGCGACAGGTCGTGGAGCAGCGCACCCCGATCATCGGGCCGCCGACCGGTGATGGCATCTACGGGGACTATCCCGGCAAGCCGATTACCGTCACCGTGCTGGGTGATTCAAGTGCAGTCGGTCTCGGTGTGGAGTCGACCAACGAGACGCCGGGCGTCCTGATCGCCAACGCCATGAGTGAGTTGGCCGAACGACCAGTCGACTTCACCCGACTGGCCTGGATCGGCGCGGAATCCCATGACCTCGAGATCCAGGTCCGGCTGGCTCTCGAGGAAGCGCCAGACCTGGACCTCGCCATCATCATGATCGGGGCAAACGACGTCACCAGCCGCACCCGGAACTCGGTGTCTGTCCGATTCCTGTCTGAGGCCGTGACCAGGCTGCGAGGCAACGGTTGCGAAGTGGTCGTGGCCACCTGCCCCGATCTGGGCACGATCCGGCCAGTGCGACAACCGCTGCGGTTCATCGCCCGCCGATGGAGCCGCCAACTTGCGGCTCAGCAGACCGTGGGAGTGGTCAAAGCAGGCGGTCGTACGGTCTCGCTCGGGGCCATCCTCGGACCGGCGTTTGCCCGGGATCCCCGGATGTTCAGTGCCGATGAGTTCCACCCCTCTGCCGAGGGCTACGCCGCCGCGGCCGCGGTGATCCTGCCCACAGCCGGCGCTACCCTCGGGCTGTGGCCCGAGGGTGCCCGGCCCCTGGACCGGCCATTCGGCAAGGAACGGGTCACCTCCGTCGAGGCCGCAGCGGTTCGTGCCGTCGAGCGAGCCGGTACCGAGGTCTCTCAGGCCAACGCCGACACCCAAGCCTCCGTGTCCTCCGGCTGGGCGCGGCTGCGCCGGCGCCGGCCGATGGCGATGGTCGAGGCCGAGGACTGTGTCAAGTCAGCTGCCCCGGAGGAGGCGAGCAGTCGGTGAAGCACATCCGAGGGCGATCGGTCACCGGCCTCCTGGCCCGCGCTGGTGCGGGAGCGATCGCCGGCGGGGTCGGTGCAGCCAGCGCACTGCTGGCCGGGCAACTGATCGCCGCGGCTCGTCGCGATCCCACGGCCTTTTCCGATCCCCCGCCGATCAGTGGCACATTCGGGATCAGCAGTGACCCGCCGCTACGGCTGGCCGTGCTCGGTGACTCGGCCGCAGCCGGCTACGGAGTCGACTCGGTGGAGCAGAGTGTCCCGGGTCAACTGGCCTCGCGGCTGGCGGCCGCCGGTTGGCGGGTGGAGCTGTCCGGGTACGCGATCGCCGGTTCGCGAACCGGCGATCTGGGCCCGCAGGTCTCCAGAGCACTGCTGAGCCGCCCGGATCTCGCCGTTCTGGTGATCGGTTCCGATGATGCGGTACGTCTGACCCGGTCGAGTTCGGTGTCCTACGGCGTTGTCGATGCAGTGCGTCGGCTGCGTGATCGCGGAGTTCCCGTGGTTGTCGGGACCACGCCTGATCTCGCCGCCTCCCGAGGATTGGGGCAACCCCTGCGCGTGGTAGCGGGATGGCGTTCGCGCCGCGTCGCCAGGGTGCAACTGGCTGCAGCCCGGATGGCGGGTGGACTGCCGGTGGATCTGGCCAAGGAGTGCGGGCCGGTCTTCCGGGCCGATCCCGGTCTGCTCGCAGCGGACGGGTGGCATCCCTCTGTCGACGGTGCCCGGATCTGGGTGGATGCCCTGGAGCCGATGATGCTTGATGCCGCCGGAACTCCTGCTACGTACTGATTCCCCACCTCTCGATCGGAGATCTCATGCCCGAAGCAGTGATCGTCGCCACCGCCCGCTCCCCCATCGGACGGGCTTTCAAGGGCTCCCTGAAGGACCTCCGTCCCGACGACCTCGCAGCAACCATCGTGCAGGCCGCCCTGGACCAGGTTCCAGAGTTGGATCTGACCGACATCGAGGACCTGATGCTGGGCTGCGGCCTACCTGGCGGTCAGCAGGGTTTCAATCTGGGCCGAGTGGTGGCCATCCTGCTGGGTCAGGACCACCTGCCCGGGTTGACCGTCACCCGGTACTGCTCCTCCTCGCTGCAGACCACCCGGATGGCAATGCACGCGATCAAGGCAGGCGAGGGCGATGTGTTCATCTCCGCCGGCGTGGAGATGGTGTCCAGCTTCGGCACCGGCAACAGCGACAGTTGGCCGGGAACGCAGAATCCGGCCTTCGCCCAGGCGGCGACACGCACCGCGAAGGTGGCCGAGAGTGGCGCGGACGACTGGACGGACCCGCGGACGCAGGGCGACCTGCCCGACATCTACATCGCGATGGGCCAGACCGCGGAGAACCTGGCGCTGACCAAGAACGTGAGTCGGGAGGAGATGGACGAATTCGGCGTACGCAGCCAGAACTTAGCCGAGAAGGCGATCCAGGACGGATTCTGGGAGCGTGAGATCACGCCCGTCACGACTCCGGACGGCAGGGTGGTCAGCACGGACGACGGCCCGCGCCCGGGGGTCACGGTCGAAGCTGTCTCCCAGCTCAAGCCGGTTTTCCGCCCGGACGGGCGGGTCACCGCGGGCAACTGCTGCCCACTCAACGATGGGGCTGCCGCGGTCATCATCATGAGCGACACCAGGGCTCGCGAGCTCGGTATCACCCCGCTGGCCCGGGTGGTCTCCACCGGGGTCAGCGGACTGTCTCCCGAGATCATGGGCCTGGGCCCGGTCGAGGCGAGCAAGCAGGCGCTGGCCAGGGCGGGTATGAGCATCGGCGACATCGATCTGGTGGAGATCAACGAGGCCTTTGCCGCGCAGGTGATCCCAAGCTATCGAGAGCTGGGCATCGACCTGGATCGGCTCAATGTGCATGGCGGGGCGATCGCGGTCGGGCACCCGTTCGGCATGACCGGTGCCCGGATCACCGGGACCCTGCTGAACGGGTTGCGCTCGCGGGACAAGACGTTCGGCTTGGAGACCATGTGTGTCGGCGGCGGGCAGGGCATGGCGATGGTGCTCGAGCGATTGTCCTGAGCGCTGGCCCGACAATCTCCTGGGCAGATGGCTGGCGGTTTGCCGGCTAACCGCCAGGATCATGGCTGAGCAGAGGACAGGCCCGGCTCCCTCGATGAGGGAGCCGGGCCTGTCGCTCCTGTGATCGGGGCGATTGCTACTCGCGGAAGTAGCTAAGCAGCCGGAGGATCTCCAGGTAGAGCCAGATCAGGGTGACCAGCAGGCCGAAGGCCGCGTACCAGGCGAACTTCTCTGGAGCGCCCCGCCGGATGGCCTGGTCGATCATGTCGAAGTCCAGCAGCAGGAAGAACGCCGCGATACCGATGACCAACAGGCTGAAGCCGATCGCCAGTGGACCACCATCGCGCAGTCCCAGGCCACCGGGGGTCAAGAAGCTTGCTACGAGATTGACCAGCATGAGCACGACGACGCCGATGCCGGCGCCGATGACCCAGCGCTGCAAGCGAGGGGTGACCCGGATGGCTCCGGTCTTGTAGACAAAGAGCATTCCGGCGAATACGCCCATCGTGCCGATGATCGCCTGGATCACGATGCCCGGGAAGTAGGTTTCGAAGACCTCGCTGATCGCGCCGAGCAAGACACCCTCGACAGCGGCGTAGGCCAGGATCGCCAGCGGGTTGGTGATGGTCTTGAAGCTGATCACCAGACCCAGGACGAATCCGATCAGCAGCGCGCCGATGGCCAGTGGCATGGACTGCGCCGGTTCGAGCAGGAACCAGGTGGCCGCGGCCGACAGGATCGTGACCAGCAGGGTGATCCCGGTCTTTGTGACGACGTCATCGATCGTCATGTACCGCGCGGGCGCCTGGTAGCCCGGAGGGGCGTAGGCAGGTTGGGCGTACATGTCCTGGAGTTGCCCGGGCGACGGCGCGTTCTGCGCCTGACCCTGGTTCCAGGTCGCATAGCCCTGTCCGCTGGGGATGCGGCCCAGGGCGGGGTTCGAGCTCTTCACCAATGGCTCCTTCGTAGCGGAGGTGTTCCTGCCAAGAATAACGCCTGTGCGCTCGCCGGAGTTCCGTGATCAGCACAAGTCGGGGGTCGAGGCGGGGCAAGGCTGAATCTATCGATTTCCGGGTCTGGCGTCGAGGAGAGCACCGGTCCGTGCCCCCGGTGGGACTCGAACCCACACTGGGGCCCTTTTAAGGGGCCTGCCTCTGCCATTGGGCTACGGGGGCCTCAGCAGACTAAGTGGTCGCGGCGCCTGCGGCGGTTACATTGCTCGCTTCGCTCGCTGCGATGCTCCCGGCGACGTCCGCGAACTCCCGCCGGGGATCCTGGATCTGGCCCAGGGAGGTGATCTCCCGGCGGAAGAGCAGCGCCAACGTCCAGTCCGCGAGCACCCGGATCTTGCGGTTGAGCGTCGGTACCCGGCTCACGTGGTAGGTCCGATGCAGGAACCAGGCGACCACACCCCTGAGCTTGATCCCGTATATCTCGGCGACCCCTTTGTAGAGGCCGAGGCTGGCCACCGAGCCCGCGTTCTTGTGCGAGTAGGGCTTGGGCGCGCCACCGCGGATCACGGACACGATGTTGTCAGCGAGCTGCTTCGCCTGGCGTACGGCGTGTTGGGCGCTGGGGGCCGTGCGGGCGCTGCGGTCGTTCACGCTCAGGTCCGGTACGGCTGCACAGTCGCCTGCCGACCAGGCGTCGGTGAGCCCGCGGACTCGAAGGCTCGCCTCGCAGTCGATCCGGCCCTTCTCATCCAGGCGGAGGTCGGTCTCGCGCAGCAGCGGATTGGGCTTGACTCCCGCGGTCCAGACCACCGTGTCGCAGTCGTAGCTGTCTCCATCACCCAGCACGACGTGGCCGTCGACCATCGACTCCAGCCGTGTGTTGAGCCGAATGTCCATGCCCCGCTTGAGGAGTTGGGCGACGGTGTACGCCGCTAGAACCAGGCTCACCTCCGGAAGGATGCGCTGGCTCGCCTCCACCAGCACCCAGCGCATCTCGTCCTTGCCGATCTGCGGGTAGTACTTCTTGACCGCGTAGCGGGCCATGTCCTCGAGTTCGGCGAATGCCTCGATGCCGGCGTACCCGCCGCCGACGAAGGTGAAGGTGAGGGCGCGCTTGCGGACGGCCGGCTCCGACGTCGATGCCGCCGCGTCCAGGCAGGACAGCACCTGGTTTCGCAGGAAGATCGCCTCACCGACGTTCTTGAAGCCGATCGCCCCGTCAGCCAAGCCAGGGATCGGCATCGTCCGGGCGACCGACCCCGGAGCGACAACGAGGATGTCGTATTCGATCTCGTAGGCGCCGCCGTGGGGTGGCTGCAGGGTTGCCGAGTGGTCCTTGTGCCTGATCCGCGTGACGGAGGCAGTGACGACGTTGCAGTGCTTGAGCACCCGACGAAGCGGCACGACCACGTGTCGCGGTTCGATCGAGCCGGCTGCTGCTTCGGGGAGGAATGGTTGGTAGGTCATGTGCGGCTGGGGGTCGACGACGATGATCTCCGCCGCGCCACGGGTCAGCTTGCGCTGCAGGCGTAATGCCGTGTACAGCCCCACGTACCCGCCACCGACGATGAGAATGCGCGGACGGGAAGTGGTCACAGGGCTGCTCGACTCATGGAGGGAAAGCCTAGTGAGGCCGCGTACCCGCCCCTGCCCCGGCACCACGGCCTTGTGCAAGCCCGCGTGCGTGCAGGAGAACCGCGTCCAGCATCGACTCGGTAAGGACTCCGGTGAAGGTGTTCTGCTGGCTCACGTGGTAGCAGCCGAGCACCGTGAGAGGCCGAGAACCGGGATGCTCGATGACTACGTGGGCTCCGTGTCCGAAGCGCACCCGGGGCCGGGGAATCTCGTACGACATGTCCGCGAGCACCGGCCACAGTGCGTTCCACCCGAACTGGCCGAGCACGACGACGACCCTCAGTTCGGGCAGGAGGGCGAGCTCTCGGGCCATCCACGGAGCGCAGTTGTCGCGCTCGGCGGGCGTGGGTTTGTTGGCCGGCGGCGCGCACCGTACGGCGGCGAGGATCCGGGTATCGGTGAGCCGAAGGCCGTCATCGATGGACACCGACGTGGCCTGGTTGGCCAGATCCACGCGGTGCAGCGCTGCGTAGAGCCAGTCGCCGCTGCGGTCACCGGTAAAGACCCGACCGGTCCGATTTCCGCCGTGCGCGGCCGGCGCGAGTCCGACGATCGCGATCCGGGCATTGCTCGGCCCGAATCCGGGGACCGGCCGCGCCCAGTACGTCCAGTCCCGGTACGACGCCCGCTTGACCACGGCGGTCTCCTCGCGCCACTGGACCAGGCGCGGGCAGGCTCGGCAGTGGCTGACCGCCCGATCGAGGCTGACCAGGTCAGTACTCGTCGCAGCGGCACCGGCCGGAAAGTCGCCGCGTTCGCCTTCTGGTAGATCGCGGTCCATCGGATAATCGTGCACCCGGCTCGCACGTGGTGGCCGGGTCGGGCTCAGGTTTCGCGCTCGACGCCGAGGAAGCACTCGATGAAGCGCTGTCGAGGTAGCGGGCCAGGGCTGGGGCGGGCCGAGGGGTCCAGGTGTGTCGCCCACGACACGGACGACCTGCTGGCGCTGGACGCTCGACGACAGGCATGATCGGGGCAGACGTCGAGCCGGGTGTGGACTCGACCGGGAGAGGAGAATCGGTGGCCAAGAAGAACAAGGGCTCGTTTTTCTGGAAGCTGCTTGGGTTCGCCTTTGCGATTCCCGCTGGCGTCGCCGTACGCAAGGTGCTCGACAAGGTCTGGATGCGCACCCGAGGGGTCGCTCCCCCGAAGAACCCGGCCGCACCGGGCACCAACTGGTTCGAGGCTTTGGCCTGGGCTGCTGCCTCCGGTATCGCTATCGCTATCGGTCGGATGCTTGCCGCGCGAGGGGCGGCCGGCTTCTACAAGAAGCTGACCGGGAAGCTGCCGCCGGGCTTGGAGTCCGAAGGCCCCTGACGTAGGGCGCTGCCCCCTGGTTCACCTCGGTTCGGCCAGCGATGCGGCGATCCCGTCCAGGATGTCGTGTTCGCTGACCAGCACGCTGTCGATCGCCCATGCATCCATGACAACACGCAGGATCAGGGCCCCGGCCCCGATCACGTCCACCCGACCGGGATGCATGGACGGGATCTGCGCGCGCCGGGAACGACTCATCGTCAGCAGGCCGGCGGTCGTGGCACGTACGTCACCGACCGGGATCCGGCTGTGGTGGATGGCCTCGGGAGCGTAGGCCGGCAGGGCCAGCGCGACCGCGGCCACAGTTGTGACTGACCCGGCCAGTCCGATCAGGGTGATCGGCGCGCGGATCGGCACAGACTGGGCAACTGCGGCAAGACCGACCCTGATGTCGGCCTCGGCCGCTCCGATCTCGTCCGGCATGGGGGGATCGGAGGACAGGTGGCGTTCGGTCAGCCGTACGCATCCGATGTCGACCGACAAGGAGTCCGTCACCGTGTGCTCACCCAACACGAACTCGGTGGACCCCCCGCCGATGTCCAGCACCAGGTACGGCGGGGACGGCGGGTCGGCGAGATCGGCGAG
>Ga0136612_10001293_pt1 | contig 10556 bp, 15 predicted proteins | sample AntDryUQ224A2306_2_FD_106644 | JGI IMG/M metagenome (GOLD analysis project Ga0136612, IMG submission 106644) | Polar desert sand microbial communities from Dry Valleys, Antarctica - metaG UQ224A (23.06) | ecosystem: Environmental > Terrestrial > Soil > Desert | place: Antarctica: Dry Valley...
CACAACACCCTCGCCTAGCTCGTCGGCTAGCTGCTTGAACCCTAAGACAAACTTCGGTGCTGCCATGTCAGTCTCCTCCTCCGGCTGTGCCGGTCGTGTGGGCGGTGTGAACGCTCCCCAAGCGCCGAACGTGAACCCTTTGAGGGCCGGCTTCTCGCTGCCGTCTTCTCTTACCAGGCCAAAACCCGGGACCATCCCGTCGGACCAGGCGAAGACGAAGAACACATCCACGGCCCCGGTCTGCTTGGCCCATTTGACCATCTCGAACGTCTCTTCGCCCTGCCGGTCCTCGTCACCCGGGAAGCCCCACTCGGTGATCCAGATCGGCTTCTCAAACCTCGCGTACTCGGTGATCCACGGCTCGACATCCATCTGGTCTTCGATGTCATCCGGGTTCGGGGCGTCTTTCGTGTACGGGTGCACGGCGATGGCATTGACTTGAGAGAGGTCCATCCCGTCCAGCCAGGCAGCCTGCCCACTGACCAATCCACCCAGTACCAAGTACCCATCGGGCAACGCCTCCCGTGCTGCGTAGGTCAGCCACGCCAATGCGTCCTGGCTCAGTGTCCAGGACGAATCGCTCTCATGATCCGCCTCGTTGCCTACCTGCCAGGCGTCCACCAGGCCACCGTAGCGGGCCGCATAGGCACGCAGGGCCTCCTGTGCATTCTCGAAGCCGTCGAAGCTCTCACGGGCCAGCACCATCAGGCTCTTGACCCCTAGCTCGTGTGCCCGCCAGATCCACGCCGACAGGTCCACCTCGCGCATGGCAACGTGCCGCACCCACTCGGCCCCGGCGTCCCTCATCGGCTCAGGTGGGTAGTACCCAGCCCGGTCTGTATTCACCCCTAACGCAGCCATATTGGCACCCTGTACATCGCGTCCTCGTCCCAGATGTCCGGGTCATACCGCCCAGTCTCAGCAAGATACCGCTGGAACTCCAGTGCGTTCGGCTTGAAGCTCAGCGTCTCCATGATCAGCATGCCCAGATCCCCGTCGTATCCCTTGCAGCCGGGGATACGATAGCTCACCTCGGGGATGTCCTTCGGCTTCATTGCGAGCCGTTTCCAGTCGCTCGGCCCCATCGTGAATGCTGCCATCACGACCCCCTCTTGACCGATACCTCTTTGTTGACCTGTGCACTCACGATGTTCCCGTAAGAGGTCAGCACCAGTGCCAGCCAGGACAGCCCGAGGATAAAGGCCGGCTCGTCTCTTGCCCAGGTCAACGCACTCACCGGCCAGCCTACAAGCGCCACCACCAGGCAAATCCAGGAGATGACAAGCTGCGCCTTGGTGCTGAGGATGTCGTTCATGTCGGGTTTGTGTCGTCTTCCTCTTCGAGTATCCGGACCATCTCCCGGTCCTGTGCCTGGTCGTGGGCCTCCAGAGCGAGGGCGCTCTTCGCCGCAACGGTCCCGACTTCGTCCACCTGGGCAGCGATCTCAGCCCGGTTCTAGCGGGGGGTATTCGCGGCCAGCCACGCCGTCAGGCCCATCACAGCCGGGCCGAGCAACGCCAGGGCCAGGCTCTTGAAGGACGCATTCGCCGGGTCTTCAAACCAGAGAAACTTCCCCCCAGAGATCTCGGCAATGGCCCAGCCGGCGATCACGTTGACCGTGAATATAGCAATGTATGTGAGCTTATTGCGCTGCTCCCGATCCACTACGACAGCCCTCCCAGACGGACCAACACCCGCAAGAGCACCAGCAGGCACGCGATCACGACGACCGCGCCGATCACGACGACCGCGCCGATCACCATCCGGGCCGGGGCCGCGACCTCTGCCGGGGTGAACATGCTGACGGCGAAGTTGGTGATGTACCCAACTTCGCAGATCACGACACAGTAGATCAACGCGGTAATCAGAGCCTCGATCATGACGATCCTCCTTGGTCAGATGCTACCACGTCCGGGCCATTGATAAGACCCCACCCGTTCTTGAGTGCGACCCGCTCCATCCGTTGCAGCTTCAACTCCGCGCTCGTCACCCGGTTGGCGAACTCGTGACGCTCGACGCCGATCTCCTCGATCTCCCCCTGCAGCCGGTGAATCTCAGCTTTGAGTATATGAATTTCAGCAGTTGCCGAGACGCGCGCTTCTTTGCAGTCCCACAGGTCACTACGGATCTTCCCCAGTTCCGTGACGTGGTCGCCCCGCATGCGGTCCAGGTCAGCGACGTGTCGGACCTGCAACGTCTCACACGTCGCTTCCAGCTTCTCCACGCGGGCGCGCAACGCCACCTTCTCACTGACCGTGTCCTCATGCACGTTGCGACCCCGAGTGAGCCAGCCGTCTACAACTTTTGCCCCGATGACCGTGACCAGTGATGACGCGACGGCGACGATAGCCAGGATGACCGCATCACTCATGGTGTCGTCGTTGTGGCCCGGTTGAGCCTCAGGAACGCCCAGATTTCAGCCAGGGCATACGTGAGACAGACCGGTCCCTCTGTGCTGGCGATGTTCGCATAGCCGAACGTCACCCCGATGAACACCCACGCGGACACCATCATCAGGGCGGTCGCGCGTCGCCAACTCCGGGCTTCGAGCAGCAGGGCCACGATCTGTGCCGCGCCAACCATGAACATCCCTACCCCGACAATCCATTCCGGGGCCAGCGTCTCTAGCGGGGCGTAGCTCGGCGTGGACACATATGAGTCCCAGGCCGGGTTGAGCAGCCACAGGCCCCAGATCATGGCAATAATGCCCATGACAAACTCGGCGCTGTCGAAGTCACGCCGCCACAGCAGATCGTCAAGTCTCTTGGTGATCCGCTGCCGGAACCCCGGGACCATCAAAGCGTCCCTGGGTCGATGATCTCACCCTCGTCGGGCAACGCCGTACCCGTGACAAACACGCTCATATCGCGCGGCGTCCGGGCAACGAGCGCAGCCTTGATCTGGCCGTGCAGCGCCTGACGGATCGCCTGACGGTGTTGCACCCGCGTCGTGCCTGACGGGGGGGCAGCCGGGAACTCACCAACGATCACCCACTCCGGGTGTGGATTCGTGCCGTCCATCTTGGCCGTGTCCAAGTGCACCCGGAAGTGGAGAGTTCCGCTGACTTCTCTGGCTTGCAGGATCTTGATCGCCATTACAACGGCACCCCCGCGAAGATGATCTTATTGAGCCCCAACCAGGGCTGCATGTTAGCGTGCGAGCCCCCGCCACCGGTGTTCCCGGTCGCACCGGCGAGCAGGGCCGGGAAGCTCGCACCGCCAGCGTTGTTCAACCCTGACGGACCACCGCCGGTCGCTTCCATGAACGTGTAGTTTGGGTCAGGCGGGTGGTTGTGGGACGGCATCTCCGCCGTGGTCAGGATGTGCGTCTCAGCCCCGCCGGTCGCCGCCAGCGTCCGAGCCGTCAGCCCGGTCCCGGTCCCGACGCCGACTGCTGCACGACCTCGGGCATCAGGTACGTTGAACGTCGTCGAGCCGTTACCGACGCCGAACGTCGTGCCGACTATGCCAAACAGACCGGCGTAGGTCGCTCTTGATACAGCCGCGCCGTTACCCATGAGCCAGCCGGATGGAGCAGTGGCACCGGCGTAGTCCGTCACAGCCCCGACTGGGGTGACTCCGTACATAGAGATTGCCCCAACCGAGTGCCGGGTCATCCCCTTGTACCATTTGATGTTCCCGTCATAGGTGACTTTCACGTCTTTCCCCGTGTCGGTCAACCCGGTAAAGGCCCACATGCCATTGCTATCTGTCGTCGTCGTCGAGATCGGCGTCCCCGTGTTGGGGTGCACCAGTGACGCTTCGATGACCTCGACCGTCGCGCCGGCAACAGGGCTCCCCGACCCGGCGAAGACTTCCCAGTTGCGCAGATCAGTTGCCATCAGGCCGCTCCTTGTGATGCCATGCTATGATCCCGACCCTGAAGGGCCTCTTGTAGATAGAACACCGGGTCTTTCAGCGCATCGTCCTCGTCGATCATGATAAGCTGAATCCCCACGCTCTCGATCCGGGATCGCCGCTCCAGGTCGTTGACCTCGGCTGCTGCCCCAAATGCATAGTGCCAGTACAGGCCCTGGATCTCGATCCCGATGTTCAGGTCCAACTCGAAGAAGTCGATCCCGTTCGGGGCCTGTTCGATCTTGTACAAGTATACGAAGTCTTCATCCGGCTTCCGGCCGATTTGCAAATGTGCCCAGAAGATCGCCCACTCGGGCAACGTTCCTTTCCAGGTCGGCGGCGGGTTCGGGACACTCGGCTTCTTCTGGCCCACACCAGCGCGACGCCCAGTCCGGATAGGCACGCTTCCACGCGAGCCCAGCATCTCCCTGAGGAGCTTCCGTGTGGTCCCCCGCTTGATACGCCCGGTCTGTCGTAGGCCCTTCGCCATCAGACCGCATCTTCAAGATAGGGCACCATGACGCTGACCAGATAGTCGCCCTCGCCACGGTCCGTCTCGCCAGTAAATTCCTGCCCAGCCATCCGGCTGACCGTCCCCAGATACGTCTGTGCCACCCCGGCCTCGCTGTCGTCCTGATACGCAAACGGGATCAGCGTCGGCGTCACCCCAGGGTCGGCAAGTTGCTTGAGTGCCCGCAGCATCTGCGTCGGCGTCTTGTCCCGGTGCGGCTGCGTCAGGTCTATCGTAAACGCAAACCCATAGGTTGCGGGCAACTGCCGCATGAACTCGCTCGACCAGAACTCAACAATCGGGTGCGCCGTCTGGTCACTGATGGGGAAGCCCGGTCCGATCTCGAATGGCCCACCGCCGTAGAACACCCGGTCGAGCACACCGACGTTGCGCTGGATCTCGAACTTGTACCGGAAGAACCTGGCCTGGATGCCCTGATTGAAGTTGAACGAGAAGCTGGTCAACCCGTCCGTGCTGACTACACCCAGCGGCGTCCACGTCGTGTCATCAAGGTCCGTCGCGTAGTACGCCCGAACAACGCCTTTGCCGGTCGCGCCAGTCACCCGCACGTAGAGCCGGGTGTTCAGCTTACGCTGGACCTCCGTGCCCATGTCGTACCAGCTTGTAAGGTGGGTCAGCGGCCCAAGCTGGAACTTCCGTGTCGTGTTGTTCCGTGGGTTATGCACGCCCGAGTGCATGTCCATCGAGTAGACCTTGCGATTCGTGCCCCAGTAGACGCGCTGGATGCCATACGCTGCCGAGGCCCCCATCGCCTTACCCGGTGCGACGTTTGCCCCAGATGTCCAGAGCGTGTTCCAGCCCCCACCCCAGGCCCGCAGCCGGGTGTAACCAGTGCTTGTCGGCCAGGCGGCCGAGTCCAGCGGCGACCCCGAGCCCGAGAGCCGGTTGTCGTCAAAGGCGCTTGCCGTGCCAGCTACTAAGGCCAAGATCCAGTTGAACTCCGGTGCGAGCGCGGCGATATACCCGGCGTCCTCGTGGGGCACGCTGTCGTCCAGGTCCAGCCCCATCGGCGTAACCACATACGGGTTCCCGGACTGGACTGCAAGAAGCCCAAGCTCACCGTTCGTGAGGTACAGCTTGCCGTCCTTCCAGACCAGGGCCTTGCTCCGGTCGTTTGGGTTCATCTTCGGGAACTGGATCTCCGTCGCAACGAACTTCTGGTTCACCGCGTCGTAGGCCCAGAGCCCCTGGTCGGTTGGCACTACGAGAATGCTCGACCCGTTGGCATCTCGGTAGGGGAGCAGCCCGTGTGGCACGACATCGACCGGGAACTGGCCCTTCGGGGTCCAGGCCGTCGGTGGCGAGTCTAGCGCAACACTGACCTGGAATAGCTCGCTCGCCGGTGTGCGGAACAGACGCCAGAGCCGGTCGTCCCAGACAGCCAGGAACTCTGCTCCAGTCGAGAGTGCGTCTGCGGTCCACGAGCCGGTGCCGTTCTTGTAGCTCAGCCCCGAGGACACGCCGTCGTACGCCCCCCCGACATACGCGACGCCCTTGTAGACTGCCGAACTGGTCGGCTGCCAGGGGTTGATTGCCCCACTAGAAACGAACGTCTTGGTGATGTCATTCCACGAGTAGATATTCTTCCCGAAGACGAAGTACTGCACCGACCGGTACTCGAACGTCAGGAGCAAGTCGTCTGTCACCCCGGCTGGCGTCCCCATCGAGAAGACGAACGGCGGCAGGGTCAGGATTGCCCGGAACCGTGTCTCCAGGTCAGAGGTCCAGAACCTCTCCGTGTCGGTCCGAGGGTTGGCTTTGTAGATCCCGGAGCCGCCGATGTTGCTGCTCTGAATCAACTGGCTCATGACCTGGCTGTCGCCGCTTCGTGACGTGTCCCCGAAGATAATCGGGTTCGGCGTCACGCTAATATTCGTCACCCGCACCGGACCCCTGATTGGGAAGAACGTCCCGCCCAGGTGCACCTCGTTCGGGTTGACAATGGGGACAGCTAGCGGCGCGGGCATCAGATCCCGACCTCTTGGGTGTACGGCTCCCAGATAGTCGCGATGCTCGACCGGCGGATCATGGCCTCACGCATCCAGTTCGCGGCCCGCCCGGCGTGCTGCTCGGGGTCGATCAGCGTGCCCCCGGTGTCAGCAGCTTCGAGCAAGTAGCCTGCCTGATGCACCAGATAGTCCGGCCACACTTCGCATAGGTCCGCGTCGGCCGTCATCTCGGCAGGCAGGCGATAGCCCCGTGCCAGGATCGTGTCGCTGCTCCCCGGCGCATGACTGAGCATGACCGTCCGGCCTGGCCCAACCGTGAACCAGAAGTCATGCCCTCGGCCCTGCGACCCGAACTCGACGGGCAAGTACCGTGTGTACATATCGGCTGTGGTCTTCACGAGCACGTCGATAACTTTTATAAACGTGCTCGGCAGCGTGAAGCGCGTGTGTCGAGTGGCGTCCAGGTCCGTGGCATAGACGACCGTCTGGTCCACCCGGACGTTGACAACATCGTGGACCCCGAGCAGTGCCAGGTTCAGTGCGTCGTTGACCTGATCGGGGGCCAGCATACGAGACCAGATCTCAACCACGCTCGTGACATCCGGCGTCGTGGTCCAGGCCGTCGTCGTGCACACGCCAGTAGACCCCGTCGAGGCTGTGACTACCCGCTGCTGGCCGGCACCGGTCCCGCTGACAATGTGGGCAACCTGCCCAACGAAGTGCCCGTCCGGCTTGGTCTTGGAGCTTTCCAGGGCAAACGTCGTGCTCGTCGCCCCAGCCAACACGGTCCCATACGCGAACCTATCACGTAGGATCAGCCGCCCGGTCCGCCGCCGGACTGTTGCCCGAGACTCTTGCCTGAACTGAACCGATGGCATTACGCACTCCAGATAAAGGTGCAGCCCTGGTGTCGGGTTGAAAGGAGAAACACCCCGACACCAGAGCTACAGTCAGCACAGGGGCCGGGCCGAGCCACCGGTCCCCGGCGTTTCATCAGCGCGCGAGGTCCATCAGGACCAGATCCTCCGATAGGCTCAAGTATGCCCCATCGGGATCAAACGCGAACGTCAGGTTCCCGGAGTCGTCGATGTCGGTGATCTTTAGCCGCCGCCCGGGTGCAAGCGTGACTTTGTCAAGCTGAATTGTCACGGTCCGATAGGCCGTGAACTCCGAGCCGTCGCGACCGGCCGTGCCGGCGAACGCCATTGCGTTCTCCCCGAAAGGCGCGACTTCCCAGCCGTCTTCACCGGCCCGTACCGGGGTACCGGTCTTGACAGCCTGGCGAGGTGCGAGCCTCAGGCGATTGAGAGGGTGGGTTGCAGCCACCAGGCCGGGGTCTTTCTTGACCGTCGGCGTGGGGACTGCAACCTCCCAGAGACCACCCATCGTGTGAGTTAGAACCGCGCGATGAAGAACGTGTACGAGCCGGACGCTGCGTCGAGCGCCGCAATCGACGTGTTCCCCAGCCGCAGGGTAATCGAGTTGGCTGCCGCCACAAAGGCGTGGCTCACCACCAGGCCGGCGTTCAGCCCCGATGGGGGCTTGACCGCAACGACTTCGTCCGACGCGAACACCTGGGGCTGCGTGGACGGGACGGCCGTAGTCGTCTCGCCCGTGGTGGTCGCGGCAATCGAGGCCGGGTCGATGGTCAAGACCACCTTGAACGTCCCGGTGGAGTCAGCTTTTCGTTCTACTGGCATGTCAGTCCCCCTTAGTCCGCGACCGCGACATCGGTGATGCCGTCGATGATGCCGATTCCGATGGTTCGCAGCAGCGCCATCCCCACGTACCACTTGATCCGGTGGCGGGTGGCGTCCTTAGACTCAAGCTGGCCGATGTCCTTGGTGGTCAGCGCACCGTTTTGCAGCCCCAGCAAGTCTTTCGTCCCGAACCGGACTGCGAAGATAGAACTCGTCGCGCCGCCGGTCTTGGCCGAGTACGTGCCCGAGGCAATGGCCTCTGTCTGGAGCAGGAAGTCGTCGTACACCAGTGCGACGTTGTTCCAGTGCATAAGCTCGTCACCATACGAGTCCCGCTTGGTGGTGAACAGGTTCGCCTTCCCACGCACGTACTGCGTGAGCTTGATCTGGATCTCTGGCGACATGAGCAGGATGTCCGGCTTGCCGTCGCGAATCCGCTTGGTGATCATCAGGTCCAGGTTACTCACGTTCAGGCCCGAGCCAGTCGCAGCCGCGCCCTCGTGGATTGACTGGTTGACAAGCTCCGTCGCACCCTCGCCGCCGGTCAGGATCATGCGGTGCAGGCCGTCGAACTCTTTGGTGCTCACGGCCGAGTTGCCATAGTAGAACCGGTCCAGGTAGGTGTGCTTGGTCGCCTTGGCCTTGGCCTGGATGTTCTCGGCCTCGATGTCGGTCTTGTCAGACCGGGTCGCCTGAATGAAGTTGTCCGTGTCGGCATCGCCGCCCAGGATAGTGATGGTCGCCGTGACCCGGTAGACATCGCCGGTGTTCTCTGACCAGACATCCCCCGGGGCATAGAAGTCCGCCGTCGGCTGGGTGCGCTCACGCAGATACGCATACGCATTCCCGACCACGTCGATCCACTTCATACGCTGAAGGACTGGCGAGTCCTTGACGATCTCTTCGAGCACGCCCTTGCGGAGCATGTCGTTTGTATACTTCGCGGCTTCCGTAAGCGTCGATGCCATGTGAGTTGTCCCCTCCGTGATTTACCGGCGACCCGCCGACCGGGAGCGTTTGAGTCCGAGCTTGATCTTCTCTGTCGAGTCTAGGCGGTCGTACACAGCCGTCAGGTCACCACCCGGTGAGCTTGCCGACTCCACTCTGTCCGTCCCAGCAGCCCGTCGTGCGTCAAACGCACCGGTCCGCTTCGTCTCCTGGAGCGTCGCAGCACGGGCTTCCATTGCAGCAACGCTGGTCATGTTCGCCCCCAACAGATCTTTCCCGGAAATCTTAGCATTTGGTAGCGAATATCTCCGGGCAATATCTTCGGCGACCGCCTGTCGGGCCGCCGGAGCCAGTGCCGCCCGGTCTGCCTGAAGCTGCGCGTCGGCCTTGGCGGCCACCAGATTGCTCTGGATAATCAGCGCGGCTGCCTGTGGCTCCACCGGCTCGCCGTTGTTGATGCCAGCCATGCCCGTGCTCACAAGCTGTTGGTAGGCCAGCGCGGCACCGTAGTCAAGCTGCTGGTGCTGGTAGGCTAGCTGTTGTCCCGGGGAGGGCGGCCGGTTCTGTTCGGCAATGCGCTTGTACGGGTTCTGGTCCGACTCCCACTGGGCGGGGGCTGGCTGCTGCCTATCAGAGATCGGCGTCGGGCTGACCTCAGTACCCTGCTCAGCAGTCCCGTCCATCTCCTCGGCGGTGGGCTTCCAGTCAGGCGTCGCGACGGGCTCCCCTGACCGTGGGTCTACCAGGCCGAGACTCGCGAGCGTGTCGCCCGCTGCCGGAGCCTGTGGATTCTCGTATGCACTCGGTGCGCCACCTACGGACGGGGCGTCATTGGCTGCTGTCTGGACGACGTTCTGTTGCTCCACAAAGATCCTTTCGGTTACCCGAACCCGAAGATCCGGGAAGTCGCGCTAAGTTTTAGTATAGGGCTTGGGTAGTAACGCAACCTATATTATCTCCGGGCTGCTCGGGTCTGGAAGAACTCTTCCTGGCTCTTACCCTTGCCGTCGCCCGATAAGAACGTGAGGTACTCGTCTAGCAGCGGGTACTCCTGTCGCAGTTGCAGCCGGCGCTCCGTCACATGCTTCGCCAGCACCGCGTCGGTCATCGTGGTCCCACCCTTACCCTGCTTGACCATTGCCGGCAGGTCAATGTAGTTCTGCGCCAGGTCCGCCAGGTCTTGAATCCTGTTCGGGTCGCCCTGCGTGATCTTCGGAGAGCCCGTCAGCAGGGCCGGCAATGATGAGTACACCGACATCAACTCGCTCAGTCGCTGCTCTTGTGGTGACCCGCTGGCCCCGTAGCCGCCAATCAGCGGGCTCTGATTCGTCTCCTCAGTCCGGATCTGGTCAGAGATCCAGAGCAGGTTCTTTGCCGTCCAGTTCTGCGGCTGAGAGATGATCGCCGTCGCCTCCTTCGGGAAGGGCACACCGGCCTGCTCAGCCATCTTGGCGATGCTCACGTTCAGGCGCGCGACCACGTCCTCACCCATGTGCTGCTCCGGGTTCTTCTGGGCGATTACACGCAACTGTGACGCGAGCTTCTGGTCGTACACCTTCCGGTTCTGTGG
>Ga0136612_10001294_pt1 | contig 10547 bp, 7 predicted proteins | sample AntDryUQ224A2306_2_FD_106644 | JGI IMG/M metagenome (GOLD analysis project Ga0136612, IMG submission 106644) | Polar desert sand microbial communities from Dry Valleys, Antarctica - metaG UQ224A (23.06) | ecosystem: Environmental > Terrestrial > Soil > Desert | place: Antarctica: Dry Valley...
ACCGCCAAGCGCTCACCCTCGCGCCTGCGGGCTCGGAGCGTGCAGACACCCGCCGGATGGCCACGAGCCTCGGGTGGCGGTCCGGGAGCATGACGATCGACGAGGCGCTCGAGGAGTACCGAACCGCTGAGCGCGAGGCGATGGATGCCGGCGACCATCGCCTCGCGGCCCGGGTGCTCCGACGCATCTACTTCCAGCTCGGCCTGAAGGGCGACACGACCGGCGCCCTCGAGGCGCTCGAGCGAGCGATCGCGCTCGTCGAGCAGGACCCCGAGGCCGCCGAGGTGCTCGCTGAGCTGTACGCCTGCCGTTCCGAGGCGCAGATGCTCGCCGGCCGCTCCGAGGAGTCCCTGCGCTGGGCCGATCGCGCGCTCGAGCTGCCGCTAACCGAGTCGGTGACGCTGATGGCGCTGCATCTGCGCGGCAACGCCCGGTGCGAGGCGGGAGACCTCGCCGGCGTGGACGACCTGCACGAAGCGCTTTCGCTCGCAGAACGCTCGGGCGTCGCGATCGACATCGTGACCTCGTACTCCTATCTGCTCGAGTGGGTGGGGCTCGAGAGCGGCCCGTCGGTCGGGCTGCCGATGAACCGCGCGACGACCGACCTCTGCCGCCGGCGAGGCATCGAGGGACAGGGCACGTGGACGAGGGCCGAGGGCTTCTGGCTGCGGTTCGACGCCGGGCTCTGGGACGAGCTGCTCGTCGAGACCGCTGACCTCGACGCCTGGGCTGCGTCACACGGTGATACGCAGATCGCCACCGTCGCCGGCCTCTACCGCGCCCGAGTGCTCGCACACCGCGGCGACACTGCCACAGCCGTCGAGTTGGCCGAGGTCTTCACCCCCGCAGCGCGCCGCATCGAAGACCTGCAGGTGCTCGCGCCGGCTCTCGTGGTCGCGATCGTCGCCCACGCGGCTGCCGGCGATCAGACGCAGGCTCTGGCCTTGGCCGACGAGCTCGACGCCGCGACGGCAGCAGGGCCGACGGAGTACCGCGAGCTCTACCTGCCCGAGGTCGTGCGCGTGCTGATCGCGGCCGGCGAACCCGATCTGGCCGACCGCATCGTCGGCGGTCGCCCGGTGCACGTGCGACGCACCCGCCTGGCGATGATGTCGAGCCGGGCGCTGCTCGCCGAGGCACGAGGCGATGCCAAGGCCGCGTCAGCAGGTTTCCGAGAAGCGGCTTCCGGCTGGGAAGCGTGGGGCGGCCGGTTCGAGCAGGGCCACGCCGCGGCGGGGCTCGCTCGAACGCTCGAAGCGCTGGGCAAGACCGGCGAGGCGGCCCTCGCCGCGAACAAGGCCGACTCGATCCTCGGACCCCTGGGAGTGAAAACCGCAGGGGACTCTCGCAGCTGACGAACGCTGCGAGGCCCGCTCTGAGCCAGGCACTGGTGGAGGTGGCGGGATTCGAACCCGCGTCTCTCGGCGACCACTCGGGACTTCTCCGGGCGCAGCCAGGTGGGGAGATCTCGCCTCGGGGCTCCCACCGGCAGAGTTCCCTTCGGCCAGCCTCGGTGCGATGTTCCCCGCCGGCCCCGAGGCCGAACCGGCGGAGTGAGCCTGCTCACGACGCCCATCCCCCGGTCGCAGGCGCCCCGGGGGGGACGGCTACCGCTTAGGCAGCGAGCGCGTACTCTTCGTTGGCGCTTGTGTGTTGTCCGGCGTTTAACGTGACATCCGGGATCACGGCCCGCTTCTCCCGAGCGATGAACGCCCAGATCGAAGCCAGTACACCCCCTATGCAGTTGTCCCTTGGAGTATACGGCCGGTCACGGACATGCCTGAAGCCGCCGTCGCCACGGCGGGAGCCCCTAACCGCGACGGCCGAGCTCCTGGGCGATCTCTCGTTCCTGCTCGCGCTTCGCGATCGACTGCCGCTTCTCGTGCTCGCGCTTGCCCCGGCCCACGCCGATCTCAACCTTCGCCACGCCATGCGTGAAGTAGGCGCGCAACGGAACCAGTGAGAGCCGCTGTTCCTGCTGCTGAACTACGAGCTTGTCGATCTCGCGCTTGTGCAGCAGCAACTTTCGAGGGCGCGTGGGCAGGTGCCGGCGCGTGTCGCCCTGCTCGTACGGCGGGATGTGCATGCCCTCGAGCCAGACCTCCCCGTCACGCACTCGCGCGTACGCCTCGGTGAGCGACGCGCGGCCTCCGCGCAGCGACTTCACCTCGTCGCCGGTGAGTACGATGCCGCACTCGATCGTGTCGATGATCGCGTAGTCGTGGCGCGCCTTGCGATTCGAGGAAACGATCTTCTCCCCGGCGTCACGGCTCTTTTCGGGCACGATCGACCGGCCTCAGACGTCGAGGAACCGGCGCATGCCGATCGTGCCCGCGATCACCGCGACGGCTGCGGCGGCGATCAGGATCCACGGCGCCACGGCCAGCACGTCCGCGTTGCGGATCAATGGGAAAAACTGCAACTCGCCCCGCAACCGATCGATGAAGAACACCTTGATCACGAACAGGGCCGCGAGGGCTGCGATCGCACCGATCAGCGCCTCGACCATGCCCTCGATCAGGAAGGGCACGCGGATGCGCCAGTTCGTGGCGCCCACGAGCCGCATGATGCCGATCTCCTTGCGGCGGGCGAACATGCCCATGCGTAGCGTGTTCGCGACGAGCGCGATCGCGGAGGCGAGCATGATCACCGCGATCGACAGCACTCCGATCGACAGCACCCGGGTGATCGCGGTCAACCGATCGAGCAGATCTCGATAGTCCGAGACGTCACGCACTCCCGGTTCGGCGCACTGGATCTCCTGGGTCACGCCGTCTGCCTCGCATCCGAGCGCAGCCGTGATCTGCTCGAACTGCGATGGGTCGGCGAGGTTGATGCGCAGCGACGTGGGGATCGCCTTCTCGCAATCGACGCCTTCCTGGAAGACCGGCTGTCCTTCGAACAGCTCGCGGTAGGCCGCGCAGGTCTCGACCTTGTCCCAGTACTCGATCGACCCAACGGCAGGGAGCTGTTGCAGGTTCGTCTGGATGCGGACAACGGTCTCGTCGCGCGCCGGATCGTCGAGGTACACGGCGACCTGTACGTTGCCGGTCCATGCCTCGATCACCAGGTCGAACTGACGTGCGATCAGCAGCGCGAGCCCGAAGAGAAACAGGGCGATGAACGCGGTCGACATCGCTGCGAAGGCCACGACGCCGTTGCGACGGAGCCCTGACGCCGTCTCTCGGAAGTAGTAATCGAGCCGCATCAGCTATAGACGCCCCGCGACTGATCGCGCACGACATGGCCCTTGTCGAGCTCGATCACGCGCTTGCGCATCGCGTCGACGATCGCTTGGTCGTGCGTGGCCATCACCACCGTGGTGCCGATGCGGTTCACCTTGTCGAGCAGTCGCATGATGTCGACGCTCGTGTTGGGGTCGAGGTTGCCGGTGGGCTCGTCGGCGAGCAGCACCAACGGACGGTTCACGCAGGCCCGGGCGATCGACACGCGCTGCTGCTCGCCGCCCGACAGCTCGTCGGGGTAGTTGTTGACCTTGTCGCCGAGCCCCACGTACTCGAGGATCTCGGGCACGCGTTGGTCGATCACGTGCTTCTGTTTGCCGATCACCTCAAGCCCGAACGCCACGTTATCGAAGACGGTCTTGTCGGTGAGCAGCTTGTAGTCCTGGAACACCGTGCCCACGTTGCGCCGCAGCTTCGGCACGTCCCAGGACGACATCTTGTTGAGGTTCTTGCCCCCGACGTAGATGTCTCCCCTGGTGGTCGCTTCTTCCTTGAGCAGCAGGCGGATCATCGTGGACTTGCCCGATCCTGACTGCCCGACGATGAAGACGAACTCACCCTTCTGTACCTCGACGCTAACGTCGGTGAGGGCGGTAACGCCATTCTTGTAGGTCTTCGTGACACGCTGAAGACTGATCATCGGCACCTCGGAAACGTGGGGAAGGAAGAACCGGTCAACCCTATCAGACCTCCCTCAGCCGCCCGGGAGGCGACTCCGTAAGCTGGGTCCACATGGGCGCGACTCGGCTGGCACCGCCGCTGCGACCGGGAGACGACCCGCCCGATGCTGACGGCCGCGTGCGGCGAGCAGCGGCATCAGCCGCCGGCCCCGCCGTCATCGTCGTTGGTGTGCTCTTCGCGCTGCGGGGCTTCGTGTTCGCGGACCGCCTGAGCGACGGCCACCCCGACATCCTCACGTTCTGGCTCCCCCGCTTCTCCTTCCTCGGACGTTCGATCGCGGCCGGGCACGTGCCGTTGTGGAACCCCTTCGAGATGGCCGGCTACCGGTTCGCGGCCGATCCACAGAGCGGCTGGCTTTCCCTGGTGCCGATGGGGCTGTTCTCTCAGCTCGCCCCGGCCGCGGCCATGCGCGCGTTCATCGTGGCCAACCCGCTCATCGCCGGCCTCGCCCTCTTCTCGTTCCTGCGCATCGAGCGCCTCACGCGGCTCGCCGCCACGGCGGCGGGCCTGTCGCTCGCGATGCTCATGTGCACCTCGGAGATCGCGATCTCCATGCCGTTCGCGGGAGCCATCGCGTGGACGTGCGTGGCGCTCGCCGGCGCAGCCGGCTACCGGCGGGCGACGCGCTGGTCGGCGCGCCTCGGCTGGCTCGCGATCGGAGGTCTCGCCTGGTCGCAGGTCGCGACCGCGCACATGAGCCACGGCCTCGTCGTGTGCACCGCCCTGCTGGTGGCCTACCTCGCCGCCGGCGCGATGTTCGACGTGCGCGATCACGACGTGGCGGCGCCTTCGGCGGTCGGGCGATCCGCGCTGTTCCTCGTCGCGCTGCCGCTGCTCTCGGTCGCGGTGCTGCTCCCTCACATGGACGCGCTGCGATCCTCGAGCCTCGCCGCCGGATACGACCGCCTGGGGGATGCGAGCGGCGCGATCGGTGGTGGCGGCGATGGCGGGTCTATCCAGTCGAACGGCGTGTGGGCGGCGTGGCCGCTCGCGTTCGGGGCGACGCCCGGCGCCTACGCGGGAGGGACCATCCTGCTCGGCGTGCCGCTCGCGCTGCGCGCGCGGCGGCGGCGGGCGCTGGTCTGGGCCTTCGGCGGCGCCCTCGTGCTCACGTGGGTGCTGATGCTCGACATCGTGGTCGGCGCCCCGTGGGTCCGCGACATCGTCCTGCGTATCCCCTTCGGCGACGTCTACCTTCACAACCCGGGCCGCCTGCGATACCTCGCCGTGATCGCGCTGCCGGTGCTGGGCGCCGTCGGCATCCAGGGCCTGCGCGAGGACCCGCTCGACCCGAGGCCGGCGGTCCGCTGGCTCGCGGCAGGAGCCTTCTTGTGGCTCGGCGTGCCACTGCTCGCGCTCGCGTACCCGCCGCGACTCATCGTCCTCGCCGTCGGCCTCGCCGGCGGCGCGTGGGCTTTGTTCCACCTCTCGGAGCACCGGCGCGCGTGGTCAGGGGTCGCCGTGGGTGGGGTGCTCGCCTTCGAGCTCATCGTGAGCGCGGTCTTCTCGCAGCTCACGCCCGCGACCGATACGGTCACGCTCGGTCTGGAAGCCGGCACGCACCCGAACCTGATGCCCCAGCCGCTGCCTCTGCCACAGGTCGACGCCTCCGCCTTCGTCGAGCCGACCGCGTTCGTGCCTCGCCTGTCGGCGACGCACGACCGCTACCTGACGTGGGCGCCGCCGGCTTCCTCGTTCGAGAAGGGCTACCTGTTCATGCAGATCGAGCCCGACTGGCCGGCGCTCGCCATGGAACGCGGCACCTTGTTCGGAGCCCACGACACACTCGGCTACAACCCGGTGCAGCTCCGCCGCTACTGGAGCTACCTGCGCGCACGCACACCGCTGCCCGTCTTCTACAACGCCGCTGTGATCGACGTACCGACACTGCGAGACGTGCGACTGCTCGGGGTCCGCTACCTGGTCGTGCCGACCGGCATCGCGCCGCCTCTCGACGGCCGGCTCGTTGAGCGAGCCGACGGGTACGACCTCGTCGAGATGCGGGGCTGGCAGCCTCGGGTCTCGGTCGTGCCGAGCTTCCAGGTGGTGGGCGATGAGACGAGCGCGCTGCGCGAGGTGCTTTCGCCGTCGTTCGATCCGGCGCGTCTCGCGGTTCTCGAGCAGCACCCCGGCATCGCGCCCAGCGTCGGAACAGACCTTGCGCTCATGCCCGAGGTTGCGCAGGGCATCGCTGCGTACTCCGAGACCTCACCCGAGAGCGTGATGATCGACGTGCAGGCGACGGCGCCCTCGATCGTCGTCGTGCGCACGTCGTTCGACGACGGATGGCAGGCGACGGTCGACGGGAAGCCCGCCACGGTGATGCCCGTCGACGGCTTCCTGCAGGGCGTGGCCGTGGAAGCGGGTGAGCACGAGGTGCGCCTGACCTACCGGGACGATGCGGTGACCTGGGGGTGGCGCCTGGGTGCTTTCCCGTGGCTGCTCCTCGCGACCGCGGGCGCGATCACGCTCATCGCGGAACGGCGCCGGCCACGGCAGGCTCGCTCTCGTGCACGGACCCATCGGGCCCGAGATGGCGCCGGCCGATGACGAACGCGAGCCCGTAGGCGAACGCGACGGCCACAAGCAGCAGGCGATACCCGGTCGCGATCGCGACATATTCCAGCACACCCCCGAGCATCGCGCCGAGCAGGTTGGCCCCGAACGCGACCGTCGAGGCGCCCACGTTGCGGAACCGCTGCGCGAAGATCAGGTTGGCGACGAAGACCGGCGCGAACGCCACCGCCACGCTCGCGAGGAACCGGGTGGCGACCGGCAGACCCAGCAGGGAGGCAGGCGGCACGAGCCACGCCACGGCCAGACACGCGAGCAGCGCGACGTACATCGCCGCGGGCGACGGCAGTCGCACCCGCCGCGCCAGCTCGACGGCGGCGAGCACCGCCATCAGGATGCCCGCGAACACCAACGAGTTCACGAACCACGTCGTGCCGAACAACAGGGCGAACTGCACCACGTTCTTCGTCTCCAGCAGCAGGAACGCCGCACCCATGCAGAACAGGTCGGCATACGGGCGCATGCGCGAGAGCGGCACGCCCGATGACACCCGCACCACGACGAGTGACGCGGCAACGATGGCCCCCAACCACCAGAGGTAGAACGCGGGGATCATGCGGCCGATGACGTAGGGGAACGGCCGGTCGTCTGTGGAAGGCTCGGGCACCTCCCCCGCCGGCGCCCATGGGGTCGTGCAGTCGATGTCGCCGGCCTCACGTCCGATCGTGAGGACCGACTGCAGCCGGGGGCCCAACACCTCTGCCCCGTCGTCGAAACACGGCCCGTGGCCGAACACCTCACGCATCGTGTTCGCGTACCGGTCGAACACGTCGGGGCGATAGTAGTTGTACATGGCATAGACCCCACCGGGGGCGAGATGATCGCGCACCGACGTCATCGCCTCACTCGTGAACAGGTAGCTCTCGAGCCGAAGCGACCCCTGCCCGCTGACGAGCGTCAGCGAGTCGGGTAGCGCGAACAAGATGAGGTCGTACACGTCGTCGCTTCGCTCCAGGAACGCGCGTCCATCGTCGATGTGCGGCGTCACTCGCGGGTCCTGGTACGGACGCGATGAGTGGAGCTCGCTGCCCGCTCGCTGCAACGTGGGATCGATCTCCACCGCGTCGACATGGTCCGCACCCTGGTCCAACGCCAGGGCCACGTCGTTACCGTTGCCCGCACCGATGATCAGCACCGAGCCCGGCGGGCCCTGCAGGTGCGTGTAGGGCTTCGAGTAGAACCCCGCCCGGATCTCCGACAACGGCAACATCGACTGGTGTGGCAACGAGTTCACCCTGATAGGGATGCGCCCGTCTCGCTCCTCGTACACCGACACTCGATAGTAGGGGGACCACACGTCGGTCGATGCGAGCGACCCGAACGCGAGCACCAAGGCGGTCGCTGCAACCGCCGCCGTGCCGCCGGCGTACCGAGCAGCCGGCGACAGCAGCAGGAAACAGCCCCCGAGCACCACGCCCCACACGAACGGGCCCACGCCGAGGAACGACAGCCCGGAGAACACGACGATGCCGAGCAGGCTGCCGGCGATGTCGAGCCGATAGGCCTCGAGAGGCTCGAAGCGCTCGAACAGCTCAGCGACACCACGCGCGATGCAGGCCATGACCCAGGTCGTGCCGAGGAACAGCACCGGCAGCACGACCCAGGTCGGCGGCGCAGGCAGGCCGAAGAGCGTTTCGAGGGCTCGTTCCGTGCCGAACCCCTTGGTCACCCGCAGGGCGAAGACCGCGCCGGCGAACAGGGCGAACGAGGCCGGCGCCGCTCGGAACGCGAACCGGCTGGACCGCGAGCCGAGGAACCCAACGCCGATGCCGAGGAAGCTCGCGAGCAAGATGAAGTTGGTGAAGTAGGCGACGTAGATCTGGTAGGCGGCGACCCATCGGATCAGCGCCAGTTCCGCGAACAGCATCAAGAAACTCGCCACGACGAGCCGGAAGCGGTCGGACCGCACGTCGATCACGACGAAGTGCCGGCCTCAGACGCCCGGCGTCGGAGCTCTGCCTCGATGAACCGGTCGATGTCGCCGTCGAGCACCCGCTGGGGGTCGCCCATCTCCTCATCGGTCCGGTGGTCTTTGACCATCTGATACGGCGCCAGCACATACGAGCGGATCTGCGACCCGAAATCGACGGCCTTGCGCTCCCCGCGGATCGAGTTCATCTCCTGCTCTCGCTTCTGGCGGTCACGCTCGGCGAGGCGCGCCTTCAGGATGCGCATGGCGACCGCCTTGTTCTGGAGCTGCGACCGTTCGTTCTGGCACGCGGCGACGAGCCCGGTCGGGATGTGGGTGATGCGCACGGCTGAATCGGTGGTGTTCACCGACTGGCCGCCCGGGCCGCTCGAGCGATAGACGTCGATGCGGAGCTCGTCGGCGGGGATATCGATGTCTTCTTCGGCGGACTGCTCGAGCATCGGGATCACGTCGAGCGAGGCGAACGACGTGTGCCGGCGCTTCTGCGCGTCAAACGGGCTGATGCGCACGAGCCGGTGTACGCCACGCTCGGCCGAGAGCTGCCCGTAGACGTTCGTGCCGCGCACGGTGAATGTGGCCGACTTGATGCCCGCCTCGTCGCCGTGCTGGATGTCGTCGACCTCGGCGTCGAAGCCCTCGCGTTCGGCCCACCGTGTGTACATGCGCAGCATCATCTCGGCCCAGTCCTGGCTCTCGGTGCCTCCCGCGCCCGCGTTGATCGTGGCGATCGCATCGGAAGCGTCATAGGGCCCCGAGAGGAGCGCGGCCAGCTCGAGCTTGTCGACGTCGGTTCCGAGCGCCTTGACCGAGCCCGCGAGCTCGCGCGCGAGCTCGGCGTCGGAACCATCGGCCAGCAGCTCGTCGATCGCGAGCGCATCATCGACCCGGGCGATCAGCTTGTCGTAGCCGCCGACGACGTCGTTCAGCCGAGAGAGCTTCGACGTGACCTGCTGGGCCCGCTGCGGGTCGTTCCAGAGCGACGGATCAGCGGCGTGGTTCGCGAGCTCGTCAGCCTCAGCGCGCTTGCCGTCGACGTCAAAGGAACTCCTTGGCGGCCAGCACGCGCTCACGCAGCTTCTGGAGTCGCTCCGTGTGCTCGCTCATCGCGCCGCGCATCCTAGCAGCGGCCTGCTGGGCTACCGTTCCCCCGTGACCTGACGATGATGCCGATGATGGTTCAAGCCCTCGATGACGCCCTTCACGCCCAGGCATGCGACGCGATAGTCGCGGGCCTGCCGGCATGGTTCGGCAACGCCGAAGGGATCGCCGAGTGCGCGGTCGCGGTTCGCACCCACGACGGCCTGGTGGCGGTCGAAGGCGGCGAGGTCGTCGGCTTCCTCACCTTCCAGCGCCCCACGGCCGGCGCCGGAGAGATCACCTGGATGGCAGTTCGAGCCGATCGACGTGGCGCCGGCGTCGGCACGAGCTCGTCGCTCGGCTCGACTCGGTCGTGCGGGGCGATACCGAAACCCTGTTCGTGAAGACCCTTTCGGATCGCGACGGCGACCCGGGCCCGGAATACGCGGCGACGCGGGCGTTCTACCTGGCTCGCGGGTTCCGCCCGATGGCCGAGCTCGACATCTGGGGCCTCGGGAATCCGTGCCAGCTACTCGGTCGCCGGCTCACGTCTGCACGACGCTGACGCGCCTCAGACGGTGGCGCCGTGACACTTCTTGTACTTCTTGCCGCTGCCGCACGGGCAGGGGGCGTTGCGCGGCACCTTGTCGCTCACCGCTTGGTTCGCGGTCGCCGTCGCGGGGCCGCCGGCCTTCGCCGCGCGCTGCCCGCCGGCCTCGTCGACCTCGGCGCGGTTGTCCTGCACCCGTGAGGGTTGCGGCGCCTGCTGGGGGGCCTGCTCTTCGCCCTGACGCACGAACTCCACCCGATAGATGTAGCGGACGAAGTCGGCCCGGATCGAATCGGTGAGCCCCTGGAACATGTCGTAGGCCTCGCGACGGTACGCGGTGATCGGGTCCTGCTGTGCGAGGGCCCGAAGGTGGATGCCTTCCTGCAGGTAGTCCATCTCGTAGAGGTGTTCGCGCCACTTGGTGTCGGTGATGTTCAGCAGCACGACGCGCTCGAGCTCGCGCATCGTCTCGGGGGTGACGGCCTGCTCC
>Ga0136612_10001295_pt1 | contig 10544 bp, 10 predicted proteins | sample AntDryUQ224A2306_2_FD_106644 | JGI IMG/M metagenome (GOLD analysis project Ga0136612, IMG submission 106644) | Polar desert sand microbial communities from Dry Valleys, Antarctica - metaG UQ224A (23.06) | ecosystem: Environmental > Terrestrial > Soil > Desert | place: Antarctica: Dry Valley...
ACGACGATCGATCTGGGACTCAACGTGGCCGTTTCGATCGCGCAGGACGGAATCGTCAAGGGGCTTGGAGCGCAGCGTCCCTTCGACCAGGGGGTCACCGAGGCCATCCTTGCTGGGTACGGTCTCCTGGACAAGGAGGCCCCGCCGTACGTCGCGCTGCCCGCCTTGCCGGTGACGCACGAGAACGTGCTCGACGCCTGGCGGGAGGTCTACCACCAGGATCCGCCGCAGCCGCTCCAGGACGCGGCCCAGTAGCGCGCAAATGGGGCGCCATCTCCCGATCCATCGGGAGATGGCGCCACCGAGAATGCGTGGTGGAATGAGCGATCTTGCGGTCGAGATGAGCGGGATCTCGAAAAGCTTCGCGGGCGTGCGCGTCTTGGACGAGGTCGATTTCGACCTGCGGCGGGGCGAGATTCACGCGCTCGTCGGGGGCAACGGCGCCGGCAAATCGACCCTCATGAAGATCCTGGAGGGCGTCTACAGGCCAGACGCGGGACGGATCAGGGTCGATGGTCAGCCGGTTCGGATTCGCACGCCTCACGACGCGCGCGCTCTCGGCATCGGGATGATCTTTCAGGAGTTCAGCCTGATCCCGACGCTTTCCGTGGCGGAAAACGTCCTTCTCACCCGGGAGCCGCGCCGCGGCAGATTCATCGACGACCGGGCAAGTGAAGAGCAGTCGCGGGAGCTCTTCTCGGAGATGGGTGAGGCGGTCGACCCGCGTGCCAGAGTCGGAGACCTCAGCACCGGCTACTGGCAGTTGACGGAGATCGCCAAAGCGCTCGCCCAGAACGCACGGATCCTGATCATGGATGAGCCGACGTCGACGCTCACCGAAACCGAGACGCAATCACTCTTTCGCCTGATCGACAAGCTGAAAGCTCGTGGTATCTCGATCATCTACATCTCCCATCGTATGGAGGAGATCTTTCGCATCACCGACCGCATCACCGTGCTCCGCGACGGCCGGCGTGTCAGCACTGAACCGACCTCGGGGGTGACGATGGAGCACGTCATCGACGATATTGTCGGCAAGACGATGGAAGCCGCGTTCGCGTGGCAGGAGCGGCAGGTTAATCGCGATGGCCCCCCGTTGCTCACCGTGCGCGGCGTCACCGCGGGAGCACGTGTCCGCGACATCACCTTCGATCTCTACCCGGGCGAGATTCTGGGTGTCGCCGGGTTGATGGGCAGCGGCCGTACCGAATTGGCCCGGGCCCTCTTCGGCATCGATCACGTCGATGCAGGAGAAGTTCTGATTCGGGGCGAGCGAGCGGTGATCCATGTCCCGGACGACGCCATTGAGGCCGGTATCGCGCTCGTCCCGGAGGACCGCAGATCGCAGGGGCTCGTCCTCGACCACACCGTAAAGGACAACCTCCTGTTGCCGCTGCTGCCCCGGTTGCGGCGTCGGGGCCTCGTCGATGATGCACGGGGAGCGCGCATCGCTGGCTCGTTTGTGCAGAGCCTGCAGATCAAGACCAACTCGATCGACACCCCAGTGCGGCTGCTCTCTGGGGGCAACCAACAGAAGATCGTGATCGGCAAGTGGCTGGCGACCGAGCCCGATATCCTGATCATGGACGAGCCGACGGCAGGTGTGGATATCGGCGCCAAGACCGAGATTCTCGGCCTCATCCGGCGCCTCGCCGATCAGGGCAAGGGGATCATCGTCATCTCATCGGAACCCGCGGAGCTGCTGGCAGTCAGCGATCGCATCCTGATCCTGCGCGAGGGGAGACTGCAACGGGTGCTCGACCGGCGGGAGATCGCGACGGAGGAGGAGCTTCATCATGCAGTCCAGAGCGCTTGACGTGCCGCGCCGCAGACAGATCGTATGGCGCCAGTATCTGGTCTACATTGGTTTCGTCGCGCTCTTCCTCTTTTTCGCGGTTGCCTTGCGGGACTCGGGCTTTACAACTCCGAACAACCTGCTCAATATTGCCCGGCAAACCGCGATCATCGCCACCATGGCGGTGGCAATGACCTTCGTTATTGCGGCGGGGCAGATCGACCTGTCGGTTGGCGCCGTCGCCGGTCTGGCGTCGGTGACAGCGGCGCTCACCATTGCCCGCTTCGGTCCAGTGGCCGGAATCATCGTCGGGCTGCTGACCGGTTTCGCGGTAGGAGCTGTCAACGGGCTCCTGGTGACACGGTTGGTGATTCCATCATTTCTGGTGACCCTCGGCATGATGGGCGTGGCGCGGGGTGCGGCGATGTGGATGACGGACACGGCCCCGGTCCCGATCCTCGACCAGCGCTACAACGCCGTCTTCGGTTCGGGTTCGATCGGCCCGGTACCGTCGCTGCTGGTCTGGATCGTCGTCATCACAGCGATTGGTGCGGTTATCTTGCGGAAGACGGCGTATGGACGGCAGGTGTTAGCCACCGGTGGCAATGAGCGTGCGGCCCGCTTCAGTGGCATCGATACCGCCCGAATCGGCTTTCTCGTGCTTGCCATTTCGGGGGTAGTGGCGGCGCTGGCGGGGATGCTTTACGCGGGACGCCTGCAATCCGGGCGCTTCCAATGGGGTGAAGGTGACGAGTTGTCCGTAATCGCGGCAGTCGTACTGGGTGGGACCAGCCTCTTCGGCGGAAGTGGCTCCGTCGTCGGCTCGGTGCTTGGGGCGTTGCTCATCGGCGTTGTCAACAATGGGTTGATCCTGATGGGTCTGGAGACGAGTCAGCAGATCATCATCCGCGGCGGGATCATCATCGTGGCAGTGGCGCTCGCCAGCCGGAAATACGCATCATGACCCTGCATCCATGGGTTGCCGCGCGGCGCGAACGGATCAGCTTCGCGCTGCAGGTAGACACCCGCAATGATGACCCTGCCCCGAGCCGGAGCGTGCTCAGTGCCGGGCAGCTCGCCGAAGTGCTCGGGTTCGATGCCTTCTTCATGGGAGACCATCCCTCCTGGCAGTCGGAAGTCTGGCTGCACATGGCCGCACTGGCAGTGACGACTGAGCGTATTTGCCTGGGACCGATGGTCAGCAGCGTTCTTTACCGGCCGCCGTTGTTGACGGCGCGCCTGGCGGCCGACCTTGACCATCTCAGCGACGGTCGACTTGTCCTCGGCCTCGGCATTGGATGGGACGCGGCCGCGCTCGGCTGGGGGACGAACGAATTCGATCGGATGGGACTCCCCTACCCGACGACTCGCGAGCGGCAGTTGGCGCTGACCGAGGCGATCAGGATCATCGAAGGTGTCTGGGGGTCGGAGCCGTTCACCTTCACCGGACGCCATTTTTCAGTGAAGGATGCGCAGATCGTGCCGCCACCCCTCCAGGGCCGGCCACCGATCGTCATCGCCGGAGCCGGTGAGCGTGGCACGCTGCGGCAGGTCGCGGAGCTCGCCGACGCTTGCAACATCGGGCCCGTGGTGACGGGCGGCGTCGACTCGCCAGAGGAGGCGCGTCGCAAGTTGGAGGTGCTGCGTCGTCACTGCGACGAGATCGGGCGGTCGTTCGATGAGATTCTGCGCACCCACTTCACCATCTGGCTCATTCTGGCCGAAGACGAGGCAAGTGTCTGGCGAAAGGTGGAGCACTATTTCCCCAACGGGCGTGACGCGATCTGGCAACGCGCCGTTGTCGCCGGCACCCCGGAAGAGGTCATTCCTTTCTATCAATCGTTCGCCGACGCGGGGATGCAGTACTTCATTGCTCAGGTTCTCGACGCACGCGACGACGAGACAATACGTCTTCTCGCTAACGAAGTCGTGCCAAAGGTGCGGCCCGCACCCGCGTCTCTAGGTCATTACCGATAGTGGGGACCGAGCGTTGGTTACGTTGTCCGTCTTCCAACCATTCCCTGTGAGAGTGTCGTGACGTCGCGGCAGTTTCCTATACGTCTTCCCGGACCAGCCCAGTACAGCTACGTCTTCCCGGACCAGCCCAGTACAGCATTTGGCCTTGTCCCATTCGATGCGGAGCAGAGACCGCTGACCATTTGCGGCAGGAGCCTAATCAGTTCCGTCGCATACCTGACGAATCCGGCACATGTTTCCTTGAGAGCGTGGGCGCAAACTGTCCGTGTATAGCAGGACATAATACTCATTTGGTTGTATTGGAGTTTGACTCAATGTCGCTCGATTCCGACTAGAAATCATTCGCGTCGTGCATTCGTCAGTAAGCAACGACATAATGGACACAACAGTATCGTGTTGCGCTGGACCGACCAAGACGGGATCGCGCCAGTGACAATTGCTGCAGTTGATAAACTCGACTTTGGGAATTGAACCGCCCCGCGCCGTTGTCGCGGCCGGGGCGGGTGGCGAACGCTAATGAGGAGCGAACGCGATGAGCAAAATACCAGACTCCGGCGATCCCGCGTTGCGACTCCCCCACGAGCGCCGGGCGCTGGCGCACCGGGAGCACTATCACGGTCGAGCGACGGCCACCCCCGCATGGTCCGTGAAGGCACGTATTAAGCGCCTCGACCGCCACGGGTATCGCATACGGACACTGTGTGGCTTCGTTGCGCCGTCCGGTGATGCGTGCCCAGCGTCGTTGGGAGAAGGTTCGCGCCCCGATGGGATCAACCCTGACTGGGCTGGATACGGCCGCTGCCTTGTGGAGAACGAGACTTATGGACCACGGCAGGGTGGCCGTTCGGGCGAATGGACACTTACGGCGCCGAAGGAGTTCCCGGGCTTCGAGCGGGTGCCAGCTGGCAGCTTTCGCGTTATTCGACGCGGTAAGGAGCGGACGCTCGACGGCACGCCTGCCCGGCGGTGGACAGGCAGACGAGGCCCTCCGAACGTGCTCCAGAGCGGAGGGATGCCGTTGACGGAGGAGGATAGGCTCGGCGGATTCCAGGGCGTCGTTGGTTGGTGGGCGGAGCTCCCCGCCGTGGTTGAGTGCCCTCTTTGTGGGCGAAAGAATCTGATCGAGGAACCGAGCATCGACTAGCGTTCTAGCATATGCTACAATGTTGTCGTGGCCATAATGGGCCGCGATAGGCTAATGTGAACATGGCGATGCGCGCCTCTGCTCCTGGTAGTCGGTCGAACCGACAGTGCTTGGGGGGACCAGAGAGGCGCGCATTTTATGTGCCCAAAACGGTTCCCTATTACCGTTGTCCTGACGTTCGACCCTGAAGAAATGGCCCGTCGTGGTCGGATCGGGGCTCATCGCCTGCACGCGGCGCACGACTCTAGTGAAATCGCCGCTCGCGCTCGCGAAGGTCTCACGAAGAAGTATCTCGATCAGGTCGATCCCGACCGGAGTCTGCCCGAGGCAGAACGCCTGCGGCGGGCGGCGCATGCCCGCAGGGCAGACCTGGTTCGGGCTGCACGCCTGAGCGTCCTGGCGCGCCGACAGCGGAAGGAGATGGCCGATGCCGTCCTCTCCTAGCACCCTGCCCCTCGAAGCCAGAAAGCGCGCTTGGGATCGGCTGTGGCAGCGGCTACTCGCCGAGCCGCCGCCCGGCGACGAGGCCGAGCCGACCGACGAAGCCGCCAAGGACCCCCAACACGACGACGAAGCCTCGTGACATAGCGAAACGCCCGGCTGGTTGACGGCCAGATCACCGGGCGAATCGCTGAAAGGATGAACTCATGGCGATTCTACCACCAAACGGCCAACCCCCCGACGGCATGAGCAAGGGCGACCGTGACACGATCGCCACGCTCATCCGCCGCCACGAGAAGGTGGCGAAGTCTGATGCCCGGCGCATTGCGGCGGAACGGCTGGCCGATATTGAGGCCAAACTGTCGGCGACGTTCAAGTCGGAAGACGAGCGTTGGGCCGGCATGATCGAGAAAGCGGAGGTCGCGGTCGCTGCCGCCAATGAGGAAATCCGGCGCATCTGCCGCGAGGACGGCGTGCCGGAACAATTTGCCCCATCCGTAGCCCTGCGATGGTATTCACGCGGCGAAAACGGATTCTCACCTCGCCGCGGCGAACTCCGGCTTGCTGCCAGAACCCGCGTTGCCGCCATGGAGGCGACCGCAAAGGCGGAGATCGAACGGCGCTGGGTTGCGGCGCAAACGGCACTGCTCGCTGGCGGGTTGACGTCGGACGCGGCGCGTCAGGCGCTGGCGGAGATGCCGACCGCCGAGTCGCTCCTGCCCGAGATCTCGGTCCATGAGCTCCGCGCGTTGGACGCGCGAGGTCGCCAGACCCGCACAGCCCACCGTGAAGCCACCATGGCGTCGTTGCTCGCGGGGTTCCGTGAGTGATGAGCGCTACCGCAACTGCTCCCGCGCCGCGCCTGACTGCCGATGAAGGAGTCACACTGAGCTACCTCGGGGAACTCTACGGCGCTGCGGATGCAGGGTACTTCTCCCTAGCTGAGTTCCCCACGCCCGCCACGGTGAATGTTTCATGGTTTCCCGTCTCTGATCGAGGCAAGATGGCGCACTTCATCGCATCTGCCGCTGACCAAGGGCGGACGATCTACGCCGGCATGGGGCTGCGACACGCGCAGCTCCCGAACGGGCGACGGGGCAGCGCTGACGATGTGTGTGGCATTCCCTGCGTTTGGGCCGACGTTGACTATCGCGATCCGATCGCCCATGCACGCGAGGATCTTCCGCCGGATCCGGGCGCGGCACTCGCGATCATCCGCGAAGCAACACCGCTTCCGCCGAGCTTGATCATCGATTCCGGGTACGGGTTCTACCCGCAGTTGCTCCTACGTGAGTTCTGGCATTTTGACGACGCCGAGGAGCGAGCCAGAGCCGCAACGCTGCTCGCGCGCTATCAGCATGCTCTGCGATTGCAGGCGCAGGATGCCCACGTGGACGCGACGAGCGACCTGGCTCGCGTGCTGAAGTTCCCCGGGTCACTCAATTGGAAGGTTCCTGACGAGCCGCGACCCGTGCGCATCATTCACGACAGCGGACTGCGATTCACGGTTGATGAGCTGGAGGAGATGCTGCCGCAGCTCCCGGAATGTGCACGCGGTGAACCGCCACCGTATGTCGGCTCACACGGACCACTCCTGGAGGACGAACGCGAGGAAGCCGTCGCCATCGTCTCGGAGTGGCACCGCGATGGCGCCCGGCACTTCTCCGCGGTCCATGTGGCGGGCTACTGTGGCCGCGCGGGATTTGAAGAGGCGGATACCGCCGAGATCGTTCGTCGCATCAGTCTCAGCGACCGCAACCCCGCAGACCGGCAGAAGGCCGTGCGCGACACGTACCAGCGATTGCGCGAAGGCAAGATGGTCAGTGGCTACTGCGGCCTGCGCGATGCGGTCGGTATGGACGCGGCGTCTCTGGGGCAATTGGAGCGACTCCGAGAGCGGTTTCGGCAGCGCACGCAAGTAGCGAGCGAGGAAGCGAGCGCGGTGCTTGACGTGCCCGCATTCCCGTTTGACGTGCTGCCGGCCGCGTTTGCTGCGTTCATTCAATCCGGAACGACGGCGATCGGCTGCCCACCAGACTTCGCGGCCGTGCCACTCCTGGCCCTGGCCGAGGGGACGATGGGCAAGTCCCGCCGGCTCGTGGTTCGCCCGGGCTTCGAGGTCTCTCCGAGCTCGTGGTATGGGATCGTCGCGGATCCTGGCACCGGAAAGTCTCCGGCCCTCAAGCTCGCCATGCGGGCTGTTGTGCCGTTGCAGGACGAAGCATGGGAGATCTATCAGAATCGCCTCGATCAGTGGGAAGCGACCCCCAAAGACGAGCGCGGCGAGAAGCCCGTCCCAGAGCACTACTTCATCACCGACAGCACGGGGGAGGCCCTGTGGGCCGCGTTCGCATCCTCGCCAGGCGTGACGCAGGTTGAGGACGAGCTGCGCCGGCGACTGAAGGCTCTGGATGCCTACCGGCAGGCCGGTGATCGACAGGCGATGCTCGCGCTGTGGAGCAATGCGCCCGTCAAGATCGTGCGCCGGACCTCGATGCCGGTCTACATCCCGTTTCCGGTCGCGCCCCTCGTTGGCGGCATCCAACCCGGCGTGTTGGGGCATCTTCGCGGCGAGGGTGATGATGCCGGTGCCGATGATGGGTGGGTGCCACGGTTCCTGCTGTGCTGGCCGGATGCTGAGCCGCTCGTGTTGTCCGATGAGACGTTTGACGCGCGCACAGTTGCACCTGTCGTCTCGATCTTTCGACAGCTACGCCTCAAACGCGCCGAGTCGCACGACACGTGGCTCTCGGCAGATGCTTACGCGCTATTCAAGACCTGGCACGCGGAGAACCGGCAAGCGCAATTGGCGTCCCGAGGCCTGGAGCGCCAGTGGGCGGCGAAGGCGCCGTTCCACCTCGCGCGCCTGGCGCTCGTGCTTCACCTACTTGCATGGTCGAACGAGGATCAACGCCAGCTCTCTGTTAAGACGATGAGGGACGCGATCAAGTTGCTGGAATACTTCCGCGGTCACCTCGATCGTATCTTGCCAGCCTTCGGCGTCAGCGCGACCTCCGGCACAAAAAACCGAATAATCCGAATTCTCCGCACGTCGAAATTGAAAACTGATGAGGGCTGGCTTTCGCGTTCCGACATCTCGAATGGTCTCCGCAACGTCAAGCCGGACGAGCTCACGACCGGGCTAGAAGCCCTGCTGACGATCAAGATCGTCGAGAGAGATGTCCAGACGACCGCAACCAAGCCCACCGAACGGTGGCGCCTGACGCCGGAACCGGATCGAAATCGTGCGCGCGAAGATTCGGATTATTCGGAGTATTCCCATCGAGCAACCGCGCCAAACACCGACATACCCGCCGGCGCAGGAGAAAATCCGAATAATCCGAATAATCCGAACGGGGTAGAGGAAGAAATCGCGCGGATCGCGTCGATCCTGCGGACGTTCACGGCGGAGGATCTCGCGGGCTTCCGCGTTGAGGTCGAGCAAGCCAATGACAACGATCCAGATGCTGGGGCGGCGCTCGCCTCGCTCGACGCGACGTGTGGGACCGGAGGCTCGCCATGAGCGCGCACGCGAATAAGAGATTCCTTACCGACGCCAGCGTCGCACGTAGCGGCACAGATTTCGCCGAAACGCTCTATAAGATTCCGGTGCTGCTGACCACCTGGACCCGCTGTGGCAAGCCGCGCTGCGGGTGTAACGACGGCCGGCTACACGGTCCGTACTACGCTCTGCACTGGCGCGAGGGGACGATCCAACGCCGCCGCTACGTGCGCGCGGCCGATGTAGCGGCGGTGCGCGCCATTCTCGAGACGCGCCGCGAACAACGCCGCGCGGAGCGGCTGGCGCACGCGCTTTCCCTGCGCTTCTGGCGTGAACTGGCGCGACTGGTCGAGGATTACGAAGCGCGCCTGCGCGAAGAACGGGAGCAACCATGAGCCTACCCCGGCCAGCCAATGAGGACGTCGGCCCCGAGGCGGCGGTCGAGATCGCCGGCGACGTGCGGCGCACGCTCGCCCGGTCAATGGATTGGGCCGTGCGCGAATGGCGCGCCCAACTCGCCGCGATTGAGAAGAAGCAGGCCGGCTATGTGCCGCCCGGAGAGCGCGATGACCTGGCCCAGTTGCGCGAGCTTACGCGCACCGCACTCGACAGCTTCGAGCGCATCGGGACCGGCGATCCGGCGCGTCTCGATCATCTGACGCCGGCCGATCTGACCTGGTACGACATTACCGATGCCATCGCTCGCGACGAGGCCGCTGGCTGGGCCATGTGGGGGACGGTGCGGCGCACGACCCGTGACGAGCTGGCCGGGGGAGTGATGGCCGGGCAGGCTATCGAGGGCTACCACGCTCGCCCCTATGCCCGTGCCGCGCTCCTGGCCATCCGGGAAGCCCTGGCCGATGGCTTGCAACCCCGCAACGGCATGGAACGCTTGCTCATTGACGGCATGGCCCAAGCCTGGACCATGCATCTGCGTTGGCTGGGCAAGCATGTCAAGGCGGATTCCCTGGACGCCATCCGCGTTGAGCGCGACGTGCGGCAACGGGACGGGTGGGAACCGCCTAAGCTCAGCGAGGCCGAGGCAGTCGACCGAGCGGCGCAGATGGCCGACCGCTTCCAGCGCCAGTTCTTGCGGCTCATGAAGTGCTACCGCGATGGCCGCCGACTGATCGGCTCGATGACCGTGCTCGGCGGGCAGGTCAACGTAGCCGAGCAACAATTCGTCGTGGATGCCACCGCGACAAGGATTCCGTAATCGACGTCATTCATAGCCTTCAGCGGGTGTTCACGTCTGTCCAGATGTCCAGTTATTGACATTTGTATCGTCAGGTGTATGCTCACGCTCATTGATTCGGAAATACCACTTATTGCGACTGCAACATTCATTTACGGGCCGACAAACTCCTTCTAACTCGCCCTTCGACTTCTTCGGATAGGGCGATCAACTCCTGTGCGAGGCCTCTCCAAATGAAGCTCGAGGATCTCCAATCCACCGCTGCCGTCCGCGGCATCCTGCCGGATAGCGCGGTCACCGTGGTGAGCGTGCAATGGTTCGGGTCGTTGGCGCTGAAGCTCACCTACAAGACGCCGACCGGTAAAGTCGCGAATGAGCTGCTTTACCGGCACGATGAATCGCGCCTGGAGATCGTGGAGCAGGGCCGGCCTTGGAGCTTCGATGGCGATGGCTCCCTCTTTCGCCTCGTCTCCGAGGCGCAGCGCATTCG
>Ga0136612_10001296_pt1 | contig 10544 bp, 8 predicted proteins | sample AntDryUQ224A2306_2_FD_106644 | JGI IMG/M metagenome (GOLD analysis project Ga0136612, IMG submission 106644) | Polar desert sand microbial communities from Dry Valleys, Antarctica - metaG UQ224A (23.06) | ecosystem: Environmental > Terrestrial > Soil > Desert | place: Antarctica: Dry Valley...
CAGCGTCACCATTGATCGTCAGCGTAGCGCGTCCGTTTCCGATGGTGCCGAAGAGAAAGTTGGAATCGCGGGCCTGAATCAGCGCCCCTTCCGATGGGTAGCGCACCATGGGCTTGAGCGGCCCGTCGACGAGGGGTATGGGCGGGAGTGCGCCCGGCGCCACGGATATCTCGCGTGGCAGCGGTGCCGGAAGGATGGCGGGGCGGCGTGGAGGGCTGCATGCAACCATCGCCATACACCACGCCGAAAGCACCCAAACGAGTGCCCGCGATGTCTCGCGATGCGGCGCATCCCCGTGTCGGGAGCAGATTTCCGTGACTCCTGCCTTCATTGACCGTCTCTCCTCACATTCCTATATTCGGGCATCTCGAGCCAAAAACCCGCATGGAGGCTCACCGAGTGATTTCCTGCGCGTTCTGCGGACGAGCAAACGAGGGCAGTCCACGGTTCTGTGTCGATTGTGGAAAGCCCATGACGGCGTCCGCAGCGCATCCTGTTTCCAGTACTGATTCACCTTCTGAACGAAGCTCGTCGCCGGGACCGGAGCGCGCCATGCCGGTGATGGCCGCGCGACCCGTCGCATCCCTCGTTCCCCCGACGCGCGTGAACACACCAACGGCCAAGTGTCCGCACTGCAAGCAGGTTGTGGACCCAATGCTGCCGTTCTGCGCGCACTGCGGTTCGCGAACGGGATTTGCGCATGCGACGGGCGCCATGTGCACATCGTGCGGCACACCGGTTCAGTTCGGCACCGACTTGTTCTGTCCGCGATGCGGCGCAAATGTGCCGGCCGGAGCCGATGGCACTGCGGTCTACTCATCGAAGCACCGAGCGACGGGCCCCCGGGTCGCGCTGCTGAATGAGGAAGGCGATATCGCCCGCACCTTCACGATCGAACGGGGCGAGGCCATCGTCGGCCGGTCGGACGGCGACCTGCAGTTTGCGACGGACGTCTACCTTTCGCCGATGCATGCGCAGCTCTCCGTCCGCGAAGGCCAGCTCTGGGTGCGTGACCTCGGCTCCCGCAACGGGAGCTGGGTGTTTCTCGATGCGCCGTGCAAGCTGCAGGACGGTGACCTGTTGCTCATCGGATCGCAGATCATCCGGTTCCGGCGGCTCGGCTACCCGGGCCCCCACCCGCCGGAAGCGGACTCGACGCGACGGATGGGATCGTTGACACCGACTGCCGATATCGCGGTGCTGGAGCAGCTTCGAAGCGACCGCAGCGTGCGTGACAGCTTTCATCTTTCTCCTGGCCGCAACGCGATGCTCGGCCGCGACAATGGCGACTGGACATTTCCCTACGACAAGACGATGAGCGGCAAGCACGCCGAGATCCGGTCCGAGGACAGTGAGTTCTATGTGCATGATGCGGACAGCAGAAACGGGATTGCGATCGCCATCCGCGGTGAGCGGGCGATCAGGAAGGCTCAACGCATGATGCTCGGCGATCAGATCCTTCGCGTGGAGAGTCTGTGAGCGCCCTCAAGATCTGTCCGCAGTGCAGCTCCGAGTACGAGCTCGACCAACGCTTTTGTCCGAAGGATGGATCCACGCTCAAATCGCAGAGCGCCACGGCAGACATCGTCGGCGACGTGATCGCCGAGCGGTATCACGTGCTCAAGAAGCTGGGCGAGGGCGGCATGGGCACCGTGTACCTGGCCGAGCATGTGAAGATGGGACGAAAGAGCGCGGTGAAGATCATGAATCCGGGAATGATGAACGATGCCGATGCCATTCAGCGCTTCAATCGCGAGGCCACGAACGCCAGCCGGATCACGCATCCCAACGTCGCGGCGATCTATGATTTCGGAGAGACCCGTGAAGGGCTGATCTACCTGGCGATGGAGTTCATCGAAGGGGATTCGCTGACGGCCGTCGTTGAAAGGTTGGGGGCGCTGCCTCCGCAGCAGGCGGCGAACATTGCCTTCCAGACGGCGGAGGGTCTCGTCGTTGCGCATGACATGGGCATCGTGCATCGTGATCTGAAGCCCGACAACATCATGATCGCGAAGAATCGCGACGGCAGCGATTGTGTGAAGGTGGTGGATTTCGGCATTGCGAAGGCGACGGAGAATCAGAATCAGAAGGTCACCAAGACCGGCCTCGTGGTTGGCACGCCGGAGTACATGAGCCCCGAGCAGCTGGCGGGTGACAAGCTGGACGGTCGAAGCGATATCTATTCGCTCGGTCTCGTCACCTTCAACATGTTGACGGGCAAGCTCCCCTTCCCGAGCGAGACGGTGCAGGAGTCGATGATCATGCGCCTCACCGATCGACCGCGGACGCTGGTCGAAATGACCGGGCAGGAACACTGGCCCCAGGCATTGCAGGACGTGCTCGACAAGGCGCTCGCCCGGGACGCAGGCGAGCGGTATCAGAACGCCGTTCAGTTCGGACGCGATCTGTTGAAGGCGGTGGAGAGCATTCCCGCCAGCGCGCTGGCGGAGGGAGGGACGCTGGTGCTGGGTGCGGCGAGCGTGCCCGCAACCCGGGTGGCTGGTGCGGGCGCGGCTGGGAAAACGGCTGCGATACCATCTGCGCGATCCGCGCCCGCGTCGGCGGCGGCACCGGCCACGCCTGGCGCGGCCAGGCCGAGCAAGCTGCCGATGATCGCGGGAGGAGGGGTGGCTGCGGCGGCGTTGATCGGCTTTCTGGTCTTCAAGGCGATGGGAACGACCGGCTCTGTGCCGGACGTCAAAGACACCACGCGACCTGCATCGCAGGATACGCGATCGAACGGGACGACGGGGACAAACGGACAGGATTCGCTGGTGACAACACCTGCGAATACGGGTGCCAGAGTCGCGGCGGTGACACCAGGGCGCTCCGAGCCCGTACGGACTGCTGCAGTACCCGCTTTCGATGCATCGAAGCTGTTGGACCGATGGATGACTCTCACCGAAGGCACCGACGCGGCGCAAGCTGGTCAGGTGGTCAGTGAAGTATCAGGTTCATTGGGCAAATTCCGAAGTGCTGAGGATAGTGTCGGCGCGCTGTACTATCTCGTATTGGCTCACTTCACTCTCGAATCCGACACCGCCGTTAGATGTGGCATTCTGAGATCAATCAAGGCGAAGGCACTCACGACGCGTTATGCTAGGGCCGTCAGCGCCGCTGCACCCGCTTGCGAGTAGAGCCCTCGTGAGCGAAACTATCCCCCCAGTGACCAATCCTTCCGAGCCCGACTCCACCGCAAACGGCGCAGCGAGCGGGCCCGTCATCGTCCACGTCTTCGGTAAGACCGACGTCGGGCGTGTGCGTGAGCACAACGAAGATTCCTTCGTCGTCGCCGACCTGACGACCGAGAACGCAACGCTCCAGCCCGAGGTCCGCACGCACACCGTTGGCGAGCGGGGCACGCTCTTCATGGTCGCGGACGGCATGGGAGGAGCGGCTGCCGGCGAGATCGCGAGCGAGATGGCGGTGGACACCGTGATCCGGGAGCTCAAGGAACGCTGGATGAGTGCCTCGACGACGGAGGCCGAAACATTCGCCGCCGCCCTCAAGGCTGCCACTGATGCAGCGAACCGCGCCATTCATCAGTACGCGGGCCAGCATCCCGAGAATCGGGGGATGGGCACGACCGCCACGATCGCCGGACTGCTCCGCGATACGCTGTACCTGACGCAGGTCGGTGACAGCCGGGCCTATCTCGTGCGCAACGGCGAAGCGAAGCAGATCACGAAAGATCAGTCGCTGATGCAGAAGCTGATCGAGGCCAACGAGATGACGGAGGAAGAGGCGGAGCAGAGCGACCGCCGCAACATCATCCTCCAGGCGCTCGGACCGGAAGCGCGGATCAAGATCGACCTGACCAGCCAGCAGATTCGGCGCGGCGATACGCTCATCCTGTGCAGCGATGGCTTGTCGGGTCAGGTCCGGCGTGACGAGATCGCGCGGATCGCAACGGACGAAAAGGATCTCGTCGCTGTCTGCAAGTGGCTGATCGATCGCGCAAATGAGAACGGTGGTCCGGACAACATCACCGTCATCGCCGCGCGCTTCGACGGCAACGGACTGATCGATCCTGCATCAGGAGACTCCGTCGGTCACGCGGTGTTCGCCATGGTCGATGATCCCACGCCGTCAGCCCAGACGCCGACCTATGTGCCGCGGCATTCGGGCACGCCGCCTGTCGGCGTGCCACTGGTGCCAAACGCCCGGAAAACGACGGAGCTCGCGAGTCGCGTGCCCCCGCGTCCGCAGGGCAGACCGCTCATGATCGCGTTGGCATTCCTGTCTCTCGTAGTCGCCGCGTGGTGGCTGATGAACACGATACGGGATCGCGACGACGAGACGCCTCCACCCGCCGCGGGTGCACCTGCCGGCGCGGCTCCGGTAACACTGCCCGCGCCCGTATCGCCGACACCCGCCGATTCCCTCATCCGCGACACGACGTCACCACGCTCGCCGTGAGCCTGGAGATCCACGTGCTCTCCGGCTCGCGGCGTGGTCAGCGCGAGTCGTTCGACAAGTCGCTCGTCGCGATAGGACGACACCCCCTCAGCGATCTTCGATTCGATCCCGACGCGGATCGCGATGTTTCGTCGAAGCACGCCGAGTTACGGACGGTCAACGGCAGATGTGTCGTCGTGGACATGAACAGTACGAACGGCACTTTCGTCAACGGTGAGCGCATCGCGGGCGAGCGAGAACTTCGGCAAGGTGACGTAGTCTCATTCGGCGAGGAGGGTCCGCAGGTAGAGATCCGGATGGGAGGGACGAGCGCGCGGGTGTCTGCGGGCGCCATCCCCGCGGCGGCCGTCGGCAGAGTGTCGGTTGACGATCGCGCAGGCGTCTCCCGATCCCACCCCAGCCCGCCGGCCGGTTCCACCACGGAGCGGATTGCCGTCGCGGTGAAGCACCAGACGCGCCAACTCAAGCGCATGCTCGTGGCAGCCACGGTTCTGCTCCTCGTCGGCGTGGGAGCCATTTTCCTGATCGGCCAGTCCGGAGAGCGGAAGGCGCGCGAGCAGATGCTCGCGCTGGAGCAGCGGAACGACAGTCTGGAGCGAGCCTTCAAGTCGGGAATGACGGAAGTGAACAGGAGCCTGGTCAGCGCGCTCGAAGACGCCCGGCGGGAAGCGAGTCGCCTTCGGGCGCAGCTCCGGACGGGATCACCAGCGGATGTGGAAGCGCTCTCGAGACAGTTGAGCAGCCTGGAGCAGAAGCGCCAGGTGATGCTCTCCTCGGGCAAGGACTTCAGTTATGTCGATTCCGTCAACCGCCGCGCGGTGACGATGCTTGCCGTCGAGAAGGCCGATGGCTCGCTCGAGGGCGGCTCCGGCTTCGCCGTGACATCGGATGGCCTCGTGGTCACGAACCGGCACGTCGTGCTGGACAAAAGCGGCGCCAGGCCGAAGCGTATCGGGGTGATCTTCAACGACACCCGCGAATGGCTTCCGGCCACGGTGGTCAAGTGGAGCGAAGGCGCGGACCTCGCCCTGCTCAAGATCGAGGGCGGTGGCCCTTATCCCACCGTCGCTGGCGTCAGCCGCAGCGCGAACAACGTACGCGTCGGGTCCCCGGTAGCGATCATCGGCTATCCGCTCAGCCTCGACACGCCGATGGAAGGTGAAGGGGTGAACGTGAAAGCGACGTCGACCCTTGGGCCCGGTACGATCTCCAAGCTGCTCGAGGAGGTCGTGCAGATCGATGCGTTCGCCGGCAGTGGCTCGAGCGGGAGTCCGCTCTTCGATGCACGAGGCAACGTCGTCGGCATCATCTGGGGCGGCAATCCGGAAAGCGGCGGGCGCATCGTGTACGCGGTGCCGAGCGAGAAACTGATTGCGCTGCTCCCGGCGAATGCGCAGGGAATCGTGAAATAAATCACCGGTGTCCCTCCGCACTACGAGCAACGGTGCGTCCCGCACCAGGTTATTCGCCGCTGGCCCGTTCCGATCTCATTCGCCGAATTCTATCACGATGCTTCCGGCGTCCATCCGGGCAATGACCAGCTTGCCACAACCCGGACATGCAGCAGTTGTCGCGCCTTCGGGATTGCTGGACCGCGCAACACGACGCAAGCGCGGCACGATGGAGCGAATGGGAGCGTCGGCAGACAGGCTGCGAAGCCGATCGGTCTCATTGCGCAGCGACAGCAGAGCTTCATCCGAGGTTTTCGCGCTCATCATCTGCAGTCCCTGCTGCAGGGCAGCGATGCTGTAGCGAAGGAGATTCATCTCGATCGCAGTGGGGAGTGTGCCGCTTACGCCGATCTGCCGAAGAGTGCCGGCGTGGCCCTGGAAGTCCCGCACCGCGACGTCCATTTCGCGAGTGAAGGTGAATCGGCTGCGCAGAACGGTCTGGCCCGCATCCACCGCATCGATGGCCTCGACGAGTTCCCGAATGCGCTGGTTATCCGCAGTTGGCACGTGAGCTCATGAAAAGTGGTTGAACAGGGTCATCGGGCAAGAGGCGCGCCCGGCGTCAGCTTGCCGAGGACTCGAAAGCCGCGCGCGCCGGTCGCGCCCGGCACGTTACCGGGCCTGCTTGAAACATGCAGGTGCGCCAGTAATGCGAACGCTACGGCTTCCTTTGCTTCTCCGTCGAAAAACTCGTCGGCGAACGCACGGACGCGCATCGGAGCGAGCAACACGTGCAGTCGCTCGACAAGCACGGGGTGGCGCGCACCGCCACCAGAAATGAGCACCTCCGACACCGGCTCGACGATGAAACGCCGGTAGGCGTCCGCAATACTGACAGCCGTGAGCTCCACCGCGGTTGCGACGATGTCTTCCTTTGTGGCGCTATGGCTGATCTCGCGGCACTGGCTGATGAAACGATCGATGTACTGGGCGGTGAACAGCTCGCGTCCCGTCGATTTCGGCGGCTCGGCCGCGAAGTACGGATGCTCGAGAGCGGCCTGCACGACGGGCGCTATGGTCCGGCCGCGGCGAGCAAGCTGACCATCGGCATCGTACGGGATGCCCGGAAACAGGCGACGGACCACCCCATCGATGATGGCGACCCCGGGTCCGGTGTCAAAGGCGCGGAGACTCGTCAGACTGCCACCAGGCGGCACGACAGTCACGTTCCCGATACCGCCGATGTTCTGGAGTGCGCGCCATGATGCGGGCGAGGAGAACAGCAGCGCGTCCGCGATGGGAACGAGCGGCGCTCCCTGCCCCCCCGCCGCCATATCCCTGACACGGAAATCGCTGACCACGTCGATCCCCGTCCGCTCCGCGATCACGGCGCTCTCGCCGATCTGCCACGTCGAATGTCCCGGTACGTGCCACACGGTCTGGCCGTGCGAGCCGATCGCACGAAGCTCGGATCGGGAGACCCCGGCCTCCGCGATGGCCGCGACCACGGCATCCGCGAGCCAGTGTCCCAGATCGAAGCCGATGCGGCAATACTCTTCCGGGGACGCTCCTGACAACACCCGTTCAAGACGCTCGCGCTCTGCCGGCGTATAGGGACGGCTGATGAAGGCCAGCAGCTCCGCGACGTAGCGCTCATCACCCTGGGGTGCGAACCGCGTCACGGCAGCCGAAATCCCGTCCAGCGAGGTGCCCGACATCAGGCCGATGTACGCGGCCGGCTGTGTGCCGCCTGCTGCGTGTTGCGTGCTGCGTTGCGCGTGGTGCGGGAGCCCGGCAGGCATCACGGCACCGGCGGAGGCTCGTCGTTTACCACGTGTCGAATGGCTCCACCGTGCTCGGCGAGCGCCTGTTCAGCCGCGTCCCGGGTGACGCCCAGCTTCTGCATGACGATCGCCGTCTTCACACTCTGATTGGACGCCGCGAGCAGCTCCCGCGCCCGGTCTGACGTGATGCCGCACACTTCAACGAGAATGCGCTCGCTGCGGTCCTTGAGCTTGTCGTTGGTTGCACGGAGGTCCACCATCAAATTACCGAACGTCTTGCCGAGCCGGATCATCGCGCCGGTCGTGATGGTGTTCAACACCAGCTTGGTCGCCGTACCGGCCTTCATGCGCGTGGAGCCCGTGACGACTTCCGGCCCGGTCACCGGCACGATGGCAATATCGGCTGCGGCCATCATTCGAGCCGGTGGCGGCGTGCAGGCCACAATGGCCGTCGTCGCACCGCGAGCCTTCGCCTGCTCGAGGGCGGACGCAACCCACGGGGTCGTTCCGGACGCGGCAATGCCGATGACGAAGTCGTCAGCACCGACCTTCCGCGCGTCCATCTCCGATTTCGCGGCGGTGAGATCGTCTTCGGCTCCTTCCTGCGCCCGTGTGAGTGCGGGCGGCCCACCGGCGATCAACCCGACGACCATCTCGGGATCGCTGCCGAACGTCGGCGGGCATTCGGCGGCATCGAGCACCCCAAGTCGTCCCGACGTCCCCGCTCCGACGTAGATGAGGCGACCGCCAGCGCGAAAGCAGCGCTCAGCTACCTCGATGGCGCGCGCCACCTGCGCTCGCTGAGAAGCCACCGCCGCCGCGACGGTCGCGTCTTCGGCGTTGATGAGATCAACGATCTCGATGGGCGATGCGAGATCGATCGCGGCGGTGCGCGGATTTCGATGCTCGGTAATGCGGGGGTCGAGCGGCTTTGCCACGATTGCGCTAACTTACCGGTCATTCCCGCCCAATCGCAAGCCAATCAGGAGTATGTGTGCACCGCATCCTGCTTTCGCTCACGCTGCTGAGCGCCCCGTTGATGTCCGCTGGATCGCAGATCCTCGGTCGCGTTAACCCGGGGCCCGCGGCGTGGACGTCGTTCGGCATTGGATTACTCGACATGAGTGCCGTCCACGACAAGGCGTCGAATGCCGACTGGGAGTTCGGCCAGGGCCTTCAGTATCGTGTCACACTGGAGAAGGCGCTCAGCGGCCAGTCCGGATTGGGCCTGGTGGCGACCTATGCGCAGGCCCCGCTGACGTACCGGCCAGCTTCACCACCGCTCCTGAGCCCATGTGCTCCCAGTTGTGATGCCACCGCCAATGTCTGGTCCGTCGCGGGAACGTTCCACATGGGTGGCGGCCTTGGCCTGCATCAGGTGATTCAGTTCAACGCGGGCGCCACCGCATTCAGCAACTTTCGCGACGATGACTCCGGCGATCGGCTGCCCCCACTGGAAACCGACGTCGACCTCGCCTTTCAGGTGGGGTATGGATTAGGCTTCACGATCAACCCCCGCCTCCAGGCGAGCCTACTGCAGGAGTTCGGGATCATCGTGCACCCGGGCAACGGCGAGGGCAGCAGCAGTCGAACGGCGCAGTCCCGGGCCACTCGACTGAGTGTCAGATACGGGCTGGGCACGAAGAAGCCACAGGCACCCGGCATTCGGAGGCGTTAGGTATCGGCAGATGGGGTGTCGTCTGCGCTCTCACTGGAGCCTGTCCATGAATCGCTTTCGCTCGCTGTTAGCCGCCGGCTTGATCGTGTCAGCGTGTTCGCGCACCCCCAGCTTCGGAGTGTCTCCGGAGTCGGCCATTCCCTCCCGCATTACGCCCCGGTTCGCGCCGTCATGGCGATTCCCGGCTGGTCAACCGCCCATCACCGCCGCCAGGGCCATGATCGCGAGTGACGATCGGGTGGCCAGCGAAGCCGGTCTCGAGATCCTGCGGAAAGGTGGCAACGCGGTGGACGCGGCCGTGGCCGTGGGATTTGCGCTGGCGGTGACGTATCAGGAAGCGGGCAACCTCGGAGGCGGTGGTTTCATGCTCGTGCGTCTGGCCAATGGTACGACCGCCGCGATCGACTACCGCGAGATGGCGCCGCTCGCCGCCACACGCGACATGTATCTCGATGCGTCCGGAAAGCTGACCGATCGCAGTCTCGATGGTCACCTGGCGTCGGGAGTTCCCGGATCCGTTGCCGGCATGTCGGAGGTCCTGAAGAAATACGGAACGATGCAACTGTCGGATGTCCTCCAACCCGCCATTCGGCTCGCAGACGAAGGCTTCACGGTGGAGGCGGGTTTCAACCGGTCCGTTCGCGGCGACAGCGCGCGTATCGCGCGATTTGGGGGGAGCGCATTCCTGCCCGACGGTGCGCCGCCCGCGGTGGGCTCGCGGTTCAGGCAGCCCGACCTCGCGCGCACGCTGCGGCTCATCGCGGAAAAAGGTCCGGACGCATTCTACCGTGGCGAGATTGGTGATTCGCTGGTGGCCGAAATGAAGCGTGGCGGAGGCATCATCACAAAGGAGGATCTCGCCAACTATCAGCCGCGCTGGCGCGACCCTATTCGCAGCAGCTACAGAGGATATACGCTCTTCACGATGCCGCCTGCCTCGTCTGGAGGCATCGTGATCACCGAAACGCTCAATATTCTCGAGACGTATCCGGCGCTCCCGCCCTTCGGGAGTGCGGCCTACGCCCACATTCTCGGCAGCGCCTATCAGCGTGCGTTCATCGATCGAAACGCCAAGATCGCGGACCCTGCCTTCGTGAAGGTTCCGCTGGCGCAGCTGACGAGCAAGACGTACGCGAAGACGCTGCGAGCAACCATCGATGCACGGCGCGCGACGCCAACGTTGACGCTCGAGCAGAAGATGGGAACGCGCGCCGAGGGCACGGAGACGACGCACTACTCGGTGGTCGATGGGATGGGCAATTCGGTAGCGAC